>Ga0116171_10003346_pt1 | contig 14859 bp, 14 predicted proteins | sample AD_JPNHW2_MetaG_FD_89798 | JGI IMG/M metagenome (GOLD analysis project Ga0116171, IMG submission 89798) | Active sludge microbial communities of municipal wastewater-treating anaerobic digesters from Japan - AD_JPNHW2_MetaG | ecosystem: Engineered > Bioreactor > Anaerobic > Digestate | place...
AGCCCGGGGCAATTGGTTATTTCCGGCAGTGTCAGCGGTATCACCCTTGCCTGTGAACGCATCAAGGCGGCAGGTGCACGCAGGGCTTTGCCATTGAATGTTGGTGGCGCCTTCCATTCCCCATTGATGGAGCCTGCCCGCGCCGATCTGGCACAGGCCATTGAACATACGCTGTTTCACAAACCTATATGCCCGGTATATCAGAACGTAACGGCTTTTCCTTCGTCCGATCCTCAGGTTATCAAAGAAAACCTTAACAAACAACTTACGTCCCCGGTACGGTGGTCGAATAGTATTACCAAAATGGTGGGAGATGGGGCAACAGTATTTACCGAATTAGGCCCGGGCACCGTGTTGCAGGGCTTGGTGCGCAAAATAGCTCCTACGGCTGAAATCGAAGAAGTATCAATCTAACAGCAAATTGTTTTTGATCTGCCCCGTGGAGGCTAGCTCCTGAAATAATTTTCCGCTTAAGACATCTTTTATTTTTGGAATATACTCCGCACTATGAGTATCCGACCCCACAAAATCAATCATGCCTTCTTTTATCAGCCTTACAGCCAGTTTGTGTATTTCGTGAGAATAGATATTTGTTAGTGAGAGTATGTTAATCTGAAAAAACAGTTCGCGGTCTTTTAATTTTTCATAATTGGCAAATTCATTTTGCCAGTAAAGATAACGCTCAGGATGTGCCAGAATGATGTCATATCCTTTAATCTGCATTTCAAATATGATGTCGGACAATATCGGGAAAGGGCTGTATGAATTTAATTCTATCAAAACATAGTTTTTGCCAAACGTCATCAATTGCCCGTTTTTGAGAATTTCCACAAAAACATCGTCAACCATATATTCTGCAGCTACTTCCAGTTTGATATCAATGTTTCGGGCAGCCACTTCCTTTTGTAGTTTCGTGAGCCCGTTATAAATATTGTCGGGAGTATTCGGATAGAGCATGGAAATGTGAGGGGTGGTGATGATTTTTTTTATTCCCATGTTGCTCATAGAGGCAATTATTTCCAGAGATTCTTCAATATCCTGAGACCCGTCGTCGATGCCGGGAATCAGATGCGAATGAATATCTGTACTGTAAAAATCAGTATAGTTAAAGAGATTGGTTTTGTTTCTATTTCGGAGGTTAAATATCCCCATATAATCTAACAAAATTTTCTGTGAACCACTTAAATGTCAGTTCCAGTCCATCTTTAATTTTAACAACGGGAGTGTATCCAAGAGTGCTATGAGCCTTGGAAATGTCGGCCAGCGAATCGCGGATATCCCCAGGCCTTTCGTCGAGGTATGACGGTGTAACATCCGAACCGGAAATATCTTTAAGATAGTGAAAAAGTTCATTAACGGTGGTTCTGTCGCCGCAGGCAATATTGAAGATATCGCCGCAGGCTTCAGATTTGTTGGTCAATGCCGCTTTGATGTTGGCCTGTACGGCATTTTCGACGAAGGTAAAATCTCTGGTTTGTTCGCCGTTACCGAAAATCTTTGGGCTTTTATTAGTAATCAGTGCATGAATAAACAAGGGTATGGCTGCAGCATACGCGCCCGTCGGGCTTTGGTTCGGCCCGAAAACATTGAAATACCGCAAGCCGATGATTTGCATGCCGTAACAGCGGGCAAACACCTGGGCGTATAATTCGTCAACATATTTTGATACCGCGTAGGGCGACAAAGGCTTTCCAATGATGTCTTCCGTTTTAGGAAGTTGTTTACTGTCGCCGTATACCGAAGAGGAACTGGCAAAGACAAAACGTTTTATATTCCTGTTTTTCGCAGCCACGAGCATATTGAGAAATCCATCCACATTGGAGTGATTGGTGGCCACCGGATCTTTAATTGACCGTGGTACAGATCCCAGGGCGGCCTGATGTAATACAATATCAATGTCTTTGCAGGAAGTTTCGCAAACATTGGCATCGCAGATATCACCCTGAATAAACTGTACATTGGACTGCGAAAGGAATGGTTGGATATTGTGCATAAAACCGGTGGATAAATTATCGAGTATGGTAATTTTTCCGGCTTTATGTTTGACAAGGTATTCCACAATGTTTGACCCGATAAATCCGGCGCCTCCGGTAACCAGGAAATTAATGCGGCTAATATCGGCAGTATGGTAATTGTTTTCGTACATGGCCTACCGGTTGTGATATTGCTGTTCGTAATATTTCAGATAATCTCCGCTGGTAATATTTTTTAGCCAGGTTTCGTTAGTCAGGTACCAGTCTACAGTTTTTTCAAGGCCTTCTTCAAATTGCAACGAAGGCGACCAGCCCAGTTCTTTGGTGAGTTTGGATGAGTCGATGGCATAGCGAAGATCGTGACCGGCACGGTCTTTCACGTACGTGATCAGTTTTGCGGAGGTGCCGGGTTCGTGTTTTAGTCTGGAATCCATTATTTTACACAACAGCAACACAAGGTCGATGTTTTTCCATTCGTTGTGGCCGCCGATATTGTATGTTTCGCCGGGTTTTCCTTTATGAAAGATCAGGTCGATGGCCCGTGCATGATCTACCACATACAGCCAGTCTCTGACGTTCTCTCCCTTGCCGTATACAGGCAGTGGCTTGTTGTGGATGATATTGTTTATCATCAGTGGAAGAAGTTTTTCGGGAAACTGGTTGGGACCATAATTGTTGGAACAGTTTGAGATTACCACCGGAAGTCCAAAAGTGTGATGGTAAGCCCGTACCAGGTGGTCGGAGCTGGCTTTTGATGCTGAATATGGGCTGCGGGGATCATAGGCTGTGGTTTCGATAAAGAATCCTTCTTTGCCTAAGGAACCATACACTTCATCAGTGGAAATATGGTAAAACAATTTGCCTTCGGAATTTTCTTTCCAGGCATTACGTGCTGCATTAAGCAGCGTGGCTGTGCCAATAATGTTGGTAACAACAAATTCCAGCGGATTGGCTATTGACCGGTCCACATGCGATTCGGCGGCAAGGTGCACCACCCCGTCAAAAGCATACTGCTGAAAGAGATTCTGTACACATGCCGCGTCGGTAATATCTCCTTTAACAAACACATAATTGGCAGCGTGGTCAACATCGTTAAGGTTTTCCAGGTTGCCGGCATAGGTCAGTTTGTCGAGGTTAATGATACGGTAGTCCGGATATTTGTTGACAAACAGGCGGACCACATGCGATCCGATAAATCCGGCGCCGCCTGTTATTAAAATATTTTTTTTAAACATATCGGTAGTTTTAATTGTTTTTACCAAGGTGTTTTTCCCAATTCCATGCAGAGAGCATCATTTCGTCAATATTTTTTTCTGCTTTCCATCCCAGCACATTGTTGGCGCGGGTACAGTCTGACCATATCCTGGTGATATCGCCTTCGCGGCGGGGTGCAAAGCGGTAGTTGAGTTTTTTTCCGGTGACACGTTCAAAAGATTGTATCACTTCGAGTACCGAAAAACCATTACCCGTGCCCAGGTTAAACACTTCGCAATTGTCCGTGTTTTTTTTCTCAAGGATTCTGTTCATAGCTTGGACATGGGCTTTTGCCAGATCCGCCACATAGATATAATCGCGGATGCAGGTTCCGTCGTGAGTGTCGTAGTCGTTTCCGAAAACCTGAAGGCAGTCGCGTTTTCCGGCTGCGGTTTGGGTTATGAAAGGCACCAGGTTGTTGGGGACTCCGATAGGAAGTTCGCCGATAAGAGCTGATTCGTGTGCCCCTACAGGGTTGAAATACCTTAGCAGAATAGATTTAAGCCCCGAAACTTTAATTTGTTCTTTGATAATCCTTTCGGCGATTTGTTTGGTATCGCCATAAGGAGACATAGGTGGCTGCAGCGGCGAATTCTCGTCCACAGGAAGTTTTTCGGGCTGGCCATACACGGTGCAGGAGGAGGAAAAGATCAGCGTATTGACCTGGTACTTGTTCATGGTCTCCAGCAGGTTGATCAACGAAAACAGATTGTTGTGATAATACTTCAGCGGCAACCTGGCTGATTCTCCCACGGCTTTGAAGGCAGCAAAATGTATGACACCGTCGATGCCGGGGTGCCGTTGAAAAAAATCATCTACCTGCATAGGGTCGCAGAGTTCAATTTTTTCAAAAACAGGCATTTTACCTGTGATTTTTTGTATTGAATGAACTACTTCGGGGTAGGAATTTGACAAATTATCAATGATAAGCACTTCGTGGCCGCTTTGTTGCAGCTCGACCACGGTGTGCGCCCCTATATAACCGGTTCCTCCAGTGATGAGAATGCTCATGGTCTTACAGGCTCCAGTAGCTCATTTGTTTGATTTTACCGCGATACATGCCTTTTACGTCCACCAGGATGCACTTATCGGCTGCCATGGGTGTGAAATCTTTTTCGGTGAGCATTGCATATTCAAGGTGTGAAACGGCCACGATGATGGCGTCATAGTTCCCGCTGGCTTTTTCTGCCATGTCAAAGCCGTATTCGTGTTTTACCTCTTCGCTGTTGGCAAAGGGATCTACCACATCGACAAGCACACCGTAGGATTTTAACTCACTTACCACATCGGCTACGCGTGAATTTCTGATGTCGCTGACATTTTCTTTGAAAGTAACACCCATTACCAGAACTCTTGAGTTGAGTACGTTTTTCCCGGCAGCAATGATCTTTTTCACCGTTTGTTTGGCAATGTAAAAACCCATGGAATCGTTGACAAAACGTCCTGAATTGATGATCTGTGCGTGATACCTGTATTCTTTGGCTTTATAAGTCAGGTAGTATGGGTCGACACCAATGCAGTGTCCGCCGACCAGGCCGGGATAAAATTTCAGAAAATTCCATTTTGTGCCGGCGGCTTCCAATACTTCAAAAGTATTTATTCCCATACGGTTGAAAATTATTGAAAGTTCGTTCATCAAGGCGATGTTGACATCGCGCTGTGTGTTCTCAATGATTTTAGCTGATTCGGCCACTTTTATGCAGGAAGCTCTGTGGACACCGGCTTTCACTACTATTTCATAAACCCGGGCAACAATATCCAGTGATTCGTCATCGCAACCCGATACAATTTTTTTGATGGTAGTAATGGTATGGTCTTTATCGCCGGGATTGATGCGTTCGGGCGAAAAACCTACTTTAAAATCTTTCACAAATTTTAATCCCGATAATTGTTCCAGTATGGGGATGCAGTCTTCTTCGGTGCATCCCGGATAAACGGTGGATTCGTAAACCACATAATCGCCTTTTTTCAGTATTTTGCCCACGGTACGGGTGGCGGCAAGGAGCGGCGTAAGGTCGGGAAGCTGATGACTGTCAATAGGCGTGGGAACAGCCACTATATGAAAGGTAGCGTCTTTCAGATCTTCTGGTTTTGAAGTAAACTGTACATCGCAACCTTCGAAAGCGGAGGAGGGGAGTTCTTCGCTGGGATCAATCTTGTTTTTCATCATCTCAACACGGTCGTCTTTGATATCGAATCCTACGACCTGAATTTTTTTTGCGAACTCTAAGGCAATTGGCAATCCGACATATCCTAATCCAATTACTGAAAGTTTTGTCTGTTTTGCTAATAATTTTTCGTACGTATTCATTTTAATTATGGTTTTATTATTGTTTTTTAAAATTTTTATTCCGGACTTCATAGATACGCTCAATGATATCCACCACTTTCATGCCTTCCAGTGCATTGGTGGTAATGGTGGTTCGGCCTTTGAGGGTGTTAACAACATTTTCGATGACGTAATGATGGTTGGCGGCCGATCCTTTGTAGTTCCCGTAATCATTGGCGGGATTTACCGGATCCAGCGTGGGCATAGTATAGTTTTTTATATGGCAGTATTCCACTTCGTTCATGTATTGACCGCCAATCTTTATGCTACCGTTGCTTCCGATGATGGTGATGCTGCTTTCCAGGTTGCTGTCCCACACCGAAGTGGAATAGTTGATACAGCCCATACCACCTTGAATAAATTTAAAACTGACAATGCCGCTGTCTTCAAAATCCGTAAGATCATGGTGGTTGTTATCTGCAAAAATTCCCTGTATATCCGTTATGTCGCCAAAGAGCCAGTACATGATATCAATGAAGTGCGAAAACTGGGTGAACAGTGTGCCTCCATCGAGATCGGCCGATCCTTTCCAGTTGCCTTTTTTATAGTAACGTTCGTCGCGGTTCCAGTAGCAGTTTAGTTGCACATGGTAGATATCTCCCAATAATTTATTGGTAACTACATCTTTTATCCATACTGACGGCGGAGAATAGCGGTTTTGCATCACAAGAAAAAGATGCCGTGATACCTGTAGCGATTTGTAAATAACCTGTTCAACGGAAGCTTTTGTAAGCCCCATGGGCTTTTCGCAGACAACATGCTTCATGGCACAGAGGGATTTGAACGTATGATCAACATGCCAGCCGTTGGGCGTACACACGTTTACTACATCAAAATCAATACCCGACTTAAGCATGGCGTCGATATCGCTAAAAAAGGGGACATCGAATTGTTCTATTCCAAGAGTCTCTTTGGGCTTGATATCGCATAGTGCAGCCAGTTCAGCTTCATCATTGCGCTGTATCATTTCTGCATGGCGCTTACCGATATGGCCGCACCCTACTACCGCAAATTTTATTTTATCTTTTTTCATGGGATGAATCTTATTGACATTCTCCAGGACATAAGAGAATTCCCTGAGTACAACTGTCGGTAACAGCCGATACCCACTTATTGGCTTCGTCCTGTCCGCAGGCCTGCACCAGATAGTCCATATTGGTTGTCAGGGCGGCGCTGTTGCAGTTAACTTCAAACATCATCAGGCAAAATTCACGTTTTTGGATAGTACAGTTGTCGCAGTTGGATTCTTCACAAGCTGTAAAAAAAATACTCAGGCAAAAACAGACAGCTATTAAGAATATTTTTTTCATGTTATGCGATTTTAGATACTTCTCCGTTTTGGAATTTATATTTTTCTTTGCTTTCAGGACAAAAAGCAATTCCTTCTTCGTTGAAGTTAAGACGGTGTCCGTATTCGCTTATCCATCCAATTTGTTTGGCGGGATTGCCGACCACGAGAGCAAAAGCGGGAACTTCTTTGGTAACTACGGCCCCGGCGCCAATAAAGGCATACTCGCCGATATCATGCCCGCACACGATGGTGGCATTGGCACCAATGCTGGCGCCTTTTTTAACCACTGTTTTAACGTATTGATCTCTGCGGATTACAGCGCTACGTGGATTTACGATATTGGTAAAAACCATGGAAGGCCCAAGAAAAACGTCATCTTCACAAACTACGCCGGTATAAATGGAAACATTGTTCTGGACTTTTACGTTGCTTCCAAGCTTTACGCCGGGCGATACCACGACATTTTGCCCGATATTACAATTTTCACCCAGTTCGCAGCCGGCCATGATGTGGCTGAAATGCCAAATTTTGCTTCCTTTTCCTATTTTACAGCCCTGGTCAATGATGGCTGTTTCATGTACAAAAAAGTCTTTTTCCATAGTGCTATTGTTTGAAAAATTCGAGTACCGAATCTGTGATGTATTCAAGCTGCTCGTTGTCAAGATGTGTGTGCATTGGCAGTGAAATTACCGATTTGGAAAGCATTTCCGTTATAGGGAAATCTCCTTGTTTGTACCTGGGGTCAAGGTAGGCTTTCTGCATATGCAGTGGAACGGGGTAATAAATCATTGCAGGAACATTTTTGGTATTCAGAAAATCCTGGAGTCTGGTTCTGTCGGTATCTTGTGTTACCAGAGTGTATTGGTGAAAAACATGGGTGGATTTTTGGAATCGTACCGGGGTCTTAAGATGCGGCTCTCCTGCAAAAGCCTTGTCGTAGAATGCCGCGGCCTTGTTCCGGCGCTGTGCGTACTCATCAAGATGTTTGAGTTTTATGTCAAGAATAGCCGCCTGAAAACTGTCCAGCCTTGAATTTACACCTATCATGTCGTGATAATAACGTACCGTCATGCCGTGATTTACAATTTGACGGAGTTTGGTGGCCAGATCGTCGTTATTGGTGAATACGGCTCCGCCATCACCGTAACATCCCAGATTTTTGGAAGGGAAAAATGAAGTACAGCCCACGATGCTTATAGAACCTGTTTTTTTTCTGGACCCATCGTTAAAGATATATTCGGCGCCAATGGCCTGGCAGTTGTCTTCAATAACATGGAGATGATATTTTTCTGCAATAGCGATGATGGCTTCCATATCGGCCGACTGCCCGAAAAGGTGCACCGGCACTATAGCTTTGGTTTTGGGAGTGATGGCGCGTTCGATGGCCAAAGGGTCTATATTGAAGGTGTCGGGGTCAACATCCACCAGAACGGGAGTCAGGCCCAGCAGGGCCACCACTTCAGCAGTGGCGATGAAGGTAAAAGAGGTAGTGATGACTTCGTCGCCTGGTTTTAATCCTAAAGCCATCATGGAAACTTGCAACGCATCGGTTCCGTTTGCACAGGGGATTACATGTTTTACCCCAAGATAGGTTTCAAGGTTTTTTTGAAAACGGGTTACTGCCGGGCCGTTGATAAAAGCAGTGGAATCTATTACTTCATGAATGGCGGCATCTATTTCGGGTTTGATATCCTCGTACTGCCGTTTTAGGTCAACCATAGTGATTTTTTGCATATATCAAATTGTTTATATGATGTTAATTTTTTTTAAATTGCAAAGATAGGTTTTTTAAGAATACGCAGGTAGTCAAAATGATAATGTTTTTGGTACGGAAAAAATTTTATTTTGGGACAATATTATTATTTATAAACTGTTAATTTGTACAGTTCATATTTTGGTTAATTTTGCTTTCAGAAACAATGATGAAAAAGATTTTATATTTATTGGTTTTACTCTTTTTTTGCTACCAGGCGAAACCGCAGGTTAGTGTCAGAGATTCTTCGATATTTTGCACTATGCTATATGCCACATACGCTTATCAGCTACCCGGCGGCGATCTGGCCAAAAGGTTTGGCGGAAACTCCTCGGTGGGCGGAGGGTTTCAGATAAAAACAAAAAAAAACTGGTTGTTTGGGACAGAGTGTAATTACCTTTTTGGTAATGTGGTGAAAGACCAGTATGGTATTTTGGACAATATCGCCACTTCGGATAGTTTTCTTATCACTGCCGATGGACAATATGCCGATGTTTTTTTCAGCGAACAGGGTTTTGCAGTTAGCCTCAAGGCCGGAAAGGTCTTTCCGGTATTTAAATCCAATCCCAACAGCGGCATTTTGGTTAAGTTACAGCCCGGATTTGTACAACACAAAATAAAGATTACCAACCCTAACAACACTGTGCCGCCGCTTCGCGGTGATTATAAAAAAGGCTACGATGAGCTGACCAACGGGGTTTCGATTACCGAGTTTGTGGGGTATATGTATATGGGAAATAAGCGGCTGGTGTCATTTTATGCCGGGTTTGAATTTACCCAGGCATTTACCAAATGCCGCAGGCCATATAATTTTAATACCCGTTTGCGCGATACGGAACAGAAAAGTGATTTCTTTTATGGTTTTCGTGTCGGTTGGCTGATCCCGCTGTATAAAAGGGCTCCCAAGGGTTATTATTTCTAAAATGTTTGCTGATGTTTTTTTTCTATTCTTTATCTGTTTTTTTTTACACCGGATTAATAAAAATTGCTTCCTTATTCAATCGCAAGGCCCGCCAATGGACTCAGGGGCGAAAACAATGGCATGGCTCATTGAAAAAGGCCATAACGAAAGATAATCCCTGGGTATGGTTTCACGCTTCCTCGCTTGGCGAGTTTGAGCAGGGGCGGCCGGTGATGGAAGCATTCAGGCAAAAGTATCCGCAGTACAAAATAGTTCTTACTTTTTTTTCGCCTTCGGGATATGAGGTTCGGAAAAATTACGATGGCGCTGATCATGTGTGTTATTTGCCTGCCGATACCCCGGGCAATGTGCGCAAATTCATTGAAACTGTTAACCCCGCCATGGTTTTTTTTATTAAATATGAGTTTTGGTTTAATTACATTCGGATAATCAATAAAAAAAATATTCCGCTGTTTTTCTTTTCAGTGAAATTTCGTCCGGGGCAGCATTTTTTTATGTGGTATGGCGGCTGGTTTCGTACGATGCTTAAAAAGATAAACTGGATATTTGTTCAGGATGAAAGTTCAAAAAAACTTTTATATCACGTTGGGATAACCAATGCTTCGGTATCGGGGGATACCCGTTTTGACAGGGTGCTGAGTGTTTCTATGGGTAAAAAACCTTTGCCGTTGATAGCGCGCTTTGCTGAACATACGGAGGTGATGATTGCTGGCAGTACCTGGCCTCCTGACGAGGATATGATGGTGGATATCATCAATAAGTTTTCCGGGAAATTAAGGTTTATTATTGCCCCGCACGAGATTCACCTTGAACGTATCAGGGCTTTCAGGCAAAAACTAAAAGTAAGTTCTCTGAATTTTTCTGAAGCCAATGAACAAAATATTACAGAGGCCCGTGTACTTATTATTGACAGTATCGGCTTGTTGCTGCATATCTATCAGTACGCCCGCTTTGCATACATTGGCGGAGGATTCGGTAAAAATATCCACAATATACTGGAGTCGGCCACATTTGGTGTGCCAGTGATTTTTGGGCCAAATTTTCACAAGTTTCAGGAAGCTATCGATTTGATAAAACTCGGTGGAGCATTTCCTGTGAATAATTACGATGAGTTTGAAACTATTGTTGGGAAATTCATTGATGATAACTGTTTCAGAGAAACATGCTCAAAAATATGCAAAAGCTTTGTTGTGGAAAATGCCGGGGCCACACCTATGATAATGCTAAAAGTGGCTGAAAGCATCAAAGATTGAGGCCAACAGGTTGGTAATACATAAATATAAAATGAAATATCTGAGCCTGACTTTGATTTTAATTGCTATTCTTATCATAGTTGTTTGCAGTAACAGCTTGAGTAATAGTAACCCCAATAGTAATACCTTCACGACACAAGACAGTTGCGAAATTGCCTTGAAGTTTGAGAATGCTAAAGCCGCGGAATCATTGGTGGATAAGAATTATTCAGGAGAATTAAATAATTACTGGGGTAATGACAAGTCTAAGCTTGATTTTAAACATGTTTTCAAAGATGGTAGTCTTGTTAAGAGTTACTTTTACTACGAAAATCAGAATGTTCAGGAGGAATATTCTTTTAGATGTGGTGCATTGCATGGACAGCAAAAATGGTATTACGATAATGGCAGATTGGCAAAGATAATTCCTTACAGTTATGGTTATAGAACCGGAACAGGGCTGTTATATGATAATGATGGGAATATTATGCAGAAAGTCACATTTCGTAATGATTCTATCGTTGGCAAAATTCAAACCTTTGACAGATCAGGGAGGTTGATTAGCAATGACACGATCGAAAAACAATAATCCATAAATAAACAGGCAATAAGGTCCATTTGCACTTTGAACTCCAAAAGTTACTCTATTGGTACAACATTACCAAAAGCAAAATTTGTTTTGGGCTCCTTTTCGATTATGTAATGGTATTATTTCCCAAAGGCTTTTTCCATCCCCTCCATCATTGCTTTTGGCGAGTATGGATGCGAAATGATTTTCTTTTCATGGTCAAGCAGGAAAAAGGTCGGGGTACTGAAGGCATTGTATGCCTTAATTACAGGGCTTTGGAACCCCTTAAGATCGGCCACATTTATCCATTTTAATCCTTGCCGGTTAATGGCGTCAACCCATGATTTTTTGTCGGTATCGGCCGAAATGGCCAGTATTTCGAGGCCCAGCGGATGATAGCCGGCATAAATATGCTGAAGCTGTGGCATCACTTTTTCGCAATGTTCACAGGTCGAAGACCAAAACACCAATAAGGTTACCTTTGCTTCAATTCCGGCGAGGCTTCTTGGTCGGCCATCAATGTCGTTCAGGATAATTTCAGGGGCTTTGTTTCCCGGTTTTAGTTGTTTCATAACAGCAACACGTTCCCCCAATGTTTTGTCGTGTTCATCCGGTGTGCAGGTGTTTTTTAGCAAATAATTATCCACCAGGTGAATGAATGTTTCTTCCCATTCGGTATCTTCAAAAGTGTTTACCAGAAGATCCAGCAGGTAGTTATACACAGGCGATTCGGGCTGGGCCTTGCCTAAAATAAAATCCACTGCATTGATATATCCCGTGTCGGTTTCGGGGTTAACAAAACCTGACAGGTAATCATTGCATAAAACATAAAAAACTTCGGAATAGAGTAGGGTGGAATCTGAAAAGTCAACATTGTCAAAATAATGTTCTTTTAAAAACGCATTTTTATTTTTATAAATTTTTGCCCCGGGTGTTTTTTTATATGCCAACCAATCGGGCGTTACATAAGCTTTTAAAAGTTTTGTAACATACAGGCCGGGGTTTTTGATGATAAGTTGATTGGTTATTTGGTCGAGTTGCGCCGAGAGTTGATAGGTCTTACGGGCCATGCTGTCGAGGGCGGGGGTCAGCTTGTGCCCGTTTTCTTCATAAATCTTATTCCCGGCAACCGAAATAAGGTCAATGGTGTCCTGGATATGCGACGATATAATCCAGTATTCATGATAAACCTGATTTTCTTTTGATTCCAGTACTTTTAAGCTGTCCGACAGCGTTGAGATGTGGCTGGACAGGCGCACATTTTCATGATTGAGAATGATATCCGTAAACAGGCTGTCGGCAAAGGCAATGCGGTACACTCCGGCAGGGAGACTGGCGCTGTGGTTAAACACAATATTTCCTTGAGTGGCAATGCACGAATCAACAATTTTAAAAGTGCTGCCATACTTTGACAAAAGATAGGCCCGGCTGTTCTTTAATCCGGAAACTTTATACGACACCGTGTGCTGGGCAAAAGAAAACCCGCTGAATAGGATACAGAATGCTATTACTACCTGAGAAATTTTTTTCAAGTAAATTTCTGATTAATAAAATTTGAGATATGGTCACAACTAATACGTTCCTGAAGCATCGTGTCGCGGTAACGTATGGTTACGGTGTTATTTTCCAGCGTTTCGTGGTCGATGGTAATACAATAGGGGGTGCCGATAGAGTCCTGGCGGCGGTATCTTCGTCCGATAGCGTCTTTTTCGTCGTACTGGCACATGAATGACGGTTTGAGGACATCCATTATCTGGCGTGCTTTTTCGGGTAATCCGTCTTTTTTAACCAGGGGCAGTACGGCCACTTTTATGGGGGCCAGTATTGGCGGTAAATTCAGCACTTCCCTGACGGAGCCGTCTTCAAGGGTTTCTTCTTTGTATGAATTACTGAGAACGGCCAGGAACATACGGTCCAGCCCGATGGAGGTCTCCACAACATACGGCGTATAACTTTCATTGGTTTCCGGATCGAAATACTGCAGTTTTTTTCCTGAAAATTTTTGATGGGCATTCAGATCGAAATCCGTGCGCGAATGTATTCCTTCCAGTTCTTTGAAGCCGATAGGAAATTCAAATTCTATGTCGCTTGCGGCATTGGCATAATGCGCCAATTTTTCGTGTTTGTGAAAACGGTATTTGGAGGCAGGAATGCCCAAAGACAGATGCCATTTCATGCGTTCCTCTTTCCAGTATTCATACCATTTCAATTCTTCCCCGGGGCGCACAAAAAACTGCATTTCCATCTGTTCAAATTCGCGCATGCGGAAAATAAACTGACGGGCAACGATTTCGTTACGGAAAGCCTTACCTGTTTGTGCAATGCCAAAGGGAACTTTCATGCGGCCGCTTTTCATCACATTCAGGAAGTTGACGAAAATTCCCTGCGCAGTTTCGGGTCTTAAATACAAAGTGCCTGCCTCTTCGCTGACCGATCCCATTTGCGTGGAAAACATCAGGTTGAATTGCCTGACATCAGTCCAGTTCTTTGAACCGGAAATAGGACAGACAATCCCCAGTTCTTCAATCAGCGATTTTATTCCTGCAAAGTCATTTTGATCAAGCATGGCATAGAACCTGTTTTTGATCTCCTCTGTCTTTTTCTGGTATTCTGTAACGCGTGGATTGGTTTGCCTGTATAGTTTTTCATCGAAGCTCTCACCAAAGCGCTGTTTAGCTTTCGCAACTTCTTTTTCAATTTTATCTTCAATTTTAGCGATGTGATCTTCAACAAGTACATCGGCACGGTAACGTTTTTTTGAATCTTTATTGTCAATCATTGGATCGTTGAACGCATCAACATGTCCCGAAGCCTTCCATACCGTTGGGTGCATAAATATAGCCGAGTCGATGCCGACAATATTTTCGTTGAATTGCACCATCCATTTCCACCAGTACGAACGGATGTTGTTTTTTAATTCGGTGCCATACTGGCCGTAATCATACACAGCGCTAAGGCCATCGTAAATTTCGCTCGACGGAAAAACAAAACCGTATTCTTTTGCGTGCGAAATAATTTTTTTGAATAATTCTTCGTTGTTTGCCATGGTGCAAAAGTAATACAAATTTCATTTTTTCATTTATTGGCGGTATTTTTTAAGTATAATTCCAACATAAATACTAATTTTGATGTATTAAGAATGATGTGTTATGGCCTTATTAAATTCGGTGATATCGTGGATTATGAAACAACGCATTCACCAGATTGAGTTGTTCATCAAATATCCCAATGAAATGCAGAACGATTGCCTGCAATGGCTTGTGTCGTCGGCCAAAAAAACGGAATGGGGTACGCATTACGATTATAAATCCATAGAAACACGGGAGCAATTTACTGAGCGAGTGCCCATCAATACCTATGACGACTTCAGACCTTATATCGAACGTCTGCGTAAGGGCGAACAAAATATCTTATGGCCGCAGGAAATTAAGTGGTTTGCCAAATCTTCGGGCACAACTTCAGACAAGAGCAAATTCATCCCCATGAGCGAAGACGCTATTGAGGAGTGCCATTTTAAAGGAGGCAAGGACGTGCTCA
>Ga0116171_10003347_pt1 | contig 14857 bp, 16 predicted proteins | sample AD_JPNHW2_MetaG_FD_89798 | JGI IMG/M metagenome (GOLD analysis project Ga0116171, IMG submission 89798) | Active sludge microbial communities of municipal wastewater-treating anaerobic digesters from Japan - AD_JPNHW2_MetaG | ecosystem: Engineered > Bioreactor > Anaerobic > Digestate | place...
CAAGCCCGACGGCCCCTTGAAGGGTAAGGTTTCGGGTATAATCTCATCCATGGAAAACAGCTCCTCCTCAACCCCGTTTAAAGCTTACCTTCCCGCATTTTTGACTCTCCTGGTGGTTGGCGCACTGGGACTGGCCGCGATTTTTTTCTTCACCCTGCCAACGATTGGCCCCCGCTGGCTGTTTTTCTTCTGCATCGTCCTTTTTATTTCCGGCCTTTTCCTTCCGGTCACTTATTATCTTAACCTGCGCTTCCCCTCTGACCCACCCGCGGAAAGGCATGTCATTATCCGCCAGGCCATCTGGTTTGGCGTATTGACAGGCGCGCTGGCGTGGTTGCAAATCGGCCGGATGCTCACCATCACCATCGCCCTCGTTCTGGCAGGCGTTTTGGTGCTCATCGAGGTACTTTTACGCCTATGGGAGCGCAGCCGGTGGAAGCCGGCAGAACCAGGCGCCTAATCTTCCATGACCAGCCTGCGACAGATCCCCTCTGTGGACCATCTTCTGCAACAACCTGCCGCGGAACTGCTTCTGCGTGAATTTGGGCATGATTGGCTGGTGAGCGCCATCCGTGACGCGCTCGAAAAACTCCGCTCTGAAGTCAAAGCCGGCAAGGCACTCCCAGACGATGACGCCATTCTTGAAAGCGTTGCCGCAAGCCTTGAAGTGCAAGCCCAACCCACGCTACGCCCCCTGATTAACGCCACGGGTGTGGTGTTGCATACCAATTTGGGGCGCGCGCCGCTGTCCGCGGAAGCGCTTCAGGCGCTCGACCAGGCCGCCGCGGGATATTGCAGCCTTGAGTTTGACCTGGAAAGTGGAAAACGGGGAAAAAGGGACATCCACGCCGCACAATTGCTTACAAAAATCACTGGCGCGGAAGCCGCCTTGGTGGTCAACAACAATGCCGCCGCCATCCTGCTGGCGATCAGCGCGGTTGCCAAACGAAAACCGGTGGCCATTTCGCGCGCCCAGCTGGTTGAAATCGGCGATGGGTTTCGCATCCCGGACGTGCTGCGCCTTTCAGGCGCGAAGCTGATGGAAGTGGGCACGACCAACCGCACCCACCCCAGGGATTTTGAGCTGGCGGCGGAGGCAGGCGCGGCAGCCTTTCTCTACGCGCATCCATCCAACTTCCGGATTGAAGGGTTTACCAGCCAGCCCGACCTGCGCGAAATGGCTGACCTGGCGCATGCCCACGGGTTGCCCCTGCTAGTTGACCTGGGCTCCGGGGCGTTGGTGGACACAGCTGTTTACGGCCTGGCCCACGAGCCCAGCGCTCAGGACGCGCTGGCCGTCGACGCTGACGTGGTCACCTTCTCAGGGGATAAACTGCTCGGCGGACCCCAGGCGGGGATTGTGGTGGGAAAGGCTGTGTGGTTGGAAAAGCTGCGCAAGCATCCACTCTACCGCGCCATCCGGGCAGACAAGCTGTGCCTGGCGGCCCTCTCGGCCACCCTCTTGATCTATTTGAAAGGCCAGCAAACCAGCCACATCCCGATTCACCAGATGCTGGCCCGCGCGCCGGAGGCCATCAAGGAACAGGCAAGCGCCTGGCAGGCGAAGCTCGGTCTTGGCGAGGTCATCTCCGGGTTTTCCACTGTCGGAGGCGGCAGCCTTCCGGGTGAAACCCTGCCAACCTGGCTATTGGCGTTCCCCGGCATGCCGGCCAACAACCTGATGGCCCGGCTGCGCGCCCAACCTTTTCCCATCATCGCCCGCATCCAGGACGACATGGTGGTGCTGGACCCAAGAACCGTCCTCCCCGGGCAGGAAGCGATGCTCCTGGAGGGTCTGACCCAAGCGATACTCCCCAAGAAGGATAGAGAATGAAACAAGACCTGAACCAACTGATGCTCGACCAAAACGCGGCCTGCCTGTGGATTAGCGGCGCGGCTCAACACAACCCCGCCATGGTCTATATGACTGGTGGCGCGCACCTGACCGGCGCAGACCTGTTTGTGCTTCCCGGCCAAACACCCTGGCTCTGCCATGGCCCCATGGAACGGGATGAGGCCGCCAAGAGTGGTTTTCAACTGCTGAGCTATGCCAATTACCCAATCAGGGAATACTTGCAGCGCGCCAACGGGGACCACCTGGAGGCGGCTGCCACGCGGTACCAGCAAATTCTGCAGGATGTGGGCGTGACGGAGGGCGAGGTGGTTCTGTACGGCTACCGCGAATTTGGGCCATTTTTCTCAATGGTCAAACGATTGGGCGAGTTGCTCCCCAAGGTCAATTTCAAGGGCGACATGCGTGACGCACTGTTGCTTGAAGCACGCGCCACCAAGAGCCCCGAAGAAACTGAAAGAATCCGGCAGATGGGGCGGGTGACCACCGAGGTGGTGGGCAGGACGCGCGATTTGCTCGCGAACAGCCGGGTAGCCGGCGAAACCCTGCTGAGGGCTGACGGGGAAGTGCTAACCATCGGGGATGTGAAACGCCAAATCAACCTATGGCTGAGCGAACTGGGCGCTGAAAACCCGGAAGACACCATCTTTGCCATCGGTCACGATGCCGGCGTGCCCCATAGTGGCGGCACACCCTCCGACCCAATCAAGCTCGGCCAGACGATTGTCTACGACATCTTCCCCTGCGAGGCAGGCGGCGGATATTTTTATGACTTCACTCGTACATGGTGCGTGGGCTATGCCACCGATGAGGTCCACCAGGCCTTCGAGCAAGTGAGGCTGGTGTACGATACGATGGCGCAGGAACTGGAGCTGGGGGCCAACCCCGCCCGTTACCAGGCCAGGACCTGTGAACTATTTGAGGGCATGGGTCACGAAACCGTCCGGCAAAATCCGCGCGTGCAACAAGGTTACGTGCACAGCCTGGGGCATGGGGTCGGGTTGGATGTGCACGAGAAGCCCTGGTTCAGCAGCCCGGAAGATGACAGCAACTGCCTGCGCCCAGGGTCCGTGTTCACGTTGGAACCAGGACTGTATTACCCCGAAAAGGGATGGGGCATCCGTCTGGAAGACACCTGGTACGTTACGCCGGATGGAAATTTTGAGAAATTCGTGGACTTCCCGATGGATTTGATTATTCCGCTGAAAGGATAAACATGGCCGAGAAGAAACAGCTGCGTGTGTTGGGAGTGGAGAGCTCCTGTGATGAGACGGCCGCCGCAATCGTGGAGAATGGACGCGCCATTTTGAGCAGCGTCATTGCCAGCCAGGTGGACCTGCACGCCCAATTTGGCGGGGTTTACCCTGAACTGGCCTCCCGGGAACATGTGAAAGCCATTTACGCCACGGTCAACGAAGCGCTGCAACAGGCGCACCTCCAGTTGAAGGACCTGGATGGGATTGCCGTGACCCGCGGGCCGGGTTTGGCGGGTTCATTGGTGGTGGGCGTGAACATGGCCAAGGGGCTGGCCATGGCGGCCGAGCTGCCCATCGTCGGGGTCAACCACCTTGAGGGGCACATTTATTCCGCCTGGTTGCACCCAGCCGAAAATGCTCCGGGCCCGGAGCCCAAGTTCCCGCTCATCGCGCTGCTTGTGTCGGGCGGGCATACCGAGCTGATTTTAATGCGCGACCATTTGCAGTACCAGCGCCTGGGCGGGACGGTGGATGACGCGGCAGGGGAAGCCTTTGACAAGGTGGCCCGCCTGTTGGACCTGCCTTATCCAGGGGGTCCATCCATCCAAAAAGCCGGCATGGAAGGCAACCCAAAAGCTTTCAACTTCCCGAAGGCGCGCCTTTCCGAGCCTTACAATTTTTCCTTCAGTGGGATTAAGACAGCCGTGTTGCGCACGGTTGAGGAATTCAAGAGCAACAAAAAGGAATTGCCCGTGGCCGACCTGGCGGCGAGCTTCCAGGCGGCCGTGGTGGGCGCGTTGTTTGAGAAAACCATGGCAGCCGGGGAAGAATTCAAAGCCCGTGAGATTATCGTGGCCGGCGGCGTGAGCGCCAACAAACCGCTGCGGGAAGCTTTCCGGTCTCAGACCAGTTACCGCGTGCATATTCCGGCATTGAGCCTTTGCACAGACAACGCGGCGATGATCGCGGGGGCTGGTTACCGTCACCTTGTCGCCGGTCAGGTAGACGCGTTGGATTTTGACGTTTTGCCCAACTGGCCCCTGGTGGCAGCCGGGTAAAAAGGCCCCGGGAGGCAGAAGAAAAGCCGAAAACAAGGAGGGCTTTCCCCAAAGCGAATGGCACCCAGCTTACACTCACCCAATCAAGCTGATGGTCACAATATGGAAGATACTTCGGCAGGCCAAACCAGGCCGGTAGGGGTCAGGCTGTGCGACTGGCACCTGATGGGGCAGGCGTACAAACCGCCAGCGCTGAAGTATGGGCAGCCCTGCCCGTATTGCGGTTCGGACAAAGTGGACTACGATAGCTTGTTGAACCTGGTTTGTCAAAGTTGTGGAAAAACGGATACAGGTGCCTGCACCTGATAAAAACAAGTGGCCGGCTGGTTCAGCCGGCAGAAGAGGAGACAAGATGGACGCGAAAGTAATCTGGCACGGCGGTATGACTCTGGTTGGCCAGGCCCATTCCCCCCATACGGTGCAGATGGATTCAGGCGAGGCCAGCGGTGGCAACGACGACGGGTTCCGGCCGACGGAGCTGGTCGCGATTGGCACGTGCGGTTGTTCTGCGATGGATGTCATTTCAATCATGCGCAAAAAAAAGGTGGATTTTACGGGTTTTGAAATCAAAGTGCACGTGGAGAGCAATACCACGGACCACCCCCATGTTTTCACGGATATGGAATTTGAATACATCGTCACTGGCCGGAACATCAACGTGGCGGACGTGGAACGCGCGGTTCAACTCTCGGAAGAGAAGTATTGCCAGTGTATCGCCATGATGAGCAAGACCGCGAAGATTAGCCATAAAATCACCATCATCGAAGCAGAGGCGTAAACCAGGCCGTCCACGGAAGCCCGCCCAGAGGCAAGGGCTTCGGCGCGCTTCCGTGGACGGCTGGAAATGAACGAGGCAGTTGTGTGCATGCGCCATGTGAAAGCCGTAGGACAGCCGACCCGAGCTAATTTGGTACAATAATTACCTTCACACCCCTATGAAAAAGAGTATTTTACTGTTTATGATTGCTATTGTACTGGCCGGCTGCGGCAGACCTGCGCAAACGCCGGACCCGGCCGCGCTGACCGCTACCGCGGCGGCGCTGGTCACCCCAACCCCGGAACCCAGCCCGACGCCCAGCCCCACCGCCACCCCCAGCGGTCCGGTGATGCCCACGCCGCCACAGAATCGAACCCACTACAAGCTGGATTTGATTTTAAATTACTACACGCAGCTTGGTAACGTCACCGAAACCATCACCTACACCAACCGTGCGGACAAGGCGCTGGAGGAAATCCTGCTGATTGTCCCCCCGCGCGACTATGCTGGCAGCTATGAGCAGTTCAGCCTGACCGGCGAACGGGTGGCGGGCTTCAGCGAGGACGGCACAAAAACATACGTTCAATTGAGCCAGCCTTTGCAGCCCGGCGAGATGACGCATATTGGGCTGAACTTCCGCCTGTACTTCCCGGCACATGAGGGCATCTTCGGCGCGACCAACCGTCAAACGAATATCGCGGATTGGTACCCGTTTGTGCCACCTTACGACAACCAGCAAGGTTGGCTTGCCTACCAGCGCCAGGTGGATAACACCAACACCATCGTGGGCGAATACCTGGTGAACGAGCTGGCCGATTTTGACGTGAGCCTGCAATTGACCGACCATGCGGACCTCATCGAGGTTGCCGCCAGCGCGCCGGCTTCCGGCACGGATGGGAAATACAGCTACCACCTGGAGTTGGCACGCGCGTTTTCCTTCTCGGTTTCAGACAGCTTTTTTGAGCATGAAATCATCCAGGATGGCGTGCGCATTCATTCGTACGTGTTCATGAACCAGCAGGAAACTGGCGAGGCGGTGCTTCAAATTGCCGCCCAGGCCATGAAGCTGTTTGGTGAGCTCTTCGCCCCCTACCCGCGCGAAATGATTTCCATCGTGGCAGCTGATTTTTTACACAACATGGAAATGGATGGAATGGTGCTTTTAAGCCATAAGGTGTTCGATTTTTACGACAACACTCCGCGCAATAACCTGACCATCCTGGTGCCACACGAACTTTCACACCAATGGTTTTACAGCCTGATTGGAAACAACCAGGCTATGGAACCCTGGCTGGACGAAAGCCTGGCTACGTATTGCGAGGTGCTTTATTTCGAGCGTTATCATCCCGATGAGGTCGTTTGGTGGTGGACCAACCGGGTGGATGAATACGGGCCGAATGGCTATGTCAATTCGACCATCTACAACCCGGGCGTATACACGGAATACCGTAACGCGGTGTACCTGAACGGCGCGCGCTTCCTCCAGGACCTGCGCGTGGCGATTGGGGAACAGGCTTTTTATGCCTCGTTGAAAGATTACGCGGTCAGCAATTTTTACCAAATCGCGACCCGGGCAGACTTCTTCGCGGCGTTCAGCCGGCACACCCAGGTGGACCTGGAGCCCGTTATTCAACGGTATTTTAGTAATTAGGATGTCTTATAATAACTTTGCACCAACCAGGTGTATCTGCCTGGTTGGTTTAATTTGGACCGGGAATCGAAAAGTGGGAATTGTTGACTAGAAAATCGAAAACTTACTCCCCAGCCTTTCGCGTGGTCACTGCAGATGATTCCGGCTGGAACCAACTTCGGATGACTTCGGGCGTGAACAACTCTTGAAGCGCTTTAGGGGATTTAAGGCGAAAATAGTACTTTTTTGGAGGCGTGACCCATGGCAATTTGGCACCCTGGGAGACTTTCGCCAAATCCAAGGGTTTGCTTAGCAAGGCCTTTTCGAACCAGGCGGAAGATTTTTGGTCGAGTCCTTCAGGGTACCCGGCGGCGAGCTGACGAAGGATTTCTTGTTTCATGCTGGTGTAAGTTCCCTTGCCCAACAAGACCAGCAGCACATAGAGGAAGATTAGGAGGTTAATCCAAACACTATTGGCAATGTACAAATCGAGCAGTGCCGAACCAGTGGAGCCCAATAAACCACGGATAAAAGCATCAATCATTATTTACTTTCCAAATCGAAAGAATCGGGGAGGGAAAATCCCTCCCCGAATGCAAGCGAAAAAAACTACTCCTCGGAAACTTCTTCCTTCGGAGCTCCGGCGATTTCTTCCCATTTCTTGGTGTTCTTGGAGAACAGGAAGATTAAAGCGCCAACAATCGCAGCGAGCACGACGAGCCCGATGGGGCCCCCGAGCCATTGCGTCAGCTTGGTGAAGAGCAGGTTTGGCCACAGGAAACCATCAGCGATGCTGGTGATTTTGGTAGCATTCTCGGGCAGTGAGAAGCCCGATTCAACAGCGGCTGCAGTGAAGAACGGGGACATAGCGGTGGCGATATAGAAGCCAACACCGAGTTCCAGGATGCCAGCGACAATCATGCGCACGATATTACCCTTCATGACAGGCGCCATCAAGGCCACTACGAACGGAATGACGGCCAAGTCAGCAAACAGGATGACACGGTTGCCAGGCAGGATGATGCTGAGCAGAATGGCAATCGGGACCAAGACCAGGGCGGTGGAAATCGCGGCGGGATGGCCGGTAAGGATGGCTGCATCCAAGCCGATGTAAATCTCACGGCCATTGGCGCGCTTCTGCATAAACTCGTTGGCGGCTTCTGATACAGGGATGAGACCTTCCATCAGGATGGAGACCATGCGAGGCAGGAGGAGCATAACCGCAGCCAGGTTCATGGCAACGCCGAGGATGTCAGCGATGACTTTGAGCGTAGTCTTGCCCTCAGGAATCTTGAAGGCATACGCGAGGATACCGAGCACGGCGCCGATGATGAAGCCCATGACCACGGGTTCGCCGAAGAGACCCCACTTCTTGCGAATGGATTCAGGATCAGCCTTGAGGTCGCGCAGACCGGGGATTTTTTCGAAGACCCAGTTCACCAGGATGGCAAAGGGAACGCCAGGGGCTGCCGTTAAGTGGGGGATAGAAATCCCAGGCACGTTATAGAAGCGCTGGACAGCTTTGGCCGTCCAGTCGCCCAGGAAGAGGGCCAGAGCGGCGGCAATGGCAGCGGCGATGAAGCCATAGACTACGTTTTTCGTGGCGATGGAGACCAGGGAGCCAAGGAACGCGAAGTGCCAGTAATTCCACACATCCACATTCAGGGTTTTGGTCAGCCGTAATGCCAGGAAGACGATATTGACAATCAAAGCAATCGGGATGACTGCCAAGCCGACATTGGTACCAAAGGCAATGGAGGCAGCCGCAGGCCAACCCACATCGAAGATGTCGCGTTGGATACCAAGATTATTGGTGAGCGCCTGGCCAACGTTGGTGAGCACAGTGCCCATCAGACCGGTCACAAGACCGATGCCGATGAAGGCGATACCGACGGTAATGCCAGCGCGGAAAGCGCGACCGAATTTAGCCCCAAGAACCAGTGCCAGGATGATGATGATGATTGGCAGTAGGATGGTGGAACCGAAGGTATCGAAGAAAAGCTTTAAACCAGAAAGAATAGAATCCATGTTTTTCCTCTTTTAATCTAAATAAAATTTTGGAAACCCGAATTACTTCAATTTTTCAATGATTTGCTCGACTACAGCCTCCTTTCCGATGCCTGTCAGGAATGCGAGGGTATGAATGACTGGTTTGCCATGATCCATCGCGACAGGGGTCGTGGTCACGATTAAATCCGCGTCCTGGGCCAGGCTTGGAACTTCACTGGCTTTACATTGGCGGATAGTAGCCTGGATACCCCGCTTCTCCAACGCTTCTTCAATCGCCTTAGCGACAACTGTTGAAGTGGCGATTGCAGTACCACACGCGACCAAGATTCGTTTTTTACCTAACATACGGTCCTCCTTATTGCAAAAATAATTACGAAGCTGGCAAAATTAATCTTACTATAGAGTTTTCAATATGAAACGAAATAGGACAAAAATTCCATCTTTTCGTCCCGGTTAATTGATTTTTTACCCGATGTATTAAGCATAAAAGCAATAAACATGCTTATCCTTATAACGCAAGATTGTTTGTTTTTTTATTGAAGAATTCGATTTTCAGATTATGCCTCAACAAGGAAATTGGGACCCGCTCAACCTAACCGGCCACCTGTTCAAAATCAACGCCCATATACCTAAATAGCTTGACAATGGTGAACGGATTGCGCAAGTAATGGCCGTAGGCCAGGGCTTCATGGATATCCTGGCGCGTCAGGTGGATGAGCCCGGGGTCTGTGGGCAGGCCTGCCTGTCTCATCATCTCCACGATTTCAGCAGAGGCGGGCACACGCCGGGCGATGGCCTGGATTTCGTCCCAATTTGCAATTACGCGTTCCTTCAAGGTCAGGAATTGCTCCTGGGTCAGACCGAGGAACTGGCGCTGGGCTTTGAGAACCTGGTCCGCCATGGGGCCAAACACCTGCTGGATGACGCGCGTCTCTTCAGCTGCACCGGGCAGTTGCTGGTTTTGCAGGAGCTCCATGGCTTGCGCGCGGCTGATGCCCCGCAGGATTTCGTAGAGTTTGGCGATGAGCGTGGTGGCGTAGGCAACCTTGGTGCCATGAAAGACCTCCGGCCGCCCTTCCCGCATCATCTTCATTTCCCAATAATGCGAACAGGAATGTTCCGAGCCGGATGCCGGCCTGGAATTGCCCGCCAGGGCCATGCAAATACCCACGTCAACCAGGCTGTCGGTGAGCGCTTTGATGGCCTGCTCCCAATTCGCGTCCAACGTAGGCAACAAACCCACCACCTTATGCAACCCCGCGGAGGTGCGGCTATCGAGTTCGGGTGAGTAGGCATCCGCCCAGAGCAAGCCGCCCAGAGCCCAGTCGGCGAGGGCAGTAAACTTGCCCAACACATCGCCAAACCCGGCGGATATCATCGCGCGCGGTGCATGGGACAGCACGTCCAGGTCCGCGAAAATCGCGATGGGTGGTTTGCTGATGATGGTTTGCTTCATGCCGTCCAGGGTGAGCGCGCTGCCAGAGGAGGCGTAGCCATCCATGCTGGGCGCGGTGGGCATGCTGATGAAGGCCGACTTGGTTCTCAGGGCGACAAAGCGGGTCAAGTCCGTGAGCGTGCCGGAGCCCACTGAGAGGAAGGTGGTTTGGGTGTCGTCCACCTGGGTGAAGATTTTTGTGATGTAGCGGTCATCGGGGTGAACCGGGTCCCCATGCAGGATGATAACGCGGACCGAAATGCCGTCTTGCTTTAGTGCCTGCTCCGCACGCTTTCCCAGGATGGGGTAAAGGTTTTGGTCGGTCACCAGGGTTATATGCTTGAAGTCGTTTTGGTGACAAAATTGGGCCAAATGTTCCACCGCGCGCGTATCGTTGGTAAATACCGGTTCAATTCCTGATATCACAACAACCTATCTTTCCATTTCCTTTTCATCCGTGGCTTTACAACACGGGTTGTAGAATTGCATGTGCCCTGATGCTTAACACCGGCGGTGTCATGTCGGTTCGAAAGTCATCCCTCGGGCGTGTAAGTTTTGCCAACAAATCCATTCCAGATACGTGGCCCGCTCCAGGGCTTGGTAAGGCGTGGAGCCAAGACTCAAAAGCCCCAAATCCCGCAGGTAAAGCTGCTGGGTGTCTCCGAGCGAGGCTTCCAGGTTTGAAAGCGCGCAGAGCGTGACGGTGCCGGTGAGGGCTTCCAGGCCTGGCAGGCAGGCAAAATCTGGCATGCTGCCAGAGGACAGGACCAAGCTGGCATACCGCGGATGGCAAAATAGAACGGCGTTTTGCGCGGTGGCAGCGTAAACCAGCTGGTGCAGTACCACGTTGGACGGCGAGAATTGGGGCATGTCCTCCCCGGTGGGCGTCACGTTCAGGATGACAAGGTCATCAGATCGCGCTTCCGCCAGGGGTGTGCCCTGTTTGAGCGTGAGAAAATGGGTCTTGTTCAGGCGAAGACTGAGCTCGGAGTAGGCTCCCAGCGCCAAACCATAAGTCGCACAACGACGGGCGGCGTTCAGGAACTTTTCCTGGACTTCCTTCGAGGCTAAGGTGGCAACCGCACGGTTGCCACTGGCTCCCGTGCGGTTCACCAAACTCACAATGGCGTTTGTGGCGCGCTTGTAAGATTCAAACATCGCTGTGGCTTAACCCCACACCATGCGGTCCTGCTCGCGGCGCAGCTTGACAATCAAATCATTTTCGCGCAGCTGGATCTGGTCATAACGGATAGCCTCACCCTGCTTGACAGGCGCGGTCAGCACACCGCCAACGGCACAACCAATCGGGACGAGGTTCTCCGCCCGGGCCACTTCAGCCTTTTCAATCATGGCGTAGACGGTGTAGCCGCCCAGGGCATCGATTGTGTCTCCGGGTTGGAGGTCCTTTTTGGCCACGGCCAGGCTTTCGCAGACAGGCTTGAAGCGCATGTTGAGGGTTTCGCGTTTGTCCATGACCACGTTGGCAATCGTGATGGGCGATTCCAGGTTGGCCAGATGGAAGGGGCGGTAAAGGCTCCAATAGCCATTGTTGCCACCGGCCAGGCCAAGATAGGTCAAGTCGGCCTTAATCTTAGGTTGGTCCGTGGTGATGACCACAAACACACCCGGCGCTGGGCCTACGGCGTAATCCACGAAGCCCTTGGTGTTGAAGATGCCGCCGGCCTCTTTGGGTACGAAGACCTTGGCCAGGTCGCGCCAATCGCAGGCCGGACCATGCGCGCCGCGAACTTCTGGCTGAAAGCCCACACCGTTGCCGATGGATGTCATCTCGACCATGGTCTTGGTGCCGTCCACGAAGGATGCCAGCATTTTCGGGCTCATGTTCTTGGCTTTGGCCCTCTCGGCCAGGTTGGTCGGGTTGCCGGTGCGGTCCAGCGGATTGTTTTTGCCCTTGCCAATCATCGCAATTTCGAAGCCAAGCGCGTCGGCCCAGTCGTAGATTTCCTTGATTGAGCCCGGTTCATCACCAGCAATCAACGAGTAAACGACGTCTTTTTCAATGGCCTTCTGCGTCAGATAATACCCGATGGTCGCGTCGGTCTCAACATTCATGTTGATGACGGGCTTGCCAGCTTCAATAGCCGAGTTACATACGATCGCGCCGACATTAGGGATGCCGGTGCACTCCACGATGGCATCCAAGGCCTGGATTTTCACCAGGAAATCGGCGGAATGCGTGGCAACGCGATGCCCTTCCAATACAAATTGATTGGCCTTGTCGAGGTCGTCTTCCTCCCAGTGGACAAGGCTTGGGTCCACACTCGCTTCAACATAGGCATCAAAGGCGCGTGTAGGCATGACATCGGATACAGCCACAACCTTCAGGCCATGCATTTTTTCTACCTGGGAAATCAAGCCGGTTCCCATTTGGCCGGCACCAACCAAACCAATCCGGTAGGGTCCCGCAGATTTTTCCCGTTCAATTAATCGTTCTTTCAATGTTGACATACTTGCCTCTATTTTTCTTCGGATATTTCAATGATGGAACCGGGGTGCATCAAAACCAGCGGTTTTTGTTCCACGCAGACATCCCCCGGCATTTCCACTTCGGTCTGGCCATTGAATTTCAACACCAAGTGACCCAGGTTTTTGAAGTTTACATTTGCCACTTCACCAACAGCCAAAATTTGATACTTTTCACCATCGAGAGAGATTTGGTCGCCTGGGACCAGGTCCGCTTCCAGATTCTTGCCATCGTGAATGACAGAAAACTCGTATAACTCCTGAGGTGCGCTTTCACCGAAAAATACCAAAATACCAGCGTCAGTAAATTCACTGACCAACTCTCCTACGTGTAGGACGGTGGCCTTGTATTTAATCAACTCTCCCTCCAATTGTGATGGAAAGCACGCCAAATCTTTCGCGCTGATACCGCAAATTAAGACTGGTCTGTTTCCAGCCGCGGAAGAATCTCAGAGTATTTGCTTGCTGAAGGTTCTTATTTATTGTTTTCCAAATCCTGCACCCGCACACCAGACACAAAGTATTCCTCTGTGATGAAGCGGAACAGCGGGCCTGAGGGCTTGGTAGGATAAATATCGACTGTTGGAACCTTCTTCATTGGGTAGACGCCGACGCGTGCCGTCCCGCCGCAGTCAATCACCGCGCAGGCAATTTGATCGAAGGGAACACCACCACGGAAGCCGTCCTTAACAACGCCCCCCGTCAAATCCGCAATTTTTTGGGCGACCGGGTGAATACCTCCGCCTGTGATTGACGCAATGACATCACGTCCAGGTTTGGGTTCCACAACCAAGGGTCCACCCCATCCTCCGGGGCCAGCTTTGATGACGATTTTCTTATACTCTGCCATTTTTCCTCTCAAATTCTAACTTTGACATTGGGAGTGGCTGTTGGAACTAACAGCCACTCCCTGCTAATTTTAACTTACTTTGTGTACAGGCCGATGCTGGCAAAATATGCCAACACAACAGCCAGGGGGCCGGTGACGAAGCGGGAGAACAGCACGGCGGGAACGCCGATTTCCACCGTTTCAGGCTCCGCCTCCCCCAGGGCCAAACCCACCGGGATGAAGTCACAACCTACCTGCGGGTTGATGGCGAAGAGAGCGGGCAACGCGTACTGGGCCGGGATGGCTTTGGTCGCGAACTGCGTGCCAAGCAAGGTACCGATGATGGACGCAATCACAGCACCAGGTCCGAGCAGCGGAGAGAGAACCGGGATGGCGATAATGATGGACAACACCACCAGGCCCAGCAGACTGCCAGCCAGGGGAGACAGGGTTTTGGCAATCCAATCGCCAACACCCGTCTTGAGGATGATACCGATAATCAGGGAGATGAACGCCATGAATGGCAGAACATTCTTGATGACCTGATCGACGGAGTCACGGCCGGCCTGGTACATGGCGCCAACAACTTTACCAACGCCACGACCAATTCTTTCCAGGAGTTTATTAATCCCTTTCATTTTGTCCTCCACCTAGCTTGCTGCAGCTTGTTCAGACGCCGCACTGCGTTTTGACATAATTGCCGTGATGCGTTCTGTCACAATGCCGCGGATGAGGATGACGACAAGGCCTATCAGCAAGTAGCGAATGGCCAAATCACTGACACGATATCCAGCTTGTTCAACACCGGTGGCAATACCGCCCCAGACGAAGTATTCGCCAGGGTTGACATGCGGGAAGATGCCCAGAGGTGGGTGAACATACGAGACGGCTGAATCGTAGAAGGCCGGCTTGTATTTTTCTGGCAGGAATCGACCCATGGTGTAAGCCATTGGGTTTGTCAGGAAGAACACCGAAAGGAACGGCAAAATCATGTAGCGAATAGGGTAATAAATCAAACCTTCCCGGCCGGCGGCTTCCCCGACCTTGTCAATCTTTTCCGGACCAATCAGGGTGATCAGGGCATTGACAAAGGTCATCAGGATGACCAGCAAGGGAATGATGCCTGTTACCAGGCCTACGAATGTCTCACCGCCTGCTTTAAAGAGGCCGATGAACCATTCTGCAGCTGTTGCAAGTGCTTGCATATATTCCTCCAATTAGTTTTTTAAAATCGATTAGAAAACTGCTTTATTGCCTTGCAAACTTTTAGGTTTCCCAGACTATAGAACCACCTCCTTCAGACGAACACACGCTTGCGGTAATTATTGTTTGGCTTTTGGGTACATGCGGACACTTTTTACATCGCTCATTTTTTCGGGAACTTCGGTTTGGGCTTCCTGTTTAAAGAATTCCTTCGCCGCGTTTTGAAACGCTTCCTGTACTTTCTTTTTCAACCCAGGTCGCGGGCCGGCCTGTACCAACTCAGCCGCATTTATTCCAACTAACTCAGGCACAGGTCTGAGGCCCGAGAAGATGGTCATTCCAGACATCTTTTCAGCATGCAGGATCTTAAATTCTGGGTCGACTACCAACACCCCATACACCC
>Ga0116171_10003348_pt1 | contig 14851 bp, 10 predicted proteins | sample AD_JPNHW2_MetaG_FD_89798 | JGI IMG/M metagenome (GOLD analysis project Ga0116171, IMG submission 89798) | Active sludge microbial communities of municipal wastewater-treating anaerobic digesters from Japan - AD_JPNHW2_MetaG | ecosystem: Engineered > Bioreactor > Anaerobic > Digestate | place...
CCTTGACGTCCTCCAGTCCCAGGGCCACGTGGTGATGAAGCCATTCGGGAAGGCAAAGCTCTACACGACCTCGCAGAACGTCCCGTTCGACGATCTCCTGAATTACCTGTCCGATGCAATCGTAATTCTCGACTCCGATCTCCGCATTTTAATGGCCAACCGGAGTTTTTTTAATACGTTTGGCATCCGGAGGGACCGCAACATTATCGGCACCGATCTCTCGAGGCTCAGCCTCTCCCTGTTCGACAACCCGATGGTCCAGGAGAATATATCCCGGATCGTCCGGTCGCAGATGTTCGTGAACGAGATGCTGTTGATCGAGCAGGGGACAGAGAGGATCTTTTTAACCGAATTTGTCTCGACCGTCATCCCCTCGGTAGCCTTCACGGGTAAACCCGGCATCATGATCAGCCTCCGCGACATCACGACCTGGAAAAAGACCGAGGAGGAGTTAAAGAAGAGCGAGCGGAAGATTCGCACGCTCTTCGAGGAGGTCCCCAGCGGCATCTTCCTCTTCCACGAGGACGGCACGATCCTGAACGCGAACCGGGCGGCACTCGACATCCTCGGTCTTGCCCGGTTCACGGACCTTGCGGACTTCAAGCTCTACGATATCATGTGCTCGAAGGAGAAGATCCAGGACCTGATCCACAAGCGCCAGATCGCCGATCTCACGCTCGCCTGCAACTTCGACCGTCTCAAGGCCGAGACGCTCTCGTCCACAAAAAAGAAGGGGATCGCGTACTTCCAGGTCGTCTTTGCCCCGGTCAGCGACACCGGCGGAAATTCCCCCCGGGAATACTTCATCCTGTTCCTGGATATCACGGAAAGGAAGCTTGCGGAAAAAAGGCTCAAGGAACGTTACCTCGGGATCGTGAGCAACCTGCCCGGGATCGTGTACCAGTTCTATGCCCGGGACACCGGCGAGTGGGGGGCGTATTACGTCAACGAGCGCACGGAGGAGATCTATGGCGTGCCTCCCGAGCCGCTCAATGACTGGTTCGACCGGTTCGGGAACTGTATCGCACCCGAGGACCGGGGCCGGTGGGGACGGTCCATCGAAGAAGTGATAAAAAACGTCACGCCCTGGGAGTTCGAGGGCCGGTTCATCCGGCCGGACGGGGCGGAGATGTTCATCCGCGGGATCTCCCAACCGGTACGGCTGAAGAACGAGACGGTCTGGAACGGGATCTTCCTCGACATCACCGACCGTAAGCGGGCGGAGGAGGCGTCGCGCCGGAGCGAGGAACGGCTCCGGGGCCTCACAAGCAACCTGCCCGGGATCGTGTACCAGTTCTATGCCCGGAACTCGGAAGAGTGGGGAACCTACTATGTCGACGAGCGGTCCGGGGAGGTGTACGGTGTCCCGCCGGACCCGATCGATACCTGGATCCTGCGGTATACTGCCTGCATTGCCCCGGAGGACCGGGAGCGGTGGATACAGTCTATCGAGGACGTTATCCGGAGGGTCGCACCCTGGCAGTTCGAAGGGCGGTTCATAAAACCTGACGAGGAGGAGATGTTCATCCGGGTACTCTCGCAGCCCGTGAAACTGAAAAACGAGACCGTGTGGAACGGGATCATTCTCGATATTACGGAGCAGAAACGGGCGGAGGAGGCACTCAGGAAAACCCAGCTCAAGGAGATCCGGTACCACTCGTTCTTCGAGAACACCTGCAACGGCGTCCTGATCTATGAATACATCCCGGCAAGCGACGATTATATCATAAAAGATGTGAACAAGGTGACAGCGGCGCTCCTGCGGATGCCCAAGGAAGAACTGGTAGGAAAACACCTCTTCGAGGAGTTCCCGGAACTGCCGGACCCCGAGATCCGCGACCTCCTCCGCCAGGTTCTCATTACCGAGCAGCCGGAGTTCGTTGCCCCCTTAAAGTACCGCAGGAGGGAGGACTTTCCCTGGATCTACCACTATGTCTTCAAGCTCCCTTCGGGCGAGATCGCGTCGTTCATGATCGATGTGACCGGTGTGGTAAAAGAGAGCAGGGAGTAAGACCGGCAGGGTCGTATTTGGCGGCGCTATCCGGTTTCAGACAGGATCCCGTGCGGTCCCTGCCGCCGCACCCGTGCCGCTGATTTGAGCCTCCCAAAAAATTTCATGACCCTGGCAGATACCGTCCGCGGGTTTTATTGGTGAGCAATAGACCCTGGCGGGACGTATACCCCACCCCACGTTTTATCGTTGTAAACCGCGGATGGAGAACCGGCCGAACCAATGGCGAGCAATAAAAATTACGTTTATGTATACACCCGGTAAATGGTGCCCTGTGGAAGAAATTCCACAACCAGAAACGAGCAGCGGGCTCTCATGGGCGGGGCCGTTTTCACACCATCTCCAATAAGGCTCAAAAACTTTCGACAGCATCGCCTCAATCGGTTAGGTGAAACCCGGCCGGATACCCTGATGGAACTATATGGTGCATCAGTACATCAAGGTTTGGATCGTCCGACAGGATCGCGTCCATGATATCCCCCTCTTCTGGTACGGAGGCTATCATCATGGAAACAAAGATTGGCTATTTCGCATCGATCGAGCAGTACAAACCGATGGATGCACTGGAACAGTCCGTGCGGGCAGAAAAGACCGGGTTCGACTCGATCTGGGTCGACGACCATTTCCACCCGTGGTATCACACCGATGCGCAGTCGGGCATGGCATGGGCATGGATGGGTGCCACCCTGCAGGCAACAAAGAAGGTGTTCGTCTCGACCTGTATCACCTGTCCTATCCTGCGGTACAACCCGGGCGTGGTGGCCCAGACCTTTGCAACCCTCCGCCAGATGTACCCGAAACGGGTGGGTGTCGCGGTAGGTGCCGGCGAGGCATTGAATGAAGTACCGGTGACCGGCCAGTGGCCGAGCATTTCCGAGCGCCAGGACATGACCATCGAAGCGATCGAGGTCATGAGGAAACTCTGGGAGAGCACAACACCGGTCTCCCACAAGGGAAAATACTACACCCTGGAAAAGGCCTTCATGTACACCAAGCCGGATGACGAGGTCCCCCTCTACTTCAGCGGCATGGGCCCCAAGGGTGCGAAACTTGCCGGCAAGTACGGCGACCACCTCATGACGGTCTCTGCCGACACGGATACGTTAAAAAAGGTCACGATCCCCAAGTTCGAGGAGGGCGCAAGGGAGGCAGGCAAGGATCCAAAGAAGATGGAGCGGGCCATGCTCATCTGGTACTCCGTTGACCCGGATTTCGACAAGGCTGTCGAGGGCAACCGCTTCTGGGCCGCGTGTCTCGTGCCATCGATGTTCAAGTACCGCGTCAGCGACCCGCCCGAGGTGCAGCTCCATGCCGACCTGGTCCACTCGGACATGCTCAGGAAGAATTTCCTGTGCGCAACCGATGCGGAAGGACTGATCAAGGAGATCGAGCGGTTCAAAAAGGCCGGTATCACGCACTTCTGTCTTGGCAACTCGAGCCCGAACGTGAACTTCGGTATCGATGTGTTCCGGGAAGTAATCCCGCACGTCAGGTAATTTCCTTACATATCATCCCTTCACACCTTTTTATCGCGACAATCAACGGAGACAGACCATGGAACAGAAAAAACTATCAGAGATCTTTGAACAGGGCGTGGTCATTTTCCCCGGTGCCGAGACCGGGGCAGATGTGAAACCATGGTATCCACTGCCGGGATGCAGCGGAGTCTTTTTAAAAGACCTTGTCACCGGCAAAGAGACCGGGGGAAAATTCAGTTACCACCTGGTCAGGATCTGGAAAGACTGCGAGGTTGCCGACCATGACCACGAGACCCAGTGGGAGTGGAACCTGGTTATCGGCGGGAAAGGAACATTTGTCATCGGCGACAAGGAAGTTACGACCGTCCCCGGCCAGACATTTGTCACCCCCCCGAAAAACCACCACACGGTGAGTGCGGGCCACGAGGACCTCTCGCTGCTGGCACTCTTTGTCCCGGCGCTGGTCTGATGGGGCAACGGAACGGGTCCGTTCTCATCAGATTCTTTTTGGCGTCCTAAAACGTAAACAGCCCGGGCCGGCAAGCAGTATTGGGAAATTACAAGCGAAAAAAAAACTTCTTACCCGAGGTGTATTATCATTTCAGCGCACGTTAACGGAAAGAACAGGGGTGCGATCCTGCTGTACGCACTCTCCACCTGCCAGTGGTGCCACAAGACCAGGGAGCTGCTGGAGGATCTCGGTGTTGCATTCGATTACGAGTATGTGGATTTGCTGGAGGAAAAGGAACAGGAAGCGGCAGTACACGAACTCCAAAAATGGAACCAGACCGGCATGTTTCCAACGCTGGTCATCGATAACAACCGTGCAATCCTGGGATTCCGCGAGCAGGAAATCAGGGAAGCTCTTGCGGGGTGAACGCAACAGGACCTGACAGGGGGTCTCCGACCGGACGGGTAATTACGGGACCGGCTATTCGCAGGACCCAAATACTACTCTTTGGGTCGGCGTAAGTCCCCCCGTCACCTTCACCCCGCGCCCGCAATCCTTCAAGAGCCTGCGGAACAAACCAGAACGATCATGTCTTCCGACATCCTCCTCCTCGCCTTCGCTTTTCTCCTTGGCATTATCCTTGCGTACCTCATCTTCCGCGTACGGGTCGGGGTTTTTAAGGAACGGGCCTGGAACGATCTCGAACGCTGGAAACTCGAACATACCCGGGAAATACGCAAAGACTCAGTCAGCCGTTCCCGCTCGACCCTGAAAGGGAGGATCGCGGAGCAGATGGCCCCGCTCCTGCCGGAGTTTCCCTTCCCGTTGGCCGATGCCCGCTTCATCGGCAATCCCATCGATTTCGTGGTCTTTGACGGGTACACACGGGCAAAGGATGAAAATGCCGTACGCATCGATATTGTCCTTGTGGAGATCAAGAAGGGAAAGAAAAGCAGGCTGTCGCGGGAAGAGATGCTGATTAAAAAGGCAGTGGAGGAAGGGAGGGTATCGTGGAAGACGATCGTTCTTGACGATTCCGACCCGGCAGATGCCACAACCAACGATATTCAGACGGGACCGTAATACGCCAGCCTTCCTGCGGGGGGGGAATCATCCGGTCGCTGGCAGCCCGGACGGACGTTCTGTCTTGGTGCCTGCCTTCACCCCGGATACCGGATTCCGAACCTCCCTCTGTTTTCATTTCCCGGGGATCGCGTTACAATATGCAGGTAACATTGGCGACAATGACGAAAATTATCACGAACCACTTCGCAATATCCATCGAAAACCCGGCAATGCCCCGGGTACCCAGAACATAGGCGACCAGCGCCAGTACGGGGAACAGTACTGCAAGTCCAATCAGCATGGTTCATCCCTTACCGTTTCTTCAGTGTTGAGCCCGCTTCGTGTACTACGATTTTTGCATCGGCAACGGCCTTGTGGAGACCGACCTGTACATGATCCGATACTTTCTGTGCTTCCGGGGTTGCGTTCTTGAGGGCATTATGGGAGGCGACTGTTGCATCACCAGAGGCTGCAGGGGCCGGCCGCCACTCTTACATCATCAACGGCCCGGCAGGCTTTTACGTTCAGATCAGCGGTCATTGGTGTTTTCAACGCCATTCCCTGATCTGGTTTTTTTTAAATGGATGACGGTAATTTTTTTTACCGCTATCAGAGTGTGCCATTATGGAACAGTGGAGCCTATAAGACTTGCCCGTTGTTATCAAAAACTGCATTCAACAGGTGATAGGGGGTGTTTTGATCCCTGGTTAAAAGACCGGGACGGGTTTTGGAATTACGATTCTGAACGGTCATTTCAAAAATTGCAAACAGGGGGAATACTTTTTAATGAGGTTAAAAATTTTACTTAGTGCAATTTATGGATCGTATATACCAGGGTATTTTATCTTTCCCCCAATGCGGGTACCATTCCCTGGCAGTACGGGTGGCGGTGCCGGCAGATGAAAAACACAAGGGAAAAAAAGACAGGAACGGATCTGCCGGATCCGGATCGGCTTTGCGTTCACGGGATGGATGAATCTCCGGTTGCCGCGAGGGATGCCTCCTCCGGGCAAAAGCGGACATTAAAAGCCCTGCGGGAGAGCGAAGCACTCCTGCGCAGTTTCTTTGATTCGCACGGTGCCATGCGGGGTATCGTGGAAGTGATTGCCGGGGATGACCTGCTGCATATCGCCGGTAATGCGGCGACTGCCGCTTTTTTCGGCATGACACCGGCTGATCTGAAGAACAAACGCGGCTCCGAACTGGGCGAACCGCGTGATATCCTGCGGATGTGGATAGGTCACTGTTCCGAGAGCCGGAAGACTGAAAAACCAGTGGCATTCGAATACCGGGACACGCGGGGAATGTCCGAAACCTGGCTTCTTGCCACGGTCAGTTACCTGGGGACACCTCCCCACGCGTTCCCCCGGTTTGCCTATACAGCGCTCGACATTACCGGGCGCAAACGGGCAGAAGAGGTGCTGCTCAAAGCCCGTAACGACATGGAAAGCCGGGTAGAGGAACGCACCGCTGAGCTGAAGAAAGCATCGGCGGCCCTTGAGACCGAGCGCCGCCGGTTCTTCGATGTGCTTGAGGCGCTTCCCGTGTATGTGTGCCTGCTGGATAAGGACTACCGCATGCCGTTTGCCAACAGGTACTTCCGTGAGACCTTTACGGAACCGGAAGGAAGGCGGTGTCATGAGTTCCTCTTCAACCGCACCGAACCCTGTGAGATCTGTGAGTCCTACACGGTCATGAAGACCCGTGTGCCCCACCACTGGTTCTGGACCGGCCCCAATGGCAGGGACTACGATATCTACGACTATCCCTTCACAGATTCAGAAGGATCGACCATGATCCTTGAGATGGGCATCGACACCACTGAACAGAAGAAGGCTGAGGAAGCACTCCAGAAAGCGAATGCCTATAACCGGAGCCTGATCGAGGCGAGCATGGACCTGATGGTCACCATCAGCCCGGACGGGACGATCTGCGATGTCAACGAAGCAACGATCAGGGTCACCGGGTTCTCCCGTGCTGAACTTGTCGGTACCGACTTCTCGGATTATTTCACCGAGCCGGAACGGGCAAAGGCCGGTTACGAGCAGGTGTTTCAAAACGGGGCCGTGACCGATTACGCGCTCGGGATCCGGCACCGGGACGGGCACGTGACCCCGGTCCTGTATAACGCGACCGTGCACCGGGACAGCGCTGGGAATACGATCGGGGTCTTTGCCTCAGCCCGTGACATGACCGAACGGGACAAGACCGAAGAAGCGCTCCAGAAAGCCGTTGATCTTCTCGATATCCGGGTAAAAGAACGGACAGCAGAACTGGTCCAGACCAATGTCCGTCTCCGGACCGAGGTGGGGGAACGCAGGAAAGCAGAAAATATCCTGCGCGAGACGAGCCAGTACCTGGAAAACCTGATCAATTATGCCAATGCGCCGGTCATTGTCTGGGACCCGGAATTCAGGATCACCCTCTTCAACCAGGCATTTGAACACCTGACCGGCAAGAAGGCACCGGAAGTCCTGGGGAAATCTCTTGACAGCCTCATCCCGAACCATTTCCTGAAGGATGCAATGGATCTTATAAAGAAGCCAACGGGCGGGGAACAATGGGAAAGCGTGGAGATCCCCATTCTCAACCGGAAGGGAGAGATCAGTACCGTTCTCTGGAACTCTGCCCCGATTTTCGGGCCCGACAAAAGAACGATCATTTCCATCATTGCACAGGGACAGGATATTACCGACCGTAAAAAGATGGAATCCAGGTACCGGCTGCGGGCTTCGGAATATGCAAAAATGAACGTGGCACTCGAAGAAGAGATCTGCCAGCGGAAAGAATCCGATGCAAAATTGAAAAAAACCCTCTCGCTCCTCAATGCATCCCTTGAATCAACCGCTGACGGTATTTACGTGGTTGACATGCAAGGCATGATCACCGGGTATAACCAGAATTTCATACGGATGTGGGATATTCCCGCAACGTTGCTGGAATCCAATGAGAACGATACCGTGATGACCCATGTCCTGCCGCAGCTGAAGGACCCGGTGGGTTTTTTATCCAGCCTCAGGGAACTCCAGTCGCACCCGGGACGGGAAAGCTTTGACATGATCGAATTTGCCGACGGTAAGATCTTCGAGAGGTATTCAAAACCGCAAAAGATTGGGGATAGCGTGGTCGGCAGGGTCTGGAGTTACCGGGACATCACCGATCGCAAGCATGCAGAAGAAAAACTCGTTGCCTCCCTGCAGGAAAAGGAAGTGCTGCTCCGTGAGATCCACCACCGGGTCAAGAACAACCTCCAGCTCATCTCCGGCCTTTTGGATATGACAAGGATGCGTACCGGCGATGAAACCACCAACGGGATCCTCACCGACATGATGCTCAAAATCCAGACCATGGCACAGATCCACACCCGGCTGTACGAGAGCAAGCAGTTTGGAAAAGTCAGTTTAACGGGCCAGATCCAGGACCAGATAGCCGCCTTATCCAATATTTATTTCTCGAAAGGGCACGAGATCGGTTGTGAGATCCATTCGGAGGAAGTATTTCTCCCGGTAGACCAGGCCATTCCCTGTGCTCTTGTCGTGAACGAGGTTCTCTCCAATGCGTACAAACATGCATTTATCGGGAGAGAGAAAGGTAGAATTGAGATTTCTGCTGTGCGGGAGAACGACCGTATGAAAATCACGATTCGCGATGACGGGATCGGGTTGCCGGCGGATTTCGATATCGGCCGGATGAGCAGCCTCGGGCTCAAACTGATCAGGACGCTGGTGGAGCACCAGCTGAGGGGATCACTTACCCTCGAGAGCAGGAACGGGACTGAGATGAGGATGGAATTTCCGCTTGTACCCGCGGGGACCTGAAGTATGTCAAAGATCCTTGTTGTTGATGACGAAGCGATCATCACGATGCAGCTGGAAGAACGCCTGAGCGTCATGGGATATACAGTTGCCGGTATGGCGGCCTCCGGCGAAGATGCGGTAGAAAAAACCCGTCGCATCAGGCCGGATCTTGTGCTGATGGATATCGTCATGCCGGGAAAGATGAACGGTATCGAGGCAGCAACGATCATAACCAGGGAACTGGATATCCCGGTTGTTTTTGTCACTGCATATGCGGACGATGCAATCATTGAAAAAGCAAAAAGTGCCCGGCCCTATGGATATATCGTAAAACCCTTCAATGAGCTGGAGGTCAAGGCTGCCATTGAAGTAGCACTGTTCCGGAAAGCATCGGAACTGGAGGAGAAAAAATCAATACAATCTGCACAGGAAAAAAACAGGGCGGGAACGGATACCGGCCAACCGGCTCAGGATGACCTGGCCTGCCTCGACCTGCCGGAGATAAAGACCGTACTGCTGCAGGATATCTTTACCGACATCGTCCTCTTCCTCTACACGGACCAGGTTGCAAAAGAGCCGATATTCAAGTTTGTACTGGAAGAGGGAATAAAAAAGGGTGGACGCAACCTCTATGCGTACTTCCAGTCAATGCTCCCGAAATACTTCTTAAAGGAGATCCAGAAAAAAGAACTGTACTCCCACCGGATAAAACGAAACGAAGTCTATATCCTGCTGCCCGTGCTCGATAAATGCACGGATTCCCTCGCGGGTTCAGGTACACCGGGTTCCCTGCAGATCCTGCTTGATTTTTCGGAGACAGATGAGTTCGATGATATCCTGGCAATAAAGAAATTACTTCTGGCAAAAAAGGAGACCGGAATTCCTGTTTCCGGGATCCTTGCCATAAATATCGGGAAGATCGATCATACCCTGATACATTCCCTTGCCGAAGGTATTCCCAAGATCATCGTGTCGACCGGCAAAGAGACCACCCTTTCGTTTGCCCACCATTCCTTTCCTGCCGGCTCGGTTTCCGTTGTCCCCCAGTCAACCATTGACGATGTAGTAAAAAAGTCACTGGAACCGGTGGTCCTTTCGCTCCTGGACAAGCCGATATCCGGGTATGACATTGTTCATGAGATCCATAACCGGTACAAGGTCCTTATCCCGCAGGCACGGATTTACACCCTCCTTCATGAACTGCTTGACAACGGGTACCTCGAGATAAAGATTTCCGGAAAGTCCAAATTGTATTGTCCTACGGAAAAGGGGAAAAAACACATCAGCCGGAAACTCGACGATTTCAAGCAGGTGTTCCGGCATATCATGGGCGAAGGAAGCGGGATCACCGCGGAGAGCAATGATAAAAAATAACTGCTCCAAAGAGCTCATCCGCTATCAATACTGACGCTCTTTTGTGCACTGCCCCTGTCGCTATGGCACAGCGAGGATGCATTCGCACCTTCGTGCGCTCCCCCGCCCGGGGCAACGGGTCCTTCCCCGGGTTGCGGTTATGCCGTAGCGCCTGTACGCAATCGTGGAAAAACTTCCATAGGTAATGCCGAGACCTCGCAGCGCGCCAGCGGGTCGGAGACATGATGGCCATCTCCTGCTTTACGGGTCTGTTGACCCTCAACACCCCCGGTGCGGTGTCGAATCGTATCGGAGACGGGAAGAATCCTTATGATTCTCCGGTTCAGGGCTGGCACAGGGGAGAGGATCATCGCTGCGGGAAGAGGCGTTCTCCGGAGCAAAAATAACTGAAGTTTCCGGTGTCAGAAATCCATGCAGGAAAAGGTAGTAAACTTCCGGTTCCGGTAAAGCAAATGTTTTTCCTGCCGTCACGGACAGGTCGTTTCTGCACCTGAAAAAAGATGTAACAAGAATTGCAAAGTCCGGTGGGGTTTATCTGCTTTCAACCAGAGGTAGTCACCGGGTATGATCGTACCCCTGGGGAGCCGGCCGCCATCTTGAGGAGAAATCTCATCTCATCTGACCGTACGAAGGCTTGCCACCAGCATCGAACCATTATCACACAAACGGATGTAACGGGGAATGGTAACCAAAGGGAATCGGTTTTACTTCCCCTGCATCTGCAAGAAAATACCCTCCAAAGGTAGCAGAAACCGGATACATATCACACCATTCAGGTTTACCGGCGCGAAAAGCACTGCACGGCGCCGGTGACCCAGGCTGCACACCAGAAATCGATCGGAATTTCCTCCCCCGGTAATATTCCTCATTTACTCCGGGTAGCGACAGGGATGAGACACGGAGGATTATCCCCCTAGAGAAATCAACGGGAACAAAAAAGGAATAGGAGAGCAGGATCGTGAGAAAAGGGAATTCTAAACACAGCAAATCACTCAAAACCATAGAACCGGTTACTACAGTTATTGATGAAGGAAGATTCCTCCGCATAGTTGCGGAACTGCCCGGCATTGCCGAGGAGAAGATCAAGATCGACTTAGAAAACCATTCGACTTCGGTCACCATTGTTGCGGTCAATACCGCTTCACAATTCAAACGGGTGATCACCATCCCCTGCGAAGTACGGTTTTCCAAAAAGCGGTTTTCCGATGGCGTTCTGGAACTGACCCTGGAAAAAACAAATATTCCCCCTCTCTGACAGATCCCCGCACTTCCTTTCCTTTTCCTGCGGGGGGTTAACGGAATCGTGTTTCAGATTTTGTTTCAAAATCTGATTTTAACAAAAGAGCCTATTATATTGCCCCCACCATTCCGGCTCAGGTGAGACCGATTCCTGTGCTGGAAAATCCGGATGGGTTATTTATGGCGGGAGAGACTCTTGACCAGATCTGGAGTACCTTCAGCAGGGGAAAAGCAACTACAGAGAAACGGCTCCTGACGGCCACTTCCTACGGGACTCATTGCCCGGCATATGGCTGCAACCGTTGTGATAACGATGACTGCATCTATAGTGATTTTATCCGGCTTTACTGGAATCATCCGAGGTTTGACTGAAAAATGAACACACCGGGGTATCCATGTTCGGGTGCAGCGGGAGAATGGAATGGAAGACATAGAACAGCTGAAAAAAGAGCTCGAAGATAAGACCCGCCAGGCAGAGGAACGTCTCGACCAGCTGAAGTATCTCCAGGCGGATTTTGACAATTTCCGCAAATGGAATGCGAAAGAAAAGGAAGCGATCACCGCGCTCGCAAACGAGCGGCTGATCCATGACCTCCTGGTGATCCTCGATGATTTCGAACGCGCACTTCCCTTGCTTGAAGAGGAAAAAAACAAGGAAGGGATGCAGATGGTCTATAAGAAGCTGGTAAAAATCCTTGCCGGATACGGGCTCGAACCCATAGAATGCGTGGGGAAAAAATTCGATCCGAATTCCCACGAGGCCCTCTGCAGGGAGCACTGCGGGGAGGAGACCAATACCATTCTTGAGGATCTCGGGAAAGGGTACCGGCTGAAATCAAAGGTCATCCGGCCTTCGAAGGTAAAGATTGCTGAACAGGTAACGGGAGAAAAAGGTGACTGATTATGGGAAAAGAAAAGATTATCGGCATTGACCTGGGGACATCGAACAGCGAGGCTGCGGTCATGGTCGGCGGGAAGCCGACGATCATTCCCTCCGCGGAAGGAGCAACCGTTGCCGGGAAGATGTTCCCGTCCTATGTAGCGTTTACGGGCGACGGCCAGCTGCTGGTCGGGGAACCTGCACGCCGGCAGGCCGTGACGAACCCTGAGGGGACCGTCACTGCGGCAAAGCGGAAGATGGGGACACATCACAGCTACAAAATCTACGGGAAAGAGTATACGCCCCAGCAGATCTCGTCATTCATCCTGCAGAAGATAAAGCGGGACGCGGAGGCGTTCCTTGGCGAGAAGGTGACAAAAGCGGTCATCACCGTCCCGGCCTACTTCAACGACAACCAGCGGACGGCGACCAAGGATGCCGGCAAGATCGCCGGTCTCGATGTGGTCCGGCTCGTCAATGAGCCGACAGCCGCTTCCATGGCGTACGGTCTTGACCGCGGCGGAGAATACAAGATCCTGGTCTTCGACCTTGGCGGCGGTACGCTCGATGTGACGATCATGGAGTTCGGCGGCGGCACATTCACGGTGCTTGCCACATCCGGAGATACCCAGCTGGGCGGCACGGATATGGATAACGCCATTTACGAATGGATTGCTGCCGAATTCAGGAAGACGGAGGGTATCGATCTCCGGACCGACAAGATGGCGGTCAACCGGGTCAAGGAAGCCGCGGAAAAGGCAAAGATCGAACTCTCGACCGTGATGGAGACCGAGATAAACCTGCCCTACGTATCCGCCACGCAGGCCGGCCCGAAACACCTTGCCTTGAAGCTGACCCGGGCCAAGCTCGAGCAGCTGATCGAACCGATTATCGGACGCTGCCTTGCCCCCTTCGAATCGGCGCTGAAAGATGCGAAGCTGACCAAGGACGACATCCAGAAGGTGATCCTGGTTGGCGGGCCGACCCGGATGCCGGTAGTCCAGAAATTCATCGAGGAGCATGTCGGCAAAAAGATGGAGCGGGGCATCGACCCGATGGAATGCGTTGCCATGGGAGCCGCGATCCAGGGAGCAATCCTTGGCGGCGAGATTACGGACATGGTCCTTCTCGACGTCACGCCCCTGACCCTCGGCCTCGAGACGCTCGGCGGGGTGAGGACAGCCCTGATCGACCGGAATACCACGATCCCGACCAAGAAGAGCCAGATCTTCTCGACCGCTGCGGACCTGCAGACCTCGGTCACCATCCACGTGCTGCAGGGTGAACGGCCCATGGCGGCCGACAACGTGAGCCTTGGCCAGTTCAACCTTGTCGGGTTGCCCCCGGCCCCGCGGGGCGTCCCCCAGGTCGAGGTCACCTTCGACATCGATGCCTCCGGGATCCTCAACGTATCGGCAAAGGACCTCGGCACGGGTAAGGAGCAGAAGATGACCATCACCGCCAGTACAAAACTTGCCGAAAGCGATGTCAAAAAGATGGTCAATGACGCCAAAGAGTACGAGGCGCAGGACAAGGCCCGCAGGGAAGAGGTGGAGACACGCAATACTGCCGATTCCCTGGTGTACACTGCGGAAAAGACAAAAAGCGACCTGGCAGACAAGCTGAACGCGGATATCCTTGACCGCCTGAACGGGGCGATCACCAGCGTCAAGGCAGCACTGGAGGGGAAGGATACCGCACAGATTACGTCAGAGACCGAAAAACTCCAGAAGGTCCTTGGCGAAGCCGGTTCCGCCGCATACCAGGAAGTCAGCCGCAGGCAGGCAGAGCAGCAGGCCGGGCCCAGGGCAGCTCCTCCTGGCGGGGATTCCGCCGGGGATGCAGGAGGTCCGGGCGACGAGAACGTTGTCGACGCCGATTTCAAGGTCCATGACGATAAATAACCTTTTTTCCCGCACCCATGACAAAGGCCGACTATTACGAGACTCTTGGCGTCAAGAAGGATGCATCAGCGGACGATCTGAAAAAGGCGTTCCGGCAGCTTGCCCGTAAATACCATCCCGACCTGAACAAGGGCAGCAGGGAAGCAGAAGAGAAATTCAAGGAGATCAACGAGGCCTACCAGGTCCTTGGGGACCCGCAGAAGAAAGCCCGGTACGACCAGGTGGGGCATGTGGAGTTCCAGCCCGGGGATGCTGCCAGCTACAAGACCCCCAGTTACGACGACCTGTTCCGTGATTTCGGGCTGGGGGATATTTTCAACGCGTTTTCCGGGGGATCGAAGAGAACCCCGCGGCGGGCGGGCGCGGATCTCCGGTACGACCTCGAGATCTCCCTTGCCGATGCGTTCAGCGGAACGAAAATTACCGTCGGGGTCCCGCACCAGTACGAGTGCACGACCTGCCATGGCACGGGCGCCCAGCCCGGCTCCCTGAAGGACTGCCCCCGGTGCCGGGGGACCGGTGAGATCCGGAGTTCCCGCGCTGTCGGCGGCCGCTCCATGACAAACATTGCGGTCTGCCCCGATTGCGGCGGGAGTGGCAGGATCATAGAACGGCCCTGCACAACCTGCCAGGGAAGCGGGGTCCTGCAAAA
>Ga0116171_10003350_pt1 | contig 14844 bp, 13 predicted proteins | sample AD_JPNHW2_MetaG_FD_89798 | JGI IMG/M metagenome (GOLD analysis project Ga0116171, IMG submission 89798) | Active sludge microbial communities of municipal wastewater-treating anaerobic digesters from Japan - AD_JPNHW2_MetaG | ecosystem: Engineered > Bioreactor > Anaerobic > Digestate | place...
GATTCCCGCCCCACCAGACCTACGATTCCCGCTCCACCCGACCTACGATTCCCGCTCCACCCGACCTACGATTGTCGCTCCACCCGACCTACGACGCGTTGGGTGCAGAGTAGCGGGCAGCAGCAAAATTTCCTTATGGAGACCTGGAGGTCAACAAACTCATATGGTTTGGGGACCATACAAGAACAGTTTGTAGGTTGGGTGCAGCGACGCAGGAGCGGAACCCAACGATGGCTCCACAAACCCGCTGGCCAAAGCTTGTCGGGTTGCGCTGGCGCTCCACCCGACCTACGATTCCCGCTCCACCCGACCTACGATTCTACGACCAGGTTTTGTCGGGTTGCGCTGCCGCTCCACCCGACCTACGACAAGGTTTTGTCGGGTTGCGCTGCTGCTCCACCCGACCTGAGACTGCGTCCGGAAAATATCCCGCCAGTCAAACCTTGGTGCTGCTCCGGCCAACTGACCAATGCGCATCCCGTGGTGAGGACCATCGTCATGCTGATCTGCCGCCGAAGCATCCCGGATAGGGTTCGACATATATCATTCCACGGAGGCATAAAAGGCAGATCGCCGCGCCGTGGTCCTCGCGATGAAAACTTCCCCGTCGTGCTTCAGTGGAGCCAAACAGCAATTTACTGCTGCGTTGGAGAGGGCTGCCCTAAAAACAGTACTCGCGTTCCCTATTCGCAGCCAGGGAGGGAGAACAGCTCTTCCATTGTCAGACCAAACCGTTCGATAAAATACTGGCGCATCATTTCTATGGAGTGCAGGTAGACGTCTTCGATCGCAGGGTCATCGTAGGCTTTGATAAAGTATTCTTCCACCGTCATCTCCTGATCACTGCACCAGAGGTCGACGTGATTCTTGGTATCGCTGGAGAACTCAAAACTTCCCCCACCTCCAAAATTATCATCCACCCCAACGTTAAATTTCTTTTCATTGATGTTATAAGTTATCACAATGCGATAATCGTTACTAAGAGGCGTAAAAAATCGAACGTCGTATTCCTTCTCGCCCCATTCCGGGCGATGAATTTCGAGGTTATAATCCCGTTCCCCGCGTTGCTCATAGAAACAGACGGCATTCGGCTTGTCCGGGAAGAAGCCCAGGCTCTTGAGTGTCGGGGGTTCAAAAGGCAGGGCATACAGCGCGGCGGCGGTCATGTGGAAAGTTTTTTGGATAGTGTCATTATAAAAGCGGATCGGGGCAAACAGCGCATCTTCCCCATCCATGACATCCAATGCTGCGCGAATCATTTGCTCCGCATTTGGACGATCTTCCGGGCTGATGTTAAAGCTGCCGTCGACCGGGTTGTAGAGGTAGTTCACTTGTGGTTGGCCTTCTTTTACCATTTGGCAAACATAGACCTTGTGGATGCCATAATATCCAATAGATGCTTTATATTCACCATTCAAGTACAAGGACATGCGAACAATATTCAGATTATCCTCCCTTGAAGGCATGCCCCAGGCTTCATGGTTGATGGTGAAGGAAGCCTCTTCACTATCAAAAATCGCTTCGTGATTATTGTGATCCATGCTGAATCCGAGATCCACCAGCGTGGAAGGGATTTTGAAATCTTTCTTTGCGAGGGCAGGGTAGATGTTCTCGATGGGTGAAAGGTCTTCTGCAGGGGCGTTGGCCAGGTAAAGGGTGTTCAGATTGGTTAGGTCGGACAGCGGGGTGAGGTCGGTGATGGTGGAATTGTCGAGCAGGAGTACCTGCAAATTAACCAAGCTGGCAAGTGCACTGTAATCCTGCGCCTGGCTTTTGGAGAGGATCAAGACCTTGAGGTTGGTCAGCTCGGCAAGCGGGGAAACATCGCTGACCGGGTTGTTAGCCAACGAAAGGTACGTGAGTTTGGTTAACCCCTGGATAACGGAAATGTCGCTGATTGCCTGATCAGACAAGTCGAGGCTTTCGAGGTTGGTGAAGGCCTCCAACCCGCCAAGAGCGTGGATAAGTGTGTCCTGCGGGAGGTGCTGCGACCATGCGTTGCTGAAATCCATGCGCGTGACCGCTTGGGCTTCTTCCGCGCTGATACTGCCATCCGGCTTGCCCATCGCCCCGCGTATCATCCCCTCCAGCACAGGGTCAGCAAACAGGATAACCGGCTCCGCTGCGGTTTCCTCACCCGGTTCAGGCGTAACCAACGGAGCGGACCTGGTCTGCTCCGCTATTGCGGTTTGCTGCGCGGCAGGCGCGGAACAGCCGCTCAGATTGAGCGCCAGAATCAGAATCAGCGATACGAACAGTGTTTTTTTCATCGGGGAGAGCTCCTTTATGTCAGTTGAGGTGAGGCCGTTTTTTTCATGCGCATGCGGAAAGCAGCAGCGATTCGATTCTACCTGTTCTGTTCAAAAATCAGCGATTCCACGGCATTTCTCGTGAACAATTCCTCCCGCTGTCTACCAATCAAAGAAAACCGATAGGTTTCAGGACTTTCCCTGCCAAAAAATCCCCTGCGCCTGGTGAGAATTGTGATTCCTGACGCTGTACGACGTACAGGCGCGTTGAAAGAAATCCGCCCTGCGTTTTCCCTTCATCCTCCTGCGTGCGCGGGTAAAGGGCATTGCAGCCGTGCGGGTGGAAGTTGCGGAACCGGACCTTGGATTGACTGCCGGCGCGTTTGAGGAGGGGGAGGCTCTGCAAAGCCGGGGTCAGCGCTGCGCTCCGAGCCCGGAATGTCGCGGCAGCTTGTATTTGCTATTGCATAAAAAACTAAAGCGTGATATAAGAAAAATAACAATTTAACAGCCCTAAGCGGCGCACTTATCCAGAGAGGTGGAGGGAACGGCCCGATGATACCTCGGCAACCACCAGGTGAAAACCTGGACGGTGCCAACTCCGGCAGAGCAGTATTTCTGGAAGATGAGAGGCGAGCCAGCATGAACAATGCCCCCCTCTCCGCGAGGGGTTCTTTTTTATTAGAAACTGGAGGTTTCTAACTATGACGACGACTTTTATGAAGTCACCTAAATTTCTGTTCACTTCCGAATCTGTGACCGAAGGACACCCGGATAAAATCTGCGACCAAATCAGCGACGCAGTGCTCGACGAAGCGCTGCGGGCGGATCCCTCCTCCCGCGTTGCGATTGAAACCGTTACCAAAACCGGCTTTGTGCTGGTGACCGGTGAGATGACCACGAATACCTACGTGGATATCGAAAAACTGGTGCGCGAGGTGGTCAACGGCATCGGGTACGACCGCGGCAAGAAGGGCTTCGACGGCTCCACCTGCGCCGTGATGGTGGCAGTCTCCGCGCAGTCTCCGGATATCGCGCGCGGCGTGGACCAGAACGGCAAGACCGTGCCGGTGGAATACAGCGAAGAGTATATCAACGCTGGCGGCGCAGGCGACCAGGGCATGATGTTTGGCTATGCCTGCGACGAAACCGAGCAGCTGCTGCCCCTCCCGATATATCTGTCGCACAAACTCTGCCGCCGGATGGCAGAAGTGCGTAAGAACGGCACGCTTAAATGGATGTACCCGGACGGCAAGAGCCAGGTGACCGTGGAATACCACTACGGCAAGCCCGCCCGCATCGATACCGTGCTCATCAGCACGCAGCACGCCGACAAACTGGCGGGCAAAACCGTCACCAACGAACAAATCCGTGCGGATTTGATTGAATACGTGATTAAACCCGTGCTCCCTGCCGAACTTGTGGATGACAAAATCAAGATTTACACCAACCCCACCGGCCGCTTTGTGGTCGGCGGACCGCTGGGTGATTCCGGGCTGACCGGGCGCAAAATTATCGTGGATACCTACGGCGGCATGGGCAGGCACGGCGGCGGCTGCTTCAGCGGAAAAGACCCGACCAAGGTCGACCGCTCCGGCGCATATGCCGCGCGATGGGTTGCCAAGAATGTAGTGGCTGCCGGGCTGGCTTCCCGCTGCGAAGTTCAGATTGCCTATGCCATTGGCAAAGCCGAACCGCTGAGTGTGAATGTGGAAACCTTTGGCACCGGCGTGATTGACGATGACAAAATTGCCGCGGCCATCAGCAAGGTGTTCGACCTGCGCCCGCGTGCCATCATTCACCAGTTGGACCTGCTGAAGCCTATCTACCACCAGCTGGCTGCTTACGGCCACTTTGGACGCGACGACCTGGATTTGAGCTGGGAGAAGACGAACAAGACCGAAGAACTGCGCCAGGCAGCCGGTCTTTAAGCAGCGCTTTCAAAAAAACGGGGCTGTCCAAAAAGAATGGGTTTTCCTTTTGAGCCAGCCCAAAGTGGGAGAACCTGCCTGTTTAGGCCCCGTTTTGATAGCGCAAATCCGTAAACGCCCATATAAACGGGCGTCGAGTGGGAAATCAAATAGGGCCGTCCGACTTTTAGGACAGCCCTGTTTGGTTATCAAGGGGGGCATGTCAGCGTTTCAGGTAGAACACCAGCGCCGCCAGCGCGAACACAACGGCAGCAGTCAGCAGGCCAATTTTCAGATAATCCGGGACGAGCGCCCGGCTGGCTTCAGCCTGGCTGTCCGCGGCTGTCTCGGGCGCGCTTTTGGCTTGCGCCGGCGGGTAACTGGAAACTATCTGACCGGCTTCGGACTCACGGACACCGAAAATGAGCGGTTCGACCGGTTCTGTACTGGTCTCGACGCTGAAAACCTGGGCTTCGGGGGTTTCCGCCATGGGGGTCTCCAGCAGTCCGCCGCCTCCTGCTTCGGAAGGCAGCGTTTCTTCCGGGGGGGCCGGCTCTTCGGCGGCGCCCTCTGCTATTGTCGTGTCCATGCTATAACCGCCGCCAGGAAGGTAGGCTGTGTGCGGGGCTCCAACGCCGATGCCGCCCGCGCCGCCGCCGCCCATGCCGTATGCGCTTCCCCAGGTAAATATCTGCGGCTGCCCGGCTTGGGCTGTGCTTTCGACGCTGGGCACGGTCATAAGCGCCGGCTCACTGGGTACTTCACGCGCCATAGGCGCGGAATAGGTCTTGAAGATAAATTCACTGGTGAAGAGCAGGGCTAAAATCAAAACCGACGCGAGAGAAGCGTAGCTGAACGCGGGGTAGAGCACTGGCTGGCGCTTGATTGCCCGGGCTTCTTCCAGGGTGAGGGTAAAGTTGCGCGGAGCAGGTTGGCAGGGCAGGCTGCGCACTGCCAACCTGAGCTGGGTATATTCCTTGAGCGCTTTTTGCAGGCGCAGTGATTTTGACAGACGCGTTTCAAACTTCTGTCTTTCTTCGCCTGTCATCACGCCGTCCAAATACGCGCACAAGGCTTCATTATCCTTTTTCGGGAGTGTATCCTGCCTGCTGTTCATTCCGTTTCCTCATCTTTGAGACGGAATTTCTCGGGTAAAAGTTCCCCAAAAGCGCGCAAGCAGTCCTGCATCTTCTGCCGCGCGCGCGCCAGGCGGCTTTTCACGGTGCCCATCGGGCGGTTAATGATCGCGGAAACGCTTTCGTAATCTTCGCCGGAGATATCCACCAACACCATCACGACTCTGAATTTTTCCTCAAGGTTTTCCAGGCAGTGCTCGATGGCGTTTTCCAATTCCCGGGCGCTGGCGGCTTCATCAGGCTCGGGGGTGTCATCCTCCATCCAGGAGGAAGAGTCCATCAATTCACCTTCGTCGTTCTCCGGTTCGAGCGGAACAGAAGGCCGGCGCTGCAGCCGGCGCAGTTCATCATAGCAGGCGTTGGTTACAATGCGCAGAAACCAGCTCTTGAACGAGCCGCCGCGGTAGGTGTTCAGTTTACGGTACATGGAGATGACCGCTTCCTGGGTAGCGTCGGCAGCGGCAGCAGAGTCCGACATAATGCGGTAGGCTGTATTGTAGGCGGCATCCTGGTACTGCAGTACCAGGCGGTTAAAGGCGTCCAAATCGCCGCTGACAGCAAGTTCAATGAGATCTTGTTCGCTCATAACCATCATGGATGCAAGACTTGCGCCAGTTTGCGGCGCCAGCCTGCTCAATTCAGATTGTACATGATTTCCAGGCGATTATGCCTGGTTTGTATCGCGTAAGGGCGGAAAGAGAAGCACTTCGCGGATGTTGTGTTGACCGGTGAGCAGCATCACAAAGCGGTCGACGCCCATGCCAAAGCCGCCCGTTGGGGGCATCCCGTAAGCCAGCGCGCGCAGAAAATCCTCGTCCATCGGATGGCGCTCTTCGTCGCCTTCCGCGTAGGCGCGCCCGAGCTCCAGGAAACGTTTTTCCTGTTCCAGCGGGTCGTTCAGTTCGGTGAATGCGTTGCAGAGTTCCATGCCAGCCACAAAGCCTTCAAAGCGCTCCACCGTTTGCGGGTCGCCGGGTTTGTTTTTGGCCAGCGGCGAGATATCGCGGGGGTAGTCGTAGAGGAAGGTGGGCTGGATGAGGATAGGCTCGAGGAACTGCTCCATCATATCGCCAATGATCTTACCGCGCGGCGCGTTCGGGTTGTGTTGAATGCCTTTTTCGCGCAGGACGGCGCTCAGGTCGGCAGCGGTTTGATATTCCGAGATATCCACGCCGGTTTGTTCCAGCAGCCCCTGGCGGATTTCCAGGCGCTTCCAGGGCGGGGTCAGGTTAATCTCGTGCCCGTCAAAATGGATGATTTGGGTGCCCAGGACCTGCTGCGCCACGTTGGAGACCATCTGTTCGGTGATTTCCATGATGCTGTGGTAGTCCGCGTAAGCCATGTAGAATTCGAGCTGGGTGAATTCCGGGTTGTGCTTGTACGAGATGCCTTCGTTGCGGAAATCGCGCCCGATTTCGTAAACGCGCTCCAGACCGCCCACCACCAGGCGCTTGAGGTACAGCTCGAAGCTGATGCGCAGGAAGAGGTCCTGGTCCAGTTCGTTATGATGGGTTACGAACGGTCGGGCTGCCGCGCCGCCGTAAATCGGCTGCAGAATCGGAGTTTCGACCTCGAGGAAGCCGAGCTCATCCAGGAATTTGCGCAGAGCGCTGATTGCGGCCGTGCGGACGCGGAAGACCTCGCGCACTTCGGGGTTGACCGCCAGGTCCACGTAGCGCTGACGGAAGCGGGTTTCGGGGTCGGTCAGAGTGGCGTGGCGCACAGTTTTTCCGTCCACCACTTCATCCTTGTCGGCGGGGAGCTGCAGCAGCGCTTTGGCGAGCATGCGGAAGGAATTTACCAGCAAGGTCACCTCGCCGCGGCGCGTGCGGAACATCGTGCCTTCCGCTTCGATAAAATCGCCCAGGTCAAAATCGCGCGAGAAAGCCTGCAAGCGCTCTTCGCCAATCTCATCCACGCGGAAGAGGAGCTGAACCTTGCCGTCGCGGTCTTCGATGTGGGCAAAGCTGAGCTTGCCCATGTTGCGGATGGCGCGCAGCCGGCCGGCCAGGACCACTTTAATTGCTTCGCTGCTGCCAGCGGCCTCCGCGGATTCAAAAGCCTGCACCGCCGCAGCCGTGGAAGAGTTCCGCCTGGTCGTGGTGGGGTACGGCTCAATGCCTTCCGACCGTAAACGCAGCAGTTTTTCGAGGCGGACATTTTCGAGTTCAGAAAAGTTATCTTGCAGCATAAGCTTTAATCCTTCGGATTAAAATATACCCCACCAGTGTGCTGGTGGGGTACTTGGGTTTGTTTTAATCAGCTGGTCTTGATGATTACAACCGTGTACACGCCACCAGGGGCATCGACCTTGACGGTCTCGCCTACCTTATGGTTGATCAGGGCGCGCCCGATCGGGGATTCGTTCGAAATCCTGCCAAGCAGCGGGTCAGCCTCCGCCGGTCCGACAATCATGTAAGTTTCGGGGTCGTATCCTTCTTCCTGAATGGTTACTGTGGTGCCCACCTGAATGAAGCCCTGTTCGTTCTCGCCTTCGTCGATGATGCGCGCGGTAGCAAGCAGCAGTTCCAGGTCCTTGATGCGCCCTTCCACAAATGCCTGTTCATTTTTCGCGTCTTCGTATTCAGCGTTTTCGATGAGCTCGCCATCTTCCATAGCTTCTTGCAGCCGAACAGCGATTTTGTTGCGGCGTACATTCCGGAGCTCGTCCAGTTCTGCCTGCAGTTTGTCAAATCCCTCGCGTGTTAAATACGATATAGGCATCTTATGTCCTTTTTTACGAATCATTATGGCAGTAAAATCAAATGGCGCCTGGAAAAGGTGCCTTCCTGAAAGCGCGGGAAAATTATACCATAAGGCGGAAAATACATCGCGAGCTCTGCTTTGCTGCCAAAGAGAGCAGAATGAGACCTCCGCCGGAATGGAATGAGCCTGGCATCTCGGATATAATCTACACAGGAACCGGATTGGAGCGTGCCATGAGCCTGATTGACATCCTTTTGGGTGAAGAAGCTATCCGCAGCTTGCCCGCGGAGCAAAAACAGGAAGTGAAGGAACTCATCAACCAACTGATTGTCATCGGCAAACAGGATGACTTTCTGTCATTGGTCCCCGGAGGGCCTTTTGACCACCAATGCCATCACCGCCAGGCCAGGGAAATCGGGAGCCGGCTGAACGCGCTGGGCGGCCTGGACCTGATGTGGGCAGTCCGCACGACTATCCGCCGCAAACTGAAAGACGTGGCAGCGGAACACCTGGACCACTGCTGGAAGGACATAGGCGGCTGGCAGCCCTGAGCGCTTTGCCGCCTGGCTGCGGGCTCTCCCGCAAAGGGGATGTTATAATAGGTTCTCGATAATACAAGCATGAAAGAGGAGCCGTAATGAATCCAACCCGGGCGTCCAAACAGGTCGTGACAGCGCTTCGCGCTCCTAAAGCCATCGGTCCGTACTCCGCCGCGATTGCCTGCCGGGGTTTTGTGTTCGTTTCCGGGCAGCTTGGCATTCACCCCGAAAGCGGAAACCTGATGGAAGGCGTGGAAGCCCAGGCGCGCCAGGCGCTGCGCAACCTCAGCGCGGTGCTGGAAGCTGCCGGATGCGACCTGAGCGCCGTTGTGAAAACCACCGTATTTTTAAAGGATATGGCGGATTTCGCGCTTGTGAATAGCGTTTATGCTGAATTCTTCACCCGGGATTTTCCCGCCCGTTCCGCTGTCCAGGTGGCAGCTTTGCCCAAAGGCGGACTGGTTGAAATTGAAGCAATTGCCGCTGCTCCACAGGCTGAGTAAACCGGCCTGATTGCTACCCAGTGAACAAATCCCCAGCAATGCTGCCAAAAGTTTCCGTCATCATCCCCTGCCGCAACGAAGAACGCACCATCGGCTTGCTTCTGGAAGCCTTGCTGAAGCAGAGCTTTCCGCGCGAGGCGCTGGAGGTTATCATCGCGGACGGGATGTCCACTGACGGCACCCGCAAGGCCATTGCGGATTTTCAGGCTTCTCATTCGGATTTGCGCTTGCGCGTGGCGGACAACCCCAAAGGCAGCATCCCGGCGGCGGTTAACGCCGGCATCCGTGCCGCGGAGGGCGAGCTGTTCCTGCGCCTGGACGCGCACTCCATGCCGCATCCGGAATATATCGAGCGCTGTTACGCCGCGCTGACGCAGGGCGTCGCCGATGTGGTCGGCGGCGTGTGGGATATCCAGCCGCAAGAGGATACCTGGATTGCCCGCGCCATTGCCGCGGCTGCCGCGCATCCGCTGGCAGTCGGAGACGCGCAGTACCGCCACGGCAAACAGGCTGGCAGCGTGGATACCGTCCCCTTTGGCGCTTTCAAACGCGAATTGGTGCAGCGCGTGGGGATGTATGATGAATCTCTGCTCACCAACGAGGACTATGAGTTCAACACGCGCGTGCGGCAGTCCGGCGGAAAAATCTGGCTGGACCCGCAAATCCGCTGTGTGTACTTTTCCCGCCGGAACCTGAAGGAACTTGCCAGCCAGTATTGGCGCTACGGCTTTTGGAAGGCGCAGATGCTCAAGCGCTATCCAGGTTCGCTGCGCCTCAGGCAGGCGCTGCCGCCGTTGTTTGTGCTGGGGATGGCGCTGCTGTTGCTTTTGGGTTTGGTCTGGCAGCCCTCGTTGTGGGTATTCCTGGGCGCGGCCGTGCTCTACCTGGCGGTTCTCGTAGGAGCTGGCATTCCACTTGCAGCCCACAAAAAAGATGCCGCGCTGATTATTGGTTTCCCGCTGGCAGCCGCCACCATGCACTTCTGCTGGGGCGCGGGTCTGCTTTCAGGGCTGGTTACCAAAAACACCCGTTAAGCGCAGGAGCTCGAAAAGATGCAGGAAAAAAACACTTCACCACGCTTGCGTTTGCAGCCTTCAGAGCACAGGTTTATCCTGATTCTGGGGGATATCATCGCGGCTGTCCTGGCGCTTTTTATCGCGCTCTATTTGTGGTCTGCCGGGGACACCTGGATGAATTTCTCGCTGGAGTTCCTGCGCACCCGTCCGGATTCCTGGTTTTACTTTCTGCCGGTCATCTGGATTGCCTTGATGGTGGATAACTACGATCTGAACAAAGCCGGCAGCCTGAAGTTGACCTTACGAGCCATCGGGCTGGCAATTCTCGTCGCTTCCATGCTCTACCTGATTGTGTACTTTACCATGCCGCCGAAGACGCTGCCGCGGCGCGGGGTGGCGTACTTTATCATCTTCGTCTCGATCCTCACCCTCCTCTGGCGCGTGATTTACGTCCGGATATTTTCCGCGGCGATCAAATCCCGCCGGCTGTTGGTGATTGGCGCCGGGAAAGCAGGCAGCGCGCTGGTGAACGTCCTCGCCGACCAGGTGCAGCCGCCTTACAATCTGTTGGGACTGATTGACGATGACCCCGAAAAACTGGGCACGAAAATCCGCAATTACCAGGTGCTGGGCGACCATTCCCAACTGCTGACGCTGGTCAGGGAATTGGGCGTGACCGATTTGATATTGGCGATTTCCGGGCAGATGAATCACGGCATGTTCCAAAACCTGCTCACCGCCCAGGAAAAAGGGCTGCAGATATCCACCATGGCGCAAGTTTATGAGGAACTGCTCGGGCGCGTGCCGATTAACTTGCTCGATTCCGAATGGGTGGTGCGTTCCTTTGTGGACCGCGCGCAGTTAGGCGGAATTTACCGGCTGCTCAAGCGCCTGCTTGATGTGATTTTGACGATTATCGCGCTGGCGGTTTTCATTGTGCTCTTCCCGATTATCGCCGTTCTCATCCTGATTGATTCCGGCAGACCCGTCATCTACAGCCAGGAACGCCTGGGCCGCGGCGGCGAACCCTACCGCATCTACAAATTTCGCACGATGAAAAACAAGGCGGATATGGAGAAGGAGGCGCTGGTAACTGCATATAACGACGCGCGCATCACCCGCCTGGGCAAATTTCTTCGGAAGGTTCACCTGGATGAACTTCCGCAGGTGATAAACGTGATGAAGGGCGAAATGAGCTGGGTTGGGCCCAGGTCTGAACGCAGCGAGCTTGTGGCAGTATTCCAACAGGAAGTCCCCTTTTACCGCGCCCGGATGCTGTTAAAGCCCGGCATCACTGGTTGGGCACAAATCCACCAGCGGTATGCTGAAACAATCGAAGAGACCGCCGTAAAGCTGGAATACGACCTGTATTACATCGAGCACGCCAACCTGCTGATGGACATCAGCATCATCCTGCGGACTTTCGGTTCGGTGCTTGGGTTTAAGGGGCGGTAGAAACTGATGCGCCGCGTTTACATGGAAGATGCTGACTGGGATGAGCTGCTGGAAAGCTTTCCGCAAGCTCATTTGCTGCAGACAGCTGGCTGGGCAGAATTTAAGGCGGGTTTCGGCTGGTCCTCCGCGCGGGTGCGTTCCGGGGATGCCTGCGCTCAGCTTCTGTTTCGCTCCCTGCCGTTGGGTCTGAGCATCGCGTATCTGCCCAAAGGGCCGGTGGGCGCCAACTGGGAAGCGCTCCTGCCGCAAATTGAGAGCCTCTGCCGCGCGCGCAAAGCTGTGTTCCTGCAGGTGGAACCGGATATCCTGGAGCCGCTGCCAGAAAACCTCTTGCAGCGCGCCTTTCCGGATTTCCGCCGGGAAGAGCATACCCTCCAACCGCGCCGCACTATTCTGATTGACCTTACCCGCTCGGAGGAAGAACTGCTGGCAGGGATGAAGCAAAAGACGCGCTACAACATCCGTCTGGCGGAAAAGAAGGGCGTGCAGGTGCGGCTGAGCAGCGATTTACGCGGTTTTTACCGCATGATGCAGACCACCGCCAGGCGCGACGGCTTCGCGCTGCACGACATTTCATATTATCAACAGGCCTTTCAGGTGTTCGAGCCGCGCGGCAAGTGCGCGCTGCTGGAAGCGCTCCTGGACAATCAGCCGCTGGCGTACCTGATGGTCTTTTTGCATCGGGAGCGGTCCTGGTACTTTTACGGCGCGTCGGATGATGAGAGCCGCAACCTGATGCCCACCTATTTGCTGCAGTGGGAAGCCATGCGCTGGGCAAAGGCGCGCGGCGCGGCCAGCTACGACCTGTGGGGCATTCCGGACGAGGATGAGGACGTCTTGGAAAGAGACTTTACCAGCCGTTCGGACGGTCTGTGGGGCGTGTACCGCTTCAAGCGCGGCTTTGGCGGGGTGGTGGCGCGTTCCGCGCCGGCTTTCCTCAAGGTGTACCGCCCGCTTATCTACAAAGCTTATCAAATCTACCGGGCGCAGAGACAGGCAGGTCTGGATGCGGCTTCTTGAGCTGAACTCCGCAAGGGACTGGAACAACATCCTCCTGCAGCTCCCCGCGCCGCACCTGCTGCAGACCTATGAGTGGGGGCAGAACAAAATTCAGAACGGCTGGACGCCGCGGCATTACATCTGGGAGCAAGACGACAAAATCAGCGCCGCCGCGCTGGTGCTCAGCCGGCAGGTAAGCCTGGGGCTGCCCGGGCTGCGCCTGGAAGTGCTCTACTGCCCCAAGGGGCCGACCCTGGATTGGCAGGACGAGCAGCTTGCGGCGCGCGTTTTGGATGACCTGCAAGCCCTGGCTGCCAGGCGGCGGGCTGCCTTTATCAAAATTGACCCGGACGTGGAGCTTGGCAGGGGCGTGCCCGGAGCCGCGGACGCGCGCGAGAACCCGCAAGGCCTGGCCTTTCAGCGGGAACTGGAGCGGCGCGGTTGGGTCTTTTCTGCGGACCAGATTCAATTCCGCAATACCGTGTTGATTGACCTTACCCGCGGCGAAGAGGAAATCCTGGCGGCGATGAAGCAAAAGACGCGCTACAACATCCGCCTGGCGCAAAAGAAGGGCGTGCGCGTGCGCGCCGGGCAGGAAAACGACCTGCCTTCTCTCTACGCAATGTACGCCGCGACAGCTGTGCGGGACGACTTTGTCATCCGCCACGAAGCTTACTACCTGAAACTGTGGGGCGATTTTATGCGCTCTGGGATGGCCCTGCCGCTGATTGCGGAAGTGGAAGGGCAGGCAGTCGCCGGCCTGATATTGTTCCACTTTGCCGGGGTTGCGCGTTATCTGTTTGGCATGTCCACCGAGCGGGCGCGCGAACTGATGCCCAATTACCTGCTGCAGTGGGAGGCAATACGCACGTCCAGGTCGCTGGGCTGCCGTGCCTATGACCTGTGGGGCGCGCCGGATATCTTTGACGAGAGCGACACGCTGTGGGGCGTCTACCGCTTTAAGGAGGGCTTTAACGGCCTCACCTTGCGCCACCTGGGCGCCTGGGACTACACCAGCCGCCCCGCGCTGTACCGGCTGTATACCCGCGCTCTGCCCAAACTCCTGGACCTGATGCGCGCGCGCGGAAAAGATGCGAACCGGAAAAGGATTTCCCTGTGATTCAGCGCATTCCTCTAGCCCACCTGCCCACGCCCATTGAGAACCTGGCGGGCCTTACCCGCCTGCTGGGAGGACCGCAGCTGCTCATCAAACGCGACGACCTGACCGGCCTGGGAATGGGCGGCAACAAAACGCGCAAGCTTGAGTTCCTGGCGGCAGACGCGCTGGACAAGGGCGCGCGCATGCTTATCAGCACCGGCGCGCCGCAGTCCAACCACTGCAGGCAGGTGGCGGCTGCAGCGGCCAGGCTGGGTTTGGGCTGCCTGCTGGTGCTGGCGGGGAGAGACCCGGGCGCGCGCCAGGGCAACCTCCTGCTGGACGCGCTCAGCGGCGCGCAGCTTATCTTTGTGCCCAAAGCCCGGCGCGATGCTGCGCTGCAGGAGCAGTTTGAGCGAGCGCGCGCAGAAGGGCAGGAGCCTTACCTGATCCCTTACGGCGGTTCGAACGCCTTAGGCGCGCAGGGTTACGTCCAGGCCATGCGTGAGCTGAAGGAACAGAAATGCGAACCGGATTGGATTGTCTTTGCCAGTTCGTCCGGCGGGACGCAAGCCGGCCTGGTATCAGGCGCCAGGCAAACGGGATTCCGCGGCCGGATTTTGGGCATCAGCGTGGACGAACCCGCGCGGGTACTGCAGAAGCGGGTTGCCGCGCTGGTTCAGGAAGCCGCGGCGCTGAACGGGGAAAAGATTTCGGTCGCGCCGGAAGAGGTTCTGGTGAATGACGGGTACTGCCAGGCAGGCTACGGGGTGCTCCAGCTGGCTGAAGTTGAAGCAATCCGCAGCTTTGCGCGCAGCGACGGCATCCTCTTGGACCCGGTGTATACGGGCAGGGCGGCTGCAGGCTTGCTTGACCTCATCCGGACGGGCTTTTTCCACAGGGATGAGACGGTGCTCTTCTGGCATACCGGCGGCACGCCCGCGCTCTTTGCTGAGCCTTACGCTGGCATTCTCAGCCAGTAACGCCAGCCGCAACCGGCGCGCTGCCTGTTCTTCAGTTTCCCGCAAGCAACCATCGGAATTTGCGCTTGAGCGGCTGGCCATACTGAGCTGCTGGCGAAGCATCCCCTGACCGGCAGGGAGACCGCTTCGTACTTCGCGGTGAGGAGCAAAGGCAGATTGCCACGCCCCCTGACTGTAATTCCTGGCAGTATTTCATACCTGCAGCGGGGGCTCGCAACGACAAACAGTTTAGCTCGCGGTGACGACCAAACA
>Ga0116171_10003352_pt1 | contig 14839 bp, 13 predicted proteins | sample AD_JPNHW2_MetaG_FD_89798 | JGI IMG/M metagenome (GOLD analysis project Ga0116171, IMG submission 89798) | Active sludge microbial communities of municipal wastewater-treating anaerobic digesters from Japan - AD_JPNHW2_MetaG | ecosystem: Engineered > Bioreactor > Anaerobic > Digestate | place...
CCGAAAGCTCCTATGCATTATTCTATATTATCGGTAATTATCTAATTTCGGTTGATAAAAAAAGGTGCATATTATTGCATGTTTTACTATCATGAAACAGGAAATATTAAACAATAAAGAGCTTCTTGAAGCATGGGACTGGGAGAGCGGCAGACCTACCGGAGTGAGCATTACCCGGGGGGAGTCCTACAGAACCGGAACCCCTCATGAAGGTGTCCACTTGTGGATTGCAAGAGATGCAGGAGATGATATCGAACTTCTGTTTCAGCACCGCGCAAAAAATAAAGCGCTCTATCCTGATTGTCTGGATATTACAGTAGGCGGTCATGTAACTTTCGGTCAGGATAAAGGTAAAATCAGTAAAGAGGCGCTGGAGGAGATAGGTATCTCCGTCAATGAATCTGAACTGACAGATCTCGGTTATTGCCGTTTTGAAGATAAGACGGATGATTATCATCATAGAGAGTTTCAGCACGTTTATTTACTCGCTGATCAGAGACCTCTTGACAGTTATATCTTTAATGACGGTGAAGTTATCGGGCTTTATGCAGTTCCATCACTATTTATTGAGTTAATTTTAAAGAAAGACAGTTCAATGATAGTTGAAGGTTTTGACGGTGTTATGATTATTAAAAGATCTCTTTCACGGAAAGATTTTCACCCTATGATTTTTGATGATAGAATGAAAAATTACATGTCAGTTGTTATCCGCAGCGCAAGGGAACTTGTGCGGACAGGAAAGGTGACTGAAACAATGTTTCAAATATAGAGAGTATAAAGTACTTAACGGTTTTTGCGGTATAAAAATCCTGATTTGTACCGTTTAACAAATTCAATTTACTGCTGGAAAATATGGAAGATATAACTTTTGAAGAATCACTTAAGATAACTAATCCCCTATATGTAGATGTAAGAGCGCCAATTGAGTATAATGAAGACCATATCCCCGGGGCTGTAAATCTCCCTATATTTAATGATGAGGAGAGAAAAGAAGTCGGGACTCTCTACAAAATGGTCGGAAAGGTTGATGCTGTAAAGAGGGGAACAGAAATCGGAGGGAGACGAATTGTCGATATAATTAATTCTCTTACTGAAATAAAAGATAAGGAGATTATTATATACTGCGCCAGAGGCGGGATGAGATCAGGTGCAGTCGGGTCTCTGATAAACTCACTGGGGATAAAGACATATAGAATTATTGACGGGTACAGATCATTCCGGAAGGTAGTTATGGATGAGTTATCCACAGTAAAAATAAAACCTAAAATTTTTATTCTTCAGGGACTGACTGGTGCGGGTAAAACTGAAATATTGAAAGTGCTTCCGAATGCGATTGATCTTGAAGATATGGCCGGCCATAGAAGTTCAATTTTCGGTGGAATCGGACTCAAACAGAACAGCCAGAAGCGATTTGAAACCCTTCTCTGGCAGAGACTTGAAGAATTGAAAAATGAAGCTTTTATCGTAATTGAAGGTGAATCCAAAAAAGTAGGAAACATTCATATTCCTGAAAATATTTTTATGCAGATGAGGGAAGCACCTCCTGTGTATATTGAAACACCTATCGAGAGAAGGGTAGAGATTATAAAAAAAGAGTATACCGGATTCAATGAAGACGAGAGAATTTTAAAAATTGTGAATACCCTGCGAAGCAAACTAGGAGCTGACAAAACTGATGCACTCATTGAATTTTATAATCAGGGGAATCTGGATGAGTTTATAAAAATACTTCTTCTTGATTATTATGATACTCTGTACCGGCATACACTTGATAAATTTATTTATTTGGCTAAGATAACTAACAATAACACTCTTGAAGCAGCTGAGAAAGTATTAGCGGTAATAAAAATGACACTGGATCTTTAGTCAGGAAAATTTCTATGTCAATATCTGCATCCTGTACTGAAATGCCCGGTTATTTTAATTAATAAAAATTTTAAGACCAGTATAATAATTGACAATTGCCGGTAAATTTACTAATTTAAAAAAGTTAAATATTTAAATGAAAAAAAACAGGGGGCCATATGAAAAAATTTATTTCAGCTGCACTTCTTCTATTTTTTATCGGTTGCGGCGGAGGAACAAAGTACCAGGATGCAAATAAGGCTGAAGGATCGATGGAATGGGGTCCTAAAGAGATTAAGATGACTGTAAATAAGATGGTATCGTCTCTTTACATTTTTTTGAAAGATGAGTATAAAAAACCTGCATTTATCCAGGTAAAAAAATTCCAGAATAAAACCTCGGAACATATTGATACAGATCTGATGGTAAGTGAAATTCAGACAAAACTGATTCAGAAAAGGATTAAATTTGTTGATGACTCGCTTGAAGCGGACGCTTTGAAAGAGATGGAAAAAGGTATGACCGGAATGGTAGATCCTGACAGTGCTGTACCGGTTGGAGAGCTGAAATCTCCGAATATGTATCTTACTGGGGATATAAGAGAAAATGTCAGATATGTTAACGGCAAAAAAGTCCAGTACCTGAAAGTTACTCTTAAACTTATAAATCTTAAAACCAATGTAGCGGAATGGCAGGATCAGCAGGAATTTTTGAAATCATCCAAATCTGATAAAATCAGTTTCTGATCCGTAATTAAACCCGGAGAATATTATGAAAAAAATGATTCAGATAATATCAGCCGGTTTGATAATACTCGCCTTTGTATCGTGTTCATCGAAGAGTTATGAGAAGGATATGAAAGCTTCGGAGGATCTGTTTTACAAAGGCAAGTATCTTGAGGCTGCACGGCTTCTTCTGCCCAATGTCAACAATGGCGGGAAAGATGAACTCCTTTTTATGATGGAGTGCGGTCTCATGCTTCATACCGGCGGTGATTATGAAACAAGCAACAAGGTCATGCTGAGGGCCGGGAAGCTCGCCCAGATTATTCCTATAAGTGTATCTCAGGAAGCTGCTTCTTTACTTACAAATGATACCAACTCCAACTACAGAGGAGAGGATTTTGAGAAAGTTCTTGTCCATGTATATCTGGGTATTAATTTTTTAATGCTTGAGAAGTATGATGATGCCAGAGTAGAGTTTATGGCAGTTAATAATGAGCTTTCTAAAATTAAGAGTGAAAATGGACAAGCCAGATATAAGCAGAATTTAATGGCAAAATATCTCACTGCTATTGCATTTGAAATAGTCGGAGAAAGAGATAATGACACAAGGGATATTGAATTTGCATATATTGAATATAAGCAGGTCTATGAACTGAATCCGAATCTTGCCATGGTCAAAGACGATCTGTTAAGAGTATCCAAACGTCTCGGTTATGATGATGAATATCAGGAGTGGAAAGGCAAATTCGGGAAGAGTTATAATGAGGATGAGAATTCGGGAGAACTGATTACTATTTTCCAGGCCGGACGCAGTGCCATTAAGAAGTCAAGGGGTTCTCTGTTAAAAGATCCTGATATGGCTCCTGTTATTAGATTAACTGTTGCCAGTGCCAGTCTCGCTGAAGGGCTTACTGTTGCGGCTGTATTAGTTACTTTAAATAACGCGGAAAATCCTATCCCTAAATTTGAGAAAAGATCCAATAAAGTTGATAAGCTTAGAGTCGAGGGAGGAGGAAAAACAATCAGCACTACTCTTCTTGAGAATGTTGAGCAGACTGCGGTTAAAAATCTAGAAGATGATTACGGCAGGCTCTATAAAAGAGTTGCCGTTTCTATTGCCACAAAAGCTATAGCATCTCTGGCGGCAGGTATTGCAGCAAAAAAAATAGCAGAACAGTTTCAGTCTACCAAAGGATTTGCGGGACTTATCGGTACTGCTATGGGTGCCGGCACTGGGGCGGCTCTATTTTCCCAGATGAAACCTGATCTGCGATGCTGGCATACTCTTCCTGCAAACTTTCAATTAGGGCGGACAAAGATGAAAAAGGGTAAATATAAGCTCAGTTTTGTTTTTACAGGAGATGGAGGAAATGTTGATCGCCTAGAAAAAGAAGTTGAAATTAAAAAAGGTGAAAAGACACTGGTAAACCTGAGAACGCTTTATTAGGGTACAGGTTGAAAATAATGACTCAAATCCATAAACCAGATACGGGAGACAAAAAATCTCCCGTATTTTTTAATAATGATATACTTAATTATCTATTATATCCTGCCTGCATTATAACTTCAAAAAGTATTCTTGAATATGCAAATAACTCTTTTATGCAGTTTTTTGGAATTGATTCCGGGGAGAGAAAATTTGACTGGCCTAATGTATTCAATAGCGAACATAAAAAATGTGTAGCTCAGACCTTTGTTAAAGCTTTTAACGGTGCATTTTCAAGCTGTGAAGTGGATGTAAAAACTCCTGAAAATGAAGCAATTCCGGTTGAAATGCTGATGCAGCCGGTTTCTGATAATGGCATTATACATAATGTAATGATTCAGATCCGGGTTCTCGATGAAGATAGGGTAATTAACAGACCTTCAATAAATAAGCAGGAGGAGTTTGTCAACTCCGGCCATTATGAATTTTCACCTCTCCCGCTGATGAGATTCAGCAGAGATCTTCAAATATTAAGATGCAGCAGATCTTTTGAAGGGACTCTGGGTTATAGTATTGATGAACTTTCAAAAGATACTGCGGGTATAAGTACCCTCTTTAAATATGATTCAGAAAAAATAAAAAATCACATTGTGGAGATTTTAAAAGGAAATATTCCATTTAAAAGAATTGGTGAAATTAAAGTCCGCAGTAAAGAAGGCGATGAAAAAATTGTAAATGTAATCATCTATCCTGTATTGAGAGAAAATGAGATTGTCGCAATAGATTTAATCATGGAAGATATCACCAGGGTAAGAGAATTAAAAGAACGGCTGAGTTCCGCTAAAAGGCTTAATCTTGTAAGCGACGTAGGGAAAGGCTTTATACATTCCATAAATAATACTGTAAACGTAATATTAAATCAGACACAGCTTCTGCAGATAATTACAGAGAAGGATACTGTTTATGAAGGGCTTAAACAGATTGAAAAGTATGTCCATGAAGTAGTCGATCAGCTGAGAAGAATTTTAGGTTTTATTAATGAGAGGACTGATCTTTCAGAAGAGAGAGAGGAACTCTTTGAAAATATTCTCAATGATGCAATAGAATTTACCAAAATACATTTTAAAGTTGAAGAGGGGAAAAAACGAAGGACTATATCCATTGAAAAAATTCCCGGTTTTGAAATGATTATAAAAACTGACACAGTATTTTTAAGAGAACTTTTAATATGGGCTATTTTAAAAGTATCAGCTTATGCCGGGAAGAACGGCAAAGTTGAGATTGAACTGAAAAAATCATCATTCGTGTATTTAACCGTTGCAGTTAACAAGCAGAATGGAATTGATAAAGATAATATTGTACCTTTTACACTTGACGGCCTTTCTCCGTCAGAAATCAGAAATGCCGCTGAAAAATTGAACCTTAAAATACTTGAAGAAGAATCAGTTGAACAATATTCAATTAAAATAATCTTTCCCCAGAGAGTAATTATTGAAAACAGTAATTCCGTTAATGGTAAGCCGGAGTATACCATTGAAGATAAAGATATTATGATCGTTGAGGATGAAAAAGCGCTCCAGATGATTCTCGGGAATCTATTCGAAAGAATGGGTAATCGTGTATTTATAACAGATAATGGAAGCGATGCCTTTGAAGAGTTTAAGCGTAAAAACTATGATATTGTAATAACAGATTATGACGTTTCCGGATTTACAGGAATTGAACTTTCAGCAAGAGTTAAGGAGATAAACGAGGATACCCTCACTATTCTTCTTTCCGGATGGTCGCTTGATCTTAAAGGTTATACCGGTTTTATAGACCTGTTTATGGCGAAACCATTTAACATTGAGGATCTGCTAAAGGGAATTTCAAACGTAAATTTACTGAAAGTCTGAGAATTAAATTATAGCGTTTATTTTTTCTACATCATGTATTTTCCCCAGCATGACTATTACATCATTTACTTCAAGTACTTCAGTCGGTTGAGGATTGAACTTCATCTCGCCATCGGATTTTTTAATAAGTACAATGATTACTCCAAAATCTTTACGGAGGTTGCTTTCAATAAGAGTTTTCCCTATATATTGAGATTTGGAGCTGATTTTTGCCTCATCCATTCTCAGGCCTAGTTTATCATCCATTGTTGCGATATCTATAAAATCAACCACAGTCGGTCTTACCAGCATCTGAGCCATCCTCTGTCCTCCTATAAGGTAAGGGGATACTACTTTGTTAGCTCCGGCGCTGAGCAGTTTTTTTTCGTTTTTTGCATCAGAAGCCCTGGCCATAATATAAATATCCGGGTGCAGCATTCTGGCAGTGAGTGTTATAAAAACATTATCAGCATCGGACATTACTGCTGTTACTAATGCTTTCGCGTGCATTATGCCTGCTTTAAGAAGAGTATTCTCATCGGAAGCGTCAAGGAGCATATATGTGACATGCATTGCTTCAAGCTCTGGAACACGTTTAGCATCGTTTTCCAATACTATAACCTTTTCGTTATTTTTCATCAGTTCCTTGGTTATAAGCTTTCCAATCCTCCCGAATCCGCAAATTATAAAATGATTTTTTAGTATCGAAATTCTCTTTGCCACTTTTTGTCTCCCGAATCTTTCACTTATTTCACCTTCTATAAGCATCCTGATAAAGGTACCAAGAGTATAACCTGCAATGGTTATACCGAATACAATTATAAATATGGTGATTACCCGACCTATACCGGAAAGGGGCTGAACCTCTCCAAATCCAACCGAACTTACTGTTATTGCTGTCATAAAAATTGCATCAGAAAATGACATGCCTTCAATAAAATGATACGCCATTACCCCGGCAGTACATGTAAGTAAAAAAAGGTAAAATGATAATCTTAATTTTCGCAATCCCTTATCCCGTTAAGCATATTTAACCAGTTTATTTTCGGCAGAAAATAGAATATAATGAAAATGTTATTGCCTGAATAATAATAATTACTGTATTTACTTAATAATTGCGGATATAAATAAAGGAATAATCATCCCTGCAGATATACCCGGATGATTTATAAACAATATTATTTCACGCAGTATGAAGTAATTACTAATCATTTCAGACTATGTATTTCAATGTAAATGTAAATTTATTACTATTATTAAAAAAACATCAATAAAATATGAATACAAAATACAGAATTTATTTTATAATTGTTATGTTAATGATGCAGCTTCTTAACTGCACCAGTGGGGGTCAAACTTTATTCTACCGTCCTATGGAAAGATCTGATGTTGATATTATAGGAGGAAGAGTCGGTCTTATCAGAACTGTTTATTGTGATATCTATATTGAATATGTGGATACTGAAAGCTGGAATTATTTAAAAACATTCAGCATATTCAAAGGCAATGGAAAAGGAAATCCTGTTGATCCATGCTTCCATTTTATAATAGTTAACACATGGAATAAACCGTTTATTGTTGATAAAGTTGAAGCATCATATATGGGGGAAATAATTCCTATAGAAGATTACAGTTTTATTAAAGACAGAAACTATCTTGATGACAGGTACTCTGTAAATATATCATCATTACTTAAAAAAAGAAGAGTTTTGTCCGAGGAAGATCTTTTAAGGGAAATTGATTTTGAAGATGAAACCGCAGAGTACAGGCTTAATTTTATTGCTCCTGGAGATAAAGTTTCGTTTTTCAGTTTTTTCCGGAGAGTCCCGTCAGGAAAGTCAACGAAGATAAGAGTAGCAATAAAATACTTTGATCTGAAAAAAGTTATTGATTTTGACATTGGCCGTTTTGAATATAATGAAATTGAAAATATACAGTAATAGATGGAGTTTCTATAGAAATGAAAATTAAAGAAAGTGATATAAGTAAAGTTGCAAAACTCTCACGATTGGATCTTTCTCCTGAAGAGAAAGATGAGTTTTCCAGACAACTGAGCGGCATTATAGAATATGTTGAAAAAATAAATGAGCTAGATACATCAATGGTTGAAGCTGCAGATCATATTGTTGAGCTTAATAATGTTTTTAGAAAAGATGTTGTTAAAAATTCTATTGAACGCAGTGAGCTTGAAAAGATAGCACCTGATTTTAAAGAAGGATACATAGTAGTTCCTAAAATTATTGAATGATATGGATACACCTGCACGACGTCTGTTTATCGCACTCCCTGTTGAAGATGAACAGGCTGTCCAATCGTTAACAGAAGTATTTAAAAACCTGAAGAAGTTCGAATCACTCCTTAAAATTGTTCCGGCAGATAATTTTCATATAACATTGAAATTTTTCGGGTCAGTAGAATACGGACTTGCCGACTCTTTAATAAATGCATTCTTGTCACTTAATCAATTAAAAAAAGTTGAATTTAATATTGAAGGGATCGGAGCTTTCCCTTCTGCATTTGATCCCTCTGTTATATGGGCCGGTTTGAAATGTGATGAACATCCGCTTTATGAAATTTTTCAATCAGTTGAAGTTTTAGCTGCTGCATTCGGATTTCCTCCTGAAAAAAGAAAATTTATTCCGCATCTCACTCTTGCAAGAGTAAAAAGAGAAAAAAAAGTACCGCATGAATTAATAAAGTATATTGATAAAGAGAAACATTCAATATTTGCTGCATCAATTTTTCGAGAACTTGTACTTTTTGAATCCATACTTAAAAGGACAGGGGCTGAATATACAAAAGTCGGAGTAATAAATCTGATTTGAATAAATTTGATTTCGGGATTTTTGATTGATTAATAATACTTTAAAGTTAATCTGGTATTTATAAAAGTATTGTATCAATTTTTAACACCGGGAAACCGGAATAGCTGAAATTATATGAGAGGATTTAATGACCCTTCTACTTTCCAATCCTGAACTTGTAGCTAAAGATCACTATCTATTAACCTTAAAGATTAAGAACTCGTTGTTTAAGCCGGGACAATTTATAAATATAAAAACTACTGATGGTACGGACCCTCTGCTCCGGAGACCATTTTCTATATTCGATGCAGATGGAGAAACTGTCCGGATAGTCGTGCGTGTAATAGGAAAAGGGACTGAACTTATCTGTGATATGCAGCCTGGAGAAATAAATGTAATAGGCCCCTCCGGTAATGGTTTTACTGTCGAAAACGGTAAAAACATACTTATCGTTGGCGGTGGAGTGGGGAATGCACCTTTGTATTACCTGATGAAAGCATTAAAAGAAAAAGGAAATAGAATTACTTATATATACTGTGCCAGAAATAAAGACTTTATATTTGAAAAAAATAAGTATCAGGTTCTTGCGGATGAATTTATCATTACTACTGATGACGGATCTGATGGAGTTAAAGGGTTCGCTACTGAAGTGATGGCTGATAGAATTTCGATGAAAGGTTATGACAGGATTTATACCTGCGGCCCGAACCCGATGATGGAAAAAACCGTGAAGCTTGCCGATGCAGATACTCCGGTTGAAGTATCAGTTGAAAATTATTTCGGATGTGGTGTTGGTCTCTGCGTTGGATGTACTGTTGATACAGTAACCGGCTACAGGAGAGCCTGTGTTGATGGTCCGGTCTTTGACGGAAGAACAATTCTCTGGGACAAAATGCCCGATTAATAAATATGTTATTTAGATAAATAAAAAATTCCGTCATCATGACGGAGTTTTTTACTATTCAAATGCTATTTGAATAGTGGAGATAATTTTTTAAATTCGGGAGTGCCGGATTTTTCAAGAAGCATGAAAGCGATTGTTTCAGTGGGATAGATTAAAGCACCTGCTTCGGATAGTATTCTCAAAGCAGCTTTGCGGTCCTGTTTTCTCCGCGACGCAACAGCATCTGAAGCAATTACAACTTTCATCCCGGCAGAAATAAGACTTAATGCTGTCTGAAATATGCAGATATGTGATTCAATTCCGGCAATTATTACACTTTTTTTAGCTGATTTCAAAACAGCTTTTTTTATTTCTTCATCTTTCATGCAGTCAAAATATATTTTTTCAAGATTCAACGAGCCACCTGTAATATTTTTAAGTTCAGGAATTGTTTCACCAAGACCTTTCCTGTACTGCTCTGTAATTATCAGGGGAATATTAAATTCAGCGGCTGTCTGAATGAGGATGGAGCCGTTTTTTTTAAGAAGGTCCTGGTCACTGCTTTCCATAGCATTAAAGAGTTTTTCCTGTATGTCTATTATCAATAACAGAGAATCACTGCTATTTATTGTAAAATCTTTCATTTTAATACTCCAGGTCACTTTTGATAATTTGGCCTTCTACAACAGCTAAGCACGGATTAATCGGGTTTTAACTTATTGAAGAAGTTCATCGCCAATATTATTTATAATGGAATCTTTTTTATTATCTTTCATGTTGTTCTGCATTTTCTGTTTCTGTCCCTGCATAATGTTTTCTTCAGGGGATTTTGAAGATATGTGAAAATTCGAATTCTGATTAGAGCAGACATCGCAAACTTTATCAGGCAGAAATTCGGGGGCAAAAACTTCTGAAATCGTGCTCCTGCATGACGGACCTGGGAGCATTCCTGAATTTTCACAAACAGTCATTGTGACCAGTGTCGCATATACAGGTAAACCGGAGACAGGATCGTTCCTTAGGGCTTCTCTCATATAATTACCCCAGACCGGAGCGGCGATTCCTGCAGCAGCCTGACCGACACCAAGCGAAAGGCCGAGTTTGTCGTAGCCGATCCATAATCCTGTTGAGAGGTCGGACGTGAAGCCGATAAACCATGCATCCTTCCAGTTGTTGGTAGTACCGGTTTTTCCGGCAGCCGGCCTTCCCGGGTATGCTGCCCTTGCTGTTCCGGAAGAAATTACACTCTGCATAAGGCTTATCATAACCTGGGCAGTGGCAGGTCGTATGATTTGAATCGTACCGTTTTTTGTTTTCTCGGCGATTATATCATTTACTTCTTTTTCTCTGTTTTCAATTATTTCACCATTGCGGTTTTTAATGTATCTTATTGCAAAGGGGATAACTTCCCGTCCCCCATTTGCAATTATGGCATAAGCTCTTGTCATTTCAAACGGGCTCACTTCAATTGATCCCAGTGCAATGGAAAGATTTCTCGGTATCCTTGCTTTTTTTTCTGAATCGCTCATTCTGAGGAGTTTGGCATAATAGTTCATAACCATATCCATGCCGAGTGTATCAGCAATTCTTATTGATACAACATTTATGGATTTTTCCAGAGCTTTTCTCAGCCTGATAAAACCGTTATATTCACCTTCGTAATTTTCCGGTTCCCAATCGCCGCCCTCAGTATCAAGATAAACTATTGGAGAATCAAGAACACTGGTTGCTGCGGTGAATTTGCCTGATTCTATAGCCGCGGAATATAGAAGAGGCTTAATTGAAGAACCGGGCTGTCTTTTTGACTGCATGGTACGGTTCAGCTGGTTTATGCTGGAGAATTCGCCTCCACCTATCATAGCCTCAATGTACCCGTTACGATGATTGATCGATATTATACAGCCTTCGACGCGCTGAAGTTCCCGGTCATCAGTGTATGTACTTTTGTATTTATCCAGAAAATCTGATATTGTATCAAGTCCGGCCAGATAATTTATCCCTTCGAGTTCTTCTACTACTTCACTCCGGAGAAGATTGTTGAGTTTATTATTCTCAACCGAACCCTTTTTATTGAATGAATTTATGTTAAGTATAAATGAAGCGAGCGAAACTTCATCTGAGAAGTTGTTTACGAAATAATCTTCATTGTTGAAAGATAGTCCCCCGGAGACTGCACTCTGCCTGTCCAGGGCTTCTTTAAGAATTCTCTGTCCCGCCATCTGTTTGTTGACATCAAGTGTTGTGTATACAGACAGTCCGCCGGAGAAAACAGTCTCTTCTCCGTATTTTTTAACAAGCTCTCTTCTGATATATTCTGTGAACCATGGTGCTTTGTCTATCCGTGTACTCCATGTTGTAAGAGATGGAGATATGTCTCCTATGAAGTTCAGGTAATCAGGCCAGAAGCCGAGAAAAGCTTTCTCGGCCTCATCGACAGTGATATATCCCATCTCGACCATTTTACCTAATATAATTTTGTGTCTTGCGATTGCAATTTTAGGATGCCTTATCGGAGAAAGCTGATTAGGTGATGACGGAAGTGATGCAAGCAGCGCGCATTCCGCAAGATTCAGGTCCCATACATCTTTCTGGAAATATATTTTAGAAGCAGACTCAACACCATATGCGCCATGACCTAAAAATATCTGATTCAGGTATAGATTTAAAATTTCATTTTTGGAATACTTTGCTTCGATCATTAGAGCTATAAAAGCTTCTTTTATCTTTCTGTACAAACTCCTCTCTCTTGAAGTGAGAAGAATTTTTGCAAGCTGCTGGGTGATTGTACTCCCCCCCTGCTTTACCCCCCCTGCAAAAATATTTACAAAAAATGCCCGCACAATCCCTTTCGGATTTATCCCCCAGTGGTCATAGAACTCATTATCCTCAATGGCAACAAAAGCATTTATCAGATTTTTAGGAATCTTTTCAAACGGAACGATCTCTCTTTTTTCAGTAAACAGCTCGGAGATCAGGATTCCATTTTTGTCGTAAATTCTTGTTGTGATATCAGGCTGATAAGTGGCAAGGTTCTGAACCTTGTTGAAATCAATAATAAGTATTACGATAAAAGCGATGACACAGCCTGTTCCTAGGCCTATTAGTGTACTTTTATAATTTTTCGCGAAAGTCGGGAGGCTGTTAAAAATACTTTTTAGAATGATGATTATACTATTAATTATACTATCAACTCTATCTGTATTGATATTGATATTTTTTTTAATATTGAACTTGTTTGAGAATTTATCTGTTTTGAAAGAGAAAGGATTTTTTTTGTCTTTATCCCCATTCCCCCCTCCAAATGTTTTTCCGCCGAATTTACCCATGTTTAATGACCTTAAAAGTTTATAAAGTTGATTGTTAAATTCATTATCTGCCAATACAAATATTTTTTTTAAAAAAGTGAAAAAAATAGATATCTAATAATATTGATAAGAAAAAATAATGTATTTTAAAATAATTGCCTATAAACGCCTATAAACACATGCTATGGTTATCCTGCATTTTTTTTAAACGGACGATTTTGTTTATGAAAAGGGAAAATTTTTAATGCTGTCAAGGATGACTGCGTTTAAATTCAAGGAGGAATATAATGATAATAAACCACAACGTATCCGCAATTTTTTCTCAGAGGACTTTAAAATTCCATGATTGGAGTCTGTCAAAAGATATCGAAAAACTATCTTCAGGTATGCGTATAAATAAAGCCGGAGATGATGCGTCAGGACTTGCTGTTTCTGAAAAAATGAGATCACAGATCCAGGGTTTAAGACAGGCGGAAAGAAATACTGAAGATGGTATGTCTCTTATTCAGACTGCTGAAGGTTATCTGAATGAGACACATGAAATACTTCAGAGAATCAGGGTTCTTGCTGTACAATCTGCAAACGGTACTTATACAGATGAAGACAGACAGCTGATACAGATTGAGGTTTCAGAACTTGTTGATGAAATCGATAGAATCGCGTCTCAGGCTGAATTTAACAAGATGAAACTTCTTACAGGTTCTTTTGCAAGACTGCATCCTACTGCGTCTATGTGGTTTCATATGGGACCAAACATGCATCAGAGAGAAAGAGTTTTCATCGAAACAATGACAACTGCTGCGCTTGGACTGAGGAATCCGACAGTACTGACATTTATATCACTGTCAACTCCTGGTAAAGCAAACTCGGTAATCGGACTTGCTGACGAAGCTCTTAGAATTATCTCAAAACAGAGAGCTGACCTTGGAGCATATTATAACAGGCTTGAACATTCTGCTAAAGGTCTTATGAATGCTTATGAAAATACTCAGGCTTCTGAAAGCCGTATCAGAGATACAGACATGGCAGAACAGATGTCTTCTTTCACAAGATACCAGATACTGACACAGGCTGCGACTTCAATGCTTGCCCAGGCAAATGCGAAATCACAGACTGTACTTCAGTTACTTAAGTAATATACTGAGCCAACATCGCAATACCATTCGAAACGCCGGACTCTCCCATCCGGCGTTTTTTAATTAATGGACAACAGTTATTATTTACATTTGAATATAATTTATTCCATCATACTTATACGGCCCCTGCACCCCCGGAGGGGGCAAGGATAGTTTGTATGTCAATAAAAGTTTTGCATTAGATAATTCTGCTTTGCCCCATCCGGGGGTGCAGGGGCTGATGGAGAAGGTTTATGGAAAGAGTTCGGCCGTTGAGCCTGTCGAAACGCCTGTGTTACACAAACAGCCCGTCAACAAACTTAGCGTAACCATCATACCCTCCCTTATTCAATGCTTCAATAAGCGCAGTACCTATAATAAATCCGTCACTGTGCTCCATCGCTGTATCTGCGGAATCTTTAGTTTTTATCCCGAAACCCGTAACAACGGGTACTTTTGATTTACTCCTGGCATAATGAATTTTTTCTTTTGTTTCATTATCCGGATTAAAATCTATACCGGTGATTCCCCTCATTGAGATGAAATATATAAAGTTGTCGGATACTTCTGCGGTCTCCTCAATCGATTCGAGAGTACTTTCCGGGGTCATGAAGTTAATCAGCTTAATTCTCATGTCGAGTCCAAGCGGTTCGAAAAAGTTTCTTTCGCAGAATGGTATATCAGGAATTATGAGTCCTCTTACTCCATTGTCTATGCAGAAAGTGTTGAAAACCGGCATGTTCATATTGTAGATAATGTTCGCATAAGTCATAAGGTAGATATCTTTTTCCGCAGGAATATTTTTTCTTATAGTTGCAACACTCTCTGCGATGTCGTTAAACGTGCAGTTACGGTCAAGGAG
>Ga0116171_10003353_pt1 | contig 14832 bp, 9 predicted proteins | sample AD_JPNHW2_MetaG_FD_89798 | JGI IMG/M metagenome (GOLD analysis project Ga0116171, IMG submission 89798) | Active sludge microbial communities of municipal wastewater-treating anaerobic digesters from Japan - AD_JPNHW2_MetaG | ecosystem: Engineered > Bioreactor > Anaerobic > Digestate | place...
CAGTTGGCGGCCGAAACGCCCGCTTTCGAGCGCCAGGGCCGCGCCCTGGATCAGGCCCCAGACGATGAAGGGCGGGGTGATGCCGTGCCATAAGCCGGTCAGCAGGAAGACGATCACCAGGTTGGAAGGCTGGCGCAAGAACTTCTCCTTTTTGCGTGCGAACTCAAGCGGAATGAAGACATACGTCCTGAACCAGGCGGTGAGGGTCATGTGCCAGCGCCGCCAGAAATCAGAAATGCTGCGTGCAATGTAGGGATAATTGAAGTTCTCCGGCAGGTGAAAGCCGAGCATCATCCCCAAGCCGAGCGCCATATCGGTGTAACCGGCGAAGTCAAAGAATATCTGCAGGGTGTAAGCCGTCAACCCGAACCAGGCCACCCCGGCGCCGTAGCTGCCTGCCTGTGCCTGGAACACGCGCTCCGCAACAATGGCCATCGTATCAGCAATAAGCACCTTTTTGACCAGCCCGACGATGAACCGCCGCACACCGGCAGCGAGGGCTTCGCGGCTGGTGGTCATGGTATCCAATGCGGTCTTCACCTGCCCGATGCGGGTGATCGGTCCCTGCAGCAGCCGGGGGAACATGACCAGGAAGTTGCTGAACTTAAGCAGGTTACATTCCGCCGGGACGACGGATTGGGAGACATCCACCAGGTAAGAGATGCCCGAAAAGGTGAAGTAGGAAATACCCACTGGCAGACCCACCCTGACCAGCTCTCCCATCGTTCCATCCCCTGCCTGCCAGATGCCGGCGAAGAAGTTCAGGTACTTGTAGAAAAAGAGCAGCCCCAGGTTGAGGAGCACGCCTGCGCGGGTTAGATTTTTAACCGCATCTACCTTTCCATTTTCCCTGCTACGATCGATCAACAGTCCGAAGGCATAGTTGAGCAAAACAGACAACAGCAGAACCGGCAGGTGCGGCAGGTCTGCCCAGGCGAAGAAGACCAGTGAGCCCAGCAGCAGGATGGCGTTGCGGTACTCGGTCCGCCTGAAGAGGAGATACAGGATCAGTAAAGATGGGAGAAATATGAACAGGAAATGAAGGCTGGAGAATGACAAGGTCAATTCCTCTGCTGCCGGCCGGTCTGCACTAATGGCGCGGAGTATCTAAATTATAGTGGACTATGCACTTTTCCTGAGGACCAGGTTCCGGCTTCGATCGGGGATGAGTACGATCAATGGATCGGCAGGAAGACCGCGTCCGCATCGCCCAGGATGAGCACATCATCCACCCGGTGCTCCTGGAGGAATTTGTTCACCTGGAAATTCTCATGTTCCAACAGATTGACCGTCCAGGTCTGATGATAGTGATACGCCAGCAGCGGGTAGATCGGCCATTTGAAGGAATTGCCGATGATGAGCAGGTTACGCGGGGAATTATTGTCAAAGACGTACTCGTATAGCGTGCCGGGGCGACCGGTGCCGAAGTAGTTGTTGTAATGATGCGCGTACTTAGCCCGGCGGTAGTTGCCCGCGGCATACCGCTCCTCGGCGTCCACCTTCACCTCACTACCATCGATGAAGACCTGGTAAGGCGGCAGGTCCACGTAAGCCACACTAAACTCGTCCGGCTGGATGGGGTAGAGCGTGCGCCCGGCGAACGAGCCGGAGAAGCCGATGTCAGGGAAGGTGTAGGTGCGGCTGGTATCCAGGCGCTCTGAGATCTGCGGGTAGCCCTCTGCCAGCATGTCGTAGATAATGTCGTAAGCGCGCAGCGCCCCGTAAATATTCCAGTGATGGTCGGAGCGGTAGTTGTTTTGCTTATACTCGTCGAAATCCTTGAAGGCTAGGGTTGTGAGCTTGAGCCCTTCAGGCAGATGAGATTTGAAATACTTGAAATTCCGCCCGCCGTCCGAACCCGGAAAGGTATTATTTAATGGATTGTAAGGGGCGTTTTCGAGGCGTTCGGCATAAAAGGCATAGAAACGGAGATCCGGGTTCTTCGCAATCAGTTTCTTGTAGAAACTGATCTTGTCATCGATAAGGCGCCGTGACTCCTCGTTATATGGAAACGGACTGGAGAGCATCATCGATCCGTCGCGCATGACATACAGGTTGGATACCATGTCTGTCGGGATCACACGATCCGGCAGCAGCGCGTAAGCCAGCCATATTTGAGCCCGTTCCACTGCCTTAACCGTCACGATGCCCGGAAACCGCAGCGGGAACTGGTCGGAGGCTGCGCCTTCATATTTCCTTTGAAAAGAGCGGTTGATGAATTGGTTAAAGAAAGTCTCACCCGCTTCCTTAAAATTCCCGACGGCGCTCAGCTTGAGAGCCCTTGAGAAATCATTGAGTTCAAGCAAGGGAAAGGCATCCAGGCGGCGATCCTCCGCCAGCGATTTCTTATCCGTCTGCCGGCCGATGACCAGCCAGTAAACCGGAACCGCCAGTAGCAGCAGGAAGAAGACAGAGAGGACCAAGGAACGGGGAGTTAGATTCTTCATGAGCCGGTTAGAAACTCCCGTACATAAAGGCGGCATAGCCATTGGAGAGTACATACGCGACCGTCAGTGCAAACAGGCACAGCAGCAGCCCATCCACCAGGATCGACCCCACGGTGGAACGTTCTACGAGCGCATCCACCTTCTGTTTCAACCAGGGCAGGCTCAGGAAACCAGCCGCGATCATCAGCGGCACATAAAAAACGATGTTCAACGTGCGGAAATTCGAAACACCGCTCCAGCCGTGAGCCCCGACCAAGGCCCCAAAGAACGGCCCCCAGTCAGCCGGGTTGATCAAGCGGAAAAAGATCCATCCGACCATGATGAGCAGCAGGGCATACAGATGCTGTAACACACGCGGCAGGGTCTTGAGTTTCCTGCCCCATCCGCTGGCTTCGATGACAAGAATTATGCCGAAGTATCCGCCCCAGATGATGAAATTCCAACTGGCGTCATGCCAGAGCCCCGTCAACAGGAAAACAATGAACAGGTTGGTTTGCTGCCTCAGGTGCTTGACGTTCTTGCGCGCAAACTCCAGCGGGATAAACAGGTAGGTACGGAACCAGGCGGTCAGCGTCATATGCCAGCGCCGCCAAAACTCGGTAATGCTGCGGCTGATGTAGGGGTAATTAAAGTTCTCCGGCAGTCTGAAGCCCAGCATCTTTCCCAGTCCCACCGCCATGTCGGTGTAACCTGAAAAATCAAAATAGATCTGTAACGTAAAAGCAATGACGGCGAACCAGGCCACGTCCGCTCCGATGGTTGCCATGTCAACTGCCAGGATCTTTTTCGTGGCTGCCGCTATGGTATCCGCGATGATGACCTTTTTAGCCAGTCCGACGATGAACCTGCGCACGCCATCCAGGATTTCTTCGTAATTGAAGGCAGCGGTCTGCAGTTCCGCCTTCACCTGGCCAAAGCGCGTGATGGGTCCCTGCAGCAGCTTCGGAAACATGACAATGTAATTTCCAAAGCGCAGCAGGTTGCGTTCCGCTTTCTCTACGCCGTAATACACATCCAGCAGGTACGAGAGTGACGAGAAAGTGAAGTAGGAGATCCCTAATGGACGTTTCGGTTCAATAAATTCAAATTGAGTCCCGGTAATTTGCTGGAATATACCCACGCTGAACCCCAGGTATTTGCTGAACCACAGGATGAGGATATTGAGTCCCACCCCGAGCCACATGACACGTTGCGCGGCTTTTGGTTGATTGCGGGCAGCGTATGCTCCAATCCACCTGGCAATGCCATAATTGAGCAGCACGAGTCCAACCAGCAGCGGAACATGCCCGAAATCCCCCCAGGCGAAGAAAAGCAGGGATGCCGCCAGCAGCACCAGGTTGCGCCACTTCCAACTGCGCACCAGGTAATAGAGCACCAGGGTGACCGGGAGCAGGATAAAGAGGAAATTGATGCTGGAGAAGGACATGATCTACCGGACCCGTGCAGGGAGTTCATTACAAAACTGAATGGAGCGTTTATTATAGCGGTTCATTGCACATGAGTCGAGTGCCTGGTTTTCCCGCTATGGATGAATTTCCCATTCGCCAATGCCAAAGACCGCGCTGTCGTGCCCCAGGATCAACAAGTCATCCACCTGGTGGGTCTTGAGGAATTCTCTCAGGGAGAAATCCGGATCATAACGCGGGTCAATGATATACGTGTGCCGGTAATGCGAAGCGATAAAGGGTTCAATGGGCGCGCGGTAAGACGACCCGATCAGCAGCAGGTTGCGGGGAGGATTGCCGGGGAAGTCATACTCGATCGGGTCTGAAAGCGAGCCGTAGATGCGCGCGTAATGGTTGACATAAGGCTGGCGCGAGAAATCACCTGCCAGGTACTTGTCCATTTTGGTGTGCTGCACCTCCTTGCCGTTCAACAGGACGGTATAAGCGGGCATCGGAGACAACGATACCGCGAATGGTTCGGGTGCGATGGGGTACAGGGTCTCACGGGCATAAGAGCCCAGGAACTGCAATCCGGGGATGACAGTGTAATCCCCGCAGGTACGCGCTGGCGGAATATCGGGGTAGTTTTTTGAAAGCTGTTCATAGACCAGTTCATAGCCCCGGCAGGCTCCAACCATGTTCCAATGGTGATCGGTCTTGAAGGAAGTATCTGCATAATCCTGGTAACTGGAGAGCATCATTTTTTGCAGGTTAATCCCCGGGGGGAGCTGCTGAGCAAAATATGCGATCGACCTGCCTCCGTCAGCCTCCGAGAGATACCCGTTGATGGGATAGTATTCAGAATCCTCCAGGCGTTGGATATAGAAAATCGAAATATTTAAGTCAGGGAAAGTATCTACCAATTGGCGGTAATTTTGGATGCCGGCATCAATGACGGCTTTTTTCTCGGCATTGAAAACCGCCGGGGCAGCCAGCAACCTTGACCCGTCACGCATCACGTAATACCCGGAGCTCATATCCGATGGCAGGACAGTATCCGGCAGAAGCGCATAGGCCGCCCTGATCTGTGCGCGCTCCAACGCCTTTACCAGACTAATCGCCTCCATGCGCCAGGGGAACTGGTCTGAGGCAGCCTGCTCGAATCTCGCCTGGAATTCCCTTTGCAGGAACTGGTTGAAGAAAAACTCACCGGCCCGTTCAAAGTTGCCCAGCAGCGAGGCTTTCATCGCCACCAGGAAGGACGGAAGGGTCAGTTGTGGAAAGGTCTCGAGGGTCCTTTCCTCCACGATCGAGTACTCCCCCGCCTGTTTTCCACTGACCAGCCAAAAAACCGGCACCGCCAGGATCAACAGGAAGAAGAGGGACAGGAAGGTCAGTCTGAACCTGGATGAGCTCATCTGCCGTTATTCCGATATTTCTTGACGGGCTGTCGGCGTTCTTTATCTGTGAACAACAACGCTGGTCCTTCTTATCAACAGGAACTCCCTATTCTTCCCATAACCAAACTGTTGATGAAATTTCAATGTGATCACTCAATCATCATGACACCGGTATGCACCGGATTTCCGATGCTGCCTGCAAAAACTGCCCTGCACCCTATTATAATAAATGACACGGAAATTGACGCTCATGACCGGGACATCTCACCATCCAACCGCTTTTATCGTTCTCAACCCTGTAGCCGGGATCGGCAACGCAGGTCTGTTGGAGCGCGCCATCGAGAGTCGTTTCCATCACTTTGGTTGGACCACTCGCATCCACCGCACACAACCGGACGAAGATACCCCTGCGATTGTGGCTGCGGAACTCGCTCGGGGCGTCGACCTGGTGGTGGCCGCCGGGGGTGACGGCACCGTGGCGTCGGTGTTAGCCGGAATGGCGCATTCGCACGTGCCGTTGGGAATCCTGCCCACCGGCACCTGGAACGCCATTGCACGCAACCTTAAGCTTCCCTTCACGGTTTTCCGGGCCATCCAACTGATGGTCGGAGATCACAACATCAAGAAGCTGGACCTCATGGAAGTGGGCGACAGTCTGCACGCTATGAACCTTTCCATGGGCATTAGCGTGAACATGATCAAGAGCTCTTCCCGCGAGGAAAAGCGGAAGTTCGGCATCATTTCCTACCTCACCAACCTCTTCAAACAGGTCGTGGGCTGGAAAATGAACCGCTACACCATCGATGCCGACGGTGTACGCTATCGCGGGAGGGCCTCCGAGATCTTCGTGGCGAACTACGGCATGATGGGCATTGCCGCCATCGAGAAACGCCTGAACGTGATACCCGATGATGGCAAAGTTGACCTGCTCATCCTCCGGCCGCGCACCTTCCTCGACCTGCCTGCGCTCATCTGGCAGGCGCTCATCAAGCGTGAAAAACGCGCGCCCAAATATCGGGAGATATCGGCTATCAAGACCCTCACCATCCGTACCACCCCTCCCATGCAAGTGCAGGCGGACGGCGACCTGATCGGCGTGACGCCCATCAAGATCACGGTCATCCCACGGGCGGTGCGTGTCATCGTCCCGTAGTTCCCTTTCTCATCAGGGTGACCGTTCCACACCCCTTCATATAATTCCCCTGTTATAATGCCACTTTACTCGCACACAAGGAAGTGGCTTTTTGGACGCTCCGGAAACCTCAAGTTCGCGCAAATGGCTCATCCTGCTGGCTATCGGCATGGGTGTTTTTTTGGCCACCGTGGACGGCAGCATCGTCAACATAGGCATCAACACCCTGGTGAAGGATCTGAACCAACCCCTGGCGGTGGTGGAGTGGGTGGTACTGGCGTATATGCTCACCATCTCCACGCTGATGCTGTCCATCGGGCGCCTGGGGGATATGGTCGGGAAGAAGAGGCTCTACCTAGCCGGGCTGGTCATTTTCACCATCGGCTCAACCTTATGCGGGCTCTCTCCCACCATCCACTGGCTGATCGCATCCCGCGTGTTCCAGGCCATCGGTGCCTCCATGCTCATGGCGCTCGGCTCTGCACTCGTCACCCAAACCTTTCCGGCACAGGAACGCGGCAAAGCCCTGGGTATCATGGGCACGCTCGTTTCGGTGGGGATCATCGCCGGTCCAACCCTGGGCGGGTTGATCCTGGAATCGCTCACCTGGCACTGGTTGTTCTTTGTCAACATCCCGGTGGGTATCATCGGTGTGGTAATGGTTTCTCATTACGTTCCACAGGACCGCAGCCGCAGCAAACAGCGCTTTGATTTTCCAGGGGCCGGCACGCTGCTGGTCGCACTGGCGTCCTTCCTATCCGCGTTGTCCATCGGTCAACACAACGGCTTCGCCAACCCGCTGGTACTGGGGTTATTCCTCCTGGCAGGGCTGATGACCTTCGCGTTCATCCGTATAGAGCGGCGTTCCACTACTCCCATGGTGGACTTGACCCTGTTCAAGAGCAAGTTGTTTTCCATTAACCTTATCACCGGTTTCCTGACCTTCATCGTCAACGCCGGAACCATGTTGATCCTGCCGCTCTTCCTCCAGAACGTCCTGCAGCGGTCACCCCGCGAAGCCGGCCTGATGATCGCCGTCACCCCCGTGCTGGTGGCCATCGTGTCCCCGTTATCCGGCGCACTTTCGGATCGCATCGGCTCGCGCCTGATCACAAGCCTGGGCCTTGCCTGCCTGCTGATCGGACAGATCGCCGTGTCAACCTTGAACGCAGAGGTGTCCACGCTGGGGTACCTGCTGCGCTTCATCCCGGTGGGCATCGGCATCGGCCTGTTCAACTCTCCCAACAACAGCGCGGTGATGGGGTCGGTGACACGCCAAAACCTGGGGGTTGCCTCCGGGCTCTTGAACCTGACGCGCATTGTGGGTCAGACCACGGGTATTGCCATCCTCGGAGCGCTGTGGGAATCGCGGGTGAAAGCAGTCAACGGCGGCTTGATGCTGGAGGATGTCACGCGTGCCCCCATCGCCGCCCAGGTGACCGGGCTGCAGCAAACCATCTCCTTTGCCATTCTTCTCATGACTATCTCGCTATCGTTGTCCTTATGGGCGCTGCGCGAACACATCAAGACCAAACAAGCCAAGCCTTCCCCCGGATAATCCAGGTTAAACCCCAAAACAATTTCCGCCACGATGGCGCTAATCTTGCAACAATCCCGGCAGGAGTTGCGCCATGAGACTGATCGGATTTTTCCTTCGCCGCGTCCTGCCCCTGGCTGCTGTGATCGCCTTGGGGATTGTCCTGTTTTCCTCGCCTTCCTCAGCCGCCAGTGCGCGTACCGGTGAGTTCGGACTGGATATCAACGCCCTGCCTGATTCCACCCTGGCGAGCCCGGAACAGCTTGGCTACATCTTCGCCAACACCGGCATCGGTTACGTGCAGGCCACGCTCAACTGGAGCAACATTGAAACCTCAGCGGATGCGTACAACTGGGCTGCTGTAGCCGATCTCGACCGGCTCTTTCAGACCGCTCAAGCCCATGATGTAAAAGTCATCGTGGTGCTCACCGGCGGACCAGTGTACCTGGCCACCAGTGGCAGGTCGGTGGACCGCGCGGCTTTTGGCGAACGCTGGGAGGGGTTTGTACGCGCTGCCGGGAATTACTTCGGTGCAAGCGTGGATGTCTGGCAGATCGGCAGCGACATCAACAGCAACCGCGGACTGAGCCAGTTCCTGAACCCGCTCTCCCCCAAGGATTCCCTGCCGCCCGACCCGGCATATTACACCAAGTTACTGCATGCTGCTTACCAGGTGCTCAAGGACGTGGATCCCACCAGCCAGGTCTGGCTGGGCAGCCTTACAGGGGTGGCTGCCAATAACTGCGCCATGAATCCACTCACATTTTTGCTTGAGGTGAACGCCGCCAAAGGCTGGAAGTATATGGATGCCATTGCCTATCATCCGGTGCGCGGAGCCCTCGCCCCGGAAGTCCCGTTATCGGTTTCATCAAAGTCCGCTTGCAGCAGCAACCTGATGGAAAAACCAGTGTCAATTTCAGCCGAGGTGCGTTCCGTCCAGGACCTGACCCGCCAATTGGGCAGTAAACCCGTGGTCATCACCGGGCTGGGCTGGGGTAACAAATCCCTGCAGCAGCTCAAGGAAGGGCGCGCCATTACCCAGGCAGAACTGGAAGCTGATCTATTGGTGCGCACTTCAGCCGCCCTGATGGCGGAGAACACGCCCCCGGTCATCATCTGGAACGTAGATCTCAACTCCAACCTGCACGCTTTCAACGCGCTGGCCAACCTGCAAGCGAGCATTGCGAACGCGGCCTCGCGCGGCAAGATGGACGGGGCAAGCGGCGCACTTCACGAATATCAATTTCTCAAAGGCGACGAAACCTACCTCCTGGCGTGGCGTTCAGAGGAAGGCGACTCAGCTTACCCGGCTAATATTGCCGCTGAGAAGAATGATTCACTCATGCTGTACCCGGCCGACGCCACCCGCCTGAGCCAAGAATTTGGGCTCAATCCCCAGTTCAGTGCTCCCAACCAGGTGACCCTGATGCTGAACGAGCGTCCGGTCATCTTCTACAGCAGATCGCACAGCCTGGTAAAGAATGTGAAGCTCTCCCTGGATGACCAGTTGGTAACCTGGAAAATGGACCTGAAACAGGCCTTTCAGCGCCAGGTCAATATTCTGAAAGCCGCCATGCGGAATTTCTTTGATGACCTGTTCAACCGGGTCAAGGACAGTGCCATCGAATGGGGTGAAGAAAAGATAGAAGAATTGGTACACTAAGTCTTATAATGAAAATTGATCACAACGAGAGAGAGAAAAATGAGACCTACTGGAAAATTACTCCTCACAATCCTTTTACTGGCCCTGCTGCTGACCGCCTGTAATCTACCCACGGTCACCCCGCCAGGTACAAACACCGCCACGGTAGCCGCTCCGACACAGGAGTCCTCGCCAATCGCCATTTCCACCGAAGTGATACCAACGCCGATTCCAGCCAGGATCCAGGCAGGGAACGCTGCCAAACTGGTCCTGGGGCAGCGGGCAGCCGTGAGCAATATCCAGTCCATCGCCTGGGCTGGCAACGCCAGCCTGTTGAATCTGGTTACTCAGAATAGTGATGCCAATGGCAACCAGGTATACGGTTTTACCAGTGTCAACGCCTATGACCTTTCCACGCGTTCTGTGGCATCCTTTTCTAATCTGCGCGTGGCAGCCATGGCTGCGGATGGAAAAACCGCAGCACTTTTAAGCACTGACATGAGCAATTATTCGGTGGTTGACTTTTCTGGAGGCAACCAGGAGCTCTACAGTGCCGCACCCGGGTACCTGATCGGCAGCCTGTCGTTCTCACCGGATAGGCGCTACCTGGCAGTGACCAAAGCCGAGAGCTGGGAAGTTGTCCTATTGGATATGACTACATTGCAGGAAGTGCGCACTCTGAGCGGCTTTGAGACCGCCGCCCCCGTATTTGATGCCGGCTTTTCGCACAGCCCGCAGTGGATTGTCTGGCATGCGCGCGGAACGATCCAACTGCAGGAGGTTGAGTCCGGCACGCTGGGACCGGTGTTCTCGCATGAGGACTTCGTGACGGCCTTTGACCTCTCCGCGGATGGCACGCTGCTGGCCAGCGCAGCGGGGAAGACAGTGGATGGCAACATGGTATCCGCCGTCACCATATGGGATGCTTCCAACGGGAACGAAATCCGCACACTGGTGCTCAGCGCCCCGGCCAACGCCCTGGAGTTCTCGCCGGACGGCAAGCTGCTGGCTGTGGCCGTGGGCACGGACCTGCAGGTGTGGAACCCGGCGGACGGTCAACTGCTGACCACGCTAAGCGGGCACTCGGACCAGGTCATCAAGGTGGCGTTTTCACCTGACCAAACTTCTATTGCCACCTCGGGACTGGATAACCAACTCAACCTGTGGCAAGTGCTCGAGTAATCGCCAATCACCAGACCACCAACCCCGGAAGGAAGCCTTCCGGGGTTTTTTTCATGAAATAATGGCTATGGTATACTAAAAACTCCGATGGTTTAACGATGCCGCTTCTGACTGCCACCAATCTTTCCAAATCCTTCGGCCCCGTGGATATCTTCCCGGAGCTGTCTTTCAGTATCCCCGAAAGGTCGCGCATCGGTCTGGTGGGAGCAAATGGCGTGGGCAAGACCACCCTGCTGCGCATCCTGATCGGGGAGGAAGAGCCTTCCACGGGTGAGATCCACCGCGCACGCGGCATTGCCGTGGGTTACCTGCCGCAGGAAGCCCTGCTCACCTCCAGGCGCACCCTGTGGGAAGAGTGCCTGACGGTCTTCGAGCCCCTGCTCGCGCTCCAGGCTGAGATGCATACTCTGGAAGAAGCCATCTCAAAAGATCCCTCCTCCGCCACATTAATGGAACGCTACGGAAAACTCCAATCCCGTTTTGAGCACCAGGGCGGATACGATTATGAGACGCGCATGCGCATGACGCTCACCGGGCTGGGTTTCAACCGCGCTGACGAAAAGCGCCCCCTCCATCATCTCTCCGGCGGACAGCGCACGCGCGTGATGCTGGCCAAGTTGCTGCTGGCGCAACCCGACCTGCTGCTGCTGGACGAGCCCACCAACCACCTGGACATCGACGCCGTGGAATGGCTGGAAGCCTACCTCAAGGATTGGTCCGGGGCGGTGCTGATCGTCTCCCATGACCGCTACTTTCTTGACCAGGTGGCTACCACCATCTGGGAAATGACCCCCGCGCTGGAGGATTACCGCGGGAATTACAGCGCTTACTTGATGCAGCGCGAAGAACGCTACAAACGCCGTCTGCTGGAATACGAAGCGCAGCAGGAGTTCATCGAAAAAGAGGAAGATTACATCCGGCGCAACATTGCCGGTCAGAACACGCGCCAGGCACAGGGCAGGCGCAAGCGCCTGGAACGCATGCTGGAAGAATCCGAGCTCATCCCGCCGGTGCAGAAGCGCACCCTGCGGTTGAACCTGGTCTCCTCCGGCAGGTCTGGTGACCTGGTGCTGCGCACGCACGAACTGAGCGTGGGCTACGCAGATGAGGGCAGGCCCCTGTTCCACGTGGACGATCTCACCTTCGTGCGCGGTGAATGTGCCGCCATCATCGGTCCAAACGGCGCAGGCAAGACCACCTTCCTCAAGACCATCTTGGAGCAGATCCCGCCGTACTCGGGTGAAACACTATTGGGGGCGTCGCTCAAGATCGGATACTTTGCCCAGGCTCATGAAGGGCTGCACCAGGATTGGACATTGATGGAAGAGATCCAGGCGGTCAACCCCAAATGGCTGCCGGCCGAGGTGCGCGATTACCTGGCAAAATTCCTGTTCACCGGCGATGATGTATTCAAGGAGGTCAACCTGCTCTCCGGGGGAGAGCGCGGCCGGCTGGCACTGGCCTGCCTCGCGCTGCAGGGGGCCAACCTGCTCATCCTGGATGAGCCCACCAACCACCTGGACCTGCCCTCGCAGGAGATCCTGCAGTCCATACTGGCGGATTTCCAGGGTACGATCTTATTGGTTTCACATGACCGCTACTTGATCGATGCGCTGGCCACCCAGGTTTGGGAAGTGATCCCGGCGGAACACAACCTGGTGGTATTTAGAGGCAGTTACAGCGAATACCGTTCCTTCCAGCAAGCCCGCCTGGCAAGCCGCAGCGCGCCTTCAGTGGAACACAAGACCTCTCTGTCAGTCGTGAAAACAGAAAAGAACAGACTGAGCAAGAGCGAACAACAAAAATTGCAGCGCAGGGTTCAGGACCTGGAAACCGAGATCGCCATGCTGGAAGACCGCATCAAGATGATCGAAGTTCAGTTGGACGCCATCCCCATTGATCCGGTCAAGGTGCAGAAGCTGGGGGGAGAATACACGCGGCTCCAGTCTGAGCTGGAGGAACGCCTGCAGGAATGGTCGGCTATCGCCGAAAAAATGCCGGATTGAGCGTCAGGGAGTTAAGGACGCTTCGGTCACGACCGGTTCAGCCGCCAGGCTTTCTTCCCTGGAATAACGCCCCAATTGCGGCCACTTGGCCGCTACAGCCATAATCGACAACAGGCAGCCAATCCCGCCGGTAATGATCGCGATTGGTGGATTGAATAACTGCGCCACCAGTCCTGATTCCATCTCGCCCAACCTGGGCCCGCCGGCGAAGAATATCTGGTTGATGCTCACCATCCTGCCGCGCAGTTCATCCGGGGTCTTCAATTGCCGGATGGTATTGCGCAGGATGGTGCTGATGGCATCCCCCACCCCGATCAGTATCAACGCAAAAAAGGTCAACGCAAAACTCTTCGACAAGCCGAAAATGATCGTAGCCACGCCAAAGAGCGTCACCCCTTGCAGCAGCAACCTGCCCTGGTGCTTCAAGTCGGGCTTCTGCGCCAGGATGAGCCCCACGCCCACGGAACCGATGGCCTGCGCCGCGGAAAGCCAACCGTAGCCGATAGCGCCAACGTGCAGGATATCCCTGGCGACAAAGGGCATGAGCGAATTGGCCGAGGAGAAGAAGCTGGCAAAGAAGTCCAGGATCATGCTGGAAAGGATGATGGGCTGATGCAGGATGAAGCGGATGCCGATGGGAATGCCGGACAGGTCCAGCTTTTTGCGCTGCGAAGCAGCGCTCGAGGTAACATCCGGCCTATTGGCAACCGCCTCGCGCTCCACCTTGCCCATCATCAGCAGCGCGATGATCACTGCCAGGAAGGACGCCGCGTTGATCCAGTACACCCAATTGATGCCCAGCGCGGCGATGACCAGGCCGCTGAGCGCCGGACCCACCACCGCGCCCACGTTGGAGGCGATGGATTGCAGGCTGAACGCGCTGGCTAGGTCCTCCTTGGGAACGATGTTGGTGATGAGCGACTGGCGTGAGGGGCTGTCAAACGACACGGCAATGCCCAGGATGGCGATGAGCACGTAGATGCTCCAGATGGAAATGCTTTCCAACCGCGTTAATACCCCCAGCAGGAGCGCCACCACCAGCATGATGGTTTGTGAGACGAACAGCACCCGCCGCCGATTGAAGGTATCCGCCACCAGCCCGCCCAGCAGGGCAAACAAGAGGATAGGGATGAAGCGGGCCAGCCCGACCCCGCTGATGACAATCGGCTGGTCACTCAGCAGGCGCAGGTGCCAGTAGATGGACCAGGCCTGCATTTGCGAGCCGGCAGTAGAAATCAATAACCCTGCCCATAACAATGCGAATTTCCGGTGCCGGAGGGCAGGGGGAAGGCGGAAAAGAGCGGAGAGGTGCATTGAACTCGCTATGTACCCCAATCCCTGAGATAAAGAAAATCATAACCCACCGTACGATTGCTCACTTTGGCGATGGGCGGCAGGACGCGCTTGAATTGGTTGCGCCGTACGCGTTGGATCACAGACCTCACGAAATCAGCCGGGAAACCGCTCTCCACGCACTCTTCAGGCGTGTAGCGCTGGTCGATCAGCAGGAAGAGTAGCTTGTCCACTTCTTCGTAAGTGAAACCGAGTTCCCCTTCATCTGTCTGCCCCAGCCATAGATCCGCTGAAGGGGCCTTCTCGATGACCACATCCGGAACACCCATGGCCCGGGAGAGCTGGCGCACCTGGGTCTTATACAGGTCGCCGATGGGATTGAGCGCGCAGGCTGAATCCCCGTACAGGGTGGAGTATCCCAGCAGGATCTCGGTCTTGTTGCCCGTGCCCAGCACCAGGCCTTTGAAGGCTTCGGACTGGTCGAACAGGATGATCATGCGCTCACGCGCCATGATATTGCCTTTGCGGCGGTTCTCCATATCCGGGAAGCGCTGGAAAAGCGGCTCAACCATTTCGGTAATAGGCATGGTGAGCGATTGGACCCCTAATTGGTCAATAACCAGTTGAGCATGGTCAAGTGAATCCTGTGACGAGCTCTTGTAAGGCATGCGTATGGCGAGTACGTTCTCAGGTCCCAACGCCTCGGCTGCCAGGAAGCACGCCAGCGCAGAATCTAGGCCGCCGGAAAGCCCCATGACCGCCTTGGAAAAGCCCGAGCGCGTAATCTCGGTGTGGATGAACCCGGTCA
>Ga0116171_10003354_pt1 | contig 14829 bp, 14 predicted proteins | sample AD_JPNHW2_MetaG_FD_89798 | JGI IMG/M metagenome (GOLD analysis project Ga0116171, IMG submission 89798) | Active sludge microbial communities of municipal wastewater-treating anaerobic digesters from Japan - AD_JPNHW2_MetaG | ecosystem: Engineered > Bioreactor > Anaerobic > Digestate | place...
AGATTAATGTTAATTCTTCAGCATATATTTTAGTGTAAAATAAACAATTATATATCCCCGCCGCCTTCGGCGGCGGGGATAATAGCGCATTTTCTATTATAAAAAAGTTCAGGAACCATTACTGTTTTAAAATAGAAAAATTAAAATATTTGTTATTTTTATAAAAAATAGAGTTGTTTGTACTGTCCAGAGGGTGTAGGATGTTGTTTGTTATACGGGACGTTTTGCTGGTAGTATATGGATTTGGTAGGCGATATGATAGATTTTTTGAATAGTAAAGAGTTGTGTAACATTGTTGGGCAAATTTTTGGTATAATAAAAACTTTATGAAAGAATATGAACTCATAAGAGAATAAATAATGAATAATAAAAGAATATTTTTATCCTATAACTATAATGACAAAGATCAGATTGATAGCATAGTACATGAATTTCAAAAAAATTCTATCGATGTTTGGTTTGAATTCAAAGATTTAAAATCAGGAATAAATTGGAATAATGAAATTCGCTATCAAATTGAATCTAGTGACACACTTATTGTTTTTCTTTCAAAAAATTTTATTAATTCTAAATGGTCACAAGAAGAATTAGCACAATTTATTAATGAATCACAAAAACGCAATATTAATATAATTCCTGTTGCTCTTGAACGTGTCAAAGTCCCAAATGATTTATCAAATTATTCTGTGTTAAATCTTTATAATTCAAAGGATGCTTTAAATAAACTTATCTATAAAGCTAAGACATTATCAGAAATCACATTTGATAAATTCTCTCCATGGGATTTTGAGAATTTTATAAAAGATTTTTTAAAGGAATATGGATTTACTAATATAAGACATCAAGAACACTCTAATGATATTGTTTTTGACTACAAAGCAGATTATAAAAGAAAATCACCTTTTGGAATAAATCAAATTGAACATTGGTTAATAGAAGTTAAGTTTTATAAAAAAGAACGGTTTAGTATTAATGCAATTCAACAATTAATTGAATACAAAAGAAATTTAGTACCTGCAGATTTAAAATTACTTCTTATAACAAATACAATATTTACCTCCGTAGTAGAAGAATACCTAAAAGATTTTCAAAAAATTGAAAATACTCAAATTGAAGTTATCGATGGTTTATTACTTAAGAAACTAATCGTAAATCGCAAAAATTTATTGAACAAATATTTTGAAATATGAACCAGATAAACGATTTTATACAACGATTAGATACTTGTCCTATGGGAAATGCTGGATGGTCTCAATTTGAAGATATTTGCACTGAAATATTAGAATTTTTGTTTGTTCCACCTTTAAGGCCTGCTCAGAGACAAGCTAGAACTTATTCGGGGATTAGTAGAAGAGATGCAGTATTACCTAATAGAAATATTTCTGTAAATGGTCTAGAAAATTCAAGAAACTGGCATCATTTGTTTCAGGAATTAGATGCAAGAATGATTTTATTTGAATTTAAAAATTATGATAATACTGAAATTGGAACTGATGAAGTTAATCAAGCATTAAATTATTTAACTAATCCTATGGGACGACTTGCTTTTTTAGTTTGTTCAAAATCACCTAATGATCAAGCTCATATTCGAAGAAATACAATATTTACTAATGAAAGAAAAGTAATACTGTTTATTACAAAAGAAAATTTAAAAGAAATGCTTGGAATGAAAGAAAGAAATGAAGATCCATCTGATTTCATTATGGACTTACTAGAATTATTTTATATTCAACATGAATAAAAATATATTAATAATAATTAAAGTGTATAAAATGCCCAACAACGATAGTACAACAAATCTTATGCGCTTCACTCGCTGTCGCTCGTTCGGGCTACGCCACATCGCGCAAAAGGCTGCGCGACGTCACATAAGAAAAACGTTAGACGGAATCGCACCGCCTAACTTGTTCGGAAATACCACAATCCGTAGAGGCAAAAAGATATTTTAAATATTCTGGAGGACTTATGTTACCTGAATTTCTACGAATCGATTATACTAACCTTCAAAGAACACCGGATCAATTTTCACATTTTCATAAATTAATTAATTTAAATTTAAATCTTATGAAATATCTGACAACTTTATTTTATTCAGTGGCCAAAACTAGTGAATATAAAAATCAGAAACTTGAAAAATTTTTATGCGAATGTTTCTCAAGACCAACTGAGGGTGTATGGTTAAATTTTATAGAAATTCTACAATCAACAAAATATCCTGCAACCATGAATTGCAATGATATTATAAAAAGGAAATTAAGTGTTCAAGATACGGAAAAAATAACCCACCTTTTAACCTATGGATTAGATATACCTTCAAAATTTTCTGAACCCTTTAATATTTTACAGTATTTTCAAAAAATTATTAAAATTAAAAATAGATGTATCTCGCATGGTTCTATTAATGAAAAGTCAGCACGGAAAATAAATGAAGTACTCGACCCAATTTTTGATAATGTTGTTTCAATACTTCATACTGAACTTAATTTACCATTAGTTTTTGTTACGGAAAATGAAGATGATGGGTGTTATTATATTAATGATGATACAATTGAATTGAAGATTGAAATTGATCAATCGATGATTCATACAGATGGTTTACACTTTATAATTAATAAATCTATTGTTACCGCATGGCCATTATTGGCATGTCGAGATGGGAATATATTCATATACAATAGGTTTGATAGAACGACTCAAAAAGTATTTTATACAGGCTCACAAAATAAGGATACTTATATACGAGTAGAGAACGAGCATATAGGCCAACTTTTTGAGATTGATTACCAATTGTTGAATGCTAAACCAATTGATGTAACTGTTAAAATTTCGAATTCAGGTATATATAATAATCTTCCTAACCGTGACTATAGAGATTTTATTGGAAGAAAAGACGAATTCAATGACCTGTTAAAAATGATCCGCCATAGAAGACATTTTATTAGCGCACTTGATGGAATTGGTGGTGTTGGAAAATCAGCAGTTGCACTTGAGTTATGTTACCGGATTTGTAATAATGAATTCGCTGATGATTTAAAATTTGAATATATTATCTGGGTTTCTGCAAAAAATACAATTTTTAAGGATGGCATCATTAGACCGATTAACCAAGCCTTCGAACATCTTGATCAATTGATTGATACAATTCTATTTATACTTGGATTTAGTGATCATATTGCATTAGAAATAAATCATAAAAGAAAGGTTTTGATTGAATTGCTACGCTGTACTTCATCATTTATTATATTGGACAACTTAGAAACAATTAATACAAACAACATGAACGAAATATGGTCTTTTCTTGATGAAATACCCGAACCGTCAAAAATTCTTTTAACGAGTAGAGAGTATCACCAAAATGTAAATCAAACATTAAGGATTGAAAGCTTATCAGAAGCAGATTCATTTTATTTTATAGAACAATTTGGCTTTGAATTAAATTTTTCACACGAACATATCAGATCTTTGAAAAGTGAAATACATCATCTATCTTCAGGTCTTCCTATAGTTATTAAAAGCATTATGGGGCAATTAAGTCTTGGAAAGAATCTAAAAACCATAAAAAAAGAGATTGAGTCAAACACTGGTGATCTCGCAAAGTTTTGTTTTGAAAAACAATTAGAATTACTCGATCAGGATCAAACGATTGTTCTTCTCTCTTTATGTTTGACCACAGATTCCCTAGATCTCGATGGCTTAATATATATATTATCAGATCTTTTAACTGTACCAATAATTGAGATTGTTAATAAATTGAATTCATTATCTTTAATAAAAATATCGTATTCATCAGATAACGCAGAATACTCCGTACTGCCATTGATAAAAACATATGTGTTAATAAAAAACAAAGAAAGTGAAAAAATTGAAGAAATAAAAAAACGCTTAAATGATTATTACCAACTAAGAGAAGTTGATAGTTATAATTTATTACCAATTGAAGATCGAAGTATCGACAAAGGTTCATTGATACCTAGAAAGCTTGTCGATAAAGCTATGCAACATGCACTATCTGGTGAATTTGAACAAGCAGAAGTTTTTTTTAAAAAAGCAGTTAAAGATTATCCTGATGAAAGTTATGTCTGGTTTGTTTACTCAAATTATCAGGCTCATTATTTATCTAGATATGATGATGCAATCAGCTGTCTAAAAAAAGCTAATGAAATTTCAAAAAATTATATTTATAGCAAGAGCATAGGCGATTATCACTTGAAACTAAAAAATTATCAAGCAGCAATTACAAGTTATAAACTTGCATATTCCACTGCTGAATTGGAAAAAAATAAACAGGAGATGATATACTCAATTGCAAACGCAGAATACGTGATGGTTAAGCAATTACGTAAACTTGCAAAAGAATGTCGTGGTTCTGAAGCACTGAACGAAAGAAATAGATGTTATTCTTCAATAATTGAAAATTTAGAAAGCTATTTAACAGTTCAACCACATATATATGATGGCAAATTAATTAAAATTTTTCGTGTATTATCAGAATCTTATTTTGGATTAAAAAATTATGATAGAGCTTTGGAATATATTAATAGAGCAATCGATTTATCCGAATTTGATGAAACTCATATGTATTTTAAAAATGTAATACTGAAACGGACTAAAACCAATCAGTTTACGCCATCCATTATATAGTATACTGGTCTAAGAGAGGAAGACATAAAAATGATTGAGATATCCAATAATTTATTTGTCGGGAACCAAGACGATTATGAATTAAATGTTAAAGGAAATGATGTTTGGTCGGTTGTTCATGCTTGTAAAGAGCCTTATCACAGAAATTTATTAGGGTATATTGGTAGAGGTGCTCCCAAAAACCATCCAGAATACTTATTTGCCAGGAGAGAGAATCGATTATTCTTGAATATAGTAGATGTTGACTCACCAGATTATATTGCAAAAGAAATTATTGATACTGCTCTGGAATTTATACAAGAAGCACTGAGCAATGATAAAAAATGTTTGGTGCACTGTAATCAGGGTGAAAGCCGTTCTCCATCTTTAGGATTTTTATATTTAGCTTCACATAATATATTGTCTAAAGATTTTGTTACAGCAGAGAATGAATTCAGGGAATTATACCCTTTTTATAATCCTAAAAATGGCATAAGAGGTTTTATAAGAAGCCATTGGATTGAATATATTGGAGGGTTGTAAGATGAAAATCTCAAAGATTGAAATTCAAAACTTTCGAGGATTTAAAAAAGAAATCATAGAATTAGATGATATAACTGTATTCGTTGGTGAAAATAATACCGGTAAGAGTACAATCCTTGATGCTATAAAATTAATTATCGGAGCTCAAGACTGGAATGATAGATTATCAAAATACGACTACCACCTTAATTCAAGTACTTCTCGAGCTGGCGATGAGGGAGAAATACTATTAAGAGTAGAAGTTTCCGAGAAACGGGAAGATGAATGGCCCGATGAAATCCAACAAACATTACCAGATAGCATTGATATTGAGGAAAACGGACTTCGACATTTTTATTTAGCTATGAAAGGTAAATACAATCACACTGATGAAAAATCAACTGATAATAAAGAATTCCAGTCTAAAACTTACAGTGCAAAAGGTGCCAAGGCAAATACAGGAAAATGTTTTTCTGATTTTAGAAAGCTACTGCCTGTATTTTATATTACGTCACTTCGTGATTCGAGTAAAGAATTTCAGCAGAAAAGAGGTTTATTTAAGAAATTCTTAGATAGTGAGATTATTCCCTCTGATAAAAGAAATCAATTAGAAACCAAATTAGCTACACTTAATTCCGAAATCATTGAAGTACTGGATAACATTAAACTGCTAAAAGGGCATTTAAAAAAATCTATGACTGTACTTTCAGGTACAGATGAAGCAATTGTTGATATTGAACCTTTACCAAGCGATCTTAACGATTTAGTGGGCAAAGCTGGGATTATACTAGAAAACATTATAGGTATTCGTCTCCCACTTGAAAGACATGGTTCTGGTGCACAAAGCTTATCTGTTTTATTTCTCTATGAATCATTTTTAACAGTATTACTTGCAACAGAATATGATAAGTTTAGTGAACCAGTTCTATTAATTGAAGAGCCGGAAGCGCATTTACATCCATCAGCAGTGAGACTGTTTTGGAAATTCCTTGAGAAAATGCCGGGTCAAAAGATAGTTACAACACATTCCGGTGATATTATATCAAGCGTTCCATTTTCAAGAATACGCCGAATTGTTGGTGTTTCAGGCGAAAATCGAGTTAGGGCTATGTCAGATTTGTCTTTTGACCCAAAAGAAAAACGGTTTTTAAGAAACTATATTACATATAGCCGAGGAGAACTGTTTTTTGCGAAATGTTGGCTGATTGTTGAAGGCGAAACTGAACAGGCTTTTTTTGAAAATTTGCTAAACAAAGATGGTTTTCTTGATCAAAAAGGTATAAGGATCATCCAGTTTACGCAGATAAGCTTAGACGTCCTTTTTAAACTTTCAAGTCAGCTTTGCATGCGCTGGTTTTTAATTACAGACGGTGATCAAGCTGGGCAAGGATACAAACAAACTGCGATTAATGCTTTGCCATCCGGTGTAAACAGCGATGATTGTGTTTATACAATACTCGAAAAAACAATAGAAGTTTATTTAATGACAAATGGTTTTTCTGGAATCTATGAAAACTATTTGTCGCCAAGCAATAAAGCATCTTTATCAGCACTAAACTTAAATGGTGTGCAATATTATGAAAAATTATATAAATTACTTACTAAACAGAAAAGAGCTTATAAGGTTAGTAAACCTCAAGTCGTACTAGAAATCGTTGAAGCAATTAACAATGGCACCAGCTATCCTCAATTACTCAATGAAGTTAGGGTAAAATTGGAGGCTACTAAATAATGAAAAATAATATTGTTAAACTAGAATTAAACTTAAGCCAAGAAGAAGCAGTTAATTGGAATGAAGGACCACTCATTGTTTTAGCAGGCCCTGGTTCTGGTAAAACCACGGTTCTTACTCAGCGAATTATTCGAATTATTAAAAACACATCGGATGAACGTTTTCGAATATTAGCTTTGACTTTTACTCAAAATGCTGCTCGTCATATGCGAGAAAAAATTGATCATGTAGTTTCAGATAGCAGGGAACGGGTTTATTTAACGACATTTCATTCTTTCTGTTCGGATGTCATACGCCAGCACGGGGAATTAGAAAAAATAAAACCAGATTTTAGCATCATGACACAAGACGTAGATCGTGAAGAACTATTGCTAGAAATTATAAATGAAAAAAAACAGGCTGGGCTCGGTTTTCAAAAAGAAGATATTCGATATTTACCGAAAATAAATTCATATCTTGAACAATGCCTTGTAATTGAAGAAGAGCCAATTCCTGATAGTGATATCAATATATCAAAATATTTGTTTTTTCATTATCTACAAAAAATGCGCTCAACAGGTCGTATTGATTATGCCGGTATTCTCTATTTCGCATGGCTACTACTTGGGAAAAAGCATATAGCAAAGCATTATAATACGGTATATAAGTATATCTGTGTAGATGAATATCAAGATACTAATATTACCCAGTTTAATGTACTGACAAGGCTGGTTAAAAAAGAAAAGCCGAATTTATTTGTTGTCGCGGATGATGATCAAATTGTTTACCAATGGAATGGAGCTAGTCCTGAACGGCTTAATCAACTTATTAACACTTATAATGCATCAATTATTCAACTCCCAGAAAATTATCGTTGCCCTCCTGATGTTGTAGAAATTGCAAATAAAATGATTGCACATAATAGAAACAGATATGAAGCAAAGAAACCTGGTGTTAGTTTAATAAACAGTAAGAAATTGAATTCTGTTACGCTAAAATCTTTTTCTGATTTTAATTCTGAGATATCTTGGATCGCCCAAGATATAAAAAATAAAAAATATACATCATCCAATACAAAAATAATGGGCAGAACCCGGAAGTTATTAGATGATGCCCAGACAATACTAAGTAATAATGGAATATGCGCTGTTATTCACCAACGCAAAATTGAATTTGAATCATCTCCCATGAGGTTCCTGCATTCACTATTACGAATAATTGTTGCAAGGGCAGACAAAGTTCAAGTTCAAAGACTTTCAGCGTCTTTTTACCAAATTGAAGGTGTAAATATAGATGTTCACTCTGTTATTGGTATGGCTGCTCTAACTGGTGGAGATTTACTAAAAGCATGGTTGAGAATAGCAGGAGAACGAGAAGAAATTTCAGATGTCACTAAAAAATATCTGTCTTCAATTGATATTGATAGATCAATTAACAATTATAATGTTTTAATAAGCGAAACTATCTCATGGCTCGATAACCTCAGCGGACTTGACGATTATAATCCTGAAATATTTGATAATTATAAAAATGAAAAAGACATTTGGGATTATCTTATCAAGGATATCAATAGTACAGCACCTTCTGATCTGACTTTAGGTGGATTATTACAGGAACTGGATTTACGAGATAAATCAGAGCCAGTGCCGGATGATGCTTTTGAACTCATTACCATACATGGTGCCAAGGGTCTTGAATTTGAACATGTCTATCTTATTGGAATGGTTAATGATATTCTTCCTGCATATAATAGTATTAAGAATGGAGCACGTCCTGATTCTTTAGAAGAAGAACGGCGTTCTTGCTATGTTGCTATTACTAGAACGCAAAACACATTAACTATGACATATTCAAGCAGATATGGAAATTGGCAAAAACAACCATCAATGTTTTTATCTGAAATGGAATTGCTTTAAAGAACCGCCTACGCGCGTCTATGCGCTTCGGCGGAAGAAGGGGGCGGGATTAAGAAATTAAGATGTTAGAAAATAATTTTAAATGGCAGTATTTCAAGTGAATGAAGAGAAAACTATAATTTCAAAACACGATATAATACAAAGTGAAGTTTATTCCATTTGTTCAAGTCTAGGCTTCAACTCTAGTCAAGAATATTCTGGGAAAGATTGGAGAGCAGATATTTTAGCTGAGAAAGATACAAAGAAATTTGCATTTGAAATACAAATAAGCCTACAATCACTAAAAAAGACAATTGAAAGACAATCAAAATATTTACGAGATAATATAGTATGTTGTTGGCTTTTTGAAAAATCCCCTTCAAAATTAACAGATGAAAGACCAGATCTTCCACTTTTTAATATAATAGTAAAACCTGACAACTCATTCTTTGTATCACTTAGTGATCGTAAAGAATTACCTTTAGCAGTATTTATAAAAGAATTTTTAAGCGAACGTATTAAATTCTGCAACTATGCATATGCCTTTCCTAAGCAACAAATAAATTTAATTTTCTATGAAATGGAATGTTGGAAATGTAAAACAATGAATCATATTTATTATGTAGATTCATTATTTAGATCCAGTTGTAATGCGATAGTTCATCCAGATGAAGCAATGTGGGATGGCAGCAAAATAGAATATCGCCCAGATGTTATTAAAATAGCAGAAGATTTTGCAAAAACAAATAATAAACTCAAGTTAGCAACGTTAAAAAAAAGGTATAGTAATACCGTACAGCATTCATATATGTCATTTGGTTGCAACAAATGTGATAGCATTTTTGGTGATTGGTTTATTATGGAAGCAGAAATTGATGTTAAATATGGCAAATTGCAAATTGCAAATTGTAACGGGACTATTGATCTTGATGAAAATATCAAATTGGATATACCACATTGGTGCTATCCTGAAAATTTTCCGTTCTGTGATCAATATTAATTTATGTTTTAAAATAAAAAAGATGGGATGGTGCGATTACATATAACAAAGGAGTCTGTCGCAGAAGTAACTTTTTTAATTAGAAATTCTGCAATTCATAATTAAATCAGCAATTTATTCCGCTGATTTAATTATTATGATCATCGCTACATCCTTAAGACCGGTTGTCTCTGCGGATGTCTTCGGGGTTTATATGGACTACAAACATCTGATCAGGTGTGTACGAATGGTAGTGTGCATTCATATCGTTATCCTTTTTAAAAAGATATTGATACTATTCACATTCAATGTATTTGTAAATTAATTTTTACTTTTGCGACAGACTCAACGGTTATGCGCGGCGTTCGGAGTACCGGCTTGGGCCAGAGGCCACATTAGCAACTTAATGTGGCTGAATACTTTAAGTTTTGGGCAAATTGATTTTAAAAAAAATGAATTGTAAAACTCGCTAATCTCAGTTAGCCAAGGCGTTATCGGCAATTGCGTTTTTAAACTTGACAAAATATATATCTTGATATATACTAAATGTATAGAGAGGAAACTATCATGCAAAGCGCAAAATTATTCATAAACGGTGGAAGTCAAGCTGTTAGATTACCAAAAGAATTTCAATTCTCCGGAAAAGATGTTCTTATCCAAAAAGTTGGAGAAGCCATAATATTACTTCCTCATGATAAATCCTGGGAAGTATTTCTTCATGGCTTAAACAGTTTCACCGAAGATTTTATGGATGAAGGACGAGAACAGGGAAAAAATCAGGAAAGAGAAGATATGTAATGTATTTACTTGATACAAACATTTGCGTCTACATAATTAAGAAAAAGCCGATTGAAGTTTTGAAAAAATTAAAAACTAAATCAAAGAAAGATATTTATATTTCATCCATTACTGTTGCTGAATTAGAATATGGCGTCGCTAAAAGTATATATCCCGAAAAAAATAAAATTTCGTTAATTGAATTTCTGTCGATTTTTAACATTTTGAATTTCGATGACAATGATGCTGTTGAATTTGGAACAATTAAAGCAGATTTAACAAAGAAAGGTAAAATAATTGGACCAATGGATTTACTGATCTCAGCTCAGGCAAAGTCGAAAAAATTGATACTTGTAACAAACAATGTAAAAGAATTTGAAAGAGTAGAAGGAATAAAAATAGAAAACTGGGTGTGAGATAAAAACGCAACAGCCGATAACAAAGGAGTCTGTCGCCGAAGTAACATTCTCATTATCATGTATCCTTTAATACTGTTTATACGTTTTGACGAAAACTATGCTAATGATACATGCCTGTCGATGAAGTCATCAATTGCTGATACAAGAGGGTTGTGCCTGTGTATGTCTTCGGGGTTTATATGAATTATAAACATCTGGTCAAGCATATACGGGTAGTAACGTGCATTCATATCATTATCCTTTTTAAAAAAAATATTGATATTTTGCACATCTTATGAGTTTGTAAATTAATTTTTACTTTTGCGACAGGCTCAACGGCTATTTGCTGCGCTCCGTGCTCACTGCGTTGCGCGCGGTGCTCGGGCTGGCGCCACATTTGCCTGACGGCAAACGTCAAATAGCCGCGAAACGTTAGGTGCAATTGCGATAAAACATTGCAGGAAAAATATGAAAAAAATGAATGCAAAAGAATGTGAAATTAAATCTGGCTATGACAATATGGACTTTGATAAAGTTACATCAATGTTATCAAACGCATTTTGGTGCATAAATATAAAAATTGATGAAGTCAGGAAAGGGGCACAAAATTCATCATTAGTACTTGGTGTTTTTTATGAAAATGAACAAATAGCTTATGCCAGAGTAATTTCTGACAAAACAAGATTTGCATATATTTTAGACGTTTACGTAGATGAAAAGTTTCGGAAAAATGGCATTGGACAATTGATGGTTAATAGTTTAATTCAAAACGAAGAATTAAAAGATGTTTATCAATGGTTGTTAATAACAAAAGATGCCCATGGTGTATATGAGAAATTGGGATTTAAATTAATCAGCAGGCCTATGGATTGGATGGAAATCAGAAAAGAAAGACCAAGTCGTTAAATTTATCGCAACTGCACCTAACATTGGACGTTATCCGAAATGCACAAATGAATGCCGGAATTTATATGAAATGAAAAATTTAAGAAGAAGGTATAAATTATGACTACATCTACATATTGGCTCGTATTTATTACTGCTGCAATTATTCTTAATATATCTCCCGGACCAGATATGCTATATCTTGTATCGAAAACAATTTCATTTGGAAAACGATCTGGATTTGCTACAGCATTGGGACTTGGAACTGGAGCTATCATACATACTTTATTTGTTTCACTTGGAATCTCAGTAATTATTTCTCAATCGATAGTTGTGTTTACTATAATAAAATATTTGGGAGCAATATACTTATTGTATCTTGGTTTTCAATCCCTAACATCAGGAAATATAGAACATAAAGATTTTGATGGTAAAATCAAACGTGAATCATTTTTTAAATCATATATTCAGGCTGTAATAATTGATATTACAAATCCAAAGGTTGCCATCTTCTTTATTGCTTTTCTACCTCAATTCTATCGACAGAATGAAACATCTCAATTTGTTCAATTTATGACTTTGGGATTTATTATTGTTTTAATAGGATTAATTATTGAATCATTAATTGTATTATTATCAGATAAAATATCACAGCAGTTAAAAGAAAAAGAATTTATAGCTAAAGCATTTGATAAAATATTTGGTGGAATACTAATTGGACTGGGTCTAAAACTAGTATTTGAAAAAAAATAGAAATAATCTTGTGCACTTCGGCTCTTATACGCTGCGCTCGCGAAAAGACTCGCTTGACCTGCGGCACATCGCGCAACTTATTCTGAAAGAATATTTTCTGTGATGTTTGATTTTAGAATTTAAAACAAAGTCGAGGTTCGGCGCAAACGTCATCCATCCTGGGCGTTATACGCCATTTTCATTTTATACTAGGAGGATAATTTTAAATGAAAAGAATTTGTGTTTTTTGTGGATCAAGTCCTGGTTCAAAGCAAGACTATGTTAACGCTGCTAAATTGTTAGGAACTACACTTGCTAAAAAAAATATTACTCTAATATATGGTGGAGCTAAAGTTGGTTTAATGGGACAGTTGGCAAAAGCATGTCTTGAAGCTGGAGGAGAAGTTATTGGTGTTATTCCCAAACATTTAGTCGATATGGAAGTAGCTTTTAAAGAAATTAATCAGTTATATGTTGTGAATTCAATGCATGAAAGGAAAAATAAAATGTCGGATTTGTCTGATGGTTTCATAGCATTACCAGGTGGAATAGGAACAATTGAAGAATTCTTTGAAATACTGACGTGGGCCCAATTGGGGTTACATCAAAAGCCATGTGGAATCTTAAACACTTGTCATTATTTTGATAGACTGATGAATTTTATTGATTATTCAGTTGAAGAACAATTTGTTGAAATTGAGCACAGGAATATTGTTCAAATTTCTGAAGAACCGGACGAATTGATTAATAAGTTTGAAAAATATAAGGCTCCTAAAACAGACAAAGCAAAATGGGTTTTGGAAATGACAAATAAAATAAAATAGCACTTTTGAATAAACATTATGAAAACGTCGTACAACAAAGGAGTCTATCGCAGAAGTAACTTTTTTAATTAGAAATTCTGCAATTCATAATTAAATCAGCATTTTATTCCGCTGATTTAATTATTAAGATCATCGCTACATCCTTAAGACCGGTTGTCTCTGCGGGTCTCTTCGAGATTTATATGGACTACAAACATCTGATCAGGTGTGTACGAATGGTAGCGTGCATTCATATCGTTATCATCCTATATAATTGTAAATTAATTTTTACTTTTGTGACAGATTCAAAGGCTAAACGCAGCGCCGGAGTACCGGCTTGGCCTGTAGCACATCGCGCAAAAGGCCACGCGACATCGCCCCCTATGTGCCAAGACGTTGTCTGCCATAAAAACCGCAAACTTTTCCCTCAAAAAGATTGACAAATGTTCACATGCACGCTAACTTGAAATTATGAAAAGAATTGTGATATTTTATAGAACAAAAGATGGAAACTGTCCCGTGGAAGACTTTTTTGATTCTCTTCCAGGAAAAGTTGTTCAAAAAATTGCATGGGTACTTGAAATATTAGAAAGTCAGGGAATGCTTCCAACGACATATTTTAAGAAACTTGTAAAAACCGAAATTTGGGAATGCCGTATCCAGCAAGGTTCAAACATTTACCGAATATTTTGTTTCTTCGACAAAGGTTCTGTTATTATTCTCACACACGGATTAGTCAAGAAAACACAGAAGACACCTTCCGATGAAATAAAAAGAGCAGAAGATTATAGAAATGATTATATGAAAAGGAGGAAACCATGAGTGATCTTAAAAAATACATAAGCAAAAGAAAAGCAAGTGATCCTGATTTTGCACAAGGATATGATGAGGGCTTCGAAGAATTTAAGATAGGTTTAATACTAAGACAAGAAAGAGAAAAAAGCGGTTTAACCCAAGAAGAGTTAGCTGTGAAAATGAAAACAACAAAAAGCGCAATTTCTCGAATCGAAAATCATTCAGAAGACATCAAGCTTTCAACATTGTTAAAAGTAACTAAAGCATTAGGAAAGAATTTATCAATAAAAATTCTGTGAATGCGGTTTTGACGGCAGACAACAAAGGAGTCTGTCGCAGAAGTAACTTTTTTAATTAGAAATTCTGAAATTCATAATTAAATCAGCATTTTATTCCGCTGATTTAATTATTATGATCATCACTACATCCTTAAGGCCGGTTGTCTCTGCGGATTTGTACTTTTAACTCTTAAAATCCGTACTCAAGCCTGGCAAGTTTCCGGAAATTGCGGGCCATACAGACTATAGTCCATATGGTGTTTACTTTTTCAAGACCACGGTGATAAAACCTCCGAAAATATGTTCTATGATACATGACCGCCTGTTGTAGACAGCTCTACCCCCGGGGCCCATGAGTTTGTTCTTCATCCTTTCCCGCGCAAGCTGTGAATCGAAGTATTCCCTCTTAACATTAAATCGTTTGCTCTTTCCTG
>Ga0116171_10003356_pt1 | contig 14820 bp, 5 predicted proteins | sample AD_JPNHW2_MetaG_FD_89798 | JGI IMG/M metagenome (GOLD analysis project Ga0116171, IMG submission 89798) | Active sludge microbial communities of municipal wastewater-treating anaerobic digesters from Japan - AD_JPNHW2_MetaG | ecosystem: Engineered > Bioreactor > Anaerobic > Digestate | place...
CAGGCACCCCAGTCCTGCAATGCCTTTGAGGTATGAACAATTTCAAAAATGCTTTCTGCATTGAACTTATTGTCGGCACGGAAAATATCTCCATAATTCTCAAGTAAATGATAATAAGGAGATTTATTAACCTGTTCGAATAGGTTTGCAGCGTCAAGCATCCGGCTCTCACTATTCTGCCAGAGTATCACTTTGCCTAAGAGAGCAACTGCTGCCATTTTGGTGACACGTCCGTTTTCAGAGGATGGGCGCACTTCCGGCAGGTCAGGAATAGCTTCATTCAGATCTTTCTCAATCTGGGCAAAAACATCTTCAGGGGCAGCCTGGGTCACAGTTCCGGCATCAGCGGGTGAGACAGGCTCAGAAAACAGGGGTACATTTTTAAATTCGCGCACAAGGTCGAAATAATAATATGCCCTGAGAAACTTGGCTTCAGCCATGTACATAGCCATTGTTGAAACGTCCAGGTTGGGAACGTCAGGTAATTTTGATAGGATAACATTACATCTGAAAACTCCAACAAAGTTGCGGTTCCACAGGGTAACCTGGGGACCATTTGCAGCGTCAAGTGTGTAATTACTCCATGCCTGCATCTGAGGAACATCTGAAGCTGATTCACCGCCGGCATAACACTCATCACCGGCAGCATTTAAGGCGCCAATTTTTGGTGCATATCCGTCATCCGTCTGTTTGCCAAGAGGATCATATGCTGCCACAAGGCCCGAAAACGCTTCTTCAGGTGTTTTGTAATAATTATCCTCGAGCGAGGTTCCTTTGGATTGAGCTTCCAGCCAATCTTTTGAGCAGGAAAAGAGCGCTATTGAAATGAGCATCAATAAGCTCACGTGAATGCTATATTTTTTCATCATCATCAGTTTTAAAGTTAAAATGCTACATTCACACCAAGCATAAATGAACGGGCCTGCGGATAAACACCACGGTCGATGCCATAACTGCCACCACCGATTTCAGGATCGAATCCGCTGTATTTGGTCAGTGTGATGAGGTTATTACCACTTACATACAAACGAAGGTTATCCATGCCTATCTTGCTAAGAACATCCTTAGGAATTGCATAACCTAACTGTATCGTTTTGATACGGAAGTATGAACCGTCAGTAAGATAGAAACTGGAAGGCTTGCTGAAGTTTCCGTTCGGATCGCCTGTAATCAGACGCGGATAGGAATTGGAGGTGCCTTCACCTGTCCAGCGATCGAGAGCATCGGTTGTCCAGTTTGCAGCAGAAATATCGAGGCGGCGAAGGGCGTTATATACATCGTTACCGGCTACACCCTGGCCAAATACCATTACATCAAAATTCCTGTAACGGGCCGAAGCATTGAAACCAAATGACCATGTAGGAGTCGGGTCACCAATATAAGTACGGTCTTCGGCAGATATCTTGCCATCATTATTTAGATCGGCGAATTTAAAATCGCCCGGTTTGGCATTAGGCTGAATTTTATTGCCGTTATCATCATGATAACTATTAATATCAGCCTGGTTCTGAAAAATTCCCAGTACTTCAAAACCGTAGAAAGAACCAATGGGCTGGCCAACAGCATTGCGGCTCAACTCGTAAGAACTTGCCTGGAAAGTTGCTCCTGTAGTGTACTCAACACTGCCAAGGTCTGTTACTTCATTTTTCAGATAGGAAGTATTGGCCTTAACATCCAGGTAGAGATCACCCATCTGCTTGCGGTATCCAAGTTCAAGTTCAACTCCCTTGTTTGTCATTGAGCAGACATTACCTATAGGGTTTCCATTGGCTCCCAGGAAGTTTGGAATATCAAGATCGGCAAGCATTCCTGTGGTATTTTTGCTATAGACATCGAATACAACGGAGAAATTCTCAAATAAGGATGCTTCGAAACCGATGTTGGCCTGGCTGGTTTCTTCCCATCTTAAATCGGGATTTGCAGGGGCATCAGGGCTATAACCACTTATCACCACATCATCGCCGAAGGTGTAATTACGTCCTCCGCTTACTGTAGAAAGGAAAGCGCCATCTCTGATATTATCATTACCGACAACTCCGTAAGAAGCCCTGATTTTCAGGAAGGTAATTACGTCGTTCTTGGGCCAGAAATCCTCACTTGAAGCAACCCATCCGATGGATGCTGAGGGGAAATAACCAAATACATAGTTTCTACCGAACCTCGTTGATCCGTCACGGCGAATAATTCCTGTAAACAGGTATTTCTCATTGTAATTGTATATCAGACGGGCAAATGCAGATGCTATTTTGTGATCGACCGCTTCCCAACCGCTGCCTAACCTGTTCTCGGCAGCCAGAGAGTAGTTCATTGAGGCTTCTTCAAATGTAGAAACCGGCAGATAGCTATAGGTAACGTTAAGTCCGGAGGAGGTCTGAACAAAAGCACTCGTTCCGATAAGCGCTGTAACGTTATGCTTTCCGAAACTTCTGGTGTACGATGCTGTATTTTCCCAGTTCCATATCAACCCTTTGCTATTGCCTTTAGAGAAAGATGTATGGCTCCTCTCAGAAGTTGAACTCAGATAATAAATCGGTGTGAAGCCTACATCTCCCCAGAAAGACATCTTGGTTCCCACATCTGACTTGATTTTCAGGCCTTTGATCGGTTCGATCTCGGCAAAAATATTGCCGACAATATTATCTGACCATCCATAATTACCCTGAACTGTTCTCTCATATGCAAGCGGATTAGTCATTTCCTGTTGTACGATAGTGTCGATAGAATAATAAACGCCATCCTCATTTTTAATTGCCGGGTGATCAACATATAATGAAGTCCTGGCAACATTTTCCTGTGAAACAAGAATTGGCGTTGTCGGATCGAGGTTTACGGCAGATGCCAGAGGGCCGCCATACTCACTGTTGGTATTTAACGATCCCTGGCTCTTTATGTGTGAATAACCAATATTGTTTCCAAAAGTGAGCCATTTGTTCACTTTATGAGCAGAGTTAAAACGGACATTCAGCCTTTTATAATTGGATATTGAGGACAAAATAACTCCTTCCTGGTCCATATATCCCATTGAAAAATAATATGTTGACCTGTCATTACCTCCGCTTATGCTCAACTCATGGTTTTGCATTCCGGCATTTTTATTGAAGATGGCATCCTGCCAGTCAGTGCCTTCACCTAATGACTCAACATTAGCGAAATAGGGCTGCTTTCCTGAGTTTACCAATGCTTCATTTCTTAGCATTGCATACTCTGATGCGTTACAGAGATCAAGTTTTTTGGCTGGAGCCTGTGTACCGAAGTAAGCGCTGTAATTTACCTGCATTTTGCCGGCTTTACCTTTCTTGGTAGTAATGAGAATTACACCGCTTGCAGCCCGTGTACCATAAATAGCTGCTGATGCAGCATCCTTCAATACTTCAATTGATTCGATATCGGCAGGATTAAGGAAGTCGATACCGCCAACATCTACAATCATTCCATCTACGACGTAGAGCGGGTCACTGTTACCTGTTGAAGTGGTACCACGCACTCTCACCGTGGCAGATGCTCCTGGCTGGCCAGAACTTGAAGTGATCGTCATACCTGATGTCCTGCCTTGCAGTGCCTGTTCAACGCGGGTAATCGGGGAATTCTCAAGATCTTTTGATTTAACGCTCGTGATAGCACCGGTTACGACGCTTTTTTTCTGTGTGCCGTAGCCGATAACTACAAGTTCCTGCAAACCAATGGTTTTGCTCTGCATTGCAACCGTGAGCGGTACATCAGGCACGGCCTGAATCTCCTGGGTAACCGATCCAACATAAGAGAACACAAGGGTTTCAGTTGGTTTGGTACTTGTTATTTTGTAGGCACCATTAATATCGGTGGAAGCACCGTTTGTGGTCCCTTTGATTACAACATTGACGCCCGGAATGGTTTCTCCTTTGGCATCCGTTACTTTGCCACTGTATGTATACGTTTTTTGTGCATACAACGACGAAAATGCTCCCATCAGCAGCAAGGTCAGAAGAATCAATCCTCTTCTTAAGCTGCCGGCAGGTGATCTGTGGTCATGGTTTCGTGTCATTTTTGGGTTGGTTTTATTTAGGTATTAGTTAGGTTATTTTTCAGATATTCAGTGCTTTGAGAATAAAATTTTATAATTTGCCACTTATTTTGAACTTTTGCCTGCTGCTTTCCCCCGGTTTGATCTGGTCTTGTCCCCATTCCGGGTTCTCAGCCTTTTTCATCCTTTTTATCATTTCCAGGTGATGGTTGCTACCGATCGCTGTGGAACAGTGTAGGCCAGGTTGTTTTTACCCTGGGTAAGGGCAAACGTTATGGCTTCCCCTCCAATATTGCAGGCTACCAGCACTTTACTTCCATCGGGATTGAGAAACGAAACTGCAACGATTGTATTGAGGGTTGGGGGAACCTGGGAAGCGATCCTGACAGCGCCGGGTCTTACAAACTTTGAGAAATGTGCTATTGCATAGTATTCTTCATTCCTGGTAATTTCACCGGTAGCCGAATTTACGGTGATCACACCGCGGCAGTTGTTGCATCCTCCGTTTTGTGGCCCGTAGCTCTGATCGAGTGCCAGGTTCCACAGCAGAGCAGACCTTGACCAGTTTTTGGCTGTACCGATAAAAATATTCTGAACATTCCAAACCAGGTTTGAGGCAAATTCGGTTGCCCAGGCTCCGCCCGAAATTTCGGTGAAATACAAATCCTTGTCAGGATGTGCGTTATGAACAATTCCCATCGCTGAAACATCGCCTGCATAAGCATGGAATGCCGACCCGGCAATGTATTGCCGTGCATCAGCATCGTTCAGTATTGAGATTGCATAATTGGTATTATCCCAGTTGTGGTCGTAGATAATGATCTTAGTTTGAAGTCCGTTTGAAGCAAATGCCGGGCCCAGGTTATTCTTGATAAAATCTGCCTGTTCGGTAGCCTGCATTTCCATGCAGGGATAACCTGCAGTAGAGAATAGAGGCTCATTTTGTGGTGTAACCGAAGAAATCCTGATACCCTTGTCCTTCATTGCTTTGATATACTTCACAAAGTAGCTGGCATATACCGGGTAGCAGTCAGTTTTGAGCTTGCCGCCTTTGAGGTTACCGTTAGTCTTCATCCATGCCGGGGGGCTCCAGGGGGTTCCCATCAGTTTAATGCCGGGTGAAATTTTAATTATCTCCTGTAATACCGGAACAACATCCTGCAAATCCTGCGACAGTGAAAAATTATCGAGATTGAGATCTGTTGTGCCTGCTGGAATATCATTGTAAGTAAAATCTGAAAGCGAAAAATCGGAAGCGCCCATGGTAAGCCGGAGGTATGAAATGCCAATTCCGGAGGCTGTATCAAACAGATTTTCCAGTGCAGCAAGTCTTGAAGCTGTATTCAGTTTTTTATGCAACAGATATGCAGACGAACCGGTAAGCGCAGCGCCAAAACCTTCCATCGACTGATAATGGATTGAACTATCGATATTGATTATGGGCCAGTTAGCATAAGGTACCGGCTTTATGGCAAGGTCGCCCTGCTGTGACAACAAGGCAGCTTTATCGCCGCGTGTGAGCCAGACTGATGCCTTTGCACCTTTTATAGTGTCCTGATCAACAGGTTCCGGTGTATCATTTTTATCACATCCCTGGAATGAAGATCCCAATAATGTTACCATTAATAAAAGGGACAGCCTGCAGAAAATGTTTAAATGATTCATCTCTATATATTTATTTACCAAGCGTTTACTCATTCAATTAACCAGACTGGTGATGCCAGGGAAGAATCAGGAAGCTGAATGATTTTTTTCACTAAAAAATCAGCTTCCTGACCCTTTTGTCATAATCATCAACATTTCAACCAGTTATCAATATCCCGTGTTCTGAGTAAGTTTTGAGTTTTTATCGAGTTCTGCTTGTGGTATTGGCCAGAACAACCGCTCGGGAGTAAGATTGTAGCCTATTGGTTCACCACCGACACCGGTAGCGGCATTTATCACAGCGATCGCCCTGCCGGTCCGTTTCAGATCGTACCATCTATGGCCTTCAAAGGCAAGTTCCAGCCTGCGTTCCTTTTCAATCGCCAGGCTCATTGTTTCCCTGGTATTGGCTGGGGTGTTGGGAAGGTTTACGCGTGACCTGACCTGGTTAACGAGTGCAGCAGCCCCGGCCAAATCTCCAGTCTCATTGAGGGCTTCGGCTTTAAGCAGCAGAACATCAGCCAGACGGTAGAATATGTAATTCTGCGGACTTGGTGATGTGTAAATTCTGTACTTGTTAACAAACGGATAATTGGTTTGCGGCCAGTTAATATCTGACCATTTTCCTGTTACATCGAGCCATACGATTGAAGAGTTCTTTCTGATCACATCATTCTCTGTATCGAATGCTCTTACAAGGTCATTTGAAGGGATATTGAACTTCTTCCAGTCGAACCCGAGAAACATACTTGCTCCCCAGTTGCCCGATGAACTTGTACCGTCATAATTGATCTCGAAAATTGACTCTGCCGAGTTTTCGTGATTGTTGTCCCACAGCATATCATATTCAGGCAACAGTGAATAACCACCGGCAATTACATCGTTGCAGTAACCAAGAACCTTGTTCCAGTCATGTGGCTCAATGGTGGCATAAACTTTTGCCAGCAAGGTATTCACAGCGCCTTTGGTTGCATATCCTTTATTGGCAGCAACTGTTCTCACATTGGCACGAGCGAATTCCAGATCAGCGATGATTTGTGTATAGACTTCAGATGCTGCTGCCCTGGCAGGGAAAAGTATAGGGTACACTTCCTCAAGGTTGGCGGCACTGATTGTTTTTACTTCGGTGAGCTGCAGCGGGACATCTCCCCACAATCGCACCAGTTCAAAATACATGACAGCCCTGATAAACGAAGCTTCACCTTTGATTTCCTTTTTCCTGGCATCCGTCAGGGTGGGATCTGTCACAGCATCCACGTTGTTTATCACAGTATTGGCCCTTCCAATTGTGCCGTACAGGTAGGCCCAGTCGCGGCTGACATTGGTATTGGTAGCATCGATGTTGTAATCGTCGATCTGGAAATTTGCCGGGTTATCGGCCCCTGCATAGGCATCATCACTCTGAGCGTCGCCGTTTACAAAGTAGTCGAGCTCAAAATACTCGTTTCTGAAATCATTGTAAACACCTGCCAGTGCAGCTTCCACAGCATCGGCAGACTTGTACAGAACCGAATCGTTTGACTCAATATCCACGGCAATACCTTGTGACTGGGGTTTGAGATCCAGAAACTTCTCACAGGAAGAAAATGCTAGTGCCAGCAGCACTACAAACAAGAGTTTTGATATTTTTTTCATGGGAGTAGCTTTTTAGAAGTTAACATTTAAACCGACGATGACCGACCTGGCCTGAGGGTAGGTACCATAATCAATTCCCAACTCTGTGGCACTGTTTCCAAAAGCATTCACTTCAGGGTCAAATCCGCTGTATTTGGTCAGGGTCAGAAGGTTCTGTCCGGTAACGTAAACCGTGAGCTCTTCAATAGCTTTTATTTTCTGACTACGGTCAATTGCCTTATATGATAAGGTAACCGACTTCAGCCTCACATACGAGCCATCCTCAATGAACCGGGTTGAGTTACGGACATTGTCAACCTTACCCTTACCTATTGCACGCGGAATGTCAGTATCAGTATTATCAGGAGTCCAGCGGTTCAGCACTGCTACCGACTGGTTCTTGCTGTCAAACATGCCTTCGAGATCGATACGGGTGGCGTTGAAGATATCGTTGCCATAACTTCCCTGGAAGAACATGTTTAAATCGAAACGTTTGTATGTCAGATCATTGGTCAGTCCAAAAATAAAGTCAGGTTCACCGTCACCTATTACTATTCTGTCGCGGGTATCGAAAATTCCATTGTTATTTACATCCTTGTAAATCAGGTCACCGGTAGCCGGATTAACACCATCAGATACATAACCATAAAACGATCCCAGTGGCAGTCCAACGTTCACAATGGAAACATCTGAGTTATTGCTGTAAACACGGCCATACATATATGGGCCGGGAAATTTCAACTCTGTCACCTTATTTCTGTTAAAAGACATGTTGAAATCAGTTGTCCACTTTATTGCCTTGTCATAGTTCACCGAACTGATATTAAACTCTATGCCTTTATTTTCAATTTTACCGGCATTGGTCTGTATCGTTGTAATATCAATTGATGTAGGTAGCAGAACGTTGAGAAGGACATCTCTGGTCTTTTTATAATAGGCATCCAGATTAATGGTCAGCCTGCCTTTAAACATTGTCAGGTCAATACCAATGTTTGATTGCGCGGTAGTTTCCCATTTGAGGTCAGGATTACCGTAAGTTGTTTTCGCCTGCGACGGCCCTGAGAGTGGATTGGTGGGCGTCCTCCTGTAATATGTAACGAGCCCGTAGCGAACATATTCCGAAATCCCTTCCTGGTTACCATTCAATCCCCAGCCACCACGCAGTTTGAGGTCATCAATGAAAGTGAGACCTTTCATGAATTCCTCTGAAGAAATGCGCCATCCTGCTGAAAACGAAGGCATTGTACCCCAGTGATGGGCTAGTTTTGAAGAACCATCGCGGCGTACGCTCACCGTTAAGTAGTATTTGCTGTTATAATCATAGGTTGCCCGGCCGAAAAATGATGCCAGCGCCCATTGAGTGATATTCGTATTTGCCTCAACGATATTGGCTGCATTCAAAGTTTTCACTGATATATCGGCGGGATAATCATTACCCCAGATATAGGAATCATACCAGGTATGTTTTTGGATACTGCTCCCGATTAAACCAGTAAAGTTGTGAACGCCTATCTTTTTTGCATAATCTAGAGTATTTTCCCATAGCCAGGTGTTCGAATTACTTTTATCTGACTGGCCTATGCCGTTCTGTTTACGGCCGTAAGCTGTGCGGAATGGATCGAGGTAGTAGTCCCATTGATGGCTGTTTATATCAGCACCAAACCTTGTTTTAAGGAAGAGTCCTTCAATGATTTTTGCTTCAGCACTGATGTTGCCAAACAATTGATTGTCAATTGACTCCTGGTCAGGTCCCTCCATGTACGCTATAGGATTTTCCCATGATGGCTGGAAAGGATTTGGGTCATATGATGTTTTGTCAGTTAGCTCAAATCCGGGTTGTCCTTCACCCTGATAGATATGGAGGAATGGCGGAGTATTCAAAGCACTCATAATTACTCCTCCCCTGCCCGAACTTGCGTTATCAGGAGTATCTTTAGTATTGATTCTCAACACATTGATACTTGTTCCAATCTTTAACCACGACCTCACCTGGTTATCAAGGTTTATTCTTACGGTGTACCGGTCAAACTTCGCCGGTCTGACAATCCCTTGTTCGCTAAGGTAACCGGATGAGACGAAATATTTCGATTTGTCAGTGCCTCCGGCAACTGACAACTGATAGGACTGATTGAAACCGGTGCCAAATGTTTCTTTGCTCCAATCGGTGTAACCAACAGCTGTTGGATCGAGGCTGCCGGGCTGTATTTCCTCCATCAGCTCACGGTATTGCTTGGTTGTGAGTACGTCAATTGTTTTCCGTAAGCGTGAAGCGCCGAAATATGTATTGAACGAAACGACCGGTTCGTTTTCAGTGCCTCTTTTGGTTGTAATCAAAACTACCCCGTTGGCTGCCCTGGCGCCATAAATAGCAGAAGATGAAGCATCTTTAAGAACACTCATTGACGATATATCACTGGGGTTCAAACCTTTAATGTCAGTTGTTGGCACGCCGTCAACAACGTATAGAGGTTCATTTCCTGCGAGCACCGAGGTTGCTCCACGCACTCTCACCGAAAGAGCTGCACCCGGTTTACCCGATGGTGATACCACCTGAACACCGGCTGCTTTTCCCTGCAAAGCCTGTGTTGCTGACACAATTGGCCTTTCAGTTATTTCTTTTTCACCAACGGTTGCCACAGCAGTAGTCAGGTCTTTCTTCTTTTGTGTTCCATACCCAACAACCACTACTTCGTTGAGCGCCTGAACCTGCTCTGCCAGTGTAATATTGATTAGTGACTGGTTTGTAACAACAACTTCCTGGGTTACAAATCCTATATAGCTGAACTTCAGAGTTCCGGCTTTCATGCTGATCTGGAATTTGCCATCAAGATCTGTTGTGGTGCCCTGAGTGGTTCCAACAAGCTGGATTGTTACTCCTGGTATGCCAAGGCCATTTACATCCTTAACCGTTCCTGATACATTCCTGTTCTGAGCATTTACGGTTAGAGACATAGCTATGGCTATGAGTAAAGTAAATAATTTTCTCATAATCAATCTTTTAAGTAATAATGTACAGTAATCTATTTGCTCAAATTACATGAAGATACCAGCACAGATTATGCTGATATATGAAGCAAAAGCATGTAAGAATAAACCAAGAGTGAGCTGTAGCAACTCACTCTCGGTTTCAAAGAACAAGCAATTCTTGTTTCTTATTTCTTGGAAGAACGCTCAAGGATAGTTGACCAGGAGCCTGTTCCGGTATGATCAGCAGTAATATCACAGGTAACGAACAGGTATTCAATGCTGCCGTCATTGGCATAACCCATTACCTCATACTGGTTGGTAGCATTGCCGCCATTGGGTAGTTGTGTAGTGTAGTTGGTATTCTCACCACCATAATAACCCTTCATAAAACCAAGGAAAGCAGCACCTGTTGCACCATTGGTAAGCACAATAATGGCCCTGTTACCACCTGATGGCGGAGTGAAGGAGTAGGAATGGATGCCACTGCCAAAAGCTGGACCCGGAGCAGGTAAAGCAGCAATTTCAGCATCGGTGATACATCCGTTGGTACCCTGGAACCATCCGTCGTTGCGGGCTGAGCCATTGGTTTTGTATTCGAACACTCCACCTGTGCTGAAGATAAATTCGTCGTCTGTCATGCATGACCAGTCATCGGTTGTTCCAGCATTGGTTCCGTCAAGGTTAGCTTTCGGGCATGGCCACCAGTTGGAGAGTCCCATACCACCACCACAGAATACCCGCATATCCTTTGCCGGAACTTTCCATGATCCTCCTTGCAGAAGAGCGTCTGTAATCTCGGTCTCAGTAACAAAGGCTACGGTTGACATTGTAGAACTGCCGTTGGTGTTGGTTGCAGTCAGAGTTATGGTGTACATTCCTTCAGCAGGATAAGTATAGGTCGGACTAGCAGCAGTGGATGTTTCACCGTTACCCCAATCCCATAAATAGGAATCAGCGCCAGTTGTAGTATTTGTGCAGGTTACTTGCTTACCAGCCCAGGCAAGAGTATAACCAATTGAAGGTTTATTGCCAGGCAAAGGAGGTTCGTCAGCTGGATTGTCGTAATGTACAAGTACGAATCTCCAGTATCCGCCGTCACTGGCATCCCACTGATAACGGCCCTGAACGATAAGCGTGTCAGTTGTACCATCATAGAGAGAGATGATATCGTATGTAACTGATGCCGGGGGCACAACCGGACGAGTATTCATTACTTCGGCACCGTTCCCTAATTTTTCAAATCCGATAAAAGCTCCTGAACCATTGGCAGTGATTTTCTTGTTTGCTCCATCAAGCGTGAAAGTATGAGTTCCACCTGCCCAGGCAGACAGGTCTTCACCGGCTTCTCCAACCATAGGATCAGCAGTACTTGCACAAATATTAGCAGGAAGATAGATTCCGCCTTCAGCCCAATAATCGCCTTTTCTGTCAATGATCAATGAACCGTCACGCTTGAAAGTGAATTCATCATTCATAATGCAAGGCCTGTTTGCCAGTTCATCATTTCCAAGGCCCATGGCCCACCAAATTGATGAATGATCATAAGGACCACACTGCAGAGGATAAACGCCACCGGAAACATCACGCAGGAGTTTCCAGGTTTTACCATCATTTCCAGCACCAACCAGTTTTGTTAGTTCTGCATTGGGGTCAGTGATGGTAACTACTTCAGAATACATATCTGTACCACTTCCGTCATTATTGGTAGCTGTTAATTTAACAGTAAAGGTACCCAATGCTGCATAAGTGTGTACAGGACTGGCTTCGGTTGAGGTAGTGCCATCTCCAAAATCCCACGCTAAAGCGGAAAAGTTCTGTGACTGGTTTGTGAAAGTTACCTTCATGTAATCAGTAGCATCTACCGCATAGGTAAAACTAGCGATAACTTCGGGTACTTTTTCCTCTTTACACGACATGGACTGGGCAACAGCGAAGAGGACAAGCATTGCCATTCCAATTTTAAGCAGATGTTTCATAGTTTGTTGATTTTGTGTTAGGGTTTATAAGGATTAATCGGTCAGAAATTACTGCTAAAATAAACAAAAAAACTAAAACCTGTTACCATTAGAACTTTTATGTATTCTAACTAAGTTTTTTTCATTAAAAGTCTGGCCAAGAGCCAACCGCAATCGGTGATTGGTAATGTGGCAGTAAAAGTATGGCAGGATTCGGGCTAATCATTCAATAAAAGTACATCATTTTTTCAACAAGATGGCATTATTCATTACATCATGAATACATCAGCATAAATGATTCATAATTCTATCACTCTGTAATGCTGATTATTATGATTGAATATTTGAAAATTATTTTTCATCATATCTTACAGCATTCCGGTTTGTGATCATTAACTTCATCCTCTTTGCTCTCAACCTCAATTACCAGAAACCGGAATAAAAAAAGCAGATGAAGTGGTTTCACAGCATAGGTATCGTTTATAATTTCAGCATAAAATCGGTGAGATTTTCATCGCGGCCCAGTCCTAGTTTTTTCCTGATCCTGTAACGGCTGATCTCAACACCTCTTGTACTGATATTCATAAGTGTAGCTATCTCTTTGCTTGAAATATTCATACGAAGGTAAGCACAAAGGCTAAGTTCTCTCGGGGTGAGGTCAGGGTACTTTTCAATAAGTTTTTTAAACAATGCTTCGTGAACCTGCTCTACGTGCGTGTTAAAAACCTGCCATTGTTTTTCATTATCAATCTCCTTCCCTATCCGCTTGATTGTTGAACCAATCTCATTTTTCATCGGTTCGTCAGCAATCGCATTTCGTATCTTATTCAGGTCGTTTTTGAGTTTAGTAAGTATCTCATTTTTCTGAATAATGAGCATCGTGGAATTGGCCAGTTCTTTTTCCTTATGGATCATCTCCATATTAAGTGCCTCATTTCTAAGCCTTATCATCTCTTTCTCAGCGATAAGAGCATCCTCTTTAAGTACCTGTTCACGTTCCCTGAACTTGTTCTTTTCTTCCAATTTTTGCTTTTGCAATGATCTTTCGACCCGCCGGTTTACCAACCTGTAAACGATCATTGCGATTACAGCAATAATAATCATGAATATCACCAATGAGAGATTCGTCAGATACCAGGGAGGAAGTATCCGGAATTTGTAAGATAATTCTTTAGTAACTACCCCGCTTACAGTTCTTGCTTTCAACCTGAACTTATACTCGCCGGCCGGCAGGTTGGTATATTCTTTCTTGTTTTGTTCCGTCCAGGGTGACCAGTCGCTGTCAAATCCATCAAGCTTGTACTGAAAGTTGATGCCGCTTTCTGTATAGCGGCTTGCAGCAAATGAGATGGTTATCATATTGCCGTCGTGCCTGAATTCCGGAATTATATCCTGGTTGAGCATTGTACTGTTATACCGGTATTGCCCTTCTGATGTATCTCCCGAATGAAGTTCACTGATATGAAGAGCAGGTATCATGTTGTAATTCATGTACTTACCTGCAAGATAATGAGCGAATCCACCTTCAACACCGATAATTACATTGTTTTCATCCAACGGATTGATATGTCCATAGGAAGGAATCACCTGGCCTTTAAGTTCAAGAAAAGGTGCTGTAATATTCTTCAGCGTTCCGTCTTCCTGTATTCTCAAAACACCTGGTTGATGGTCATAATAGTACCAAATGTTTCCATCATTATCCTGTATTATATAATCATAGAGTTTGCCGTTGGGTAAAAGTCTGCTAAACTGGTCATCCGGCAGGAAATTTCCTGATTTTTCGTTGTAACGGTAAATGCCCTGGCGGGTTGTAACAACAATACCCGATTGAATTTTAAACAGGTTGTTTCCGATTGCAGAAGGAAGCCCCTCTTTTTCGCCGTAAAACCGGCTCTGAGTCACGCTTCTCCAGGCTGAATCGGCATGAATCCTGAATATTCCTTTATACCCGTGGCTTATCCAGAGGTCACCTGTTTCATCCATTGCAAAATAATGCGATGACTGGTTAAACCCTTTTAATTCGTTGCGGTAAACCCACGTCGTACCTTTTTTTTCAAGCACCGAAATGCCTGAATAATGGCCGACCAGCAGCAAAGGTTTCTTATTGCTGACATTCAATACACTCCAGCCTCCGCTGATTGGTGAAACCTTCACTGCCTTCTCACCTGATATCTGAAAGACTCCAAAGTTGTGCCCGCAAAGCAGGTCGTCACCTATTTTGGTAAGACACCATACCTGCCCTTCCGTTCCTTCAATCAGGTGAAAGTCTTCCTTCTTTTTAAGCGGGTCAATAAATTTTTCCCAGTCAATACAAAACAATCCCTGGTTAGTCCCAAGGTAGAGTTTGCCCTTGTAAAGTGCAGAAGCATAACCCGAGCCAATATCGAAGTAGTTTTGGATGTATGTGTGCGGCGAATTAAAATGGACAATCGAGATGCCATTATCAAGGCCAAGCCAGATATCACCCTGCCTGTCGCTTCCGATACAAAGGACTGTGTTGTTAAGAATCCCCCGTTCCTTGTTAAGTTCAAGAATAATTTTACCTGAAGTATCGGTAAGAATGAGTCCGTTCTGAATGGTGCCAAAAGCAAAATATTCGTTTCTGATTTTCGCACCTGAGAACATCTGGTACTTCTTAAG
>Ga0116171_10003358_pt1 | contig 14819 bp, 14 predicted proteins | sample AD_JPNHW2_MetaG_FD_89798 | JGI IMG/M metagenome (GOLD analysis project Ga0116171, IMG submission 89798) | Active sludge microbial communities of municipal wastewater-treating anaerobic digesters from Japan - AD_JPNHW2_MetaG | ecosystem: Engineered > Bioreactor > Anaerobic > Digestate | place...
CCCAGCCCGCAAAGAGCATGCTGAATTGAAGGAGGAATACACAGACAAGAACTATCATCTGGAATATAAAGAGAAGCCTTACTCTGGTGTAGAGCAGATAATCATCTTTATCAAAAACTTCAAGTATGCGGTTCATAATCTTCATGACAGTTCATCCATTGATCTGTTTAACGGACATTTTTAGGGTAGCCCCGCGTCAAACACAAGAATTAATTATTCCTTTTGTCCGGATATTATTTCCCTGTAACGGAGCGTGCTCTTTTTATGGCTCCTGCGGAATGACACCTTGTAAAGCTGTACCCCGTTAATGGTTTCCGGGTGAGGTTCTTCGCTCACGACATCAACATGCTTCAGTATAAGTTTTTTCAGGGAGTTCCAGGTTTCGACAGAGTGCATGTAAACCGTGAAGTCTTCGAATGATCCCTCATAATTTTTAAGTGCACCGTATCCCTTAATTACAGCTGCGCCGGTCCGTTTTATGTACTCGGCCTCATCAAGCCCGAACTCCTGGACGAAGAGTGAAACCCTCATAAGCCTGTTCGAATAGAATCCCGGTTCAATGTCGTAAAAGAAAACCAGGAACTGTTCCAGGTCCGCAAGGTCCGACGCTGCAGTGACAAACTTGATCGCTCCATCCGATCCCGGTTTTTTCATAACAAGTCCCTCGCGCCCAGTGCTGTTAAGGTCGAGCATGATTTCTCTTAACCTTCCCATATCAGCAGCAGTAAACCTGCCGAATGATTTCACACAGGGAAGCCCCAGCTTCGCGGTAACCGAATAGCGCTCCTCTACAGGAAGAAATGATCCGTCAGGCTTCATGATATCAAAGCAGAAAAATGAGAGCCCGGGCGGCAGGCTAGTGTCGCGCTTTGAGTTGTAAGGATTATCTCCAAGGAACTCGGCGCATAGTGCCGTTCCCGGATACATCGCGAAAAATTCATCAAAGGAGTACCGGCCGCGCCAGAATTCAATCCATTCAGTAGTAAACGGGCAGATCAGTCCCCCCCTGGTGACTGCCAACAGGTTCTCCTTAAATTTTATGATGCGCACGTTGTAGCCGTCGATCTTCTCCTCTGCATAAAAACTGCCGTTTCTGAAAAACCTCTCGACACCCTCACGCAGCCTGAACACGCGGAATATGTGCGGATAATCCTTTACCTGGCGCCTGGACCTTCCGGCATGGATAGACATTTCACCCCTTGCATGCCCTTCGCATTTGTCGGAATAACGGGAGTACCTGATCCCGTTATAGTCCATGTATTCAAGTCCTTTATGCTTACCGATCTTCATACTTTGCCCCGACCGGAAACTTTTTAATATACTCCCTCGAGGTAAAGACCTCAATCCCGAGTGAATCGGCCATCCTGAAAATACCCTCGTCAGCGGATAAAACAGCAGCACCTATCTCCTTGGCAAGGAGGATCACGTCAAGGTCTTCAACGCTGTCAACAATACCGCTGCGCATTGCGGCCCTGTACTCGTTTCTGATCCTGCGTATACTTTCGGGTGTATTTGAACTCTCTATTGCATCCTCTGCAATGCGGAGACCCCGGTTGATCCTCTCCCTGATGTCAGCGATAAAGGACTGGAGGATTGATGCGGGCACCTGCATGCTGAGCAGGTCAGGGCCGCGAATTATTGCGGCCTTTCTCAGTACGGTCATTGCTTCCCCGGGAGCGAAATTGGAGAGTTCTCTATAAATTGAAGAGGGTATGAACAGCTCTATGTCACTGGAATTTATTGTTCCGGTAAAAATCTCAATGGCTGAAGAAATATCAGGGCCGAAATCCTTCTGGGTTACCGGATTTACAAATATACTTGTGTCTATAACAAGCCTCATAGTTTACACCACCCGGCTATATTATAGTCAAATTTCGAGTACTATTCAAGTTATTGCGAATCTATTGTTCAGCCAGGCTGTAATTATTAATTCACGGTTTGAGCATTATTCTATGCGGTAAAATAGAACAGGGCAGCAAGGGCTGCCCTGTTCAGGAATAGAATAAATGATGGATTACTGGATCTTTTCAGCCTTTCCTGTTTCGATTGAATAGTAGAAACCGATCACCTGCACCTTGCCGTGTTTGATCTCCTCATTCATAATGCTGCTCTTTAATGTTATATTGGCCATCACGTTTTTAACATTTTCAATAATAACTTTATTCTCGATGTTTTTATCCGCTTTGGCTGCAGCTTTAACTTTTTTTACCGACGGCATAATCTCTTTAATTATAGCGCCGATGTTGCCTTCAGGTTCGCCTTTGGCTTCAATTGCAGCCTTGACAGCTCCGCAGCTCTGGTGGCCCATAACAATAACGAGCGGAACATGTAGATGTTCAACCGCATACTCTATGCTTCCCAGGGCGATCTCGTCAACCACGTTACCCGCTGTTCTCACAACAAAGATTTTTCCCAGGTTTTCATCAAAAATAATCTCGGGTGACACCCTTGAATCAGAACATGTAACAACGACTGCATAGGGATGCTGCCCCTTTGAAAGTTCAGCCATAAGATTTTTGTCGGCTTTTTTAAGAAAATTCCCGTTGCCGCTGAAAAGCTTTGCAAGAGAATCCGCACCGCCCGGAATTGATTTTACAAAAACCGGCAGCGCAATGAAAGACATGATAATTACCGCAGCAGTAATTTTAATTTTTTTGTTCATAAACTCCCCCATAAATTTTTTGCAGAATTTATTATACTGCATTTTAAAAGTCCACCTGAATTTTCACATGGTATTGAAATATTAAACTATATGATGTCTTTAAAAAGTTTTAACTTGACTCATTTAAGAATACCATTTTCTAATTCTGAAGTTTAAAGAGGAAGATTGACGGGAACTGTAATTATCCGCAACAACGACTCATGTCTGTTATTCAGGGAACCGCTTGAAATCATCAGCACTGATTGTATCGATTAAGTACCGGATGTAGCGAGGTATTCATGATAAATTCATGGCAGAGGGTTCAAGTCTGCTGAATATTCCTGCTGATATAAAGTATCCTGCGCATAAGTTTCACAGATGTCTGTATAAACTTTTTCTGCTCTGTATCGGCTATTAAAAGTGCTGATTTTTCTGCGGCATCAAGTGCGTTTTCTGCATTGCTGAATTTTCTGTTGAATATATAGTACTGCGATTCTGTCAGCTTGAGCAAGCATGAACTATACCCGGCCGGTGTTTTTTTCAGGCCTGATGCAATTATGGCCGGTATTTCCCTATCATTTGCCTTATCATCATCAAAGAGATAAAAATCAGCAAGACCATTATAATCAGATGCATCTTTGAATTTTTTCACCTCTGCATCACGGTCTTTCAGATAAAATATATGGCCGGGCACAAGGCTGTTTTTAACAATAAAATACTGCTTTGAATAACATCCCGAAAAATCCCCATCATCGGGAACAAGTTTCTTATTCGCTATATCATAATTTGAAACAACGACAACCGACATGTTATCCTGAGCAGGTACACTTTTAAAAAGAAGAGAGAGCGACTTTTCACTGCTTACCGGGATAATAAGCCTTTTCTGGTAATTTACCGAAAGATCATTATACAGTTCGGTAAAAATCTGAACATACTCGCTGTCTGTTAAAACCATGTCCAGCCCGAAAGGAACCATGAAATCGAGGTATATGTTATTGATAAAGAATTCCCTGCTGAATTCCAGTTTAATATCTTTATCCTTTTCGTGGGTTGTGATACTGTATTTTTTCGTATCAGAAAAAAGAGAGGAACAGATAAAAATTATCAGAACAGCGAATGAAAACTTGATCTTCATCAGGCGAACTCCGGGATATTTGTGATTATATAATGATATATTGTAAAAGAAATCCTTTTTGTTACATAATTTCCCTGATCCATGTAATTTTCTTAAATATGAGTTAAAAATTTCTCTTGACAATTATATAAACAAATGTGTAGTTTTAGATAAATACTGATATTTTAATGCTCATGACTGATCGCGCACTCCGCAAGGAGAAATAAACAAACGAGGTGTTATTATGGCAAAAACAACATTTGGAACAGACGGTCAGAAAAAAAACAATATCGCTTTCTGCGGGCTCTACTGCGAAGAGTGCAGCAGATTTGAAAAGGAAAAATGCCCCGGCTGCTCCATGAATGAAAAAGCTACATGGTGTGCTGTACGTAAATGCTGTCTTGAAAACAATTATGACAGCTGCGCTGACTGCGCAACCTTTGCCAATCCCATGGACTGCAAAAAATTTAATAATCCCATATCAAAGATATTCGCCCTTGTATTCAATTCAGACAGGGGTAAATGCATAGAATACATTAAGAAAAACGGTTACCCGGCATATGCACAGCACATGGATAAACTGGGGCGCATGTCAATGAAGAGAAGATGAAATACTTTTTTCATATTTTTATACTGCTCTGCCTGCTGCCATGCCCCCCTTTTATCCATCCATGTTTCCTGGCGCAGTGAGCAGTGTTCAGACGGGGAGCAGTATAATTGATGAACCCGTATAATGAAAAACCATCACTTTTATAAGGGATTTACCGCAGCAGCAGCAGGAGTCACAAGCGGAATGGTTGATGTAAAGTTAATTTACGCGCAGGACTTCCGGGACGGATATGAATATAAAAGAAGTATATACCTTACGGGGATCGAATTCACCATACACTTCCCCCTGCAGCGCAAGTTCATACGCGAAAATCCTCTCATTGAATTATTTTTCAGCAGCTCCCGGTTTATAAAAAACGTCCTCCATAAAATACTTGCCAACGGAATAACCTCATGATGACCTTAGTCCGCTGGTCCCAGATAATAAACCTGGATTTACCGGAACAGCTCTTAAACAGACACAGAGAGATTATTATATGCTGAATATATTCCTGGATTCATAATGCCGAATGTAATAATAAGATATTACGAAGAACTGAACGACTTTCTCCCCGAGGATATGAGAAAGAGGGATATAGAAGTTCCGTTTAAAGACAGGCGCTCGGTAAAAGACGTAATAGAGAGCATGGGTGTGCCGCATGTTGAAGTTGACATTATACTTGTTAACGGTGCTTCTGTCGATTTCAGCTACATTGTCAACGATAATGACAGGATAAGCGTCTTCCCGGTGTTCGGTTCACTGGACATTCCCGGTGTAACACGTCTAACGTTATCCCCCCTTGACGATACACGGTTTGTGCTCGATGTCCACCTCCGCAAGCTCGCACGCACCATGAGACTCCTTGGTTTTGACGCGGACTTCGAAGACGACAGGGATGACGACATGCTTGCTGTTATTGCAGCCACAGAGAACAGGATACTCCTCACATGCGACAGGCGTCTTTTAATGCGCAAGATTGTCCCGCGCGGCATCATAGTACGAAGCAGGGACCCGGAACAGCAGATCATTGAGGTAACCGGACGACTCCGGCTGCGGAACATGGTCAATCCCCTTACCCGCTGCGTTGAATGCAACGGTCTTATCCGCGATGCTGATATGAATTCCCTGGAATTCACACTTGTAAAAAACGACATCCCTGAAGGCGTTATTTCATGGTGTACGGAATACTTCATCTGCAATTCATGCGGGAGGATATACTGGCACGGCAGCCATTATGACAAACTGAAAGTGAAGGTGAACCGTATATTAAAAAGCATTGACTCGAATCAGAAAAAACATAAACTGAAAAAATAAGTTTACATCAGCTATAGCATTTTTTAATTGTATTCGTGTTTATAACGTCACTGCGAGGCATAAAGGCAAGCAATATTGAAACATCGCTTCTACAGGATGTAGTGATGCCGCGCAGGACACGGATGTCCGTGAGCGGCCTGTTTCGTGCCTGCAGGCTGCCATCGTGGCTGTACTGCCGTGGAAGTCTGTTTTCGGGATATATTAAACACATTAATGCCTGAACAGATTGCTTCACTTCGTTCGCAATGACCGGACTATTCATTTCGCAAATCGCTATAATGATAGCATTATGATGAAATACTGCAGAAAAGGAGTGACCCATGGAATCATTATACTCATTTGAGCTTATATGCAAAACTGATAATAAAAAATACTGCATAACCCTTGAACCTGACGGTATGCTTGTTGCAGATTCAGTATCAGGTGACACCATTAAACTTCCAAGGGGCGACAGACCTGCCCTGTATAAAATGACACGTCTCCCGTTTCTTCCTGTGATGTTAACGATTAACCGGGACAAAAAGCTTGTATTCAGACTTACCTATGAACAGGTTGAATCAATTACCCGCTGGCACGGTCCGCTTTGTACTCTTGACCTTGCGCAGCTGCAGAAAGAGAGATACAAATGGCTGCTGCCCATTGCAATAGTACTCATGGTTGTATCTTTGCCTGTTCTGACTGACTCTGCGGCTCTTGTTCACAACACCATTTCAGGATACATGAACCTCGGACTGGGTATATTCCTGCTTGTTATTTATATACTCTCCAGTGTGTCACTCACCAGGATTGTGTTTCTGCTGGACTTTTTATGGTTTATTATTGCCGGTGTTGTTGTTGCTATTGATGTAATTATTGCAGGAAGATATCTCTCCCTTGTACTTGTTCCCTTGCTGATTCTGGGTGCATGGAGCGGAATGTACGAATTCAGAAGATTCCGCGGAGTAAAGTAATCATCTGCGCGAATATCCTATCCATGCATTTTTTATTCGCAGCCAGACAGGTTATTCATCTTTACCAAGGGGTTCATCCGCCATCCTTAAATTAACATGACAGTACCCGCCCGGATTCTTGCCCAGGTAATCCTGGTGGTAATCCTCGGCTTTGTAGAATACCCTGAACTGCGCTGTATCCGTAACTATTTTCCCGTACTTGCCGCTCTCATTTATTTTTTTTATCCGCGAATCAACGACCTTCTTCTGCGCATCACCATGCCAGTAGAGAGCAGACCTGTACTGCGTGCCGCGGTCGTTACCCTGCCTGTTAAGCGATGAAGGATCATGCATGCGGAAAAAATGCCGCAACAGATCGTCCAGGGAAATCACCTCAGGATCAAAATAAACCAGCACCGCTTCTGCATGGCCCGTCTTACCGGAACATACCTCTTCATATGATGGATAAGGAGACTTGCCGCCTGAATATCCCGGCAAAACCTCTTTTACCCCCGTGACTTTTTTAAAGTATGCCTCGGCTCCCCAGAAACACCCGGCACCTAAAACTATAAAATCCCAGCCGCGCTTTGATGCATAAACTTCAGGGAAGAGGTACATTATGTCAACGTAACCCTTCTCCTCCATCTGATCAGCAGGAATGAACCGGAGCGAAGCGGAATTGATACAGTACCGCAAACCTGTCTCTTTCGGACCGTCATCGAATAAATGCCCAAGGTGTGAGTCCGCGGATTTGCTTCTCACCTCAATCCGTGTCATCCCGAACGACGTATCCCTGGTCTCACGCATTCCCCTGCGCTCAAGCGGAATCGTGAAACTTGGCCATCCTGTGCCCGAATCGAACTTCTCGGTTGAACTGAAAAGCGGCTCACCCGAAACAACGTCAACATATATCCCGGGCTTCTTATTGTCCCAGTACTCGTTCCGGAAAGGAGCCTCGGTACCGTTTTCTTTTACAACACGGTACTGTTCAGGTGTGAGTATTTTTTTTAGATCTGAATCGCCGTAAACCGTATCGCATTTATATTTATCATTATTATTTTTCATATTATCCTCCACAGCAGCTCTTTCAAAGCATGCTGTAAACACTAACATTGAACATAAAATTATGACTGATTTCATATCAGCCCCCATGTTTAAGTTAGAACCCCAGAATATATGATGTTACAGAAAATGCTTAAATTCTTTATTGTCAGCAGCATTTGAAGATCGGATGTGCGGTCAAACCCGGGCAAAATCAATTCGTCGCAACGTAGAAACTCAGCCCTTTCCCTCCCTGATTGTATCAAGCAGGTAATCAAGTCCGTTAATTTTTATCTCGTAGAGTGTTCCAAGAAGCATACCGAGTTTTCCCCCGGGCAATCCCTTATTGTAAAACCATTCCACGTAATTATCCGGGAGATCGCACAGCAGGGTACCGCTGTACTTCCCGAAGGGCATGCGTTTTGTAACAAGATCAGTCAGTATTTCAGGATTCATAATGTTTTACAGTTCATCAGTATTGTTTAAGTATGTTTAATGTTTTATTTCCAGACTGATTCCGTCAAGCAGAATGCATCAGGCCTGATCGAAAGCGCGGGCAAAATTTTAAACAGGGACAACAAATAAGTTTCAGCAATTTAATGTAATAAACCATTCACTGATTTTATTCTTGACCATGGCAGCAGAAGTTATTTCTTATTATAAAAACGTAATAACCATTGGAAACCGGGACGGGATGAAAGACTTTTCACACACAGACAGACTCATCAAGATGGCACTTTTTGAAGACCTGCGTGCAGCAGGTGACATCACGTCTGACGCGATCTTCGGGAAAGAAGCATTCTCATACAAACTTGTGTCAAAGGATAACGGAATTCTCTGCGGTATCGGCATATTCAGGAGAGTCATGACGATCGTTGACCCGTTAATAGAGGTCAGGTCCGCATACAAAGACCGTGACATGATTAAAAACGGAGACATCATTGCAGATGTTTCCGGACCCGTGAAGTCCATTCTGAAGGCTGAACGCACTGCCCTAAACCTCCTTTCGCACCTATCCGGAATAGCAACAAGGACCGCCCTTTTTGCAGCACAAACAGGCGGCAGGAGTAAAATACTCGATACACGCAAAACCCTTCCCGGATACAGGGAACTTCAGAAGTACGCGGTACTCTGCGGAGGCGGCGAAAACCACAGGATGGGCCTGTACGACATGGTCATGATAAAGGATAACCATTCCGATGCAGCGGGCGGTATTGCCGCTGCCGTGGCCAGGGTAAGATCAGCTCACGGCACAAGTTACAAAGTAGAGGTCGAGGCCAGGAACATTAACGAGGTCAGGCAGGCAATAGATGCAGGTGCGGACAGGATCATGCTTGACAACATGAGCATCGATGATATGAAAAAATCTGTTGAAATAATAGGCGGCAGAGCAGAAACAGAAGCTTCAGGAAACATGACACTTGAAAGGATACGTGAAGTTTCCATGACAGGTGTGAATTATATATCAGCCGGTGAACTGACACACTCGGTCAGGGCATTCGACTTCAGTCTCAAAGAGATCAATACAGGGAGCAAGTAATGAAATTTGACAGGTACAGTTCATCAATGCTGACTGAATATATTACCTCCGCGCGTGCAGAGCTTGACGGACGTCTCGTGATTCCGGCGCATCATTATATTACAGCTGAAATTGTCGATATAGCCGACTTCACCGGCGATTCATACAAACTTGCAGTTGATGTCAGCAGAACAGACGCGGAATTCATCGTATTCTGCGGGGTAAAGTTCATGGCAGACGGAGCCGCTATTCTCGCAAAGGAAAACCAGCATGTGCTTATACCCGAGCCCCTTGCAGGCTGTCCCATGGCAGACATGATCACAGCAGATTATGCAGAGGCCTCCCTTGAAATAATAAAAAAAGTTTCAAATCGCGGCACTGCACCAGTGGTTTACATGAACTCGCATGCTGATTCAAAGAGTTTCTGCGGCAGAAACGGCGGTTCAGTCTGCTCCAGTTCAAACGCAAAAATAATAGTAAAATACTACCTTGATAAAGACATGAATGTTTTCTTTTTCCCCGACTACCACCTGGGAAGCAATGTTGCACAGGAACTTGGGATCGACCCGAACCAGGTCGCGAGAATTTACAGCGACTACACATTTGAATCAGACAGGGATCTTTCAGATGTTAAAATCTTCCTCTGGAACGGGTTCTGCCCGGTACATTACAGTTTTGACATTGAAGATGTAGAAAGGATGCGCAGGATCTATCCCGAAGGTAAAATCATTGTGCATCCCGAGTCAAAAAAATCTGTTGCAGACCTGTCAGACATGCAGGGTTCAACACAGTACATATATGACACAATCCGCAGGTCGGAACCAGGTTCTGTCTGGATTGTCGGGACTGAACTGACATTCGTGCAGAGGATCGCAAGAGACTTCACCGACAAAACCGTTGAATGGCTCAAGCCGTCTCCATGTCCCAACATGCGTAAAATCACTCTGAAAAACACTGCGCTTGCAGTGAGCTCGGTTATTGATTACGTTAACGGAAACGGCATCCTGCGGAACGAAGTCCATGTAGAACAGGAACATATTGACGGTGCAAGAATTGCCCTTCAGCGTATGATAGAAATAGTTGAAAAAGGATAACTAATGCGGCACTACTACGATGCAATTGTAATCGGTACAGGTATATCAGGGCTTACCTGCGCTATCAACCTTAAAAAAGCCGGTCTTGATGTTATAGTGATGACTAAGAACAGCAGGATCAATGACTGTAATACATACTATGCACAGGGGGGAATTGTCGCAGCCCGTGACGGAGACTCTCCGCAGATGCTCCGCGAGGACATACTCAATGCAGGCAGTTCATACAACCGGATGGATGCTGTTGAGTACCTTATACAGCACGGCCCTAAAATGGTATTTGATTTTCTCGTTGATGATGTCGGGATACAGTTCAGCATGGACGAGGATGGCCGTATTGACTATACCGAGGAGGCAGCACACAGTATCAGGCGCATAGTCCACTTTGAAGACCATACCGGCGACAAAATCGAGGATTCTCTTATTGAATACGCCAGGTCCATCGGTGTCCAGTTCTTTGTCGATTATACCGCCGTTGACCTGATAACAAACAACCACCATTCCCGGAATACCCAGGAACTCTACAAAGAGCGTGAAGTAATGGGACTCTACGCGATAAACAATAAGCATGGTGAAGTCGAAACATTCTTTTCAATGAACATAGTCCTCGCGACAGGAGGGATTGGAAACCTGTATTACCATACAACCAATCCTGTTTCAGCAACAGGCGATGGTGTAAGCATGGCACACAGGGCCGGTGCACACATTATCAACTCCGAGTTTATACAGTTCCATCCCACTGCCCTTTTTCACAGGGACATCAAGAGGTTCCTGATTTCTGAATCTCTTCGCGGAGAAGGTGCGCGGCTGAAGGACCATGACGGTACAGAGTTCATGTCCCAGTATTCAGAAATGGGGGACCTTGCACCGAGGGATGTTGTGGCCCGTGCAGTTTATGACAGGATGGCAAAGACCGGCAAGGAATACATGCTGCTCGACCTGGCCAGTTACTATAATGGTTCTATCCCTCTTGAAAAACGCTTCTCAAAAATATACTCCACGTGCATCAAGGGAGGCCTTGACATTACAAAGGAACCTATACCGATTGTTCCTGCCGCCCACTTTTTCTGCGGCGGGATCAAAGTCGACATTCGGGGCAGGACATCTCTTCAGAACCTGTACGCGATTGGTGAAACTGCATGTACCGGCCTGCATGGCGCCAACAGGCTTGCGTCAACTTCACTCCTTGAAGGCATGGTGTGGGGCAAGGCATCCGCTGATGATATTATTGCAAAAAAATACAGGATTAATCCCGAAAGGTTCAATTCGATCCCTGACTGGGAAAAACCCCAGTACACGGAAGAGTTTGACCCCCTGCTTATAGACCAGGATATGAAAGCAATCCAGCTTACCATGTGGAACTACGCCGGTATTATCCGCACAGAAAAGGGACTGACACGCGCCGAGGCGGATCTTGACTATTATTCACACAGGATAATGAAATTTTACAAAGAGGCTAAACTTCACAAGGGGATAATCGAGCTCAGGAACGCAGTGGTAAGTTCGACACTTATAGTAGCGGCAGCGCTGCGCAACACCCGTTCAGTCGGCTGTCATTACCTTGAAACAAAAGGGAAAACTGTTTCAAGGAGTTAGTCTGGAGTGACCGGTTACCCGATAAGTTCAAGTATCTTCTTGTAAAGTTCAGCTGTACTTACAGGCTTGCTGATATAGTCATTCATTCCTGCATTGATGCAGTTTTCCCTCTCGCCAGTTAACGCGTGGGCGCTCACGGCAATAATGGGTGTATTCACTCCGCGCTTACGAAGTTCCCTTGATGCCTCGTAGCCGTCCATTACCGGCATCTGTATATCCATCAGGATTATATCAAATTTCTCACGCTCAACAGCTTCAATGCACAGTAATCCATTTTCTGCAAATGAAGTATCTATTCCGGCCTTTTTAGAAAAAGTTGAAAGCACAAGCTGGTTGGTGCGGTTATCCTCTACAATAAGCATTTTCAGTCCGCAGATTTTTCTAATTTCATCCAGGTCCCTGTTCCTGGGGCTGTTCCCCTCTAGAGGCTGAATCTCATAGATACCTGCAGGCTCATCTTTTTTAAGCAGCTCATTAAGAGTGTTTCTTACAGCAGAAGCAAATACGGGACGATCAAGAAACATGTCTATCCCGGCATCAGCGGCCCTCGCCGTGATAATGTCCCTTCCGTAAGGACTTGCCATCAGAATACTGCGGAAGCTGCAGCTGCTTTTTTCCCTGATGCTTTTAATACATTCAATACCGTCAGTTCCAGATATTTTATAATCGGTTATAACAACGTGAAACGGCCGGTCCTCCCGCGCTGCATCAGCAACCGCTGCCGGAGCACAAGCCGGGTCCGTGGTGCATATGCACTCTGCTCCTGTCTGCTGAACAGCTGAACCTGTTATGCTGCACGAAATATCGCTGTCATCAACTACCAGTACCCGGATTCCGGTGAAGTCGCATGTAACCCTGTCCGGGGATTCATCATGTATTGCCGTGAACCTGAACCTTGCTGTAAATGTAAAAGTACTGCCCAGTCCCGGATTTGTTTCAACTGCAATGCTGCCATGCATTAGATCAGCAATCTGCCTGCATATAACAAGGCCAAGCCCTGTACCGCCAAACCTCCTTGTCATTGAGCTGTCAGCCTGTGTAAATGGTATAAAAAGCCTCGATACCTGTTCAGGGGTCATGCCTATACCTTTATCCGTCACGCTGAAACATAGATTCGCCTCATCACCGGTTACGGAGTTATCTTCTCTCCATACACGGATATAAACATCACTCCCTGAACCGAACTTTATGGCATTCGATGCAAAATTGATAAGGACCTGTCCCAGCCGCAGCGGGTCACCTTTTATCATGAATGGGACGCCAGGTGCAATATCAATCAACAGTTCCATGTCATGCTCGTCCGCGCTGAAAGAGAGAAGTTCTGCAAGGTTGACAAGAACATCCTCAATTCTGAAGTCTATCTCCTCCAGCTCAAGTTTTCCTGCTTCGATCTTGGAATAATCGAGCATGTCATTTATTATACCCAGCAGGAGCAAAGCCGATGAATTTATCTTGTCAATATACTTTCTCTGCTCAGGTTCGAGGTGACCTCCAAGAACAATATTCGCCAGACCCATAATCGCATTCATCGGGGTACGGATCTCGTGGCTTACATTGGCAAGAAAATCACTCTTTGCCTTGTTAGCAGCAATAATGGCCTCCTCGACCTTTTTCCTGTCGCTGATATCAACAATGATGCCGCGAAGCCCGTCAAACCTGTTATACCTGAACACTGAAGAGGTGTAAATAAGACCCGGAAAAGATGTTCCGTCTTTTCTGATAAAGGTGTATTCATTCCTGAAATGCATCTCTCCTTTAATCGCCAGGCTGATATTTTCCGCAGCGTGTTTAAAATCCGCCTCCGACAGGAACTGACTAATGTGAGCCCTGCCTATATAATTTTCAGGATAACCAAAGAGTTCGAACCCGTTCTTATTGGTGTATGTGATTATGCCTTCAGCATTGCATTCATAAATCATCTGCGGCAGAAGATCCGCAATATCCCTGAACCTCTTCTCCGATACTTTGCGTTCCTCAGCTTCAAGTGATATCCTGTCATTAGCCTCACTGAGATCACTGACAAGTTTCTTCAGTCTGTCTTCACCCGCCCTGAGAGCTATCTCGGCCATTCTGAAATCTGTAACATCTACATGCAAGCCCACCATGCGGAGCACCCTGCCCTCGCTGTCACGCTCAATCGCTATTCCTGATGAAAGTATGCTTGAATAGTACCCTGAATTGTTCTTCATCCGGAATTCAACCCTGTAAATACCGGACCTCTTTCCGCTCAGATAATCCTCTGTCATCCTCTTAACGCGGACAGCATCGTCAGGATGAAGTATTGAAGAAAAAAGTTTATGGCTTCCGTCTCCTGCAACCGGCTCATAACCAAGCATCCTGAACATCTGATCGCTGAAGTAATGCTCTCCTCCGTCAAACCTGTTCTCCCATAGGCCTATACCGGAAGCGTCAAGCGCAACATTGAACCTCTCCTCAACGGTTTTTCTTTCGCGGATTTCATGAACAAGGGACCTGTTACGGTTTACAAGTTTCCTGTTCCAGATTATAATTATAATAAAAATGATAATAATAATTGATATAACCGGCAGGTGAAAGCCGGGGATGGATTCAATACATGTTTTTAGCGGGATGATGTGCATATAACCGGCAATACTACCGTCATATGCTTCTGCTTGTTCTGCAGCAGCCAGGCCCGTAACAATCATGCAGAATATGTTAAGCCACTTTTTACTTACCAGCATAAATGCTCCGCACCGGGATTATCAATAGATCTCAAAATACCTGTTTTCAGAATTCACACCATAGTCTTAATCATACATATAAAATATCACTACTGTCCCATACATTTTAGAACCCCAAATCCAGTTGAACGTCAAGCTGTTTAACGTGGTACTGTCTTAAGCGTGATCTTCCGGTGAAGTGAGCCCTTTTGTCAATACACGATTTTAAAAATATTTGGTGGATTCCCCTTTTTATGCTGCTTTTTCCTTCAACGAACACTTGAAGGCTGAATAATAAATCTCA
>Ga0116171_10003361_pt1 | contig 14810 bp, 8 predicted proteins | sample AD_JPNHW2_MetaG_FD_89798 | JGI IMG/M metagenome (GOLD analysis project Ga0116171, IMG submission 89798) | Active sludge microbial communities of municipal wastewater-treating anaerobic digesters from Japan - AD_JPNHW2_MetaG | ecosystem: Engineered > Bioreactor > Anaerobic > Digestate | place...
ACGGTGAATCAAAGACCGATGCGCAGGAAGTACTGAAAGACCTGATCGCTGAAAAGGCTGCATTGACACCACTTGGCGGTATCGGCGAAGAAACGGCGGGTTATAAAGGCTACGGTTATGCTACCGTGGTTGAGATCTTATCAGCTGCACTGCAAAGCGGTAGTTATATGAAGATGTTGCTTGGGCTGAAAGACGGGAAAAAGATTCCCTACCCGCTCGGACACTTTTTTATTGCCATTGACATCAATGCTTTTACAGAGCCCGAGGACTTTAAAAAGATTACTGGCGACATTCTGCGTGAGCTTAGGGATTCTAAAAAAATGCCGGGACAAAACCGCATTTTTACGGCCGGTGAAAAAGAATATTATATCTGGCTCGAACGCAAAGATAAAGGCGTTCCGATAAATGAATCACTACAGAAAGACATTTTGAAACTTATGGACGAGTTGAAAATAAGCGGATATGATTTTCCTTTCTGATAAAAAGTCTGTATGTATTAAGGGAGTTTTATTTCCGGCCTCAGGCGATAGTTTTGCATAAACTTCCTGATTCCTTTTATGTCTTTTGATTTTGTAGTATCTTCCTTAAATGCAGGAACGATCTCGCGAAGTTTATCGTAAATGAATCTTGTATATCCGGACATACTGTCCTGATATTTCAGATAGTCGATGGCTTGTATTAATGTGATCAATTCGATAGCAACCACATCATACGTATTACTGATCACTCTTTTGGTTATCAGCGCCGAGTTGGTGCCCATGCTAACAATGTCCTGATTGTCGTTGTTGCACGAAATGCTGTGAACATACATTGGGAATGAAAGCGTCTGGTTTTCGGCCACGCTCGAAGTAGCGGTGAACTGCACGCCCTGCATACCGAAATTAAGACCCAAAGTACCAAGGTTTACAAACGGCGGTAACAGATCGTTGAGTTTTGGATTCAAAAGATAATTCAATTGACGTTCGGCAAGCATCGAGAGTTTGGTCATCACGGTTTTAATTTTGTCCATTTCGAGTGACACATAATCGCCGTGGAAGTTGCCGCCGTGATAAATATTTTCGTGTTCTACGTCAACGATCGGGTTGTCGTTTACAGAGTTAAATTCGTTGATCAGAATTTCCTCGCTGTTGAGCAGCGTATCGTAAATAGGCCCTAGGATTTGCGGTACGCAGCGCAACGAATAATATTCCTGTACTTTGTCAGCAAGAATATCTTCCTTAAACTCACGCCCGTAGAGATGTTCCTGACGTTTGCGTATCAGCTTGCTGCCTGTAAGGATGTTGCGCATATAGCCGGCAATGATTTCCTGCCCTTTATGCCGTTTTACAACATTCAGTTCGTGCGAATAATGATCGTCGAAGGAGCCGACAATTTCATTTATGACACAGGAAGCAAAAATAGACCAGTTGAGAAGGTTGTAAGCATTCATCTGGTTGATGACACCGATGCCGGTCATGACCGATGTGCCGTTGATGAGCGATAAGCCTTCGCGTATGTGAATAGAAATAGGTTTGATGTTTTCGGCAGCAAAAACTTCGGCAGTAGGCGTGATTTTACCTTTGTACCATACTTCGCCTTCGCCAATAAGGGTGAGGGCAAGGTGTGCCAGTTGTACCAGGTCGCCGCTGGCGCCGACACCGCCGTGTTCGGGTATGACGGCTGAAATATTTTTATTTATAAGCAGCGTGAGCAGTTCCACCACTTCGGGATGGATGCCTGAGAATCCGCGCAGCTGGGTGTTCAGACGCGACAGCATGGCTGCCTTTGCAAATTTTTCGGGAATCGGGTCGCCGCAGCCAGAGCAATGCGAACGTATGGCGTTGTATTGCAGCTGTGTCTGGAATTCTTTTTCGATCTTATAAGGAGCCATCGGGCCTAAGCCGGTGTTGATGCCGTAAATAACTTTATCCTGGCTGAACTCATCAAGAAAATTATGACAGTTGCTTACCCGCTGAACCGCTTCGTTGCTGAGTTCAATTTCTTCTTTATGAAAAAGTATCTGGTAGATCTCTTCGAGTGTAAGGTCGTGTGCGCCTAATGTTATCATGGAGTTAGTTTTTATTTGTGTTCAACTTATATTTTTTGGAAACGGCTGCAAATTTCGTAAAAAATAGCTTACAAAACAGATTTTTATGTTGAATAAAATGAACCTGGTGAAAATGTCAAATTTATCTTAAAACAGTAAGCGTACCTTTGAGACTTTTAGAAATCTGCAGGAAGCCTGCCCAGTCTTCGGAATAATTTACCAGCCAAGAATAGACACCGTCGGGGACAACCGAACCTTTGTATTTTCCGTCCCATTGCTCATAAATGTTTTTTGATGTGTAAATAAGTTCGCCCCAACGGTTGTATAAGAAGAATTCATAATCAAGGATGTTTTGCCCGGCAACAAAAAAGAAATCATTCACGCCATCGCCGTTGGGTGTGAAGCACGACGGCACAAACAAGGTGGTAAGGTCGAGCACGATGGCAGTTTTTATAACAGAGTCGATGCAGCCAAACTGGTTAGTAACGATAAGTTTAACGTTGTAATTTCCGACTGAGTCGTAGGTATGGAAAGGACTTCTGTCGTTTGAAAAGCTGTTATCGCCGAAATTCCATAACCAGTTATTGATCACTCCTGTTGACCAATCTTCAAACCTGAACGTGGGATTCTCGATGGTGGTTATCGGCGGATAGAAACGAAAATCGGCCTTAGGCCCCGGGATAAGCGGAATATTTACCGTGGCAACAGTAGTACAAAAGCTATCTGTAACCGAAACATAATAAACACCTTCGGACAGATTGGTTATGGAAGTTGAATTATTTAGCGAGTCGACACTCCAAAGATAGCTGTATGGCGGGTTGCCACCCGAAACTGTAATGCTGGCAGCGCCTGTCCGCTTTCGGCAGGTGTCTGATTGAATATCGCTGAAATAAACCAGCGGTGGCGGCGTATTGGTAATAATTCCTCCGGTGGTTGCCGTACAGCCATAAACATCGGTAATGGTAACCGTATAGCTGCCCGCGTGAACATTCATCAGGTTCTGATTATTCTGCTGGGGTGAAGAGTTCCACAGGTATGTAAATGGTGGCGATCCTCCGTTAACCTCCGTATAAATGGCGCCATCGGCATTACTACACATTTCGTTACGAATGCTGTCGGTATAGATGCCGGGGCCGGTGAAATTGATCAGGGTAAGCATGTTGCTGGCCGTACAACCCAGATTGTCGGTGATCGTTACGGAATAATCGCCGGCCTGCAGGCTGCTTAGTGTGGCGGTGTTTCCGGAGCCGGGAACGCTCCAATGATAGGTAACCGGGAAATTGGCGTTATTGGCAACAGCCTGCACCGAGCCGTTGCCTAAGCTGCAGCTTTCGTTAATAATATTTGTGAACGTGACGGTTGGATCAGGCATTGTACCGACCGTTACAGTATCGTAAACGATAAAACAGTTATAGGCATCAACCACCTGAACAATATATGTTCCGGAGCCAAGACCGGAAACCGTGTTGGTGTGTATACCGGCCGGTTGCAGCCAGTTGATGGTATAAGGCCCGGTATGCCCGTCCTGAATGCTAAGGGTGATGGTGCCATCGTTGCCGGCGCAACTTTCGTTTTGAACAAGGGCGCTTAATACCGGCGGAACGACACACGGACCGTTGCAGCTTCGTGGTGTGGGGCTTAGAGGCCCGCTGTACCATGTTGTGCTGCCGTCCATTATTCTCTGAAAAGAAACATCATTGCCGGCAATACTCATGCCCGCATATTCAATTCCTGGAATGTTTCGGGCGGCAGTCAGCGATTGTGTGCCGCTGCAAGAAGTAGTTGTCACAACATTTTCCTGGTATTCTGTTTGAGAATAAAGGTTGGCAGCATTGCCATAAGCATCCCAATAAACAGCATCGACAGGAGATCCAGACGGGTTGTAAAGTGCGACCCAGCCGTATTCGTCTCGCAGGAACCAGCGGGTAGGGTCGCCGTCGAGGTACTGAACGCCAAAAGTGCTCTGCCTGTATATGTTCAGGTTGAAATCGAGAACAGGTACCTGCGAGGCATTACCTCCGACAATTACAAATCCCAATGGCGGAATTACAGTTCCCGACGGAAATGTAAAAGCGCCCCAGTTTGGAGTATCGCCCGAACCGGTAGATTGTAACATATTGCCTGCAAGCGTGTAGCAGCTGATGTCGACACTATTGCATGGGTTAGGGTTATAAAGTTCAATCCATTCGCGGTTTGCAGCCGGTTGCTCGGTGCTGCTTGTATTGTATAGTGAGTTTGCATTGATTGTAGAACTGCTTGTTCCCTGAGCCGGACTTGTGCATACTTCGTTAATAACAACAACCTGAGAATATAAGGACAAAGAAACATTGGCGGTGATAAAAAATAATAGCAATAAAAAGCGGTAATATTTAAACATCCTGTAATTGTTATAACTCAATACAAATTTAAATAATTTGACATAAAATTAGATTTGAAAAGCGATAATTAATATATTTGTTAGATAAAAGCGAATTTATGGAAAGCAAAATCATTGCCAATTTGTTCCTGTTGTTGATTTTTTCCTGTGCTTCTATTGGGAATCTTTTAGCCTGGGGTCTGAATAAACAAAAATGGGTGATTTTCACCAAGCCTTTTCTGATGCCGGTTCTGGCAATTTATTATGTGCTGAATTGTGATGATGCTTCCATAATTCTTGTTATTGCTTTGTTATTCGCATTTCTGGGTGACGTATTTCTGATCTGGCCGGAGAAAAAAATATTTTTCACTTTAGGGCTTGGTGGTTTCCTTATAATGCAGGCGCTTTATATCTATTTTATTGTTACCCGACAGCTTGATTTTGTTAATTATTCTCTGTTGCAGTTGTCATCAGCAATAGTGTTTTTGCTTGCCGGAATGCTGATTTATTTTATGCTTTTCAACTACCTGAAAGAGATGAAAATTCCGGTTCTTGTCTATATGCTGGTCATTCTTGCGGTTGCATTTTTTAGTTTTTTGAATATGTCTGGTAATTTCAGCAAAAACAATCTGATACAGTTTCTGGGGGCAATTTCATTTGTAATTTCAGATACCGTACTGGCTTATGACAGTTTTAAAAAACCGATTCGTCTGGCCAATGTGTGGATCATGGCGACATACATAATTGCGCAGCTTTTTCTTTTTGTCGGATTTATTAATACGTAAAAAATGAAAACGGAAAAATTTGTTTTAAAAACAGAAGACAATATTGAAGTTCATGTTCATTCATGGTTACCAGCCGATGGCAGAGAAATCAAGGGTATAATTCAGGTAGCTCATGGAATGGCCGAACATGCCGCACGTTATGAAAATTTTGCGGAAAATATGACGTTGGCCGGATATGCTGTTTTTGCAAACGACCACCGCGGTCATGGGCTGACAGCCGGAACCGTAAAGAATACCGGTTTTATATCGGGTGTAAACAGTTGGATCAGTGTGTTAAAGGATATGAAAATGCTGAATGATCACATTCATGAAACGTATAAAAACAGTAAGGTTATACTTCTTGGCCACAGCATGGGGTCGTTTTATTCGCGGGCATATTTAGAGAACTATCCGGAAACCATTTCGGGGCTGATCTTATCCGGAACAGCATGGCATCCTGCATGGTTGTTGAATTTTGGATTAATGGTTTCAAATATGCAGTGTTTTTTTAAAGGAGAAAAAAATCGCAGTCATTTGCTTGATAAATTGTCGTTTGGAGCATTCAATGGCAAGTTCAAGCCTAACAAAACTCCTTTCGACTGGCTGAGCCGGGACATAAATGCTTGTAAAAAATATGCCGATGACGACTATTGCGGATGGATTGCGACTTCATCATTTTTTCGCGAACTGTTCCGAATGCTGAAATTCATTCATAAACCGGACTTATACCATAATGCAGATAAAAACATGCCGGTGCTGATCTTTTCAGGTGAAAATGATCCTGTGGGAAATTTCACGAAAGGTCCGAAAAAAATGTATGCATTTTTGAAAAGCAAAGGCTTTGCAAACCTGACACTGACAATATACCCCGGCGGTCGCCATGAGATGCTGAATGAAGTTAATAAAAACGAAGTTTATAAGAATCTGGTGGAGTGGATAGGGGGGTGATAGTTTTTAGTTCATAGTTTTTAGTTTAGAGTTATAGTAATCAGCTCGCTGCGGCGGTATGGTAAATTAGGTTTTTTAGGTTTACATGATGGAAAATAAAGAAATAAAAGCGTTGATCTTTGACTGGGGGGATACCATTATGCGCGATTTCCCTGAAAAAGAAGGCCCGATGTATTTATGGGATAAAGTTGAATGGATACCCGGCGCAGAAAAAACGTTGAAGAAACTATTCGGGAAATATATTCTTGTAATTGCTACCAATGCCGGAGCCTCGGGCACAAAAGAAATGATTAAAGCATTGGAACGGGTTGGCGCAGACAACTATTTTTCACATTTTTTTTCTTCAAAAGAACTTGGTTTTGAAAAACCGGATGTGCGTTTTTTTTCATCAATAGCAAAAAAAATAGGTGTGCAGCCTGAAAATTGCATTATGATCGGCAATCTATATGAAAAGGATATTGTTGGTGCGAAAGCAAGTGGCATGAAAACCATTTTATTCAATGAAGCCCGTTTAACACATGTTTTTCCACAGGCGGATAAGGTTATATATGAAATGGGGGAGCTTTCTTCTGTTATGATTGACAACCTTTTTCTTCCTTAAATTTGTTCACTTCCATTAGAAGACCTGATAGGCGAGTTTTTACTGGATAATTTAACAGGTTGTAACGAATGTTATTTCCAGAACATCGTATTGCAATAATTAGATAATTCTATAAATACTTTTACTGTAAAATGTAGTTAACAATTTCTATGAAATACAAGTACTAAATAAAGATAAATTGTATAAAATATTTTTATTCAGTTAGATAATGTAATTATAATATTATACATAATTATGCTGAAATTTTGTTAAATTTTAGTAGTTATTTTAAAATATTTTATAAAAAGCTTGTAATATTAACAATTGTTTTATATATTTGTTTTGCTGTTGATTCCTAAACTAAAATTGCTATAATTTTCTGAGCATATTCTTCAAATAAAAAATTGAGGTATTCATTTTATAGCGCATTATGACACATAAAGTTTATAAGATTTTAGCGATCGATGACAGGCCTGAGAACCTGTTGTTGTTAAAAGGAATGTTTGCATTCTGTTTTCCTGAAATCCAGTTTATTGGAGCCAGAAGTGGTAAAGAAGGTATCAGTTTGTGTGAAAAAGAAACGCCCGACACAATACTTCTGGACATCATGATGCCGGATATGGATGGTTTTGAAGTTTGCCGCATTCTGAAAGCTGATAAAAATCTGAAGCATATTCCGGTAGTGATGGTTACCGCTGCCATGGATGAAAAGCCGATCCGGGTAAATGCTCTCAATGCAGGCGCTGACTCATTCCTGGCCAAACCTATAGATGAAAGCGAGTTCATTGCTCAGATCCGTGCCATGCTGAGGATCAAAGAATCGGAAGACCGTAAAATTTCAGAAAATCAAATGCTTGAAATTCAGGTGCGTGAAAGAACGGAAGAGCTGTCCAAAGAACTAGCCGAACGAAAGAGAACGGAACACCAATTGACCTTGTCCAATGCTCATCTTGAAAAAAGCCAGAAAGCAACTCAAAAACTGATGGATGAGCTGAAGATTGAGATGGAAGAACGAATTCAGGCAGAAATAAAAGTACACGAACATCTTATTGAACAGAAACAGATTTCAGAATTTTCAGAAAAGCTGGTAAGCATTAATAAGCTCGATGATATATACAAGTATGTCGGCCAGAAAGTATTTGAAAATTGTAATAATGTATATGTTTTTGTTACAATATATAATATTCATAATAAAACCATCAGAGTAAAGTTTGTTTACGGGCTTGAAAATTTTGTTGAGAAAATAAAAAAGCTGTTTGGACTTGACCCATTTTCAATCGATATGTCCATTTTCGATTTTACACCCAAAGAATTGGCAGATTTTAGAAAACAGAAATTTTTTGAACTTGGAAATAATGGTATCCATTTTTTATTTGCCAGAAACATGGACAAAGCGCATTGTCTTGAGATGGAGGCAATGCTTGGCGTTAAAAAAATATATACTATAGGATTTACGTCGGGCGAAAAAGTTTATGGCGGTGTTAGTATCCTTACTAAAGATGAAAATTTTAAGCCCCAATTTAAATTCATTGAAACAATGGTAAACCAGGCATCCGTTGCTTTGCAACGCTTGTTTGTTGAAGAAAAACTCCGGATCCGTGAGAAATTGTACCGCACACTGGTAGAAACATTACCGGATGCGATGATTATGACAGATTTGCAGGCTAAAATTATTGCAATCAATAATAAGGTCTTTGAAATGTTCAGATTAAGGGAAGATAAATTTGATCCGTCAATAATCAATATTGAAGATTTTATTGCATCAGGCGACAAAGAGCGGCTACTTGCCAATCAAAATAGAAAGATAGTAGGGGAAAATATCGGTATGCAAGAATATATAGGCTTACGAAATGATGGAAGCGAATTTCCCATCGAAGTGAACTCGACGAGTATTACTGATGAGCAGAATAAACCGTATGCTTTGATAAGCGTGATAAGGGATATCAGCAAAAGGAAACAGGCTGAAAAAGCATTAATAGAAAGCAGGGAACTGTACAAGCTGCTTGCTGAAAAGATGACCGATGTAGTCTGGCTTATGGATCTGAACGGAAAAAGTACGTTCGTATCTCCATCCATAACAAAGTTTACCGGGTTCAGTGTAGAAGAATATCTTGCGCAGACTATTGATAATCGCTTTACCCAGGAATCTGCTTCTTATGGAAAAATGATTTTAGCGCAGGAAATTGCAAGTTATAAATCATCGCCCAAAAAGCTGGAAAATTACAGCATTAATATGCAATTGGAATATGTCTGTAAGAACGGGCTGACCAAGTGGGGTGATCTGGTTGTTACCCCATTGTATAATAGGGATAATGGTAATGACAAATTAATTGGAATACATGGAGTTACCAGAGATATCAATGAAAAAAAACAGATAGAAGAAGCCTTACGAATTAATGAAAAAAAATTCAAACTGTTATCGGCAGAACTTGAATCTATTCTTGATCATATTCCCGGCATGGTATTCTATAAAGACACAAATAATAAGTTTATACATGTAAACAAAATTTTTTCGGATACTCATAACATGTCTAAAGAGCAGATAGAGGGTAAGAATTGCAAAGACATTTTTCCGATAGAAGATGCAGAAAAATATTACCAGGATGATCTAAAGGTTATTAATTTGGGTAAGCCAAGGTTAAATATAGAAGAGTCAGTAGTTATTAATGGTACTAAAAGATGGGTAAATACAAGTAAAATACCCTTTCGGGACGAAAATGGTAAAATCATTGGTATTATTGGTTTGTCTTTTGATGTGACCGAAAGAAGACTGGCAGAGAAGAAACTTAAGGAAAGTGAACAACGTTATCAGTTCATTGTTGAAAATACCGATGACATTTTATGGCTGATGAACGGAAATTTAGAATTTGAATATGAAACGCCATCAGTTAAAAAATTCTTAGGTTATACCGAAGAAGAACACATGAAACTTTCCTTTGAAGATTATATGACTCCTGAATCAGCCAGAAAGATCAGGGCTGAATTTATGGAGGGAATGAAGAATCTTCAGACCAAACAATACGATAAACTGAGAAATAAGGCAGAGATTGAAATTGAATATATCCGAAAAGATAAAACCCATGGATTGGCAAGGATCACGATGATCATGATTCGCGATGAGCAGCACAATATAAAAAAGATAAGAGGAATAACTACAGATATAACTGAGCAAAAGCTTGCTGAAACTGCACTTCAGGAAAGTGAAGAAAAATATCGTCTTCTTACCAGAAATATTGCTGATGTTTTAATGCTCTTTGACAGGACAGGAAAAATTCTTTATACGAACGACGCCGTATACAACCATCTTGGTTATATTCCTGAATTCATTATCGGGAAGAATATTAAAAATTATCTGTTCAAAGAAGATATAGTTCAACTTTTAAGTATTGTAAGGAAAGGGTTGTATAATAAGTCTGCAAGCGAAAATATTGTAGGCCGCATAAAGAAGAAATCAAGTGGTTTTGTTTGGTTTGATATCAGCATCTTGTTTATCAGGAGCGAGAAAGGAAGAATCACAGAGTTTCAGTGTGTGGCACGCAATATTACTGATAAAATTGAATCAGAGAAGAAACTTGATAATGAAAGGCGCAAAGTGATGTCGGCGCTTATTGATGGTCAGGAACTGGAACGGCAGCGCCTGTCGATGGAATTACATGACGGCATCGGTCAGAAACTTGCCGCTATTAAATTACAACTTGAAAATTCGACGGATTTGGGCGTTGAAGAAACCCGTGAATCCATTATAAAAGTAAAAACGGAATTTCGCGACGTAATAGAGGAAATACGCTCAATATCGCAAAATATTAGTCCTTCAATACTTTCCCATATTGGTCTATTGCCTTCCATCGCCTTACTTATTAATAAGTTCAAGGAAAGCGCAAAAATCGAACTGGAGTTTTCTACAATTGGTGACTTTGAGCGTTTGCCCGAAAAGACATCATTTTATATCTATAGGATAATACAGGAAGGCCTCACCAACATAGCAAAACACTCTAAGGCAACCATAGCTAGCATAGCGCTGATAGAAAAGGACCAGCACCTGCTTGTCGTGATTGAGGATAACGGGAAAGGAATTTCAATAGATGAAGAAAACTATGTGAAAGGCAATGGTCTTTCAAATATGAGGCAAAGAGCGTTTCTGCTTAACGGAGAAATGAATATTGAATCAGGAGTGGATCAGGGGACGGTGATATTAATAAAAATTCCAAAATAATTTTCTTATGAAAATAATAAAAATACTCCTTGTCGATGATCACCAGATCATATTGGACGGGATACATAACATGCTTTCAAAAGAACGGAACATTTCTATTTGCGGAACCTGCCTTTCAGGCAAAAATGCTTTTGAACAGGCTATGAAACACAAACCGGATATTATCATCACAGATATTATGATGCCTGAAATGAGCGGTATTGATTTGATCAAAAAGATCAGATCATATAACCTGCCTTCTAAAATACTCGTGCTTTCGATGTTTGCCTCGTCAGAATATATTCAAAGTGCGGTAAGTGCTGGAGCAAATGGCTTTTTGATGAAACAAAATGCAACCCGCGATGAACTGATGACAGCCATTAATTACTTAATTGCCGATAAAAATTATTTCAACACAGAAGTTGCCAATACTATTGTTCATGCAAAAAAATCTGAAATTGATACCAACGGTATGTTTATAGATAAACATGATGAGGACCTTTTATCAAAAAGAGAGCTTCAGATATTGAAACTATTTGCCGAGGGAAATACCAATCACGAGATCGCTTCTAAGTTATTTATAAGTCTTCGCACTGTGGAAACACACAAATCAAATATGATTACAAAATTGAGCCTGAAAACATATGTTGACCTGGTGAAATATGCGATCAGACACAAACTTGTCGAAGCCTGATCCGGCATTATGAAGCCTGTTAGTTAACTTTTTCAATCTGGTTATTCTCCGTTATCATTGATACAGCTGTATGTTCTTATAAAAGAATTACTATTGTAATGTAGTTGTTCCTCTTGTATTTCCCTTATTCACATATTGCGTTTCTCGCAAAAAAATACGGCAAAGCACTTAAATCGATTTTAGTGCATTTCAAGAGTTTTTCAGCGAAATACTAATTCATTCCGTATAGCCAGGCAGTATTTTTATTGCTATCGTTTTGCCGCGAATGTCTGTTGTTAATATTGATGTTAAATAGCGTATAATGAGATAATTAAATAAAATTAACTAAAAAAATCTTATGAAAAAGTATACAATCACTTTTAACAAAAACACAGGTAATAAGACATTGCCTGAGATTGCAGGAAGTATCATAAGTTTAATTATCATTTTGATTTTATGGCTTTTTGCACCCCAAATTACATCAGCTCAAAATATACAGAATTATGATGAAGTGTTAAAAGACCTTAATTCTGTAAAGTCTCAGTCATCATTGGCCTCTGAGGTAGTGCACTTGAAAAGCCTGATGTTTGAGTTGCAACCAAGCTTGTATCTGCACAGCCAAACTGAAAAACAGGATAACAAAACGCTTCCCGTATGTTTAAATACAGATAACGAATCAATAGCAAAACTATATGAAGCAAATCCATTGTTTAGCGAAGTTGAACTGATTACAATATATTTAAAGAGCCAGAAAGATCTTGATTTTATTTTAGAAGTTTCCAGGCTCCTAAGTTTTAAAAAACTCAGATATATTCAGTTTCTGTGCGGCTTTGAATGTGTTGCAGATCTTATCAGGCCTCACTACAAAAGCGATTCAGGTTCAGGAATCGTTGTGTTTTACAGAATATCAATACCGAATTAAATAAACAATAAATGATAAGTATCCTGATTCAAAGTGAAAATAAATAGTAAGTTGCCATGAAAAAACTATATGCCACCACAAGTATTACAAGCGCAGCAAGGTATGGCTTGTTATTTATTGCAATACTTTTTTGCAATATTTTTTATGCAAACGCACAGGTTCAGAAAGTTTTTACCCAGCGAACTTCGGTTTATTCACCAACAAAAAAAATATATAATATAAAAGGTGATTTTACCATGATTGGTAACACCAACCTGACACTGGCGGATTATTCTGACACGCGGCTAAACAGCAATAACGATATGATATTGGTAGATGCAGACAGCGATGGATCTACCACTAATTCATCATCGGCCACCTTAACTTTTTCGACCGAGAATGGTGCTATACCATCGTGTTCGAATATTATTTATGCTGGCTTATATTGGACAGGGCGGACCAACAGCTTTGTAACCACATTAGCCAAGCGCAGCATAAAATTAAAATGTCCGGGGGAAACCAGTTATCATACATTAACTGCCGCGGTATCAGATATTCAATATCCCGGTGATAATGATATGTATTCCGGCTACATTGAAGTTACGGATTTTGTCAGGCAACATGGAACCGGCGCATACTGGGTTGCCGATATGGCTTTATCAACAGGAAATGGAGGACCGACCGGTTATTACGGTGGCTGGGGAATGATCGTAGTTTACGAAAATTCTAAAATGAAATGGAGGGATGTCACCGTTTTCGACGGATATGCTTATGTGCAAGGCAATGAAACGGTACATTATGATTTGCCGATCTCGGGTTTTAACACCACGCAGTCAGGACCGGTTAACATGAAACTGGGCCTGATGGCAGGAGAAGGGGATGTTGGCATCTTAGGCGATTATTTTCAAATACAAAAAGTTAGCGATGCAAGCTGGCTTAGCTTACATCATGATGGCAACACCGTCAACAATTTTTTCAACAGTTCTGTCTTTACCGGCGGTAATGCCCGCAACCCTAATTTACTAAACAATACCGGAGTCGATATCAGTATGTTTACGATTGAAAATCCCAGTAATACAGTAATAACCAACAATCAGACATCGACTACCTTCAGATACGGGTCTACTCAGGATACCTATATAATATTTTGTATAGCCATGGCTGTTGATGCGTATATTCCATATCCCGAAGGTTTGATTGCGGTTGATAACATCAATGGCATATTACCCGGCAATCCGCCTACAGTCCAACCGGGGCAAGATATTGAATATAATGTCGCGATAAAAAATAAAGGCACAGAACCTATAAACAATACAAAAATTATTATCCCCGTTCCATACACCGCAAGCTATGTAAGCAGTTCAAGAGTAATAAATTTCACACCGCTTCCCACACCAAACAATTTGTATTATGACCCAACACTTGGTGCAACCGGTTCGATTGTATGGGATTTTGGCACAATTCCGTTACCCGCCGATCCAAATACAGTACTTGCAACCCTAACTTTTAAACTTAAAGTAACAACAAATTGCAATATATTAATGAATCCCAATTGTCCGCCGGATGTATCGGTATACGGTACATTCAGTGGCACCGGCGCTACCAGTCTAAACAATTTTTCGGGATTTCATTTTATTCAGGGTTATCATACTTCTGAAATTTGTCAGGGTGAGCCAATATATGACCCGCTTCATGTTGCTATTGATGCAACCCAGTATATTAGCCAACATTGCCAGGGAAATCCAAGCGAACTGGCATTAACTTTTTGTAATGTTGGTTCAACTATACCTGTGACAAACGTATCAGGTAATTTTCCTCCGGGCTCACTTTTCTACGATTCTTATCCTGTAACATCCTCTTCCATTGAATATTCAATTACAAATCCATTTCCCGGAACTGCAGGGACACATACATATTATGCTGTGCCTCCGGGTATAACGGATTGTTATTTTACTTTTACCATAACAGTTACTAATATCACTTCAACGCCCACAGTAGCTCCGGTTACCTATTGCCTGAATGCTGCAGCCCAGCCACTCACGGCAACGGCTAGTGATCCATCATACACATTATATTATTATACATCAACATCTCCTTCGGAAATTCCACAGCTGTCCATTACACCATCAACCGCGGCAGTGGGGACAACGACATATTATGTGGCAGAAGGCGCTTCGGCCTCATGTATCAGTCCAAACAGAGCAGCAATCAATGTAACGGTGAGGGCGTTACCCATTGCGGAAGTTACAAGTAATTCGCCAATATGCATAGGGAGAAATCTGTATTTATACGAAACCAGCGGCAATGCCATTGACTGGAGTTGGACCGGGCCAAACGGTTTTACTTCTGATTTGCAAAATCCGGTTATTC
>Ga0116171_10003362_pt1 | contig 14810 bp, 12 predicted proteins | sample AD_JPNHW2_MetaG_FD_89798 | JGI IMG/M metagenome (GOLD analysis project Ga0116171, IMG submission 89798) | Active sludge microbial communities of municipal wastewater-treating anaerobic digesters from Japan - AD_JPNHW2_MetaG | ecosystem: Engineered > Bioreactor > Anaerobic > Digestate | place...
GCACGATCCTTATCCATTCCAGACCCGGCTTGCCACCGGAGAGAAGCTGCCGGAACTGATCGACGTTCCCACTGGCCTGGGCAAGACCGATGCCGTGGTCCTGGCCTGGCTGTGGCGCAGACGTTTTGCCGGGGAGCAGGTGAGCCGGGCAACGCCGCGGAGGCTGGTGTACTGCCTGCCCATGAGGACGCTGGTAGAGCAGACTGAGGGGAAGGCCAGGATGTGGCTCGGGAACTTGGGCCTTCTCTCAGAAACGCCCGGCAGGACTGAGCCTGCGGATGCGAGCAAATGGACTTGGGGAGAAAATAACGGTCTGGATAAAACTCGCATCAGCGTCACTGTGCTCATGGGCGGCGAAGATAAAGATGATTGGGACCTCTACCCGGAGAGGGATGCGATAATAATAGGAACCCAGGACATGCTCCTCTCCCGCGCCCTCAATCGCGGCTACGGCATGAGCCGCTATCGCTGGCCGGTGCACTTCGGGCTGCTCAACAACGACTGCCTCTGGGTGATGGATGAGGTGCAGTTGATGGGTGTGAGCGTCGAGACTTCTGCGCAGTTGCAGGCGTTTTGCAGGTCGTTTGGGACCATGAATCCCGTCCAGTACATCTGGATGAGCGCCACAGTAGGAGAAAAGCAGCTTGAAACTGTGGACCATCCAAAACCGCGCGAAGGATGGACAAAGCATCTTCTTGATTCGGAAGAAAAGAAAAATCCAGAGGTGCAAAAGAGGTTTCAGGCCGAGAAGCCTTTGAAGAAGGCCGAGTTGAAACTTTCCAAGGACAACGAAAAGAAGTCCTATGCCAGGGAAATGGCAGATCTAATATTATCCAAACACAAAAAGAGCAGTTTCACCCTGGTGGTTGTCAACCGCGTTGATCGCGCTCAGGAGATCTACAAAGAGTTGCTTTTTCAGGGACGCAACGAGCAGGACTCTGCGGTCCTTCATTCTCGATTTCGAGAGGGCGATAGAAAGTCCCGGATGCAATTGTTAGATGAGAAGCAGGACAGAATAATAGTAGCGACTCAAGTGGTCGAGGCAGGAGTGGATATCTCTGCCCATACGCTTATTACCGAACTTGCCCCCTGGCCTTCCCTCGTTCAGCGAATTGGAAGGTGCAATCGTAGAGGGGAATATCAAACGGATGCTCAGATATTCTGGGTTGACATGGAAACAGACAATGATGAAAGCGGCCTGGTGCTGCCTTACGAATCCGCAGATCTTGATATTGCCAGAGACATGATCGAGAAAATTCCGAATTCCAGCGCGAGTCCGGAGTCATTGGCACAGGCAGCGAAGGGCTATGTTGAGCCGGAAGCAGTTAGGGCTGTTGTGCGCAGGAAGGATTTCATAGACCTCTTTGACACCACACCTGACCTCACGGGCAATGACCTGGATGTCTCTCGTTTTATTCGGGAGGGAGAGGATAAGGACGTGCAGGTCTACTGGAGGGATGGCTTTTCAAAAGAGGAAGGACCGAAGGTGGCTCTTGATTCTGCAAATCGAAAAGAGCTCTGTTCTGTTTCCATCGGCAAGATCAAGGATTATCTGAAGAAGCATAATGGATGGATTTGGGATCACCTGGAAGATCGGTGGAAGAGCGTGGGTGAGTCCGGAGAGGTTAAGGGCTGCAGGCCTGGTCAGGTCTTGCTGCTCCACCCAGAAAACGGCGGCTATTCTTCTGTCCTAGGGTGGGTGGGAGCAGAAGCCAAAATGGCAACATCAGTTGAGGTCATTCCCGCAAATGAGTGGGTCCGATCCCGGGATGATCATTCGATGAATGGGGACAAGCAATCCAATATTGGAAGTTGGGTCACACTCAGAGATCACACCGATCATGTCAAAAGTGAAGTTCAAGCTCTTTCAGAAAGCCTAACGATTCCTGATCATTGCAGAACGGTGCTGTGTGAGGCTGCTATCTGGCATGATGTCGGAAAAGCTCATCAGGCCTTTCAAAATATGCTTTTGTCCGGAATGGAAGATGATGGAGGCTTGAAATCCGGCGGCCCCTGGGCAAAGTCTGATGGCAACACAGGCAGGCCGCTCTATTGGGTTATATCATGCGATGGAAATAAAATCGAGAGAACGTATTTCAGGCACGAGCTGGCGTCATCTCTGGCCTGGCTGCAAACCCAGGGCAGGATGGCGGAAGACGCCGATCTTGTGGCCTATCTGATCGCCGCCCACCACGGCAAGATAAGGATGTCGATAAGATCCCTGGATAAAGAGAAGCGTCCGAGGGAACCCGATCGGCTCTTTGCCAGGGGCATATGGGATGGCGACATTTTATCCCATGTTGAAGGCATTCTGGATCAGGATGTCACGTTGGATCTCTCAATAATGCAAATGGGGGAAGGAAGCTGGCTGGAAAGGATGACTGCACTGAGAGATAAAACCGGATTGGGGCCGTTCAGGCTGGCTTTGCTGGAGAGCGTTTTACGCATAGCCGATTGGAGAGCCTCTGCAAAGGAAGAGAAGAAAGTGGTGGTCAGATGAGCGCCGAATTAAACGACCTGATTCTCATAGGCTGTGCACCTGTGCCTCTCGCTCACTATCTCAAGGCGCTGGGGATATTCAGGATCGTAGCCGAACAGAAAGACCATGGCGTCAAAGGCTATTGGAAAGGCGATTCCTTCTGGCTTAAAAATACTTTAGATCGAGAATCTCTGCGGTCGTTCTTCTTGGAGGAATACCGTCCCACTCCGATCATAGCTCCCTGGAATGGCGGCAGCGGATTCTACTTTCAGGAAGAGAAGCTAAAGGAAAAGGACCCCTTGACCGGAAAGAAAAAGAAAACCGGACGCAGGATAAAACATACTGCTGCAACCAGGGCGCTTCAAGCCATTCTCGAATCAAAGGCTGACAGGCTCACAGATTATCGCAAATCACTTGCTGTCGTCAAGAGCCTTGTCGAAAAGATGGGGCTGGATGAAGCACCCGGCAAAGAAGAAAAAGAGGAGCTCATTCAGGCAGTAAGAAATAGCCTACCGGATCAGGCAATAGACTGGCTTGATGCGTCTGTTATCTTGACAACCGAAAAAGCCAGATTTCCTCCGCTCCTGGGAACCGGAGGAAATGATGGAAACCTGGATTTCAGCAGCAATTTCATGCAGAGGCTGGCAGACATATTTGAATTTGAAAATGAGAATGGAAATTCGAAAGGTCGGTCCGGTTCATGGCTGGATGGGGCTTTGTTTGGGGAAAACACAGACGGCCTGATGAGCGGAATTGCCATTGGCCAGTTCTATCCCGGCGCAGTGGGCGGACCGAATTCTGCGTCTGGTTTTTCTTCGGACTCGCCTGTGAATCCCTGGGATTACATTCTCATGATCGAGGGCGCATTATTCTTTGCTTCAGCTACGGTCAAGCGGCTGCAGGCAAATATGCCCGGCGTTCTGAGCTACCCGTTCAGCGTTCACCCATCTGGCGTGGGATACGGCAGCGCGGCGGAGAGCGATGAGAAGAGCGCGAGAGCTGAGATTTGGATGCCGCTTTGGGAGAAGCCCGCGGGATTGTCGGAGTTGAAGAGCCTCATGAGCGAAGGGCGTGCTCAGGTCGGGGCGAGGCCTGCCAGAAATGGAGTTGACTTCGCCAGAGCGGTTGCATCTCTGGGAGTTGACCGGGGCATAAAATCGTTTCAAAGATATGGATTTCTGGAAAGAAATGGTAAGAACTTCTTCTCAGTACCCCTCGAAAGGATCATGGTGAGCCGAAAGATCCAGGTCGAGCTGCTGAACGATGTGGATGGATGGCTCGACTATTTACGAGGCAAAGCCAGATCAGACAATGCGCCATCATCTGTAGGTCGTGCTCTGAGCCTTCTTGATCTCTCCATTTTGGCGTTATGCAGAGAGAGTGGGAATGATCAGGCCCAGGCGACCCAGTCCTGGAGGGTCCAGGATGTGTTGATTGCCCTGGGGAGGTGCGAGAGGGCCATCGTCCGAAGCTCCAGATGGGCCAAAGAGGCATTTGTAAGACCGGTGAGCCTTCTCTCCAAAGAGTGGCTGATTGCGGCGAATGATCAATCTCCCGAGTTCTTTCTGGCGGCAAGCCTTGCCTCAGTGCATGGCAGATATAAAGACCGCGAGAACCGAGAATTCACCATGTGGCTGCGATCTCAGATTGAGCCTATCGATCACGGAAATTTTAGGTCGTTTGATGAGACGCTAGAAAATGATGCGGTTTGGTCCGATGGAGAGCCGATTTCGGTCATGAATGATATTTTCTCCCGGAGGATTATGATGGCAGTTCGTTCCGGAGCCAGTGGTTACACCGACCAGGGGAATATTGAAGCGGACCTCGGAGATATTGCAGCATTCATTGAAGGACACATCAATGAAAAGAGGATGATGGATCTCCTCTGCGGACTGATCTTGGTTGACTGGAGTCATGTGTCTGAGGATTTCATTGAAAGGAGAATCCAATCTGAAATAATCTCGCCTTCTGCCAGTTTTGCCCTGATCAAGCTTTGCTTTGCAGGCAGAAAAGTACAGGGCGTGTCGGTTCCTCTGGTCCCGCAAATTCACAGGAGAGCGGCCACTGGAGATGGATTTGGCGCTCTGCAATTGGCAGAGCGGCGACTGAGGGGGAGCAATCTTCCTGCGGCCAAGATCAGCACCAAGATTTCCCCTGAATTGACAAGAAGAATAGCAGCAGCTCAGCTCTTTCCCATTGGAGAGTGGCAAGTAGACCACTTGGCAAGAATTGTCATGAGCCCGAGTGTCATTCTAGAAGATGATCAAACGAAGATGTTAAGGAGTGAGTGAGATGGATCTAGAAATTTTAAGAAATGAACCGCGCTTGCTTGTTGAAGTCAATTTGAAACCGCTACAGGGAACCAGGTTTCAGCCTACGGGTTTTCCCGATCTCGGGGCCGCAACTTACCAGGCAGCCGATTCAACCTCAATGCTCCTTGTTGAATCTGCACAGAGCATGGCCAATCGAATGGAAGCAGTGTGTTGGGATGAAGGCAATGATGATTGGACCCTAGCTTTGAAGGGATTGCCGTATATTCGAGTGATTGACAAAAACGGCAGGCCTTTGACCAATTCAATCCTTGAATCTCATCGCATAAATAGCCCTTATATCTTGGAATCTAAAGATAAAACGTTCTTTGAGCGGATTAAAGGCGATCTGGGTGTCATGGAGACTGGCAGAGTGGACCTTCAGCTTCTTGCCAGGACGCTTCTGAAATACGATGTCAATTCCTTATTGCATGGGGTGTTTCTGGCAAAAAAGGATCTGGCTGGCGGGCGTCTACGACTTCCCAGAGCACTTTCCGGTTTTGTTGAGGCGGGAAATGTAAATGTGGCAGCTAGCGGCGGCGTGAAGAAGGATGAGGTAAATCCCAGCGGGGACGCAAAAAAAGGATTTGGCCATGTGCCTTTCCATCGGGATGAATATACCGGAAGCATAACCGCCTTCTTTAACATCGATCTGGCTCAGATACGAGGTTATCGTCTGGGAAGAGATGTGGAAGATCTGCTGACCATCCTGGCTATCTACAAAATAAGGAAAGTTCTCAGTGAAGGGCTTCGTTTCAGAACTGCCTGTGATCTTGAGGTCAATGGAGATATTCAGGTAAACAAGCCTGTAGGCTTTCTGTTTCCAACCCTGAAAGAGACTGAAGAGGCATTGCCGGTATTGATCGAGCGCTGCAAATCAAATTTTGCAGAGCCTGTTGTTACTACTGTGAGTTTCAAAGAGTGACGGTATGCTGGCCATTGAAATAAGGTTTCCTGCCGGAAAATATCATGCTACACCCTGGAACCGCCAGGTGAATGAGGGGGCAGTTGAGTGGCCGCCGTCACCCTGGCGAATTTTAAGAGCGCTGATCTCAACCTGGTATCATAAGCTGCAAGCAGAGATCGATGAGGAGACAATCCGCAAAATCATAGAGAAACTCGGCGCTCATCCACAATATTTCTTGCCCAAAGCCTCCCTGGGGCATACCAGGCATTACATGCCGCTCTACCGGGAAGCTACTACTATGGTTATCGATACCTTCGCAGCGATTGACCGTGAAAGCCGACTCATCATTCACTGGCCGCAGGTAGATCTGAGCAACGAGGAAATGTCTGCTTTGTCGAAGCTACTGGATCGAATCGGATATCTGGGCCGGGCAGAGTCGTGGATTGAAGCCCGGCTGGCAGAAGGTCCTCTGGTGCAGGCAAATTGCATTCCGCTAAAAGAGGATTCGGCTCTTCCGGATGGATTTGAAGGTATTCAAACTCTTGCGGCAATGCCCTCTCAAGAATATTTAATCTGGAGGCAGAAAGAGGTTGACGCCAGAGTATCTCGAAGGCTTGCGGAATTGGGCAATGCATCAAAACTTAAGAAGAAGGATCTGGATAAAATCGAAGAACACCTTCCGGCAGATATTTTCAGTGCGCTTCATGCTGATACTGGCGACCTCAAGAAAGCTGGATGGAGCCAGCCGCCTGGAAGCGTTTGGATGTACTATGCTAGATCGCGCGATGCCTTTGCAGTGATCCCGCGTGCAGCAAAATTTGTAGACCGCCAAGATCCGGCTACCATTGCGCGTTTTGCCGTAGCAAGCCAGGTTCCGCCAAGGCTGACCGATGCCGTCAGCTTTGCAGAGAGAGTCCATCTTGCTTTGGTCAGCCGATCACATGGTTCAACAGTTTTTACAGGTTGCGACGAATCGAAGAGACCCCTTACTGGACATAAGCATTCATTCATTTTCTGTGAGTCGAATTTGGGTTTAGGCAAAGGCAGGCGCGGGGAAATTACTCATGTTGTCGTTCATGCTCCAATGGGCTTTGAACTGAAAGAGCGGCGAGCACTTGATAGCTTGACTGCTGTCTGGGGTCATGGGGACCATGACATCCAGCTCATTCTCCTTGGAGTGGGCCAGCCGGAGGATTTCGCTGGGCTTGATGAGGGCAAAGGGGAGTCGCCAATGCTGGCTAAATCTGACAGATGGATTTCCAGAACGCCTTTTGTATCGACCCGTCATCCCAAGGCTACAAAGACTGGAGTACCAAAGCTCGACGAGAATGGCCTACAGATCGGAAGTGCTGAGCATGAGTTGCGAAGGCTGTTGATGCTGAACAATTTTCCAGCTCCTATTTCAGTTGAGCCGTTTCCTTCAACATACCTGGCCGGCCACGAAACGAGGTGGCTGAAATTTCGGCGGGAACGCAATCATGGAAATGGCAGGAGAGAGGAAAGCGGGTATGGATACGGATTCAGAATAAGATTTCCCGAGCCTGTGCAAGGCCCCATTGCTCTCGGCTACGGTGCCCATTTCAGCTTGGGCCTCTTCATCCCGGAGTCGCCCTGATCTCAGCCCACCTGCCCGCCCGCGCCTCCGGGCTCGCGCGCGCGTGTGGGCCTGCGGGGCCACCTGCAAGCCGGTTATGCCAATTCTTTAATATCATAATCGCAATAGATAACAAAGATGGTACTAGCAGAAGTTGAGATGCCTGGCTCCATCCTGGCCCTGATCAAAGTGGATCGTGACCAGTTGGGTCCATTTATAAAGCGTTCTCTGGCAGTGGAGCTATACCGGGAAGGCAAGCTCTCATTGGGCAAGGCTGCGGAGCTTGCCGGGGCAAAGAGCAGGTGGGAGATGCTTATGCTCCTCGGTGAGAGGGGTGTGCCGCTGGACTATACTGCAGAAGATGCGAAGGATGATCTTCAGACGCTCAGAGAAGTGCTGAACCGATGATAGTAATCAGCAATTCGACGCCTCTAATTGCCCTGGCAAAGATAGGCAAGCTGTTCCTGCTCAAGGAATATTTTGGCGAAATCCGCATTCCTGAAGAGGTCTATGATGAAGTGGTGCGAAGAGGGAGCAGCATGGCGGGATCTGCTGAGGTGGCTTCATGCAATTGGATAACAAGGGAAGATGTGACCAACAAGCTTGCAGTGGAAGCACTCTGCATATCACTTGACAGAGGCGAGGCCGAGGCCATCGTGCTCGCCAAAGAAAGGAAAGGATTGCTGATAATTGATGATGGTGACGGCAGAAGAGCTGCCAGGCAACTTGGCTTGAAGATAACAGGAACAATTGGCGTTCTGCTGCTGGCATCCAACGATGGAAAACTGGATCTGAAAAACGCATTATCTGAGTTGAAAACTGTGGGATTTCATCTTAGCAACAAGGAGTATGATAGAATCCTATCGCTTTGATTTTAGGGAGTCTCTTCTCCCTGCCCGCGCCTCCGGGCTCGCTCGCGCGCTTGTGGGCACCATCACCGTGTGCCCGCAGGATATTCTGAACAGGTGCGTCGACGGGTCCATGAGATCTCTTTTCCAGGCCATGCAGCAAGTTCTGCTAATTAAGCCGAAAGATAATAATAGATCAAGCTCCTTTCGAGAGGTTATGTGGTTCCGGGAGGACCGGGGAGCGCTCGAAGCGCCTCTTAACAGCGAAAACTCCTGCGAAGACAGACGCACTTTGTCAAAAACTCCCAGAGAGTTAACGAACCGCTCGAAAATGGCCATTTTTTCGATATCATCTGAGGCCGAAAAATGGCCGCCATTTCCACGGCAAGAAAGTCGTGGCCCCATTGAAGCTGTCCTGGCAGGAGTGGCCCAAACATCCACATTGGCAATTTCCACGGCAAGAAAGTCGTGGCCCCATTGAAGCAATCCTGTCGCCTGGCATCGCCGGCCGCCTTTCGGAAATTTCCACGGCAAGAAAGTCGTGGCCCCATTGAAGCTGGAGAGATCTCCCCATCTCCCATGAAGTTTGACAACGTATTTCCACGGCAAGAAAGTCGTGGCCCCATTGAAGCGGGCCGGGCTGCATGACCTCGCCCGATACCGAGCCGCGCATTTCCACGGCAAGAAAGTCGTGGCCCCATTGAAGCTCAGAATATACTCCATACAAGGCCGCTGGCCCGGATTTCCACGGCAAGAAAGTCGTGGCCCCATTGAAGCCCGCTTTGGCTCGGCGATCCACGCACCTGCAGTAGCATTTCCACGGCAAGAAAGTCGTGGCCCCATTGAAGCTCAGAATGACTTCACGTTCCCCAGCATAACCAGTATTTATTTCCACGGCAAGAAAGTCGTGGCCCCATTGAAGCGACATAGACGTTAATCCATATGCTGATTTCCGGCATTCTATTTCCACGGCAAGAAAGTCGTGGCCCCATTGAAGCGTCGAACCTGTCCGGCATGCGGCGGGGAAGCTCTTCCCGAAATTTCCACGGCAAGAAAGTCGTGGCCCCATTGAAGCAGATAGCTTCGTCCATCGTACCAAGCTATGAGACTTACCATTTCCACGGCAAGAAAGTCGTGGCCCCATTGAAGCAGTTCAACTAAGATGTATAATTGTTCCTCAAATCCTAATTTCCACGGCAAGAAAGTCGTGGCCCCATTGAAGCTGAACATCCTCTCGATCTTTATATTGAGGATAATTCAATTTCCACGGCAAGAAAGTCGTGGCCCCATTGAAGCGGGGTCTTAGACTTAGGATTGAATCCGACAGTTACCTATTTCCACGGCAAGAAAGTCGTGGCCCCATTGAAGCCGTTTTTGGTTCATCCAAGTAAGCGAGGTACTTTGATTTCCACGGCAAGAAAGTCGTGGCCCCATTGAAGCACATGCCAGTGAGCCCAACATGGGAAAAAGCCTAGAAATTTCCACGGCAAGAAAGTCGTGGCCCCATTGAAGCGTAACAATCCAAAACTCTAAATCTTTGCTTGAATCCCATTTCCACGGCAAGAAAGTCGTGGCCCCATTGAAGCGATGTATTAAAATATGAAAATGGATGGATTCTAGTTATTTCCACGGCAAGAAAGTCGTGGCCCCATTGAAGCTAAGCCCTTAACTTTTTGCCGTCGCGTTTTTTAAGAATTTCCACGGCAAGAAAGTCGTGGCCCCATTGAAGCTAGTAGGCACTCTCTCCATATGCGAGGCTGATGCAGTATTTCCACGGCAAGAAAGTCGTGGCCCCATTGAAGCGTCGGCTGGAATAGTTTTAACCATATTAAATCTCTCCTCAAAATTTCCACGGCAAGAAAGTCGTGGCCCCATTGAAGCCACGAATACCAGGGCCGAGGTGCCAAGGATATCTGATTTCCACGGCAAGAAAGTCGTGGCCCCATTGAAGCCTGCGCCCACACACAGGAAGGATCTCTGGCCTCACCATTTACACGGCTGAAAGGTCGTTGCCCATCGAAGCGAAGCTAACGAAAACCCTTTTGGCTTAAGCGCATGACATCTCATAGAGGATGTCACAATTTGGCCCAAATAACTAAAGAGATGGTTTTGGTCATGCATGAGGACCTCATACGGACGGGTGGCCAAGTCCATGGTATCTTTGCGAGGGGACAGTAGATTACATCGTCGAGGAGATAAATTTTGTTCCAGGAGTTTATGCCAAAGCAGCCTGGGCATTATTTATGTCGAGGCACCATTCGTTTTTCGATGGCAACAAAAGGACCGCATTCGTTTTGGCTGCGACAATCCTTAAAATGAGCGGCCACTATTTGGGACGACAGGATGAAGTGGAAATCATCACCGCCCTTCAACTGATCTCTAATACTGAAAAGGAATGCGAGATCGGGTGCATCGAGGCGTGGCTGAAGAAGAAGAGCAAGACCTGGTTCAAGGCCCGCCAAAGAAGTATCTATGATTACTTCTGAGAAAGTCGTTCCAATAATCTTCGGTGGCTCTTCGTCACCTGCAAATAAGCCTCTCGCACATCGGATGGCAGAACCTGGAGGTTTTGCATTCGATCTTCATCAGATATTCTTTGCCGGATAAAATGCTTAGTCATTGTCTACAATGGCGCGGCGAAAAAATATAACACTTTCGGGGTGGGGTGGCTTTGCGTGTAAAGGTTGATATGCCCCTGCTTGCCTGCAGACCCTCAGACTTTGAAGTGTGGAATGTCATCTCATATACTGATATGATCCCTCAGATGAGCGAGGATCTCAAAGAGATGAAGGGCGACATCAAAGAGATGAAAGGCGACGCTAAAGCCGTGCGGATAACTACTGATGCAACATTTGAAGAGATCAAGGGTCAGAGGGAAGACAACCAACCCGGCTACGGCATGAGTATGCGACAAGTGCTCGCCGACATCCAAGCCATAAAAGAAAGATTGGGGATGCTCTAGGCTGGCTGAAATCCATTCTCGCCCATTTCCACGGCTAGAAACGTCGCGCCCCATTGGAGCCCAATCCCTGATGCATCTGGACAGCATCAAGATCTATAATCCAGCATGCGTCCAATTTTATCTGGAAGTGCACAGTTAAATATATTCTTTTAAGAATTTGTGTTAATCTATAAAAAATAAATAGCTTTATAAATAATGGCTACTATTATTATTACGGTGAGTCCGTGAGTCCCGAAGCCGAAGAGCACAATCGAGATGTTCCTGAGCTGATTCCTGCCCGAATGCTCAATGAGTTCGCCTACTGCCCACGCCTCTGCTACATCGAATGGGTTCAGGGGGAATTTTTGGACAGCGCTGATACGGTGGACGGAAGATTCCAGCACCGCCGGGTGGATGTCGGCTCTGGCGGGCCTTCTCAGGATCTTGAGACCTTCCATGCTCGATCGGTCTACCTGACCGGCGCGGGCATCACCTGTCGGATCGACCTTCTGGAGGGCGACGGAGGCCGCGTCACTCCCGTAGACTACAAACGTGGGGAAGCTCCCGACATCCCGGAGGGAGCCTATGAGCCGGAGAGGGTGCAGCTCTGCGCCCAGGGATTGGTCCTGAGGGAGAACGGATTTGCCTGCGATCAGGGGATCGTCTATTTTGTCAAATCGAAGAAGAGGGTGACCATCCCATTCGATGATGCCCTGGTGAGCAGAACCCAGGATCTCATCTCTGCGCTGCGGTCGGCTGCGGAATCGTCAGAGATGCCGCTTCCCTTGCAGCACAGCCCCAAATGCAACCGCTGCTCTCTGGCCGGCATCTGCCTGCCCGATGAGGTCACGCTGCTCAGAGAGATGCAGGCGGATGATGCCAGACTGGTGGGCGCAAAGGAGCCGGACAGGGACGGGGGCAGGGACAGAGACAGGGATGGAGCCGGGATCGAGACCGAGCCCGTGACTGGGAATGGGGCAGAAACCGTGACCGAGACCGAGACCGTAACCGGGAAAAATGGTCTGTCCGCTCGGGGCTCAAATCGTGTCCGGAGGCTTCTTCCATCTGACGATGACGCCAAACCGGTTTACGTGGTCGGTCGGGGAAACACAGTCCGCAAGAGAGAAGAGCGCCTGGAGATCTGGTCGCAGGATGGCAAGGTCAGCGAGCCAAAGCTGAGGGAGATCTCCATGCTCTCTCTCTACGGCGGAGTGGAGATAACCACCCCGGCAATGGTGGAGCTGATGCAAAGAGGCGTGCCCGTCCTCCACTTCACGCATGGCGGCTGGTTTCAGGGTATCTGTCAGGGAACAACCCACAAGAATGTTGAGCTGAGGGTGCGTCAGTTTCAGTGTGCTGCTGACCCGGAAAGATCGTTGCTTCTGGCCAGAAAGGTCGTAGCTGGGAAGATCAAGAACTGCCGGACTCTCCTGCGCCGCAATAATCCCAGGGTCGGCGCAGATTCTCTCGCTCTCCTGGCAAAGCTGGCCGAGAAGGCACAAGTGGCGTCAGCCAGCGAAAGCCTCCTGGGCATCGAGGGAGCCGCAGCGGAATGCTATTTTTCCCAGTTTGGCGGCATGCTGAAGTCAGGCGGAACGGACTTCTCATTCTTGGATAGAAACCGCAGGCCTCCAAAGGATCCGGTGAATGCCGTTCTCTCTTATCTCTATGGCATTTTGGTCAAAGATCTCTTTGTCACCCTCCTTGCAGTTGGATTTGACCCCTATCTCGGATTCTATCACCGGCCCAGATACGGCAGGCCCGCCCTGGCTCTGGATATGATGGAGGAGTTTCGACCCCTGATTGCTGATTCTGTGGCCATAAACCTCTTTAACAATGGTGAGATTGTCAAGGGCGACTTCATCAAGACCCGTGCTGGCTTTTCTCTCTCCTCAGGCGGAAAGAAGGCTGCGGTAGCAGGCTATGAACGCCGCATGGAGACGGAGATCGTCCATCCCCTGTTCGGTTACAAGGCCAGCTACCGAAGAGTGCTGGAGGTGCAGAGCCGCCTACTGGCCCGCGCATTCTCCGGCGAGATAGAGCAGTATCCTCCCTTCTTGACCAGGTAGATGGCATGGGCCAACAGAAATGCTACGTGGTCAGCTACGACATAATGGACCCAAAGCGCTTGCATCAGGTCCATAAGACTATGAAGGGCTTTGGAGATCCGGTACACTACTCCGTCTTTCGCTGCCTTCTCTCCGAGAAGGGAAAGGCAGAGCTTGTCGCGGCCCTGGCTGCCCTCATTAAGCACGATGAGGATCGCATAATGATCGTCGACCTGGGACCACAGGACGGCAGAGCCGAGGATCGGATAGAATTCATGGGCGTCCATCCCTCTGAAATGGAAAGCAGGACCGTAGTGGTCTAGGTCTTTGCTGGCGCCCATCCGATTCCGGGGCAATTGGGTGCCAGTGGGTGCCAGTGCAGTGAGTCTCAGTGCCTAAAGCTTTTAATCCTGCCCGACCTTTTACCCTGATACTATGTTCTATCTGGGTGAGTATGACGAAGAGACGGCCAAAGATATCAAAGACTATCTTGATGAAGCCGACCTCAAGGTGGAGACCAGATCCTGTTTGGTAATGGATAATGATACTACTTTTACCATCAAGGACAAGTTAAGCGTCATCAAAGAGCTGATGGAAGAGGGCAGCGAAGAGTACGGACGCTACATTTCCGTACTGAAGAGCGTTCTTTCCCGAGCGACGCCCGAGAATTTCGATGAGGCTTTCTTGAAAGAGCTGGATCCGCAAATGGTGGAAACGAGAGATAAAATCCTGGCGCTCTCCAAAGCTCACGGATTGCAAGATGAGGCATCTCAGGACCAGGAATCCCAGATTCAGGAAGCCAAAGATCAGGAATCACCGGACCAAGAAGTGCAAGATCTGGACGGCCCAACCGCGGAGAGAGAAGAGGCCCTGGAATTCATCAGCGATGAGTGGCTGGACAATGCCCTCAGCATATCGAAAGCCCGCTCTTTTGCCCGGATGGTCATTGATCTGAACGGCATAAAGATTGGCGAGCCGGTTGACAATAAGCTGGATGATCCGGTAATTGAGATAACAATCGATCCGGATGACTTTGAGACTTGTCCTGAGCAGGCAAAATGCAGCGTCGATTTTTATCTGGATAAGACCGTTGTCATCTTTGTCGATGAGTTTACCGCTCCTCTGGCAGGCGATCTGGATGATGAGTTCTGGGATGAGTATCCTTCTGAAGCCCAGCGTCTTAAGTCCCTGGGATTGCTGATTGAGAAGCTGGCGATGTCGCCTTCTTCCCGCAAGATGGATTTTGCAGAGTTTGTCGAGGAATGCAACATTTCTCTGGAGGATGATGGCAGCGTCCTGAATGTATATGGCGATGATGTGGCCGATTATCTGGCCAGGACTCTGGAGAAGAGCGGCGTTCTGAAGCGAAAAGGCGATCGGCTCAAGTGGAAGACAGGCAGTTGATTCGGCGGTTGATGCGGCAGTTGATGTGCCAGGCTTGCTGGGCCACCTGCTCATTTTCTTTGTCTTTTTTGTCGGGGCCGGTTTTGCCGCGCCATATATAAGCAGTTTATAAATCTTAAATACTCATGTTTATATACCCCCAGTTTGTAAGGGATATTCTGGAGATACTTGAGTATGGAGTCCACAATTAATATTGAGAACGTGGTGGCATCTACCAAGCTGGCTGAAGCCTTCGACCTTCATAAGATTGAGGCCGAGCTCGAGGGCGCCGAGTATAACA
>Ga0116171_10003364_pt1 | contig 14807 bp, 12 predicted proteins | sample AD_JPNHW2_MetaG_FD_89798 | JGI IMG/M metagenome (GOLD analysis project Ga0116171, IMG submission 89798) | Active sludge microbial communities of municipal wastewater-treating anaerobic digesters from Japan - AD_JPNHW2_MetaG | ecosystem: Engineered > Bioreactor > Anaerobic > Digestate | place...
ATGAAGATGTCGTATTTATGACCTTTCAAAATGGAGAAGAAACTCTTCATTTCGCTCATGTTGTACGAAACAACAATCAGGATTCCGGCCAGGCAAGGCATGGGTATAAGTAGCGCCCATTTCCCAAAAACCAGCATAATCAACAAAAGTGTAATTGCGTGAATTATTCCGGCAATTGGAGTGCGTCCGTTGTTTTTAATGTTTGTGGCTGTGCGCGCAATTGCTCCGGTTGCGGGAATTCCGCCGAAAAACGGAGTAACCACGTTGGCAATTCCTTGTGCAATAAGTTCTGTATTCGACCGGTGGTTGCTACTAATCATACCGTCGGCTACTACTGCCGAGAGCAGCGATTCGATGGCGCCAAGTAAAGCAATGGTTAGCGCCGGTTGCATGTATTGACCCAATTGGCTAATCTCTACATGTGGTACGGTTATCGAAAATTTACTCGGAATTGATCCGAAAACACTTTCAATTGTGCTTACCTGAACGCCAAAAACTGCTACAATTGTTGTCATCACAATGATTGCGATGAATGATCCGGGAACTTTGGGAATTAGTCGTCCGGAAAATACGGTGATTATTATTGTTCCCAATGTTATCAGCAGAGCCGAAGAATTAAAGTTTTGCAGTTGCTGAAAGTAAATTTCCCATTTGGCTATAAATTCAGCAGGTAGCTTCTCGATTGGCAGTCCCAGCGCATCTTTTATCTGGGTTGAAAAAATGACCAGCGCGATACCACTGGTGAAACCGACAATTAGAGGATGAGGGAAAAACTTCAGGATGGAACCCAGCCGGAGAAGCCCGAATGTAATCAGCATTATTCCCGCCAGAATAGTCGAGATAATTAGTCCGTCGAACCCATATTTCTGAATGATGCCGTAAACAATAACAATAAAGGCGCCGGTTGGTCCGCCAATCTGGACACGGCTGCCACCAAGCAGCGAAATAATAAAACCTGCCACCACTGCGGTAATTAAACCTTTATCAGGAGAAACTCCGGAAGCAACTGCGAAGGCAATAGCCAACGGCAGGGCAACAATGCCAACTATTATTCCGGCAAAAATGTCGTTCGACAAATTCTTATTTAGCAGGCCTTTTTTGTAGAGGCTCCACGTTTTAGGTAGAAAAATGGGTTCCATTACTTTTAAAAATTTGAAGGTGCAAAAGTATGTTCTATTTTAGCCTGAAAAGGTTTTTTTAGCGCTTTTCGCTATTTCTTTACAAAATCTTTTGAAACAGCAGTTCATTTTTCCATCCGTTGGCCGTTCGTCTCCAGTCTTTTTTGATTCCTACCAACGCGAATCCAACTTTTTTAAATAAATGAATGCTCGCGATATTATCTTCGGTAATGTTGGCGTAAAGTTGATGCAGACGAAGATATTCCAATGAATATTTGCAAAGTAATTCCAGTGCGTCAGTTGCGTAACTTAGCTTTCTGTCGTTTTTGTTATGAATCAGGATTCCTACCCCAGCTCGAAAATGAAACGGATCAAAATCGAATAGGTCAATGGCACCAACTGCAACTCCGTCGAGCGTTTCAATAACCAGTCTGATTTGTTTGCTTTCATATATATCCCTTTGCGAATCTTTAATGTATTTTGCCAAAATGTATTTTGAAAATGGTTCGCAGGTGTTGCTAATTTCCCAAATCTCGGTATCGTTTTCCCATTCGAATAAAATATCGATATCTTCCGGTTCAAGAGCACGAAGACGAATTTTCCCCAGTTCAAGTTTCATTGTTGTCATAGTTGTCCGATTTTTTTCCAGGCTTTAAATACAATTTCCAAATCGTTTGTCAGTTTGTAGTCTTTGGCGTATAAAATGTCCAATTCATCCTTTTTTTTCTGCGGAAGTACTACAGAATAGACAGATGCAGGTGTTAAAACACCATTTTTAATGGGCGGAAGATGGTTTGTTGATAACGAGCAATAGCCAACCCAGCTGTAATTTCCGGCCAGAACCCTGAAAACATTTTTGTAAAAAGCCTTTGCTGAATCAACACTCCAAACCATGAATGGCGACAACAGAAATATCAGCAACGCTGTGATTACGTCGAACATCCGTTTGTTTTGCTTATTCGTTTCTTTCAGAATCGAATTGATGTGCACAACGTACATATCGCCGGCCGTTGAGATTGAATTGCTCCCAATGATTGAAAGACTTTCAGGAGGAGCAATCTTGTAATCGACGTTAAAAGAATTCAGTTCGAGCATGATCCGAATAATTTCCTGCGAAGGAATATCTTCGGATGAAAAGATGAGTTCGTCGATTTTATTTATCCTGATAATCTCTTGTAATTGGTCGATATTACCGAGGTAAAAATGTTGGTGAACCGACTCGTTTGGTGAAACAAAGCCAATAGTTTCAATTTTTAATTCCGATTGGCTTATCAAATCAGAAATGCGCTTTGATTCGGCTGATGCTGCGACAATGGCTACGCGCTTTGTATTGTCGAGTTCAATGCCTTTCAGTTTAAATTTATAGAGAATGTATCGGTAAAGCGGCAGAATTGTGAATGCCCATGCCGAGCCAAGCAAAAGAAGAGCCCTCGAGTAGCGTAATTTCTCGTCGATAAGCGAATAAAAGACAAGAATTGACAACGTACCCCAAAACAATCCTTTAAAAATGCGGCTGAACTGAATATTTTTGCGATAACCTCCAACAAACCAAATACAAACTAGCCAGATTAAAATATAAGTTGGCACTGCTATGTGCAGATACTCGGGTGGATAGTAGCCTCGCTCAAACTTGTACTCTTCCCAATTCGGCAACAGGACGGCAAAGCCAATGTAAATCAGAAGCGAGTCGATGGCAGGAAGCATTATTGTTTTTAAAAACCTGATGCATAGCGAAATAAATGCGCTGAAATAAATGGCCAGATTAATCAAAATGGAAAACCGGCGGGCATTTCCTTTCGAAAAATGCTTTGATGCAAAAATGATCATCGCATTGTAAAAAACCTTCACATAATTGATGCTGCCTTTTTTTGTGCTCTCGCCCTTATAATGAATGATTGTGGTTTCAGGGAAATAATAGTTCTTATAGCCGCCAAGAGTTATCCGGTAGGAGAGGTCAATGTCCTCGCCGTACATGAAATAATCTTCGTCGAGCAAGCCAACTTTATCAAGTGTTTGGCGTCTTAGCAACATGAAGGCACCAGCCAGAACTTCAACCTGGTTGGTCTTTTCCGGGTCGAGATGACCGAGGTAATATTTTGCAAACCGCTTTGACCGTGGAAACAAACGCGAAAAGCCAAACATTTTCCAAAAAGCTACTTCCGGAGTTGGAAGACCTCTTTTCGACTCTGGTAGGAACCGTCCTTTGCCGTCGATCATCTTTACGCCCAATCCTCCCGCATCAGGCGTTTTGTCCATGAAATCAACAATTTTCAGGAAACTATCTTCTTCAACAACAGTGTCGGGGTTTAGTAGAAGAATATATTCGCCTTTTGAGATTCGGATGGCCTGGTTGTTCGCTTTGGAGAAACCGAGATTTTCCTTGTTCGCAATGAGTATAACTTCAGGAAATTTTTCTTCAACCATCTGGCACGATCCGTCAACCGAATTGTTGTCAACAACAATAATTTCGGTGGTTACCTTTTCTGCCGCTTTTGTGACAGCATAAAGGCACTGCTCCAAAAAATATTTTACGTTATAGTTGACAATTACTACGGTTAACTTCATTCGTATAGATTTTTGTTCGTCATTTTCGTTTTGCGCGTTTATTAGCGTACCTGGCTTTTCTCACTTATAGATTTGCTTTAAATCTTGTTGTTTAGCGCATCAACGAGTCTTCGAAACTTGTGCGATTTAAAATCGAACGGCCAAGTGTTACTTCGTCGGTATATTCAAGTTCGTCGCCAATTGATAATCCTCTGGCTAACGTAGAAATTTTTATATTCTTGTCTTTTAGTTTCTTGAAAATGAAAAAATTGGTTGTATCACCCTCCATTGTAGTGCTAAGAGCTAATATTACTTCTTCTGTTTTTTCATCGCTCACTCTTTTTATCAGCGATTCAATTTCGAGATCAGATGGGCCAATACCGTCCATTGGCGAAATTATGCCGCCCAGCACGTGATATAATCCCTTGAATTGCTGCGTGTTTTCGATAGACATCACATCTTTAATGTTTTCGACCACGCAAATAATTGCCGGGTTGCGCGATGGGTTTGAGCAAATGCTGCAAGTGTCGGTGTCAGAAATATTATGGCAGGTTTTGCAATGTTTTATTTCGTTTCTCAGCTGAATCAAGCTATTCCCGAAAATTTCAACGTCCTGAGCATCCTGTTTGAGTAAGTGCAGAACCAGTCGAAGTGCCGACTTTCTCCCAATACCGGGAAGCTTGGCAAATTCATTCACTGCATTTTCGAGAAGTCGAGAAGGGAACCGGTCAATGTGCATAGATTGAATTTTTATAAGCCCCAAATTTAAGCAGTGAATTTAATAAAAGGAACCGGCAGAGGTTTTTCGCCAACTTATTTCTTCAGATATTTTGAAACCGTAGAAAGAACATCGTCAATCCGGATCGGTTTCGTAAGCACATCGTTACATCCCGACTCAAGGCATTTTTGTCGGTCTTCGGCCATTGCGTATGCAGTCTGTGCGATAATTGGCACGTCTTTATCTTGTTTCCTGATTTGAACTGTTGCTTCAAATCCATCGATTTCAGGCAGCTGAATGTCCATTAAAATTAAGTCAATCTTTGAACTATTAAACAATTTTAGCACATCAATTCCATCTTTTGCCCAAACAACGTTTGCTCCCGCTTTGCTCAAAATGCTTTGCAGATATTCATAGTTATACAAAGTATCTTCAGCAATCATAACGGTAAAATCCTTGAAATTATATTTTGGAGGCCGCTCGGGATTTATTGTTGTCCGAACCATTGGGATTTTTATTTTGTCGTACGGAATTGTGAGCAGAAACACACTTCCTTCGCCCACAACCGACTTTACCGAAATGTCGCCGCCCAGAAGTATCGCGAGTTCCTTGCTAATGGAGAGACCCAACAGAGGTTCTGAGAATTTTTGATTGGTTAGTTCAGAGGACAAGGCGTTCCTTTTAAATATATTTTTCAGCTGGCTGGCCGAGATTCCTTCTCCGGTGTCGGAAACAAAAAGCTGAACTTTATTGTCATTCGTTATGTCGTATCCGATTTCGATTTGGCCGACATCAGTGCTTCTTAATGCATTTATGAACAGGTTGTTGATTATTTGCCGCAGCCTTTGAGGATCGGTAAAAATAATGTCGTGGTGAGCTTGGCCGGGGATATGAAACGATAATGAAATATTGGCTTTTTCTCTGCGCTTCAGGAAATTGTTGTAAGTAAGTTCCAACTCTGAGAAAAGTTCGCCAAGAGAGCAGGCTTCTTTTTTTATTTTTAGTTCGTTTGCTTCAATTTTAGAGATATCAATAATATCATCAATCAATCGAAGCAGCGACTGACTGTTTTCTTCAATTATTTCAGAATACTTATTCCTTTTTTGCTGCGATAAGGTCTCGTGCTTTAACAGTTCACTAAATCCGATTATGGTATTGATTGGTGTGCGGATTTCATGGCTCATGTTTGCAATGAAATTGTTTTTGTACGTATTGGCTAACTCGGCTTCCTGTTTCGCCTTTTTCAGGTCTCGCTCAATTTTTTTTAGGTAAGATATGTTTTCAGCAATTTTTACGTAGTGAGTAATTGTACCAAAAGCGTTTTTCAAGGGCGAGATACTTGCCAGCTCCCAATAAAGTTCGCCATTTTTCTTCCGGTTTTTAAATTCTCCCTGCCATTCGTTGCCCGACTTTATGGTTTTCCATAGCTTTTCGTAGAATACTTCGTTGTGAAATCCAGATTTCAGAATGCTCGTTTTTTTTCCAAGAATTTCCATATCGTTCCATCCGGTTGTTCTGCAAAATGCCGGATTGAAAAACTCGATATAACCTTCAGTATTGGTAATTATTACTGATATCGGGCTTTGCATAATTGCCTGATAAAGCTTTTTGAATTCACTTTCCGATTTTTTTTCTTCTGTAATGTCGCGGTGAGTTCCAAGCATTCTGATTGTTTTCCCCGATTCGTCGCGCAGTGCAGTGGCTCGGCTTCTAATCCAGATGTATTGACCATTTTTGTGCTTCATTCTGAACTCGGCTTCATAAATTCGCAGATCGCTTTGGAGAAAATTGTTGATAAACAGTTGCATCCGATCTTTGTCTTCCGGGTGAAGCAAATCTTCCCAGATTGAAAAATCGTCGGCGATTTCGTCGGGATAGTATCCTAAAATAGATTTCCATTTTCTGGAATAATAAGTTTTGCCAGTACCAACAACAAAATCCCAAACACCCAGATCGGCTGCCTCCATGGCCATTTCGTATCTTTTTTCGCTTTCCAGGTATTTTTGTTCGATAAGCTTTCTTTCGGTAATCTCCTGAAAAATAATTAAGACCGAGCTTTGGTTGTTCGCTGCGTTTTGATGAGGAAGTGTGGAAACATTCCACCATCTTTCTTCGGAGAACGGGAATGTCATATCCAGTGATTGTTTTTCGCCTGATTGAAATGTATTGCGAACCAATTCCATTATGGCGGGCGATTGTTCTCCAAACAAATGAATTTCCTCCAGATTTTTATCCAAAACGTCGGGTGGGTTAATATCAATAAGCTTTTGGAAATTGTTGCACAGGTGAGTTATTTGAAAATTTGAATTTATTTCCAGAAAAACTTGGTTTAAAAGCTCAAGGGTATTCTCTGCCTGCAATTTTTGAATGGGATTTTCAACAAAACTTAAAAGTGTTTTTCCATTGTTTAAAGGTGTAACCGAAACAGTCAGAACACTTTTCTTCCTTTCAAACGATAAATGGGTTATGATTTTTGATTTCAGGGCAGGCTGTATCTCCGACTTGAAAAAGTGTTTTACCTTTTTCTTTAAACTTTTAATTATTTCATTCAGATTACTGTCGAGGTCTAAATGTTCTCTTCTTAAAATCAGGTTTATTTGCCCCGAGAATTCTTCAATCTGCAGGATTTCATTGAGTAAGATGTATCCTGATAAGATTCTGGTTTTGTCGCTTAAGAGAAACATGGCCCCAATTTTTAATTTTGTACATTAAATTTACAAAATAATTGAGATAAACATATGATGATGTCTATTTTTCTGTGCGTTGGTGATGTTGGATTCTATGTTTTTAGCGGGGCTCCGAATTTATTTCAAAACTGTTTTTTCACCGAATTTCAATAAAGGAACCGCTTGATTTTTTGAGTTGGAGTTTTCTCAAAAGGATTAGGTTGAAGTATAACACGTTGAATCTGAGAGAATTTATTCAGCTCGATGTTGACTTTAAGTTGGATGTCACGCAAAATCTCGTCGGTTTTTTCGTTGATGTACAACACCGCTTCTGATTTCATACTTTGATATTTCTTTTCGAGTTCTTCCATGTTTAAATGAACCAATGCAACGAGTTTCCCTTTCTTTTCTATTACCAACGACTCGAGTACGTATTCCATTCGATTGATGAGCGATTCAATTTCCTCAGGGTAAATGTTTTCGCCGCTGGCACCTACAATCGTATTTTTTATGCGGCCCCGGATATACAGGTTGCCGTCGGAGTCGAAGCAACCCAAATCGCCCGTTTTAAGCCATCCGTCACTTGTAAAGGCATTCTTTGTGATTTCCGGTTCTTTATAGTAACCGAGCATTACGTTTTCTCCAATAGCTTGAATTTCGCCTAAGCCGGTAGCCGGATTAGCGTTGTCGATTCTAACTTTGACTCCTTCCATCGGATGTCCGGTCGATAAAAAGCGAGTCTTACCAACACCAGCGCCAGCAAGCAATGGTGCCGACTCGGTCATTCCGTAGCCAATTGCCAGCGGAAATCCTCCTTCCATCAGAAAGCGCTCAACATTATTATCGAGTTTAGCGCCGCCCACTCCAAAGAACTTTAACTTGCCACCAAAGGTGTCGAAAAGTTTTTTTGATGCCGATTTATGTATCAGCTTTCGGCCAAATGAGGTCTTATATAGGTTTCGGGTTACAAACTTCTTATTTATCTCCGCCAGAATCTTCGATTTATATATTTTTTCGATAATTAGCGGCACAACCAGCATAACGGTGGGTTTTACCTGTTGAAGTGCTGAAAGCAGAACCGATGCAACCGGTGGCTTGCGCAGGTAATAAACTGTTGCTCCATATTTTACCGGCAAAATCAATCCCAGTGTATTTTCGAAGGTGTGCGACAGTGGCAAAACTGACAAAAACCGATCTCCAGGGAAAATATTCTGAATAAGAAAACTCTGCTGTGCTGTCCATACAATGTTTTTGTGTGATAGCATTACACCTTTCGATTTTCCTGTTGTTCCCGAAGTGTAGATTATCGAACAAAGATCGTTTTCTTTCACCCGTTCGTAATCAAAGGTCAGGCTTTCGATTGGCTGTAGGGCTGGAATATTTTCGCCGGAAAAATCTTCAATATGAATGATTTTTATTTCTGAAACAGACTGTAATTTGGATCGAAGAGATTCGGAAACAAAAATGGCTGAAACATCGGCGTGCTGAAGGATATTGTTTATTTCGTTGGAATGAAAATCGGGAAGAACAGGCACCGCAACTGCTCCGATTGAAGCTGTGGCAAAAAATGCGACCCCCCAGTTAGGCATGTTTAGGCTCAGAATAGCAACCTTATCTCCTTTCTTTATGCCGATTGAGCTGAGTAAAACAGCAACTTTTTTGACTTCAGCTTCCAGTTGCCTGTAGGTAAGGTTTTCTTCTCCAACAAATATCAGCGACTGACTATCTGCAAAATTTCTAAAGCTTGCCTGCAACATCGCAGGGATTGTTAACTCTTCCAATTTCATTGTCGAACCATTAATAATGCTGATATAAAACAAATTTTGGGGCAAAAGTATTAAAATGTTTTTAGGCAAATCAACGATTAACACTTATTAGTATAAAACTGTAGTCAAAACGGCGAATCCATATTTATCTTCGAACAATAGAACTCGTTCGTCAGAGTTTTGTCGAATAAAAATCAGTAAAATTGAATTGGTCGGGAATCGATTTTAATGAAAAGACTTACTGGCTGGCAATATTTACAAATTGTAAAATAAAATCGGGTAATTATTCTAAAAAGCTTTTAATTGAGTAAATTTGAAAGGGAATGAATCAGCTGGAATTTATAGAAAAAACGGAGAAATTTATTGAAGCAGAGTTCCGGGGAGACGGAAGCGGGCACGATTGGTTTCACATTTTAAGAGTACGGAACATGGCGGTTCGTATTGCCAAAGAGGAGGGTGGAGACCTGTTTGTTGTTGAAATGGCTGCTTTGCTTCACGATCTGGACGACTGGAAGTTGGTTAAACATGGGGAGGGCAAGAATAACAGGGTAAACGCGTGGTTAACACAACTGGGTTTGGCGCCCGATTTTTCCGGGAAAATATTGGCTGTTATCGACGAGGTTTCCTTTAAAGGTGCAGGAATAGAAACTCCGGTCAGTTCGTTGGAGGCGGCTATTGTTCAAGATGCAGATCGGCTCGATGCAATTGGAGCAATTGGCATTGCCCGAACATTCGCATACGGCGGCCACAAAAACCGGCTGATATATGACCCTGAAATTGTTCCTGTTGCTCATACAAGTTTTCAGGAATATAAAAGCAGCACAGCGCCAACAATAAATCATTTTTATGAAAAATTATTGTTGCTAAAAGATAGGATGAATACCAAATGCGGTAGGAATATCGCGGAAAAAAGACATAAATTTATGGCAGACTATTTAGATCAGTTTTTTGATGAGTGGGAAGCCGTTAAATAAAGAAATTTCAAAAAACACAAGCTATGAGAATAGAACATATTGCAATTTGGACAAGAGACCTGGAAGGAATGAGGAATTTTTACACCCATTACTTTAATGCCATGTCGGGCTCGGCCTATTTTAATCACTCAAAAGAATTTCGCTCGTATTTTCTCACATTCGAGGGCGATGGCAGACTCGAACTAATGGAAATGCCAACAGTTGTAAATAGCAAAAACGACTACCGCAAGCATTATATTGGGATGGCGCATATTGCGTTTAAGGTGGGGTCGCGTGAGCGGGTAGATCAAATAACGGAAATTCTTCATCAAGACGGATTCGAAATCATCAGCAGGGGACGAATGACGGGCGATGGTTATTATGAAAGCGCTGCTTTTGATCCGGAGAAAAACAGGATTGAGATTGTAGCCTAATACTGCCCGTAAAGAAGATATAGTCATTGATGAGCGAATACTCACAATGACTATTTTTTATCTCTTTTTGAAGTTTTCGGCAGCGTACTTAAGCTGTTCGTACCATTCTTCTCCGTATTTCCTGATTAGTGGCTCTTTTAGAAAAACGTAAAGTGGCAATTGTTCTTTTCTTCCGCACTCACGACCAGGTTTGCAAATATCTATTTCCTGGTAATTTACGGCATCAAATCTTTTGTATTCTGTTATTCTTATCGGAAATAAATGACATGAAACCGGCTTCCGAAACTGAATTTTCCCCTCCAGAAAAGCCTTTTCGATGGCGCATTTCAATATGCCATTTTCAGTATAAGAATAAACACACTGCCGGTTATTGACCAATGGAGTAACTAAATCTCCATCCAGATCAATTACAGAGAACCCCTGTTTCTTAATTTCTTCCTTGTGCGTGCCTTCAATGTACGATTGAAATTCAGGATAAGCCTCCTGAATGGCTTTCACTTCTTCGGAAGTAACAGGGGCGCCGGAATCACCTTCTACACAACACGCTCCTTTGCAGCGCTGTAAATCGCAAAGAAATTTTTCATCTAAAATATCTAAACTAACAATGGTTCGGCCTATTTCGAGCATAGAGACAAAATAAAATCCTGTCAGGTTTTAACCTGACAGGATCGAATTAAATATTTTAAAGATTATTTTTCTATCAAAACTTTCCCGGTCATTTCAGCGGGAATATCCAAGCCCATGATAGTTAAAAGAGTCGGGGCAACGTCCGCCAAAATACCATTTTTGACTTTTGCATTTTTGTTATCAGAAACATAAATGCAAGGAACCGGATTCAGCGAGTGTGCTGTGTTTGCAGAACCGTCTTCGTTCACTGCGTTATCAGCGTTGCCGTGGTCGGCAATAATTATTATTTCGTATCCACCTTTTTGTGCGGCTTCAACTACTGCCTTCACGCACGAGTCAACGGCTTCAACTGCCTTGTAAATTGCTTCGTAAACGCCAGTATGCCCAACCATATCGCCATTGGCAAAGTTGAGACAAACAAAATCAGCCGATTGATTCAATAATTCCGGAACAATTAAATCGCGAATAACTGGCGCCGACATTTCTGGCTGGAAATCATAAGTTGGCACTTTGGGCGAAGGAGCGAGCAATCGTTTTTCTCCCGGGAATTCTTCTTCGCGCCCACCACTGAAAAAGAAAGTAACATGCGCATATTTTTCAGTTTCTGCAATTCGGATTTGTTTTAAGCCGGCCTTCGAAACTACTTCACCCATCGTATTGGTCAGGTTTTCCTTGTCGAAAATAACATGGACGCCTTTGAAGTCAGCTTTGTAGTTGGTCATGGTGTACCACTGCAACGGAATGGTTTTCATCCCAAAATCAGGCAGATCCTGCTGTGTAAATGCAATGGTTGTTTGACGCAAGCGGTCGGTACGGAAATTGAAGCAAATTACAACATCGTTTTCCTGAATTGTAGTCAATGGTTTGCCATCAGCATCAACCATTACAATTGGTTTCAGAAATTCGTCAGTTATACCAGCCTCATACGATTCCTGAATCGATTTCAAAATGTCGGTTGATGGTGCTCCTTTCCCTTCGGTATAAAGATCGTAGGCCAGTTTCAGACGATCCCAGTTCTTGTCACGGTCCATTCCGTAATAACGACCAATAAGTGATGCAAATTTACCGTTGGTTCCCTTCAATCCTTTCAAATCTTCTTCAATAAACCCATATCCAGAACGAGGATCGGTGTCACGGCCGTCAGTTAATCCATGAATAAAGATATTGTCGAGTCCGAAATCAGTACCTATCTGGCAAAGGGCAATCATGTGTGTGCTCAAGGCATGAACTCCACCGGGGCCAATCAAACCAATCAGGTGAACATTCTTGTTGTTTTCTTTGGCATAAGTAAAGGCCTTAACGATTTGAGGCTCAGTCCATAATGTTTTTTCGCGGATAGCTTTGGTAATTTTTACCATGTCCTGGTACATCACCCGACCTGCGCCAATGTTGAGGTGCCCTACTTCAGAGTTACCCATCTGCCCGTCAGGTAAGCCAACGTTTTCGCCGCTGGTTAAAAGCTGCGAATGTGGGTAGTTTGCATTCAGGTAATCCATAAATGGAGTTGGAGCAGTTGCAATAACATCTCTTTCAGAGCCATCGCCAATTCCCCATCCATCGAGGATCATTAAAAGTGCTTTTTTATGTGTTGCCATAATTTAGAACCGTTTTAAATAGTAAATAAATTTGCAGACAAAAATATCGTTTTTTCAATTGATTTCAATTAACCAAATAGCCCCTAAACTGCGAATTAACAATTTGCTTTTATAGTAGGTGCAAACTAGTGTATTGCTTGTAGTAGTATGCTGGGTGACTTTCGTTAATATCGGTTCTAAAATCTCCGGATTATGTTTTTTCTAGAGATGAACTCCGGAAACATATACCCACTTCCCATTTTCCCGCTCAAAAAGTGATCGTTCATGTATTTGTTCCGGGCGACCATTTTCAAGGTAGGTGGCTTTGAATTCCACGTGTCCGTTTTGATCGTCTGTATTGCCATTTTCAGCTTTTATGATTTTCAATCCCATCCAAACTACTGATTTAGCCCACCGTTCTATATTTTTTCGTTCGCCTACAGGTCGGGTTTTTGCAGAATGTGTTCGCATCAGATAATCGACATTTACTTTGGTAAAAGCGGTGTAACGCGAACGCATTAGCTGCATTGCAGTCTCTGCATTCTTTGTGCCATCAAGAAGCGGGCCGCAACATTTGCAAAAAGTGGAGCCAGAGCCACATGGGCAAAGTTGAATTACGGTCATGTTTATTTTAATCTGGAAATCTTCCTGTAAGTAGCTTCAATATTGGCTTGTTTCCGATACTTTTCATAAGCGGCGTCGAGCATCAAAATATGATTTTGCCACCATGTTCTCAGAAAATCAACTATTTCCTGTGGTTCAGGAGGGTTTTTCTTTGCGAGATCAAGGTTATAGTTTGAAACTTTATAGATGTATTCGAGATGTGATTTTTTGTGAACATTAAATTTTGGGTAATCAAACTCCTGCATATATAATTCTTCTTGCCTGAAATGAGTCAGAGAATAGTCTGTCATCAACGACAAGATTCGTGCAAAATCTTCGCGGGTTCCCCGGGTTTGTATTAAATCGTTCAAATCGTTTATAATTTCTATCAGTTTGGTGTGGTCGTCGTCAATATCGTTGTTGCCAATAGATAGATTTTTGTTTGAAAAGGAATCTGTAAACTCCATAAGCTTTAAATGAGAATGCTTTTTAAAATTTATGCTATAGAAACAATTGTAGTCTGAAACTAGTTTTCTGGTTGCAACTGCCACCGCGTATTTTTCCATCGTTTTTGTTCTTTGGTATTCAGAAATGTCCATGCCACGATGCGGCTTTTTTTGTTACCCTGCCCCATTGGGATGGTCTCGGCACCAAATACTGCTGCCTGTTCCAGTGTGTGGTAAACTTTTTTTAAGTTCGATTCTTTCGAAATCAGGGTAGAAAAGCAGAAACAGTTTTGTGCGAACTTTCGGCTCTGCAAAATCATGTTTCGAACGAATTTTTCTTCACCACCCTCGCACCACAATTCGTTACTTTGACCGCCGAAATTCAGTACCGGTTCTTTTTGATTGAGGTGCAGATTGTGGATTTTGCGCAGTGTTCCAGCCTGAGCTTCTTCAGGAGAGGCATGAAAAGGAGGGTTGCAAATGGTCAGATCGATTTGTTGATCTTTGCGTATGATTCCGTAGAAAAAATCTTTCGGACTGTTTTGCAATTTGCATTCCACCATGCCTTGTAAAGTCTCGTTTTCAGCAACGATGCGGTTTGCAGAATCAATTGCAACAGGGTCGATATCCGATCCGATGAACGACCATCCATATTCCATTACCCCAATGATGGGATAAATACAACTCGCACCAACACCCAGATCGTAACATTTGAAATGTCCGCCAACCGGTATTTTTCCGTAGTTGTTGCGGCCAATAAAGTCGGCAATGTGATGAATGTAATCGGCACGCCCCGGAACCGGTGGGCACAAATACCCTTCTGGCGCATCCCAGTTTTCGATGGTATAGTGGTATTTTAGGATGGCTTTGTTTAACGCCTTTACTGCCGCAGGATCGGCAAAGTCGATGGAGTCGTCGTTGTACAAATTTGGGTGTACAAACGCGGCCAATTCTGGCGAACTTGCGATCAAACTGTCAAAGTCGTATCGTTCCCGATTTTTATTGCGCGGATGCAGTTTTGGTTTTTCGCTGGGCTGTTCTTTCTTTTTCTGAATCATGACATGAAATTTCTGATTTCTCAGGGCAAAGTTAATCGTTAAAATTTAGAATAATTTAGGAAAGATCAGCGTTTTGGTAAGGATCAGGCTTAATGACGGAAAAGAAATTCATCTTGTACAAGGCAAATGCAATAAGGAACCCGCCTGAGTAACAAAGAGCTAACAGATAGTTTTCTAAGCCGGTTTCTTTTATTGGACTTGTGGCAACTAAATTTGCAAAGAACTGATAAGCAATATTACTGCCCCAATGAATACCAAGCGTTAGCCAAAGACTTCCGGTTACTAAGTACGACCACATCA
>Ga0116171_10003365_pt1 | contig 14805 bp, 8 predicted proteins | sample AD_JPNHW2_MetaG_FD_89798 | JGI IMG/M metagenome (GOLD analysis project Ga0116171, IMG submission 89798) | Active sludge microbial communities of municipal wastewater-treating anaerobic digesters from Japan - AD_JPNHW2_MetaG | ecosystem: Engineered > Bioreactor > Anaerobic > Digestate | place...
AGAATTATCTGTGCTCCGAGCTCTTCAAGCTGATCAGGAAGAACCGCTTTAACTGTTCCCTGCGTGCCTACCGGCATGAAGATCGGAGTTTTTATCTCACCATGAGGCGTAGCGATTATGCCAGTTCTAGCCTTGTTGTGTGTTTTTTCGATTTTAAAAGAGATCATTTTAACCCTGAACAGATTTAAGAGAATCGAGTTTTTCGCGATATGCCGCTTTCGGAGCCTCGTTATAAAGAGCTTCATAAAGCTTCAAAGCTTTTTCGGAATAGATCAATTCACCCGTTAAATAATAAAGATTGTAATTAAGTTCAGCTATATCTTCGTCCTTTTTACTGCTTTCAAACATTTTCAGCATCATTTCAACAGCCAGCTCGCGGTCGTCTTTCGAAATTATCTTCCATTTCAGGAGCATACTCCGGAAGTGGAAATCGAGCCTGTTGACTTCGGAACTCATTTTCAGCGCTTTCTCAGCAAGTACCAGTGATTCGTCAAATCTTTTCATTTCATAAAAAAGCGACGCTTTTTCGTAATAATATTCGCACAGTATAGTTTGAACATTAAGTTCTTCACCAATTGCAATAGCCTTGTCATAGTAGCTTAAAGCCTGCTCAAAATCTCTGTTCTTTCTATTAATATTACCAAGCATGTTATAAGCAATCGAAATGTGCCTTTTTATTCCAAGTTCAGTTGCAATATCCAACTGCTCCTTGAACAGTTTTTCAGCTTCATCATATTCACCGAGCCAGAATTTAAGCTCACCGAGGTTGTTCGAAGTGTAGCATATATACTGCCTGATACTGATCTTTCGGTATGTATCAAGTGCTTTCTGGTAGAAATGTGCGGCATTTTTAAAATCGTTAAGATGCGAATAGACCAGCCCGAGATTGTTCTCTGCAACGGCAATATCCAGAATATTGCAGGTCTCTTTTGATATTGCAAGCTGATTGCAGTAATAATCAAGCGCCGTCTTATAGTCACTTCGGTAATATGAAACACCGCCAAGATATCTGTAAGACAGGGCTTTAGCAGTTTTGTCACCGATGATCTCTGCAAGCTCAAGCCTTTTCGTAAAATGCTCTATTGCATCATCAAGCTCGCCTTTATAATAATGTATCAGCCCTCTGTATCCTTCGACATCGCCCTCACCCTTGATTTCATCAAGTTTTCTATATAGCTCTACAGCTCTGTCAAGAAGCGGCTGGGCTTCGTCATATCTTCCTTTTTCAAGAAGCATGTAGGCTAGCTCTTTCATACTCGCGGCAAAAAAAAGTTCGTTCCCGGTGTTTTCAGCACGCATAAGACTTTCCCTGAATATCTTTTCAGCCATATCCCACTTGCCGGATATCTTGTAAACACTTCCCAGCAAATGACCTGATTCGATCAACTCCTCGTCTTTATTGAGTTTTCTCATCAGCTTTTCATACATCTTGACAGCATCACTGTTGTGATACTGGGCTTTTGCATAGTCAGCAGCTTTTTTAAGATATATGATCTCCCGTTCGCTTTCCGCCGCTTTCTCATAGTGAAACGCAAGCGACGAAAAGAACTTTTCTTCACCGGGATAATTGGTCTCTATCGCCAAAGCAACCTTGCTGTGTATCTCTTTAAGTCTGTCCGTAAGCTGCATCGAATATGCCGCATCCCGAAGCAGCGCATGTCTGAAAGAATAGATGACCTTTGACGCTTCATTCCATATAAGTTCTTCAACACCCTCTTTAAGAAGGGATTTTATATTTTTTTCACTTGTGATCTCATTCAGAATGAGCAGATCAATGTCATTTCCAAGCACAGAAGCATTGAAAACAAGATCTTTTAATTTTGCCGTCAGCCTGTCAAGACGGCTAACAAGAAGAGAATTTACTTCACCCGGAACTTCTATGTCATCCATTTTCAACGAAAAGGCATCATCTTTCTTTTGTAAGTATCCTCTTTCATTCATAAAAAGGACAAGCTGCTCCATAAAAAAAGGGTTTCCGTTGCTTCTTGAAAAGACAAACCGGCTCAGTTCAGTGCTACTTTGACCATTCAGCACATTTTCAATAAATCCCGGCACATCCGATTCAAGAAGCCTGTCCATAACGACAACTTTCGAGTTTCCATCCGGAATAAAATCTGTTTTTGAACCGTCATCATTGAGCCTTGCAAGGATATAGACCGCAACAGGTCTGTCTGCGAGCCTTTTCACCATAGTCTTTACAACTTCAAGCGAGTCACTGTCAACGGCATGCATATCATCAAGCACAATAAGCAGAGGCTTCTTTTCAGACAGAACTCCGAAAAAATTTGCAACAGCAAAAAGAGTGTTCTCATATCTGCTTTTAGCATCGAGAATGTCATAGACCGAACCTTTCCAGAAAATCCCTGATAACGCTCCGATGTAAGGCTTCAATGATTCAAAATTATCTTTACCTTCAGCAAGTTCTGACGAAATCCCCTGCCATATTTTCTCAAAATTGCACCTGTTATCATCATCCGGCAGATTTTCATTCTGATCAAAAAACCGTTGAAAAAACTGATTGAACATATTCATTGACTGCCTTAATATCGTATCGGTATTAAGGTTCAGCACCATAAAATAGCTCTCAAGTCTCTTTTTGACTTCATAGATAAGCCTTGACTTGCCGATACCTGCTTCTCCGTAGATTGTATAAACACCGAGACGGCTTGCATTCTTTGAGTTCTGTCCTGCTTCAATCAGGCTTGTAAGCTCCGCCTCTCTTCCTGTAAATGCAGTAGAGAACGAAACAGATTCCTCTTTTATCAGTCTTCCCTTTATTGCAAAAACTTCGATCTCTTTATCTATCCCCTTAAACAGATGTCTGCCGGCAAATTCAAGAATTGCAACACTCAAAGCTTTTTGAGCCGCCTTTCCTGTTATCCAGTCTGATCCGAAAGGAGCCGCCATCATCACTCTTGCAGCAAGATTAACATCATCACCCAGTGCTGTATAGGCAGATCGCTGAAGACTTCCGGTGAACCCGGCGTACGCAATACCTTCAGTTATTCCCGATCTCATCGGAACACTGCAATTTTTTCTTATATCGGCAATACAGTTCACGGCTCTTTCAAGATTATCTTCGTAACTTACAGGAGCACCGAAAAGAGCCAGCAGTGTCGCACCCTTATCTCCGAAATCAAATCCGCTTATATATCCTCCGTATTTCTGAACTGATGATGCGAAGAAATGGACTATATTATCAATATCGCTAAATTTTTCCGGCATTTTATATGAAATAAAAAGAGAGATAACCTCACGGAACTCACCGTGTATGGTCTGTTCTAGAACCGTACTCGGAATAAACCGTTTTAAAACATTCTGATCAACATTAAAATACGAAGTTGAATGAGCCGGAACCTCTATCAGATCCTCGACAAAAGCACCCTCTTCGTTAACAGAAAACAGTGCTTTTTTATCAATTGAAACACGAACTTCTGGATTTACACATATCGAATTGCCGCAACAGCAGTGCTCAGCTTCAGCAGCCTCGTCAACTACTTTCCCGAAAAACAGGAAATGCTCCAGACCATCGCTTTGCACAGCAGTCCATCTCAGCTTTCCGCATGAAATACCGGCTTTTGAAGATATCTTGAAAGACCATCCCTTATTTTCAAGAACCGGATTATTATAAAAAAAAGACCTTATCTCAATAGCAGCTGCTACTGCACTGACACCATTGTCATCCTTAAAAACAGCAGTGAAAGCATCTCCTGCAAAATTTGTTATAAAACCTTCGTGACTGTACACGGCACTTATCAGAGGGTTAAACAGCGTATTCATGAATTTTGATAGTATTTCAGCGCCTTCCCTGCCCTGCTCCATCAGCTTTCTGGTCATTGCCGTAAAACCTGAAATATCGACAAAAAGTACAGAGGCATTGAGTGAGCCTGATCTTTTGCATTTACCGGCAGTTTTATATCCCAACCTTTCAAGATCAGGAATAAGATTCCTCATTTTATGAACCTTCCGAATATTACAAATATTTGTAAAATGCCTTGTATGCCGTATAGGTATGGTAAACATCGGCTTTTGATGTTATCTCGAAAGGACTGTGCATCGAAAGTACCGGCGTACCGCAGTCAACAACATCCATTCCGTATTCAGCAATAAACATTGCGATAGTGCCGCCGCCGCCGAGATCCACTTTTCCCAGCTCTGCCGACTGCCAGCGCACCTTGTCTCTATTAAATGCGTTCCGGCATTTCGCAACAAATTCCGCATGAGCTTCATTTGAATTTCCCTTTCCGCCGCTTCCTGTAAACTTTGTAAGACACACGCCCCAGCCCATTTTGCCGGCATTCATCTTTTCCATTGTTCCAGCCCATTCAGGATCTGTTCCTGCATTGACATCGGCACTGAGGAATCTGCTGTCTGCAAGAGAATTGAGAAGCGTGTTGTAATCGCCTTTTCCATATAGGTTTATTATTTTGTTCACTGCTCTCTCAAGTATGTTGGAATTCGCTCCTGAATTACCTTTTGAGCCTATTTCCTCTTTATCAAAAAACATAACCAGCTTGTTTATGGCTGACTTGCCGGAATCGAATAGAGCCTGCATGGCAGCATACGCACAGACTCTGTCATCCTGACCATGACCTCCGACAAAGCTTCTGTCAAAACCGACATCTCTTGATCTGCCGGCAGGAACAAGCTGAAGTTCAGCAGAAACGAAATCTTCCTCCTTGAAACCGTATTTTCCGTAAAGAAAGGAAAGTATCGCCATTTTCAAAGAGCCTTTTTCATATTTGAATTTATAGGGAATTGATCCAATGAGAATATTGAGGTTCTCTCCTTCAATAACTGTCTTTGCATTTTTCTGCATCTGATCCTGTGCAAGATGAGGAAGCAGATCGTTAATTGTAAAAACCGGATCGGACTCATCTTCACCGATACAGACATCTATCGTCTTCCCTTCTTCAGTTATTACAACACCGTGAAGAGCAAGCGGTCTTGTAACCCATTGATATTTCTTAATACCACCGTAATAATGTGTCTTAAAAAATGTCATATCCTCTGCTTCATACAGCGGACAGCCTTTGAGATCGATTCTCGGTGTGTCAATATGTGCACCGACCATGTTAAAGCCGCCTTTGAATGAAAGATCGTTGATCTCTGCAAGAACACACGCGACATTGTCGAAATTTATAAAGACCTTCCTGTCCTTTGGCGTTGCCGAATCAATATTCTTAAAACCGGCAGAGGCTGCTTTTTCTGCTATATATTTTACAGTTTCTCTTTCCGTTTTGGCACTGTCAAGAAACGCTTTGTAACCTTCTGAAAACTTCATTATTGTCTGAAGTTCGCTTTTACTGATATCCTCCCATCCGGACTGTTTGCTGTAAAGAAGAGACTTCTGATCGAACCCGTTCTTACTATTCTTACTGTTCTTAGCGGCAACCATGTGATTCCTCCTATTATAGTTTTGAAAATCAACTGTCGCAGGATGATAGCAGATTTGTGTTTTTATTGTACTTTTTTATTTATTGTTTCAAATAATTCAACATTTGGTACATTTTTGTATTATTTTTTTGACATGTATTAAGATATTTCTATAATTAATCCAGTAATTTTGTTAATTTTTTCCTTGGAGGAATAGATGACCTACTTACCGCTCTCATACCTGCTCGGATCTAGGGCAAAGGTGGATATTCTTCGAATTCTGGTGAATAAGCAGAATTACACCGGCAGAAAGATCGCCACCCTCAGCAGCACAAACCCTAATTCGAACAAAAAAGCCCTTGATTTTCTTCTTGAAACAGGAATCGTGGTAAGAGAGCATATCGGAAATGCTTTCCACTACAGGCTTAATGAAAATCATCTTCTCTTTGAACCTCTTATAAACCTGTTCAAAGAAGAAGAAAAAACTGTTAATCGAATAATAAAGATCGGCACCAGTTTCATTGAAGAATATGCTCCTAAAACTCTTGCAGGGTTTGTTTCATATATCAGAAACGATGTTGTTCTTACAGTTCTCGCACACTCATTTCCGAGAGATGAAATGAAAGACTATATTTCATCCAAAACCGGTGTAAAAGTTGTTGTAAAAGTCATCGATACTCTCAATCTTACTGAAAGTGATATTACTTCCTTTATTGATAAGGTCTATTTCTGGAACAATTACAAGTCGATCGTCAAAATGATCAACTCAAGAGATGTTGTCAAAAATTTCTTTAACTTTTAAGGAGGAGCAACAATATGAACAAAAAAAACATCAATGTCCTTATCATTGACGATGAAGACAATATACTTTCAAGTCTAAAAAGGATACTTGAAAGCAGCGGATATACTGTTATAACCAAGAATAGACCTGAAGAAGCTATTGATTATGTCAGAAACAATATTGTGCATATAGCACTTGTGGATGTTCTGATGCCGAATATGGACGGAATAACAGTACTTAACATAATAAAGGAAATAAGCGGTCTTACTCAGGTTATCATGATGAGTGCATACAGTACTATCGACCGTATTGTGTCAGCACTTGAAAACGGAGCGAACGATTTCCTTCTCAAGCCTTTTGACAACATTGAGCTATTTGTTACGATTGTTGAAGAATCAGAAAAGAAACTGCTCAGATGGCAGAAAACTCTCTCGCAGACAGGGGCTATTTAGTTGACTACACATCCCCATTCAAGACTGACTCACCTTCCATTACAAGATGTTGATTTTCCTGCTTCATTCGCAGCTGATTTTATTTCTGAAATTGTAAAAGCTACCGAAAAGGACAGTGCCGGAATAGACTCATACCACAGCTGGAAGGTGTGCATTCTGTCAAACAGGATAGGAGAACTTCTCGGACTCGATAAAACATCTTTGAAAGAACTGTTTTTCTCCTCACTTCTGCATGATATCGGCGGAACAAAAATCTCTGGGCATGTTATTGAAAGTCTTGTTCAGATACCTGATATATATGGTCAGAAAAATGATTTTTTTATTTTTGCGCATCCTCATAGAAGTGAAACCATCCTTAAAAGCTTTCCTACTTTCAGAAAGATCAGCGAGATCGTCAAACATCATCATGAATTTTTTGACGGCAGCGGATTTCCTTCAGGTTTGAAAGGAAACGCAATACCCCTTCTTTCGAGAATAATCAGACTTTCTGACACAATAGACATTTTGATGAATCTTCACAAAATAAAAGATTCAACTGAGCTTATTCTTTTCCTTAACTTGATCTCAGGAGAGGAGTTTGACCCTGTCATTTACACCACTTTTGCAACCCTTGCCACAGAAAATAAAATTCTTGAACTGATCGGCAGTAAAGAAGCAATTGAAAATGAAATGTCCGACCTCAAGAAAAAAATGGGGGACAGATATTATTTTTCATCTCCTGATACAGTAAATAGATTCTTCAAAACTGTTGCAATGCTGACTGACAACCTTACTTCTCCCGAAGGCAACCATTCTATCAGAGTTTCAGAACTTTCTGTTCAGATCGCCTATCTGCTTGGAATCGAAGAAGAAGAGATCGTGACAATAAGATGGGCGGCATTTCTTCATGATATCGGAAAACTTACTGCGGACAGAACTGTCTATTCAAAAAAAGAAAAATTAACCGATGATGAATGGATGTCCATAAAAACGCACGCATCCAGAAGCTATGATGTAATAAACAGCATTTCTGGAATGGATAAGATCGCCTATTACATCCTTCACCATCATGAAAATTATGACGGAACAGGATACCCGGAAAAATTGAAACTGAATATGATACCTCTCGGATCAAGAATAATAAGAGTCGCAGATACTTTTGATGCAATGACCACGAACAGAATATATCATAGAAAAAGAGACTGGCATATTGCTTTGAAAGAGTTGAAAAAGTTCAGCGGTACACAATTCGATCCCGAAATTGTTGATGTCTTCGTCAACGATATTTCCTAAGCAAAAAAAAAGGGCACCGGAGTGCCCTGAAAATAAAATCATTTATCTCTGTGTCAGTCAATAGAAGAATCGTTCTTATCTTCAGCCGCTTTGAATGCAGCAGCAAAAGAACCGAGCTTTTCAGGAATTTTTTCAACAGCCGCAGCCGCATTTATTTCCTTTTGAGCTTCTTCATCATTAACAGCCTTTACGCTGAGAGATACTTTTCTGTCGGTGTCGGAAATAGACTTGATTATAACTTCCATGATATCGCCAGGGTTATATTCTTTCTTTTCGTCCTCGAATTCAGTTCTGTGAACAAGACCTTCAATTGTGTCAAATACTTTTACAAAAACGCCGAATTCTGCAACTTTGACAACTTCAACTTCAATCTTTTCGCCTATTACATGCTGGTCTTTGAACATCTTCCATGGATCTTCGGAAAGCTGCTTGATACCAAGAGAAAACCGTTGTTTTTCAGAATCTATATTAAGCACCATTGCTTCAACTTCATCACCTTTCTTGTAATACTCTGAAGGATGTTTAAGTTTTCTGTCCCATGTAATATCGGTTGTTCTTACAAGACCGTCAATACCGTCTTCAACTCCGACAAAAAGACCGAAATCTGTAATATTACGGATAACGCCCTTCACAACCGTGTTTACAGGATATTTCTCTTTGAGAAGTTCCCATGGGTTCGGCTCGATCTGCTTCATACCGAGAGAAATTCTTCTATTCTCGACATCAATCTCAAGGATCTTAACTTCAACTTCATCACCGATGGCAACCATTTTGCCGGGATGTTTAACTCTTCTGGTCCATGACATTTCAGAAATGTGAATAAGACCTTCAACACCTCTTTCGAGCTCAACAAATGCGCCGTAATCTTCAAGAGACACAACATTGCCTTTAACAGCTTTTCCGGAAGCATACTTTTCAGCGGCATGTATCCACGGATCTTCAGAGATCTGTTTTACACCAAGACTGACTCTTTCTGAATCTTTATCATACTTAAGTATCTTGACATCGACTTCGTCTCCGATCTTGAACATTTCAGAAGGATGATTAACTCTGCCCCATGACATGTCGGTAATGTGAAGGAGTCCATCAATACCGCCGAGATCAACGAATACACCGTAATAGGTAATATTCTTGATAAGACCTTTAACGACAGCACCTTCCTGAAGTTTTTCAAGAGTATTTGTCTTAAGCACTTCTCTTTCCTTTTCGAGAAGATCCCTTCTTGAAATAACAATGTTACCTTTCTTACGGTCAAACTTGATAACTTTGAAATCAAAGTTCTTACCGATAAGGTCGTCAACATTCTTTATTGGTCTTAAAGCAACCTGTGAATTGGGCAGGAATGCCTTTACACCGATATCAACAGCGAGACCGCCGTTTACTTTCGCAACAATTGTTCCATTTACAAGAGAACCGTCATCAAAAGCTTTTTCAACAACTTCCCAAATTTTGAGTTTTGCCGCTTTTTCTTTTGAAAGACAGATATTTCCTCTTTCATCTTCCCATCTGTCGACAACAACTTCGATCTGGTCACCGACCTTGATCTTTGCGATCTCTTCCGGAGTAAATTCTGATGACGGAATAACGCCGTCACTCTTCAAACCTACATCAACAAGAATGAAATCTTTTCTTACTGCACGGACTTCACCGCTGCATACTACATCACTGGATACTTCTCTTCCACTTGGGAGAAATTCCTCAAGCAAATCACTGAAACTCATGTTTGTTTCTTTAGACATTCTAAAATTACCTCCTGTTTTATTTTTCACTATCGAAGACAGGCCTTCGTCTAGTGTGTTGGGAATTATAGAAGTCATCTTGGGGTTGTCAACAAAAAAATGTTGACTTAAATAAGAAAATTAATTTACATATTGTCGCATCTTGATCTATGATATTTTTACATTTTGGGATTTATGAACTGTTTTTTTATGATAATGGAGGAAGTTTTGAAAAAAGTTACAGTGTTGTTCTTTTTACTAATTACTTTTATCGCCATCGATCTTCTGGGTGCCGACACTGCTGCAATTTTCCCGATTGGAGCTAAAGAACGAGACGAGTGGACTGTTGCAAAAGATGTTGACAGATCTGTTGAGACGAGCCTCAAAAAAATAAAGGGAGTCAAAGCTATAAGCTTCAAGGAATTGCTGTCAAAGAATGATCGCATAAAACTCAACAAATGCAAAGCCGAGATGGATTGTCATAAAGATGTTTCAAAAAATGTAACTAAAAAAGTGGATTTCTTTCTTTTTTCAAAATTAAAAATCACAGAAAAAAATGAAGTTGTTTTTTATACCTATCTGTTTGACAGAAAGTATAACAAACTTGAACAGGGAAAGAGAAACTTTGATGAGTTTGCAACGCCTGAAAACATTGCAAAAGGAGTTATTGCAGAATGGAATGACCTTCTCGGGAAGCATGTTTCAGCATCTGAAGATGTTGAAGAAGATGAAGATGAAAGTGCTTTTGTTGAAGATGACCGGACTGAAGACACTGGAACTTTGACAAAAAGTTCCGGATCAAGAGTTGAAGATATTATTATGGAAGGATTTAAACTGTATGCTGAAGGTGATCTTAAGGCCGCCGCATCTACTTTTTCAAAAGCCGCGTCAAGAGATGTCGTTGCCAAAAAACTTTATAACGATGTCAGCGAAATTGATAAATATATCACCAGAGCGGCAGCTTCTATAAAAGGAAAAAACTATGAGGAAGCCATCCCTATCATTGCAAGAGCCGAGAAACTTGATGATGAAATAAAGGGACTGGGCGTTAAATACAGAGCATACTATAATGAAAATATTGAAAGAGTATCTTATCTTGAGCCCACAGCCAAGGACAGCCAGATAGTTGATGTGATCCATAGAAAATATGCCAAAACTACAGAAAATGCACGCAAGGAAAAAGTTACAGCCATGACAAATATTGAAAAATGGCTTAATACACAGATCCTTGAAAGAGAGAGTAAATTAAAACAGTTTGAAACTGATTCACTTGCTCAGGCTGAACTTGAAAAGAAAGAATACGGCGAATTGACAAACAGAATCAAAACTTTGAAGTATCAGTGGGAAAAGGATGACAGTGAACTTGAACAGAAGATCGTCGCACTTGAAAACAAACTTACCCTTTTTGAACAGAAAGAGAAAGGTGTTGTAAAAGTATCAACTGAAGGTGATGAGAAAGCAAGACTTGCCGAACTCAGTGAGGTTGACAAGAAATACACCGAACTTCTTAATAAATTGAAAAAGGAAAAAGAAGATTACTACAACAAACAGAAAGATTCTCTTGATTCAGGTTCTAAAAAAACTGAAGCCGATGTTGTAAAGCTTGAAGAAAAGAAAAAAGTAAATGTTGCAAAAATTGCCGATATTGATAAGTCTATCAGTTCGGAAATGGATAAATTCGATCTTGAAGAAAAGAAATATCTCGGCGGCAATGAAGAAGTTAAAATGAAAAATGAAGACGAAGATCGCAAATTCAAAGTTGAAGTTGAAAAAGAATATCAGGCAAAATTTGACGATCTCAATAAAAAACTTCAGGAATTTGATCAGCAGGAATCTGAAAAAAGAAAAGAGATGGAGGTGTTTGACAAAGCAATCGAAGAATATATGACCAAAAATGTTGAGGCTATGTCAAAATTCCAGGAAGAACAGGATAAAGAAAGAGCAGCTATTGATACCGAATACAAAACAAAAAAAGAAACCGCATCTGCTGACGCTGAAAAGAAATTCAACGAAGAAAAGGAAAAGCTCGTTGCAGAAAAGACAGCCCTTGATGCAAAAATAGCAGAAAAGGAAACTCCGGCTCTGAAAAAACAGCTCGCATCATTGGAAAAGAAAATTGCCGCTTTTGATGCCGGAAAAGAAACTTTTGTTGCCGATATAATAATGAAAGTGGATATGGAATACGAAGCAAAAGTTTCTCCTCTTGATGCTAAACTTGCAGCAAAAAACGCTGAACTCCAAAAAGACAATAATACATTCCGCAATGCAAAACTTGCTGAAAAGAAAAAAGCTCAGGGAGATTTCGATAACTTTCTGAAAAGAAAAGACCTCTTTAAGAAAAGTATTGACAATCAGGTTGCCATTGCTCAAAAAGAAAGAGATAACAAGATTGAAGCCCGTTCAAAAGATAGAGGCAGGCTTTCAAGTTCATGGGACGATGCTAAGCAGCAGAGGCAGAAAGCTCTTGATCTTAAACTTAAGAACAGTAGAGATACAAAAGACCGTCTGGTAAAAGAAAATGAGAAAATTGATGCTGACATTGCCGCAATAAATACAAAATGGGGAACTGCAAGTGATGATCTCAGAGTGAAATATCAGAGTGATTCAGAAAAATTTGAAACCAGTTGGAAAACCCGTTTTGAGAAAACAGAAAATGAATACAAGGAAAAGAAAGAAGCTGTAGAAACTAAATATGCCCAGCAGCAGATTTCAGAAAAGGAAGCCCAGAAACAGCAGAAAATTAAATGGGAAGAAGAAATTCAGTCTCTGAACGAAGAAAAGCAGAGAAGAAAAGATGCCAGAACAAAAATACTTGAAGATGAAAAATCGAACTGGACTGTAAAAAAAGAAGACTGGGTTAAGGCTGAAGAGAAAAGAAAAGCTGATAAGGCGCAGTTCATTAAGGATATGAAAGATCTTAATACCGAAGACAGAAAAGAAGCGGCAAAACGCAAGAAAGATGCCGACACAAAGTTTGACGAAAACACAAAAGCAATATATCAGAAAGAAATGGATGAAATCTCCGAAAAATTCAAAGAAGAGTATAAGACGACAAAAACCCGTGAGATAGTCGGTGTTAAAACAAGTACCGATATATCTTCGCTTAAAGCTGATGCTCTTTCCAAGAACGGTCTTATAAGACTTCAGAACAAAGATATACTCGGGGCAAGACGCCTTTTTGCCGAAGCTCTTTTTATCGATAAGACAAATCAGATAGCAGTTGATGGCATGAAATCCATATCAGATACTGCAAAATCAATGTACTGGGAAGCTTACGGCATGAAAGACGGAAACAAGGCAAAAGCTAAGGAGATTTTCATACTTCTCACAAAAACGCTCATGCCTTCGAATGAATATTTCATCAAAGCAAAAGTCGCTCTTGACGAACTCAACTGATTTTAAAACAAAAGATAGTCTTACTTAATAACAGCCGTTTGCGAATTTTTCGATATCATCAATGAATTTATCTATATCATTAATAGTTTCGGGAGAAGGAAGATTGCCGAATCTATCGACAGATTTTAATACTATTTCGTGAATTCCTTTGACCTTTATTTCACCTCTTAGAAACTTTGATACTGCAACTTCATCAGAAATTGCAAAAGCCACCATCCCGGAAAAATCTTCGGCAATCAGCATATCGAATGCTTTTTTTAAAAGAGGATATTTATTGAAATCAGGATCCATAAATCTCATATTCTTTCCACTGTAACAGAACTCCAGTTCCGGAAACTTCTCAGTTACCGGAAGCATTTCCGGATAGCTCAAAGCCGAGGCTATGGGTATCATCATACTGCTCGGCGCTATCTGGGATATACTTGAACCATCTTTCAGGATAAGTGCGGCGTGAATATCAACTTCAGGATGCACAATTACTCCCAGCTTTTCCGGAGCGATATTAAAAAGCCAGAATGCTTCTATCAGTTCAAGACCTTTGTTCAGCATTGTAGCACTGTCAACTGTGACTTTGGCACCCATATTCCACACAGGATGCTTTAAGGCCTGAGCAGCATCTGAATTAAGCATCTCATCAATACTCATATCTCTCAATGCGCCGCCGGAAGCCGTAATGAATACTTTTTTTATCTGACAGGAAGGTGTTTTTTCAATAAGCTGCATCAGTGCGGCGTGTTCACTGTCAATCGGAATGATCTTTGATCTATCCGAAGTTACCGCATTTCCGAGAAAAAAACCGGCAATAACAAGAGATTCCTTATTTGCAAGGCATACTGGAATTCCTCTTTTAACTGCTTCAACTGTTATCTTCCAGCCTTCCTTTCCCGGAAGAGCCATGATTATTTTATCCGGCTTCAGATCAAGAAGCTCAAAAAGCGCATTCCTGCCCGCCGAGACATTTCCATCGATCTTATCCACTTTTATTATATCCTCTGAATCCTTAACAACTACAGATTTTATTTTAGGATGTCTTGACAGCATCTGATTTAACCCGGCAATATTACTGCCGGCGCTGCAACCTACAATTTCAAACCTGTCCTTAAATGCATATATTATTTTTTCAGAATTTGTGCCGATAGAACCGGTTATACCGAAAATTATTATCTTTTCAGAGGCCATGGTTTTTCAAAAGCAATGATACATAAATCACTGTAACCGATATAAGAAGCGAGTCTGTGCGATCAAGAATGCCACCATGTCCTGGAAAAAGAGTTCCTGAATCCTTCACGCCCGCCCCTCTTTTTATCAACGACTCAGCGAGATCTCCCAATTGTCCGAGAATCCCTATCAGAAATGCCACCATTCCGACAAAAAGCATTCCTTCAGACTTTAAAAAGAAATATCCGAATATAAGCCCGGCAATAATTGAGAAAGCAGCACCTGAAATAGCTCCCTCCCAAGTTTTGTTAGGTGATATAACCGGAGAGAATTTATGTCTGCCGAAAAATCTTCCTCCAAAATATGCCGCAGTATCACAGATCCAGGGAACTATGAGTGCAAACGCCATCCACTGGTGATCCGGTCTGTAATTTCTGACAAGCGGAAACAGACCGAACCCGAGTCCCAGATAGAAAAAACCTGATAGATACAGAGTCATTCTTTTAAACTTCCGTTCAACAGGATCGGAACCGAAAAGAGACAAGATAGGAATCAGAGCAGCAGCTGATATAATTATCAGAATAAACTGTCTGATCACATCGAAGGAAGTGCTTATCTGTCCTATCGTCAAATCTGCGAAATTATCCACAGG
>Ga0116171_10003368_pt1 | contig 14802 bp, 10 predicted proteins | sample AD_JPNHW2_MetaG_FD_89798 | JGI IMG/M metagenome (GOLD analysis project Ga0116171, IMG submission 89798) | Active sludge microbial communities of municipal wastewater-treating anaerobic digesters from Japan - AD_JPNHW2_MetaG | ecosystem: Engineered > Bioreactor > Anaerobic > Digestate | place...
GGGTCCAGCGGGGAGGAAGGCATGCGCGGGAGGAAAAACGCGGCGGCGGTGAACATAATTGGCGCGGTTTCACCAGCGGCACGCTCCAGGCCAAGGATGATCCCGGTGAGAATACCGGGCAGCGCCTCGGGCAGCACCACTTTGCGCACGGTTTGCCAACGGGTGCCCCCCAGCGAAACGCTGACCACCCTGAAGGACTGCGGCACGGAACGCAAGGCCTCCTCGGTCGTGCTGATGATGACCGGGAGGGTCATAATGGCCAGGGTCATTGAACCGGCCAGGATGCTGGTGCCAAATTTGAGGAAAAGCACGAACAACCCCAGGCCAAACAACCCATAAACCACGGAGGGGATGCCGGCCAGGTTGGTGATGGCGATGCGGATGACCCGCGTAAGGGTGGATTCGCGAGCGTATTCGGCCAGGTAAATGGCGGCCCCGATGCCCAGCGGTACGGCAAACAGGGCTGTACCCAGGGTAAGGTAAAAGGTGCCGACGATGGCTGGCCAGATGCCACCGGCTTTCATGCCGTTGGAGGGCGGGGTGAAGAGGAAGCCGGGTGAAACGGCCCCCACGCCGCGGATGAGAATATAGGCCAGAATGGCGACAATCACAAAAATGGTCAGGGCGGCAATCACGGTCAGGAGCGTGAAGCCGGCTGCTTGTTGGCGCTGGCGTTTGGCGGTGGAGCTGGTCATGAGAGCACCCGCTCTGAACGCTTCTGCTTGCGCTGGATAAGCAACGAGGCGGAGACGTTCACCACCAGGGATATCAGGAACAGGATAATGCCAATCAGGAACAACACGTGGTAGTGGACGCTGCCGGTGGCGACCTCGCCCATTTCCGCCGCGATGGTGGCGGTCATGGTACGCACGGGCTCAAACAGCGCACGTAACCCGCTGGGGAGCACTGCCGCGTTGCCTGAAACCATCATCACCGTCATAGTTTCGCCAATGGCCCGGCCGATGCCGAGCATGATGGCAGTGAAGACGCCGGAACGAGCCGCGGGCAGGGTCACACGCCAGATGGTCTGCCAGCGCGTGGCGCCGATGGCAAGCGAGGCGTCACGGTAGGAGCGCGGGACCGCGTCGAGCGCGTCCTCGGCGATGGAGACGATGGTTGGGATGGAAATAGCACCCAAGAGGATTGAACCGGCCAGCGCGGTCAGGCCGGTGGGCAGGTCGAGCAGTTTGCGCAGGAATGGCGCGAGCACGAGGATGCCCAAAAAGCCCAGCACGACCGAGGGCAGGCCACCGAGGATTTCAATCACCGGCTTGAGCACCTCGCGCATCCAGCGGGGGGCGACCTCCGAAATGTACACCGCTGTCAGCACGCCAATTGGCACCGCGAAGAGCGCCGCGCCGAGCGTGACCAGGAGCGAGCCGCCGATGAGCGGGAGGAGCCCGAAATATTCCTCAATCGGGTACCAGCGCGCGGAAAAGAGGTTCTTTAAAGAGACCTCGCCCAACGCGGCAAAGCCTTCACTCCACAAAAAGACAAAAATCATGATGACGAACAAAATGGCGGAGTAGCCGCAGGCCTTGATAAGGGGCGTTAGCACTGGGTCAGCGGTGCGGAAGATGGCCAGGCGTTTGCGGGGGCGGGGGGCGGTTGTGTCCACGTTTTACCTCACTCACCCACCGGCACAAAGCCCATGGAAAGCACAATGGCCTGGCCCTCAGGTGAGAGCATCCAGTCCAGGTATTTTTTTACCTCGCCCTGGGGAGCGCCGTTGGTATAGACGTAGAGTTCCCGCGAGATGGGGTAGGTGCCGGCATTGACAGTATCCGCAGAGGGAAAAACCGCGGGGCTGACACCGTCCGCCGAAACAGCCACCACCTTCACGTCCGGGGTGACGTACCCGAGGCCGTCGTAGCCGATGGCGTTGGGATTGTCGCGCACTTCCGTGGTGATGCCCTCGGAGGAAGGCAGGAGCAGCGTGCGCGGGTCAAACAGCAGCGTGCTCTTGGAGTCGCCCAGGCGCAGCACTTTTTCAAGGAAGTACACATGTGTGCCCGAATTGGTCTCGCGGGAAAGGCGCACGATGGGCCGGTCCTCCCCGCCCACGTCCAGCCAGTTATCGATTTTCCCGGCGTAAATGTCGGAAATCTGCTGCAGGCTGAGCTGGGTGACGGGGTTGTTTGGGTTGATGATGATGGCAATCGCGTCCAGGGCGATGACGGTCTCTGTGGGGTCCACGCCCTTGGCCCTGGCTTCTTCAATTTCCACTGCTTTGATTTGCCGGGAGGCGTTGGCGATATCGGTGGTGCCGGAGATGAGGGCGGTGATGCCTGTGCCAGTGCCGCCGCCGGTGACGGAGAGGTTGACCTCGGGGTGGTTGGGCTGGTAGGCTTCTGCCCAGGCCAGGGCCAGGTTGACGATGGTATCAGAGCCCTTGGATTGGATGCTGACCGCGGCGGGGGATTCTGTGGAACTGCCCCCCTGGGCGGCATGAGGCGCGCAAGCCCACAACCCGGCGCACAGACACAGGGTCATAACCAATAAACCCAGCTTTTTCATCATGAGGATTATATCCAATAATCGGCCACGCGACCCTGCTGGACGGACGGGTTAACCCAATCTTAACAAGCGATGGAAGCGGCGGATGCGGTAAAATTGGCGCATGGTCAGTCAAAACGAAACGATAATCCAGGCCGAAAACCTTAATTTTTATTACGGGCAAAAACGGGCTTTGAATGACATCAATATGTTAATCTACCGCTGCCAGGTGACAGCGCTTATCGGGCCATCGGGCTGTGGCAAGTCCACCTTTTTGCGCTGCCTGAACCGCATGAACGACACCATCCCTGGCACGCGCGTGGAGGGCAAGGTCACCTTCGACGGGCAGGATATCTACGCGGAGGGCACTGACCTGGCCGCTTTGCGCCAACGGGTGGGGATGGTCTTCCAAAAGCCCAATCCCTTCCCGCAGTCGATTTTTGCCAACGTGGCGTATGGGCCACGCGTGACGGGCATGGGGCTGGCCAAGCCCGCGCTCGACGACCTGGTGGAGCTTAGCCTGCGCCAGGCGGACCTTTGGGAGGACGCGCGCGATCATCTGCACGAGGACGCGCGTTCCCTGGCCCTGGGGCAGCAGCAGCGCCTGTGCATCGCCAGGGTGTTGGCGGTGCACCCGGATGTCATCCTGATGGATGAGCCGGCTTCCGCGCTGGACCCCATCGCCACCGGTCACATCGAAGAGCTCATCCAGCAACTGCGCGAGCATTACACCATCGTGATTGTGACGCACAACATGTCGCAGGCCGCGCGGGTGTCGGACTATACCGGCCTGTTCTGGCTGGGCGACCTGGTGGAGGTCTCTGAGACCGCGACGATGTTCACCAAGCCGCGCGAACAACTGACTGAGGATTACCTGACCGGCCGCATGGGCTGACCCCCTTGCTTATGAAAAGAACGCGCGGGATGAAACCCGCGCGTTTTTGGTAATTATTCGTATTTGAGGGCGTTGACCGGCACGAGCGTGGCCGCATTGAGGGCGGGGTAGAGCCCGGAAAGCAGGCCGACCAGCGTGGCAAAGGCGACGCTGAAGAAGGGCAGCCAGAAGGGGATGACGGTGGCGAGGGCCGTGCCTCCGCCGCCAGATTGGGTGGCCAGGTAGGAGCCGGCCACCAGGTTAATCACCCAACAGACCGCCCAGCCGAGCAGAAGCCCGCCGAGGCCGCCCAAAAAGCCGATACCGGCTGCCTCACCCAGGAAAATGCTGAGGATATTGTTGTTGGTGGCACCGATGGCCTTCATAATGCCAATCTCACGCGTACGCTCCAGGATGGCCATGGTCATCGTGTTGGCGATGCCGATGGCGGCCACAAGCAGGGCAATGGCGCCAACCCCGCCAAAGATAACCTGCATTATGGTGAAGAAAGAGTTAATCCCTTCCACCGTGCTTTGGGGGGTGTAGGCCTGGAAACCCAAATTAGTGATTTGTTCGGCCACATCCACCACGACCTTGGGGCTCTCGGTCTTGACCATTAGCTGACTGTAGCCTTCCTTGTTGCGGTCGACCTTGCGCCCATTCACCCATTCATTCCAGCGATTCACTTCATCCAGTGGAAGGTAAATGTTGAAGTCAGAAGACCCCTTGGTCTCCGTAAGCACACCAACCACTTCCAGGTTGTAGGTCTTGCGCGTTTCCACGCCGTCCTGGCTCCAGCGGATGAGACTGACCTTGAGGGTTTTGCCCAGCAGCTCCGGCGGCTCAATGGGCGGGTCGTTTGGGCGGGGGTTGGGGTTATAGAAGTTCATGGAAACACTGCTGCCAATCACCACCTGGCCGCGGTCCAGGGTCGTGACGCCTTCGCGCGCTTCCAGGGAGATTTGGGAGAGGTCGTCCACGTTGATGCCTACGAAGGAACTCCAGGCCATCAGCTTGTCCAGTTTTATTTCGGTGCCGCCCTGCACGTACTCCTGGATGACCACCCGGGTGACGCCAGGGATGGCTTGAATATCCTCGATAGCGGCCGGGGTGAGCTTCTTGATGTCGGCTTCAGTGAAATTTTGCATGGGGCTGTTGGACATCGGGTAGCCGGGGTAGACATCGATGCTGGAGAGGTCATTAATGCCCCAGAGCTGGCTGGTGGCGTTCTTTTGCAGGCCGGCGCCGAGCGAAACGAGCGTCACAACCGCGGCAGTGCCGATGACCACGCCGATGGCTGTCAATACCACCCGGCCTTTGCGGCGGGCGAGGTTGTCGATAATCAGCGTGATGAGGTCAACCAGGCGCATGGTGAGGGGTTAGCCTTTCCCGCCCGGGACAAGGGGTATGTACTCTTCGGGGGTGGGTGTGGGGATTTCTTCCTGCTGGTTTTTAGTGCCAAAGCCAAAGAAGCCCTTGATGGCGTTCCAGATTTTGGCCCAGAAGGAGGTCTCCTGCACGGGTTCCACCACCGCGCCGCCGCCATCAGAATAGATGGGGTTGCCGTTCTCGTCCAAAAGCGGCATGCCATCCGGGCCGAGCACCGGCTCACCGGTCGGGAAAACCATGGCAGGCTCCACCGTGATGGGCAGGCTGGCGGTGTAGGTGCGCAGCTGGTTGAAGTCGTCGGTGTAGTTTATGACGAAATTGAGTTGTGCCTGCCCTTCGCTAAAGGGCATGTACATTGGGTCGAAGGTGAAGTAACCGCCCGGGTCGAGCGTCCCGACCAGGATGGTGTTGTTGGTTAAGTCGCCGGTATCGGAGGTGACGGTGACATTGCCAAGCACCACCGACTTGCGTGCCAGATTGGTAATCTGGATGGGAAGCGAGGTCATGTTACCCGCGTTCACCAGGTCTGGGGTGCGGTAGAAGGAGATTTCCAACTGGGGCAGGGAATAGACCAGCAGGGTGATGACCTGGTCATCCACCAGCCTATTGCCTTTTGGGTCGGTATAGACAAAGGAAAGCTTGAGGGGGTACGCCCCGGGCTGGGTGGTCACGTTGACGATGAACTGCTGGGTGGTATCCTGGGTCCCGGCCACGGGAACATTCCCCAGGAGCACCACGTTGGATTTACCGAGCGGGGCGAAGTTGGTCAGGTCGCCGCTGGTCCCGCTCACGCCGCCCGCAGTGGGTGTGCCCTGCGAGTCACCGGGCACGGAGGCGCCCCCGCCGTACACCAACGAAACAGCGCGGGCGTCGGCATTGCCCACGTTGCCCACGCGCAAGGTCAACACAAAGGCGCTGCCTGGCTGGAGCGGGTCCACGTCCGTGTTGTAGCCGCTCACCACCATTTGCGGGCGGTTAATCGCGATGGGGGTGGGGGTTTGGGTGGGCGTGGTACCGCCGGCAGCTGGCTGGTCGATGGTTAGCGCGAAGCTGAAAGTGTCTGAAAAAGCGTTGCCAGCCGGGTCGGTATAGGTGGTGGTGGCACGGATGACGCCGGAATACATCCAGGTGGACATGTCATTCACCTTGAAGTGAACGGTGTGGGTCTCGTTGCCCTCATTTTCCTTATCCACCTCCCAAACGGTGAAAACGCCGCCATCAAGCGAATCAAACACATCGCTGCTGAAGGTCATGACGATGTTGCGGGCGTGTTCGTGGCCGTTGTTACCCAGCGTGAAGGTCAGGCCGAACGACCCCCAGGGTGAAACCATTTTGCCGCTGTAGTCGGTGTGGTAATCGACGATATAGAGCAGCGGACGGGCGGTATCGCCTTGCGCGGGCGCTGCGGCACGGGCTTTGCCATCAGCACCTAGCCATGGCGACAGGGCGAGGGTGAGGATGAGGGCGAAAATGGTCAGGAGTTGGGCAGTCTTTTTCATAAGTTCACAACCTTTCAGGCGACCTGTTGAATGGATTCCTGATACTCTTCCTGGGTGACCCGCTTCCCATCGAGTAGGAAAATGGTGTTGGTCGCGTAATTCAGCATACGCGGGTCATGCGTGGCCACCAGTATGGTTTTGCCAGACTGGCAGAGTTCGTTGAGGAGATGCGCGATGGCAATGCCGCTGGAGGTATCCAGGTTGCCCGTGGGTTCATCCGCCAGGATGAGCACGGGGTTGTTCACCAGCGCGCGGGCAATGGCGACGCGTTGTTGCTGGCCGCCCGAAAGCTCGGTCGGCTTGTGCCCCACGCGGTCCTCCAGGCCCACTTCACCCATCAGCTGGGTGGCGCGCTCCAGGCGTTGCTTGCGGCGGATCCCACTGAAGCGTAGCGGGAAAGCGACGTTTTCTTCCGCGGTCATGCTGGAGACGAGGTTGAAAGACTGGAACACGAAGCCCAACTTGTCGCGCCGGTAGGCGGCCAGGGCGTTTTCGTCCATCGCGCCAACCTGCACGCCGTCCACCTCGATGGAGCCGGAGGTGGGCCAATCCAGCCCGCCCAGCAGGTAGAGCAGGGTGCTTTTACCGGAGCCGGAAGGTCCCATGATGACCGTGAACGACCCGCGGGGGATATCCAGGCTGACGCCATCCAGCGCGCGAACTTCCGTTTCGCCCATCTGGTAAATCTTGCGCAGGTCAGTCAGGCGGATAAAAGTATCACTCATGCCATGCACCTTTAATAATAGAAGTAATAAGAAGAAGAGCCGGACAGGCCGCCCAGGAGGGAGGAAAGCAGGCTGGGGAGCCCCTGCAGCAGGAGCAGCACCAACATGGCGACCAAAACGCCCAGGATAGCCTTGGAGGGCTTGAGGGCGGAGAGCGGCCGGGCGCTGATGAGTAACAGCACCAGGTGCCAGACCCAATAGATATCCACCACGGAAAGAACTCCGCGCAGGTAGACCAAAAAGCCGGTGGCATCCGCAGGGACCAGGTTGGCAAGCCCGGGTTGGGTTATCAGGTTGCGGCTGGCCAGCACCGCCACCGTTTGGACGATGACACGCAGCGCGAAGGGCACCATGCTCCAGGCGACCACGTTGGAGACCGTCTGCCGGCTGGCGCGGCTGCCCGCCAGGGTGTTCACCAGGTACAGGATGCTGCCAAAGAGGAACCAAACTACCCAATAGCCGGCCGCGGTGCCCAGGAACGGGAAAACATACATGAATGCCGGCGAGGTCAGATTGGCCTGCGCGTCCAGGAATTGCTGTTGCTGGTCTTGCGACCAATATTGGAAATCCTGCGGGATGTTTGAGCCGCTCTGCACGATTTCACGGCGGACTGGCGCGGCCAGGAGCACGAAGATGACCACCAGGAACGTGAGCAGCAGCAGCGGGGTCAGCCAGCTGGGCTTGTTGGCATCGATAATCTTGCGGAAGGTGGCGCGGGGCTTGAACAGCACGCCAGGGATCCATCCCAGGTGGAGAGCCTTTTTTTCGCGCTGTGGTTTTTCTTGGTTTCTTCTTGTCATACGCGTAGTAATTCCCATGTGACCTGTAATAAACATGACGAAAAGCGGGCTTGATTGGTTCCCGGTGGCCGGGCAATCTGCTGTGGATTATACCTTTGAGGGGCACGTTTTGTTCCATGTTGTACGTTTTTACTGGCAATGATGCCTGCCCGGAGGTTAATTCGGGGGTTGGGGATTTATTACCGTGGCAGCCAGTAACCGGTATTTTTACTGCGTTTGGCCGCGAAAACCGCCCTGGAGCGCTGAACACCGTTATAATCCCTGCAATGTCGTGCTGAAAAGGAGCATTGAAAGTGAAACAGGAATTGAAAAACAAATTGGATGGGCTGAAAGCGCAGGGGGCCACCTACGCCGACGCCCGCTGGTACCCGTACGAGGACAGCAACCAGTTGCTGATGTGGAATGGCAACCTGCGCGACCTGACATCTTCGTCGCAGAGCGGTGTGGGCGTGCGCGTGCTGTATAAGGGCGCCTGGGGTTTTTCCGCCAGTTCCGACCTGGGTAACATAGACCAGGTATTCCAGAAAGCCTTTGATAACGCCCGCGTCGCCGCCGAAAGGGTGACCTTCCCGGTGAGGCTGGCGGAAAAGGACGCCGTGCGGGATAACTTTTCGAGTCCGAACCAGGTGGATCCTTTTTCCGTCCCGCTGGAAGAGAAGGTGGAATTCTTGAAGAAGCTGGACGCTGCGCTGGACAAGCCCGGGGTGGCCCAACGCATGTGCTCGATGGAATTTACGCGCAAGCAAATTGTCTACCTGGATTCAGAAGGCAGCGAGATTGAAAAGAACATCGTTGAAGTCTTTCCGGGCATCCGCGTGATGGGTATCGATGCCCAGGGTGGCATGCAGAGCCGCAAGTGGATGCCGGGCCGGCAGGGCGCAAGCCGTGGCTGGGAAAGCCTGGACCTCGAGGTCTTTTTGCGAAACGCCGACCGCGTGACGCTCGAGCTCAACCAGCTGTTGACGGCGGAAGATTGCCCGCGCGACCAACGCTCGGTCATTCTGCTGCCGGGTATTATGTATCTGCAGACCCATGAAACCATCGGTCACGCGCTGGAGCTGGACCGCATCCTGGGTTACGAACTATCGTTCGCCGGCGGTTCGTTCGTGCGCCTTGAGGACTTCGGCAAGCTGCGCTACGGTTCAGAAAAACTGACCGCCCGGGCGGACGCCACCGTGCCAAACAGCCCAGGCAGCTTTGGCTACGACGATGACGGCGTGCAAGCCCAAAACAACCTGCTGATTGACCAGGGCATCCTGGTTGGGGCCATTACTGGCCGGCAGATGGTGGAGGAAGCCAACGCGCGGGCCCGGCGGCCCATCTTCGCGGGCAGCAGCGGGGCCAACCGTGCCACCAGCTTTTACCGTGTGCCGATTGAGCGCATGACCAATATCAATATCGACCCTGGCACGGATGGTTCGCTGGAGGACATCGTTCGCCACACTGAGAAGGGCGTCATCCTGGATGGGGACAAGAGTTGGTCGATTGGCTCCAACCGCGAGCAGTTCCACTTTGCCACCGACATCGGCTGGCGCGTGGAGGACGGCGAGGTGAAGGGTGTGGTCAAAAACGCGACCTATCGCGGGAGCACACTCGCTTTTTACAATTCCCTGAGCGCGGTGGGGGACGAACGCACCTGGGAAGTGCGCTATGTGAATAATTGCGGCAAAGGCGCGCCCAACCAAATCATGCAGTTGGGGCACGGCGTGCCAGTTTGCCGTTTTGATAACGTGACGGTGGGAGAGTAAGATGAATACCGTGTTGGATTTACTGAAGACCTTACGTGCCTGTGCCCTGGAAGAGGGCCTGGTGATGGCAATTGAGTACCACGAGGAAGACAGCTACCTGACCCGCTTCGCGAATTCGGCCATCTCGCTCAACACCAGTGAACACCTGGTGCGTCTGAAATTCACCGCGTTTGATGGCTACCGGCGCGCTGAATACGGCATGATTACGGACCCCAAGGACCTGCAGGCCATGCGCGAGGGTCTGAGGACGGCCGGCCGGATGGCGCGCGTGGCTGAGCCGCTCAGCTTTGAGCCCACGCTTCCCTATTACATGAAGGATGTGGTTGACGAGCGCGCTTATGACCCGGCACTGGCTGGGCTCACCAGCGACGAACGCCTGGCCTTTTTCAATACGGCCGCGGCCGGCCTCGAAACCGAGGATATCAAGCTTTCGGGCATTTTTTCCAATGGCACCACCACCGTGGCGCAAATTTGCACCACCGGGGAAGGCATCCAGTATTTCCGCGTGACAGACGCGAAAATCACCGTGGTGCTCTCGTCCGAAAGTCAGAAGTGGGAAGTGAACGCTGAGCAATCCGCGCAAAAGAAGAGCGACCTGGACGCTGCCGCGCTGCACAGGGAACTGGCCTTTTTGGCGCGCCACTATCAGGAGGATGAGCCTGTGCAACTGTCACTGGGTAAATACCGGGTGGTCTTTGGTCCGGCCGCCACGGCTGAGGTGATGGAAATCGCGGCCGGGTATGGCAGTAGCGGCGGAGCGATGCGAAGGGGCTACTCTTACCTGAAGGAAGAGGACCTCGGCAGGCGCGTCTTTTCGCCGCTGGTGAGCGTGAGCGATGACCCTGGCATCCCGGCGCTGTATGGCCGGACCGCGGACCGTTACGGACGTGACCGGGCGGAATTCCCCGTGTTCAAAGAGGGCGTTTTCCAGGCTTTCACCTGGGAGCAGGACGACGCGGATGAGTTCGGACGGACGCCCACCGGGCATGACGTGGACCAATACAGTTTTTCCGTCAACCCGGGGAGCATGGATTGCGCGGACCTGGAAGCACTGGCCGCGCTGCCGCGCGATGAGGACGTTTTATACATCCCATACATTCATTACATGAACATCGTCAACCCAAGCAAGGGCCTGGTTACAGGCAGCTCGCGCTTTGGGGCGCTGCTGCTGCGCAAGGATGGCAGCGTGAACATCCCTTACAACGTGCGGCTCACCCAGGCTTTCGCCGACTTTTTCGGGGATGGGGTGCGCTGGCTTTCAAAGCAGCAGGTAGTCTATAACACCTCCAGCACTTACGGCCGGCGCAACCCGGTGGCGTTACGCGTCCCGCGCTTTTTATGCGTGGATGGCATCGAGATTTCGCACTCGAACGCCTCGTATTAGGTCATAGCCTAAGCATGACCGCCCCCAGCGCAGGGGGCGGTCTGTTTTATATCGCAACGAAGGAGTTTGCCCCCAACGCGACCCTATTTTGAAGTATTTCGCGTTGGTGGGTAATCAACGGGGGTGGCTTACCTCAATGTCATCGGCAGGAAGACTTTATAGAGGTTCTGCGTGAAGGTGGCGGTGATGGCGGTGTCACCCGCGACTGTGATGGAGAGTGGGTTGTCGGTACCGCTCGCGTTCCCGCTCCAGCCGGCAAAGGTCCAACCCGGTTGCGCGGTGGCGGTCAGGGTGAGTTCGTCTCCGAGGTGGTAGCTGGTTTGGTCGGGTGAGACCGAGACAGAGCCGGCTTCGGTGGGGGAGACTGTCACCTGCAGCGTGTAGAGGTTCTGCGTGAAGGTGGCGGTGATGGCGGTGTCACCCGCGACTGTGAGCGTCAATGGGTTGTCGGTACCGCTCGCGTTCCCGCTCCAGCTGGCAAAGGTCCAGCCCGGTTGCGCGGTGGCGGTCAGGGTGAGCGCTGACCCCAGCTTGTAATAATCCTGGTCGGGGTTCGGAACAACACTTCCATTCCCAACATTGGTTAGGGTAAGGATGTACCCTGGGCGGGACGCGGCTTCGTACGCTCCCATGTCACACAGGGCACTGCCGTCCGCGTTCCCATCCATGGGGCGAAGGTAGTCGCGTTGGTCCACGGCCGGGCAGGCCGTTGGGTTGCCCGTGTCAATGGCCGGGCTGCCTGGACCCAAGGCATGGGTTTGGCTAAAACCGCCGTTGTCCGACAGGGCCGCAAGGCGGGGATCGACTCGAATATTGCCATTACTGCCAGCGTAACCATCCTGGTCGATGTCGCTATAGGTCGCGTTTGTGGAACTTCCAATTTCTTCCAAAATCTGGTCCGGCGAATTTCCCCACAAGATGCTGTTTCCCAAGGTTGTTTGGCTGTAATAATGATTCAGAATTCCGCCACCGGTGGTCGCGGTATTCTTGTAGAGTGTGACATTGGACAAGCTGGGGTAGCAGTGGTCATCGCTATACATGCCCCCGCCTTCAAGGGCCGTGTTTTTTGTAAACGTCACGTTGACCAAGGTCGGATTGCTGGAAGTCTTGTTGGCAATCCCGCCTCCATCGATTTCCGCGTGGTTGGCGTTGAAAAGCACCTGGCTGAGGATTGGATTACTGGAATTAAAATTAGCCATGCCGCCGCCCCACCAGTCACCGACGTTTTCGCTAAAAATGACTTCATTAAGCACCGGGCTGCTATTGTTGTTGTACATTCCTCCCCCGCCAGAGACGTTGCCATCGACCTGGTTCATGGAAAACTCGACCTCTGAGAGCACAGGCGTGCTCTGGTAGTTGTGCATTCCACCACCCTGCAAGGCAGTGTTGGTGCGAAATAGTACCCGGCTCAGGGTTGGGTTCCCGTTCGCAAGGTACATCCCACCGCCATACAAATCGGCATGGTTGTCGCGAATCACCAAATTGGTGAGGGTCGGGCTACCGGCCGCGCTGTAAAGCCCGCCACCGTTCTTATCCGCATCCGCGCTGCCAGTGGCATTACCCCCCAGGATGGTGAACCCGTCCAGGATGGTACTGGCGCTTATGCCGCTGGTAATCACCACGTGGTAGCTGTTATCTGTGATCGTTGTTGTGGTGCCGATATTTCCACTCAGGACAGTCAAATGATTCACCCAATCGCGTTGGGAAAGCTCCGTCTCTGTGCCGCTGAAGCCACCGTAGACAGCGACATCCGGTTTGAGCGTGAAAGAGGCTGTGCGTGGGTCTGAAACGTTGCTGGGAAAGGTGGGCAGGTGCGTGCCTTGTTTCACCCAGATCTGATAGCCGGGTTCGGCATGGTCGAGAGCGGTTTGCAGATCGCACGCGTCCGCCCATGAGGAGCAATATCCCAACCCGCCAGGTTTCGCGTATAGGATTGGGCCCTGGAGCAAGAACGAGCCGTATTCATACGCGCCAATATCACATAACGCGCCGGGGGTAGCGTCGCCATTGATGGGGCGGTAGTAACCGCGCTGGTCACGGGCTGGGCAGAGGCGCGGATCGCCCTTATCAATCGCGGAACTTCCGGCGGGGAGCGCTTGTGTGGGGGTAAAACCGCCGTTATCCGCCAGCGGTTGCAAGAGTGGGTTGGTGGTAACCAGGTTGGAGCAACTAACCCCGCTCAGCGCGGGGCAGCCGCCTTCCACGAGGCTGTAACTAAAGCTTAAGGTCGTGCCTGGAACGGCTACCAGCGGGGTGGAATTGCCCCAGACCAAGGTATTGGTCGCCCAAATTACCGAGCTTTCATTGTGGATTGCGCCGCCACCATTGGTTGCCGTGTTGTCAGAAATGGTCACGTTGTTTAGGACCGAACTACACACAACTGTATTGGCAAATCCGCCACCTCTCACGGCGCTATTACCTGTGAAGGTCACATTCGTCATGGTTGTATTCACATTGCGCAGGTTATAGAGTCCCCCGCCATCATCCGCGCTGGTATTCCCCGTGAAGGTCACATTCGTCAGCACAACCGATACCTTAACCATGTTTGGGGGTCCAAAATTGAACATGCCACCCCCGCCGTTGTAAACGGAATCGTCCTTTACCGAAGTTTGGTTGTCGCGAAAGGTCACATCAGTCAGGACGAGATTGCTGCCATACGAATAAATCCCTCCGCCCGACTCAGTGGTGCTATTGGATTCCAATAACACGCGGGTAAGCGTGGGATTACTGTTCATGTTATAGATCCCACCACCCTGTGTGGAAGCTGTATTGTTCATAATGGTTAAATCTGTGAAGGTTGGGCTGCTGCTCGCGGTGTACACCCCCGCGCCCCAAGTGGCGAAGTTATCGGAAATCGTCGAGTCAGTCAGCTTGGGGGAGCCATTCATGAAAAGAACCGCGCCGCCCTGGTTAGCGTGATTGTTTGTGAGGAGTAAATGTGTAAAAGTGGCCTGGCTGTCCATGGCATACAAGCCACTGGCAAAATCGTCCGTGTTGTAGCCATCCCGGATGGTGAAACCGTCCAAAAGGGTGTCGGCGTTGGTGTTGTAAGCGCTGAGAATATGCACGCTGTTATCTGTTTGGGAACCCGGGTCACCTATTTCTCCACTGAGGATGGTGGGGTTGGCAACCCAATCGCGTTGGTCCAGGCTGGTTTCGGTGCCCGTAAATCCGCCATACATGGCCACTCCGGAATGAAGGGTAAAGAAGCTATTCCTATTTGTGGTTGAAGGCGTGTAGGTGCCTTGCGCGACCCATACCTCGTCCCCGGCTACAGCCGCATTGAGGGCCGTCTGAAGGTCACAGGCCTCCGCCCAGGAAGCGCAGCTTGTGCTGGTGCCGCCAGGCATGACGTATAAAACGGTTTCAGCCTCGGGGAGGAGGCTTGGGAAGGAGTCTGACCGGGTGGATTCAGCCATACCGGCCCGGGGCAAGGGGAACAGAAGGAGAATGCAGACCAGGAAGCAAGCAACAGCCTTTTTCATCTGGAACCTCTCTTTGATTATGTAAACGGGGTGGAAAACAGCATTAATTATAAACCTAACGAGAATAATTACACGAGAAACGCTTAAAAATATATGAATATTTTTCTGACAAGGGGGGAAGACGAGTGCTGAACCTTCCGCGTTTCAAACCATGTTGCAAGCCAGGCAGGTTAAAGATTCCATCAGCCGGCTGGGCATCACAGTGCTATAATGCGCTGGAATAAGTCCCGCGGGAGGGAGATTTTCTTCCCGGCGGCAGGAGGTTGAAAGAATGGCACAGGTTGAACAAGAACCTTATTGGAGCGAACCGGTCGATAAGCTGCTTGAAACACTGAACGCCACCAAAGCCGGTCTCAGCACGGCCGAAGCCAGCGCGCGGCAGCAAGTGTATGGCATCAACGA
>Ga0116171_10003370_pt1 | contig 14801 bp, 9 predicted proteins | sample AD_JPNHW2_MetaG_FD_89798 | JGI IMG/M metagenome (GOLD analysis project Ga0116171, IMG submission 89798) | Active sludge microbial communities of municipal wastewater-treating anaerobic digesters from Japan - AD_JPNHW2_MetaG | ecosystem: Engineered > Bioreactor > Anaerobic > Digestate | place...
GACCCGTCTGCTGAATGTGATTTTTCAAGTGGGTAGAACGGGAGCAGTCACTCCTGTTGCTGAATTGGAACCGGTGTACATATCCGGTTCAACCGTAAGCCGCGCAACCCTGCATAATGATGATGAGATCAAGCGACTTGGCATCAGGATTGGAGATATGGTGACGGTTATCAAGTCAGGGGAGATCATCCCCAAGATACTGGGTGCGGACTTGAGTATGAGACCTTCCGATGCAAAGGAGATCGTTCTTCCTGAACATTGCCCTGTATGCGGAAGTCCATTATTCAGGGAGGAAGAAGGAGTCATCACTTATTGTGACAATGCCAACTGCCCTGCTCAATTGCAGAGGAGTATCGAGCATTTTGTCGATCGTGATGCAATGGATATTGATGGGTTGGGTGAAGCCCTGATCTCCCAGTTGCTTGAAAACGGTATCATACATGCTGTTGAAGATATTTATCATATCGATTATGACAAGGTACAGCAATTGGAAGGCAAGGGAGAGCGTTCTGTCCAAAATCTGAAAAATGCAATCGAGAAATCCAAGCAGCAGCCATTTGCAAAAGTGCTTTACGGATTGGGCATCCGTTATGTTGGTGAGAAGGTTTCGAAAGTCTTGGCAAAACACTTCGAGAGTATCGATGCCTTGAAAAAGGCTACACTTGAAGAATTGACCCAGGTTCCGGAGATTGGGGATAAAATTGCAGACTCGATCATCGATTTCTTCAGTAATGAGGATAATCTGAAGATGATCGAAGCATTGCGAGAAGCCGGGCTGCAATTTGCCGGAGTGATGAATACAAAGGGAAATATACTCGACGGGAGTACATTCCTGATTACGGGAACTCTTCCGAATTACGATAGAAAAGCAATGGAAGAACTGATAGAATCTGAAGGTGGTAAGATGATCAGTGCAGTCAGTAAAAACCTGAATTACCTGATTGTTGGAGAAAATCCCGGTTCAAAACTGGACAAAGCAAGGCAGTTGGGAACTGTGGCAATCATCACGGAAGCAGATCTCTTGAAAATGATGGGAAAGGCTTGATGAACCCGTATTTTAGCATGAAAGGAAAGATTCGATGACAAGGACACTCGATCGGTATGTATTAAAGGAGCATATAGCACCCTTCTTCATTTCGCTGATGGTTGTGACCTTTGTCCTTTTACTGGACCAGATCATGGATCTGCTGAATGTGATCATCGAGAAGCATTTGGATATCTTTACCATCCTGAATGTATTTGGTTTGACAGTTCCATTCCTGCTTGCGCTTTCCATACCGATGGCAGTTCTGATTGCGACGATCATGGCATTTGGCAGATTGCAGGTGGACTCAGAGATCATTGCCATGAAATCTGCCGGGATCAATGTTTATCGACTGATAACGCCGCTTGTACTGATTGGGATTCTACTTTCCGCATTCATGATCTACTTTAACAATAGTATCCTGCCTGAAACGAATCATCGATTAAAGAACCTGATGATCAGGATTGCCTATTATAAACCCATGACCATCATCAAGCCGGGGGAATTCAATTCAGTCACAGATTACACGATCTATGTTAAGGAGAATAACGGCATTGTCATGAAGGGTATCATCATATATGATACTGGAAGCAGCCATTATCCCAAGACTATCACAGCGAAGCGGGGCAATATTGTGCAATTGTCTTCTGGAAATGCGATGCGTGCCATATTGTATGATGGGGAGATGATGAGTCGTGATGACAAGAATCCTGATAAATTCGAGATTCGGTCTTTCAAAAAACTCATCTTGAACATCAAGGATCTCGGGAATAGTATCGATTTTTCCGAAAGCAGTTTTCGCAGTGACCGAGAAATGGGAGCGAAACAGCTACGCACAGAGATCCAGGATAAACAGAATGAAATGGCGTTATTGAAGAGGGAAAATTATCGCCTGGAACGAAAGCGTGTCTTCTTTGGTGCGGATCCGAACAATGAAGAGTACAAGATGGAAGCCAGGAAGGCAGATGTAATGCTGACCATGAACAAGAACAGGCTTGCTGACCTCGAGGACAGCATACGTTCGTTCAAGGTGGAACTGAATAAAAAATATTCGATTGCCTTTGCCTGCATCATTTTCATTCTAATCGGTATTCCCCTGGGGCTGATGACGAAGTCAAGCGGGATAGGGATGGCATTTTCAGTCAGTTCCTTCATTTTCCTCATCTATTATGTGTCTCTTGTGGGCGGTGAGCAGATGGCTGACAAGGGAATCATGTCACCTTTCATTGCCATGTGGATATCCAATATTGTGTTCCTGATTGTTGCAGGATTGTTGATTTCTGCTTCCATTCGTGAGAAGAATCTGTTCGATTTTCCAAAACTCAAAGACAAACTGGCAAAATTGCTCAAGATATAGGAGATATGATGAAATTGCTCGACCGTTATTTCATGCGCCAGTTCCTGAACACATATTTCATCATACTGAGTTCCTTTTCTGTGCTGTTCATTGTCATCGATGTTATTGACCGTCTTCCGAGACTCATCAGAAGCGGTGCTACTTTCCAGCTTGCCGTCAGTTATTATCTTCTGAATCTTCCATACCTGTTTGTTTTAACTTCACCCATCACACTGTTGCTGACAGGACTCTTTATGATGAATTCGTTGGCGAAATACAATGAATCCATTGCTGTCAGAGCAGCGGGTATTAGTGTCAAAAGGATGGTGATGCCGATATTGTTTATAGGCTTGGTGATCAGTGCATTCATGGGTATATTCGGTGAATATGTGCTTCCCTGGGCAGAGACATCGCGAGACTATGTTTATAATGTGAAGATCAAGAATCAACCCCCTGAGGATGAAAAACTCAGATCGAGAATACACTACATCGGAAAGCAGAATCAACTCTATTATATCGGATTTTTTGACGGTTATCGCAATCAGTTGAAAGTCATCGATATCTCAGTCTTTGATCCCAACAGTGGTGAGATCACGCAGAAGATCTCTGCTTCTGATGCAACTTGGACTGCCGGCAAATGGCTGTTCCGGAATTGTGATATCCGAACTTTTGCCAATCATCAACCGAAAACCTATCAGCATTTTCAGACAACCTATCTTCCCATGGTCGATGTGACACCAATCGATTTTGTCAAGAGTGCGAAGAAACCGATGTCGATGAATTATTTCGAACTGAAGTCATACGTGAACAGACTTCAAAAGGTGGGAGAAAAGTACACAAAGCAGATGGTCGATCTGTATATGAAGATATCATACCCTCTGGCAAATTTCATCATACTTTTCTTCTGTGTTCCCGTTGCCACTTCCAATATGAGAAGCAAAGGCAGAGGATGGATTTTCATGGTGGGATTGCTGGTTTGCTTCTTGTATCTTACAGCCTTGCGGGTTTCACAAAGCCTGGGTTATAATGCTATTTTATCACCCATCATGGCTGCCTGGCTACCGAATGTGATCTTCCTGTCACTTGGCATGACTTTCCTCTGGAAAGCTGAAATATAGTGTGTATCAAATTTACTTGACGAATTCTCAGAAGGCAAAACCCTATCTTTAATGTATAACTTTAAGGAGTTAATAAAATGCGTAAATACTTATTCGTTATATTGGCAGTAACGATTTCCCTCTTTGGTATTTCCTGTGCCAATGCAAAGGAAAAGATGACACCAAAGGGTAGAGTAAGTCTGCGAAATGCAAACATGTATCTTCAACAAATGAAACTTGATAAAGCCATGGATTTCTATAAGGAAGTCCTGAAGGAAAATCCCAACAACCTTGAATCAATCAAGAAATCCGGTGATATTTATTTTGCTTGGGGTGAAGAGAAAGTTGGAGAACCCATCGATACAACCAAGTCGATGGAAGACCAGGCGAAACAGAGAATCGCTCATGACAATGCTTCTGTTGATTCTTATATACAAGCATATCAGAAGTATCAGCAATTCCAATCACTGGCGAAGGATCAATCTGATTTATCCAAGGATGAAGAAGAATGGATAAAGGAAACCACGAAGAAGATGCAGGGCTGCGAAGCCAGGATCTTCCGCACCGGTAAGGATTATGTATCAGCACAGGATTACACGACTGCGATTCCTATTTTTGAGAAATTGAATCAACTCGATCCTTCGAAACCTGAACCCATGAAAATGCTCCTTTTCATTTACCAGGATCAACAAACAAATGCTCCCGATAATGAGAAAGCATCTTACAATGCAAAAATCGAAGGTCTTCTGAACAAACTTCTGGCAATCAATCCGAAAGATCCGGATACCCTGTCAAAACTGGGCGCTTTCTATTATACGAATAAAGAAACAGACAAGGCGTTGCCCGTGTTCCAACAGATCGCAGAACTGAAACCAAATGATGTCGGTAACCTCTTCAACCTGGTCGGAATTTACTATGATAAGAAGATGTACCAGGAAGCTTATGATACAGATGTGAAAATTCTGGCAATCGATCCGAACAACCTCGATGCTGTTGAGAATGCGAAGAATTTTGCACAGGAATTGAAGAAGACAGATGATGTCAAAAAGTACTACAACAAATTGATTGAATTGGATGATTCTACAGAGAATTTGAGCCAGTTCTGCTATTTTCTATCACAGAACAATATGTATGCTGACCTGTTGCCTATAGCCCAGCAATGGTATGAAAAGGAATCTAATTCCAAACTTGCTGTCCAGTTTATCGTGCTCGCTGCAGGAAAATTGGGTAAGAAGGATATGGTCACGTACTACAACAATATCCTGAAAAAGATGTAAAAATCATATTATTAACATTCAGGAGGCTGGTATTTCTACCAGCCTCTTTTTACATTATGAAATGAGTTTGAGCCATCGAATCCATTTGAATACGCTTGATTGGCGTCAATTCGTACTGTCTTCTGAATGGAATCGCTTTGATTATCAATACTTGACATCAAAAGCCCTCCAGAAAAAATAACATTACGCGAAAGTGGCGGAATTGGCAGACGCGCTGGACTTAGGATCCAGTTGGGTTAAACCAGTAGGGGTTCAAGTCCCCTCTTTCGCACCATTTATAATAAACAGATAGGAGAATAAATTGAAAGTCGAGATCAAGGAAATCGATCCCGTTTTAAGGGAAATGACCATTACAGCATCGGTCGAAGAAACAGAACCGATTTATCGCAGAGCACTCAATAAGATCAAGGGGAAGGCTTCTGTTCCCGGTTTCAGACCCGGAAAAGCCCCGGAAAAGATGGTTGAGAACCAATACCAGAGTTATATCTTACAGGAATTCTACGAGATTGCACTGGAGAAATTCTATTTTCAGGCTATTGATGAGAATAACATCAATCCGGTAAATGAACCCGAAAATACGAATATCGATTGGGATAGAGGCAAGGAATTCGTTGCTACCTATCGTTTCGAAGTTCATCCTGAGATCGAATTGAAACAGTATTCAAATTTTGAAGTTGAATTTGAGCCCACTCCCTTGGATGTAGAAATAGACCAATATCTGGAAGAAATGCGCCAGAAGATGGCACAATTCCTGGAAGCAGAAGGTCCTGTACAGGTTCGTGACCTGGTCGATGTGGAAGTCACATACGAGGAAAACAGTGAAGAAAAGAAAATGAATCACAGTTTCTTCCTTTTCAATGAATATATGGATGATGACCTGATCGCCACCCTTGTTGGAAAAAATATAGGTGAGAGCGTCGCAACCGAGATGGATGAACATGTCCTGCATCATGAAGAACATGATCATTCAAATGAACATGTACATAAGAAAGTTCCGGTTACGATCATCATCAATTCCATTCGTCGCAGTCATCTTCCTGAACTGGATGATGAATTTGCGAAGGATGCAGAGTTTGATTCACTCGCTGATATGAGAGAAAAGATCGGTGAAGAGATGCGTGAACATAATGAAAAGGGAAATGAGGACAGAAAACGTGATGCCATCATGACAAAACTGTACGAATTGAATCCGTTCCCGGTTCCCAAAAGTTTTGTTGATCGTATCACAAACATGTATCTGGAACCCCAGAAGGGGAAGGATATTCCTGATTGGTTCAAGACCTATTACGGGATCCTGGCTGACAAGCAGGCGAAGAGACTCTATATTCTCAGGAAGCTGAAAGAGATCTATCAGATCGAAGTGACGAAAGAGGATCAGGAAGCCTTCATAGCCAAGATGGCAGCAGAACACAAGGAAAGTGTCGATGATTTCAAGAAGAATCATCCTGACCATGTCGATCCGGAAGAACTGGATAATGACATCATTGAAGAAAAAATCTTTACAGAACTTGAAAAATCCATAACATATATTAAACCTGTTCCGAAAACACCTGAGCAGGAAGAAGAAAAGCAGGAAAAGCCGAAGGCTAAGCCAAAAGCGAAAGCGAAAGAAGAATAAGGAGACATCATGCCTTACGTTCCTATTGTCATAGAACAGGTTGGACGAACTGAAAGGGCTTATGATATATATTCACGTCTGTTAAAAGACCGCATCGTTTTTGTATGTGGTCCAATTGACGATTATGTTGCAGATCTCATTGTTGCGCAACTCCTTCATCTTGAGGGTGAAGACCCTGAGAAGGATATATCCATGTATATCAACAGTCCGGGTGGTGTGATCACCGCCGGATTGGCAATATACGATACCATGCAGTATATCAAGCCGCATGTAAGCACTACCTGTATTGGTCAGGCTGCAAGTATGGGGGCTGTGCTTCTTGCCGCAGGAGCAAGTGGCAAGAGATTTTGCCTTCCCAATAGCCGTGTGATGATACATCAACCACTTGGCGGAGTTCAGGGACAGGCAACGGATATCGAGATCCAGGCAAAGGAAATACTCTATCTGAAAGAGAGATTGAGCCTAATCCTTCAACATCATACAAAGCAGAATGCCGAAAAGATCATGAGAGATACCGATCGTAATTATTTCATGAGCGCTCAGGAAGCAAAAGAATACGGCATTATCGATGAAGTGATTGTTAAAAGAAAATAGGAGTCTCACTTGGAGAAATACTCAAATCTCAAATGTTCTTTCTGTGGCCGTCCGGAAAATGAAACCAAGCAGATGATTCATGGTCTGCAGGGAAATATCTGTGATGAATGCATTGAAATGTGTTCTACAATTCTTGAAAATGACAAACAGGAAGAAGAACTCGATCATTTTGTCCTGCCAAAGCCAAAAGAGATCAAGGAATTCCTTGATCAGTATGTGATTGGACAGGATAAAGCCAAGCAAATCATTGCAGTAGCTGTTTATAATCATTATAAGCGTATCTTCAGAATGAAGAAGCACGATGAAATAGAACTTGAAAAAAGTAATATCCTCATGATTGGACCAACTGGCTCAGGTAAGACCCTGATGGCTCAGACCCTTGCCAAGTACCTGAAAGTTCCATTTGCAATTTCTGATGCAACTACACTGACGGAAGCCGGTTATGTGGGTGAAGATGTAGAAAACATCCTTGTCCGCTTACTACAGAATGCAAATTACGATGTTGCCAAGGCTGAAAGGGGTATCATTTATCTCGACGAGATCGACAAGATATCCAGGAAATCCGAAACTCCTTCCATTACCAGGGATGTCTCTGGTGAGGGTGTGCAGCAGGCTTTATTGAAGATACTGGAAGGTACCAAGGTCAATGTACCACCCAAAGGCGGACGAAAGCATCCTCAGCAGGATTTTATTGAAATGGATACGACCAATATCCTCTTCATTTGCGGAGGAGCCTTCTTCGGTCTGGAAAAGATCATCCAAAGCCGTGTGAACAAGAAGAATGTTGGCTTTGATGCTGATATCATGGTTCAGACGGAACAACCGGATATCTTCGAACAAACGATTTCCGATGATCTTCTGAAGTACGGGTTGATCCCTGAATTGATAGGAAGAATGCCTGTGATCGCCACGCTTCATGAACTGAGTGAATCAGCCCTGATCCAGATACTGACGCAACCTCGGAATGCCATCTGTAAACAGTACAAGAAATTATTTGAATTGGATGGCGTGAATCTTGAATTCACAGAAGATGCCCTGTCTTCCATTGCAAAGATCGCAATCAACCAGAAGACCGGTGCCAGAGGCTTACGTACAATCATGGAAAGGATCATGCTCAACCTGATGTATGAATTGCCCAATATGCCGAATATCACTGAATGCACTGTCACGCGTGAAGTGATTGAAGGCAGTAAGGATCTTTTAACAGCATTTAATAAGCAGGATAAGAAAGAAAAGAAAACTGCTTAGTTTGATAATCTTAACAAGGCAGCTTCAACGCTGCCTTTTTTTGTAAGGAAGTATCATGCAGGTGATTGCATTGACAAATGCCAGGCTCTATGACCCCATTCTTGGATTTTTACAAGCAGATTCCCTCATCATCAAACAAAACAGGATCGATTGGATAGGTGATTGGAAAGATAGACCTGATCCAAACCATACGATCGATTCCATCAATCTGAACGGAAAAGTCATTTTACCTGCATTCATCGATACACACACTCATTTCTTCGAATATGCAAGAAAGAAGGTTGCAATCGATCTGGAGCCTGCGATGAATCTTACTGACATTGCGAATATCCTTGAACAATATCGAAATTCACATCCCATACTTCCCAAATGGTTGAGAGGCAGCGGTTGGAACCGAAATATTTATCCCGATTCAAATCAGATGGATTGCCATTTCCTTGATCGGATATTCCCGGATATCCCGGTATCATTCGAGAGCAAGGACTTTCATTCCAAATGGTGCAACAGTTTGGCTCTTAAAGCAGCCGGAATCCATGCAGATACACCCAATCCTACGGGAGGATATATCCATCACTTTCCGGACGGCACACCGAACGGTATGCTCTCTGAATTAGCCTGGGATTTGATTGATAGGGTGATTCCGCCGATGACGAGACCTGAGATGAAGCAAATCGCGAGAAGCGCAATCGAAGAATCCTGGAAATTAGGGTTGGCAGGGATTCACAGTATGGAAAATGCAGAGGCGTTCTCCATCTATAACGAACTGGATGATGAAGGCATACCTTTCCGCTTCTGCTGGCACTTCCCTTCAGATAAATTGGATGAAATGATTGCTTCCGGTATTCACTCTTATACAGGTTCTGAAACGTTGAAGATCGGTGGGATGAAAATTTTCATGGATGGATCAATAGGCTCCCAAACTGCCAGCATGTTTGAACCATATCCGGATCAGCCGAATTATTACGGTCATATGAATATGACTGCTCCTGAACTTGAACAACTTGTTGAGAAAGGTGTAAAACACGGAATTTCATCCAGTATACATGCCATCGGTGATAAATGCGTGCATGAGGTCATTGGTGTTCTTGATCGAGTGAATCACAGGCATGGTATCATGCCTCATCGTATTGAACATCTGCAGTGCATCAGGAAAGAAGATATACCGTCATTGCTCGAGAATCGGATATTCTGCTCCATGCAGCCGGTTCATATGCGAACCGATATTCCCTTGATCACGAAATACTGGAGTGAATCTGCACAGGAAAGCGCATATATGTTTGCTTCTCTCATCAAGGCGGGTTTGGAACCCGGGTTTAGTTCTGATGCACCCGTGGAAACAATAAGTCCGTTCCAGGGAATTTATTCAGCATTGGAAAGAAGGCATATGAACAATCCTCAGAATCCTTCCTGGCATCCGAATGAAAGGATCGATGCATCCACAGCTATCAAATGCTATACAATCTGGGCTGTCGCTTCCACACAGGATCAGGATAAACGGGGAATTATCCGGCAGGGAATGCTTGCAGACCTCATTGTGATCGATGATTTTACAAAAGAAGATAATACTTTCTGGCTTCAATGTGCCCCCCTTATTACAATCATCAATGGAAAAATAACATACCAAATTGATCATTAAGCTATTCCATGTATTAATCTTCAGCATTATATCGAATTATTATTCCTTGATTCCTAAATAAATATTGTCAGGATTTGTTTAGTAATCCAATATTGCTTTGATTATTGTCTTCTATTCAATATATTTCATCGTACATTGATTTATGGCTTAAGATGCAGATTCAGAAGGGGGGACCAATGAGAATATGCATGACCATCCTTTTCATTTTTTTATCTTGTTTTTCGATTCATGCTTACATACATAAGATATCTGACTTCCAGATCGATGGTTCTGCACGTGATGTGATTATCCACAATGATACCGCATATATGATCGGAGATGGTTCAGGTCTACAAGTCATTGATGTGATAAATCCTTCATCTCCTGCTTTTAGTGTGTCGATGCAAACAGAATTTAACCTGAATGCGATTGATTTGGATAACAACACGCTTTATGCAGTCGGGGATAGTATCGGGTTAATCATATTCGATGTCTCAGAGCATAATATGCTGGGAGTGACAGCGGGATATAGTGCTGAATACAATTCGATATCGATCAAGGTTGACCAGAGAATTGCATATATTATTGCAGATGGTTACGGATTGGTCATATACAATATCAATAATCCTCAATCCCCTCAATTACTTGGCTCGTATCAAAATTATCTCCGCTATGTATTTGAAGTTGAAAAGGCAGATTCAGTTGCGTATCTTCTCGATAGTACTGGGATTCAATTTGTGAATGTCATTGCACCAACGACTCCCACCTTGATCAATACATATGATACATCAGGCGGGGTTAAGGGATTGGCTGTACGCAATCATATTGCATATCTCCTGTGTGCGAATCACTTGGAAATTCTCAATGTGGAAAACCCATTAAACCCACAATTACTGGGTATCTATCATTTCAATGATGATCCTTCCGATATAGCACAGAAAATAAGACTTGAAGGTAATATAGCTTACATATCAAGCAGTAGGGAAGTGAGGATGGTGGATGTCTCCAACCCGCAATCACCTATGCTGGTTAGCTTTTATCAAATACCGGTTTCAACCAATGTTTCTCTATATCCGAACGGAAATCATATCTACCTGACAAATGAAGCTTTCGATCTCCAGGTGTTAGAAACTTCAGATTTGATTGATAATCTGTTGCTGACCACACTTCATACATCGATAAAGCCAAATTATATGGATATCCAGGGAAGCATATCCTATGTTGCATACAACAGCTTAGGTTTGAAAATACTGAATGTTTCCAATCCGCAATCTCCTCAGGTACTTGCATCATATGGCGAAGGAAATAATGTCTCTTATGTCAAGGTGGTTGGAAACATCGCCTATTTATTACTAACTGGAGATATGGGGAATGGCTTGTATTTGGTTGATGTATCGAATCCGGAGAATCCTCAGCTCATGAGTCGATACCAGACTCCTTTCCCAATGAGTGCAACAGTCTCGGATGGGAAGGCATACATCTATGATTCCGGGTTGGGACTCGAGATTATCAATGTATCAAATCCAAACCTATTGCATTATATCGGAAGTTATTATCCTGTGGGTGATGTCCTGGCGATGGAAGTGATAGGGAATAGAGCATATCTCTCCATTTCTTCATTAGGGCTCTATATACTGAATATGGATAATCTTCTGAATCCAACGCTGCTTGGTTTTACGGATCCTTATCCAAGAGCAAAATTCATAACCATAAGGGATTCAGTTTTATATGCTGCTACTGAATATGGTGGGGTGAAGATTATCGATATTTCAAATCCAACCAACCCTGCAATTATCAATACCATACTTCCCAGTTCAAACAGCCTTATCAGCAGCATTACGATGAAATACAATTTGCTCTTCCTTTGCGACGAGGCTTGGGACACCGTTTATATATATAATATCGACGATCCGCTCAATCCAGTTATACTGCATACAATTCCCAATAACATCATTTGTGATGAAATGGTCTTCAATGATCATATCTTATATGCTCTCAATGGTAATGAAGGAATTGGTATTTATAATTACGACTTCGTTGTTCCCAATCATGATCAGGTTGAGATTGCCCCAATCAAACTATCTCTCAACAACTACCCGAACCCTTTTAACCCCGAAACTACGATTCGATTTTCACTACCCCAATCCGGGAAAGTACAGATATCTATTTTCAATATCAAGGGACAGCTTGTCAGGAACCTCGTGGACGATTATCGCGACTCAGGGCAATATTCAGTGATTTGGAATGGTTTTTCTGATTATAATACACCTGTTGCTTCTGGCGTATATTTTGCCAGAATGAGTTGTAATGGACAAGAAAAAAGCAGAAAGTTGGTCTTAGTGAAATAAAAACCCAAGAAAGTTTGGAGTTCATACATCCTTCGTGACTATTTATTTCATAATCTAAAAGGATGTGTGGACTTCATACTTTCTGACTTGCTCTGGTCGATAATAAAACGATTCTGAAATCCACAACGTTTTTTCGAATCTTTACAATGCAGAACGACTCGGGGTCATGAACTCCAGAATTGGTAAACCACCTGAAGATCAATTCCACCTCTCTTAATCTTTTTCAAATGAAAAGTATTTGCACTTTTAATTTGCTTTGAATCAAAAATAATCAAATTAGGAATGTTATATGCTTTTATAATAGTAGAATTAATATTCTATCTTAATCGTGTATATCATTAATTGTTAATGGAGAAATAAACAAGGGTTCGTAAACATTACGAATATTATGGTTAAACAGATTGGAGGAACAATGAAATCAACTCTCTTCATTATGTCTTTACTTCTTGTAATCTTACCCATTTTTGCTACGTTTCATAAGATTGGTGAATTTGAAACAACAGGTGCAGCAAGTTCAATGGCTATTTCTGAAAACATCGCTTACATTGCTGATGATATAGATTTTAAAGTCATTGATATTACAAATCCCATAGCCCCACAATTATTAGGATCCTGCACTACACTTGGGACAGGACTGTCTATGGAAATATCAGGTGATCTTGTTTATGTTGCTGAAGGTACTTCTGGATTGCAGATAATTGATGTTTCAAACTCTCAGAGTCCACAAATAATAGGATCATATCCTACTCCCAACTCAGCAAATTATATTGCTGTTGAAGGAAATAGAGCTTATCTTGCCTGTTATGACACGGGGCTGATGATTTTTGATATTTCCAACCCTCAAACGCCAATTCTTTTAGGTTCTTACCCGACTGAATGGGGAAGCGGTCTATGCGTAATAGGAAATATCGTTTACCTCGCAGGGGGAGGTTTTACAATTATTGATGCGACTGATCCGCAAAATTTACAAGTATTATCTACTTATCAAATGGGATATGCTAGATCAGTTACCGTTTCGGGGAATAGGGCTTACGTAAATAACTCCGAATATGGATTTTCAATATTCGATATTTCTAATCCCCAATTACCACAGTTATTGGGCCAATATTCACCTATGACTGCAGATGTATCGGGGTACGCTTACTCTGTGAAAATTATCGGGAATTATGCCTATCTGTCCTATGGACCACTCGGATTACAGATCGTTGATATTTCGAATCCCCAATCTCCTATTCTCATGAAAAAATACTCGACTATTGCCACAGATGCTATTATCAAGGATAATTTAGCTTATTTAGTAAGTTACACTAAAGGGATTCAAATCATCGATATTTCTAATGACACGAATCCTCAACTGATTGGATCTCTAGAAACTCCAGGAAATGCTTCAAATCTAGCAGTCATTAATAATGCGGCTTTTATCACCGACGGAGATTTTTCGGGTTTAAGAGTGATCAATATCTCTAACCCAAATTTACCGCAAGCCATGGGACAATACTCTTCAATGATTCTAAGCTGTATGGCATCTGAAGGAAATAGTTTATATTTGATCGATTATAATGGATTGGAAATATATAATGCCACAAACCCATCGAGCCTTGTATTGCAGGGAAATTATTGGTGTTTGACTGGTATTAATGCTATTGCCGTTTCTTCATCAATTGTTTACTTAGCAGATGACGAATTTGGCTTGGTAATCCTTGACGTTATTAATCCAGCTAGTCCTATATTACTCAGTTCATTTGTTTATCCAGGTCCAGTGCCTTTAGAGAGTAGACCTTTTTCTATTGCAGTGAAATCAGGGATTGCTTATGTTACATATGCAAATGAAGTCGTAACCATAAATGTATCTGATCCGACGAACCCAAGATATCTCGGGCATTTGTTAATCACCAATCACACATCTTCTTCAGCCATTGTCGATAATATGCTCTATTTGGCTGCTTCCAGGGAAGGATTGCTGGTGATTGATGTATCCAATCCTTCTATGCCTGTATATCATAGTACAATTCTTCCTCATTCATCAAGCAGTATTGGAAAAGTTTATAAGAAAGATAATTACCTGATCATTGCTGATGATGCCTGGAATGAAATTGGAGTTTATGACGTCACAGTTCCTGCAACCCCAACTTTGAATAACACGTATGCCTGGAATCTGTCTACAAGCGGAATGTATCTAAATAATAATTTACTCTATACTTCGAATTTTGCCTATGGAATGAATGTCTTAGATATTAGTTCTCTTGTAGCTGTCGATGATCAGGTAGTTCCATTTCAAAAAATGACTTTATCCAACTACCCCAATCCATTCAATCCAAGTACGACGATCAGCTTTAGTTTACCATCATCAGGGATAGTGAAACTGGATATTTATAATATCAGGGGTCAGTTAGTGGAGAGTGTGGTGAATGATCAGTTTACGCAAGGTACTCATACTGTGACTTGGAATGGGATTGATTTTAACAACAAGTCAGTTGCATCCGGTGTTTATTTTGCCAAGATGAGTTGTAATGGACAAGAAACAAGCAGAAAATTGGTCTTAGTAAAATAAAAAGACACTGGAAAGTTTGGAGTTTACTTGAAAGCTGAGGATTTGGAGTTCAATTGCCTCCTACCTGGCTAACATGGAATTACTGATTAAAAA
>Ga0116171_10003371_pt1 | contig 14800 bp, 12 predicted proteins | sample AD_JPNHW2_MetaG_FD_89798 | JGI IMG/M metagenome (GOLD analysis project Ga0116171, IMG submission 89798) | Active sludge microbial communities of municipal wastewater-treating anaerobic digesters from Japan - AD_JPNHW2_MetaG | ecosystem: Engineered > Bioreactor > Anaerobic > Digestate | place...
AATATAAAATCAATACTCTATCCCCTTCCGTGCAATAACACCTGAACTGTAGTAGTGTTTAATTTCTTTCATCTCAGTCACAAGGTCGGCGTGCCGTATCAATTCGGGAGTTGCTCCGCGGCCTGTAAGTATCAGTTCAACTTCTTCAGGTTTCATCTCTATCAGTTCTATTATTTTATTTTCCGGGAGAAGGCCGAATTGCGGGAGTGTCAGTATCTCGTCAAGTACTACTATACTGAATCTTTTTTCTTTCAACAACTCTCCGGCTCTGGCAAATCCTTTTTCTGCTGTAACTAAATGCTCCCTGAATGCAGATGAATTTTTATCTTTAATAAATGAACAGCTCCCATACTGCTCAAAGATCATTATATCCTTTAATTTTTCTGCGGAGAAGAGTTCGCCGGTTTCCTGACCCTTCATAAACTGGATGAAAGCTGAGCGGATGCCCCATCCCGCTGCCCTGAAGCACAGACCCAGAGCGGTTGTAGTTTTGCCTTTGCCGGAACCGGTATAAATATGGATTAATCCTTTCTGAACCACTGGTCAGTCCCTTACATCGATTTTCTGATCGTAGCGTTCAACATTTTCTATTTTCACTTCAACAAACCATACCGGCGGCGAACCGAGTCCCTTGGTAATAAAGAATTCCTGATTTTTTACAATATCAGTAAGAGTCGTCTTCGCCAGATCGGGGATGTAGTCTGAAGTTATGTCTGCAGTAACAGGAATCATTTCGATTCCATAAGCATCGGAGTCGGATTTTTTTATATTGAAACCGGTTTTGATATAAAATCCGCTTGTCCCCTGCCTCTCGAAAATATCCATTATTTTTTTATCTTTAACTTTTACCCAGAATGATATTTTACCGTCAGAGATTAATGCTCTGCCGGAATAAGATGTACCGGAACTTTTAGATAATCCGCTCTGCATTGATGAGATAATATCACCGATATTATTCTGAAGTGATTCTTTCTGCATTATTGTAATTCCGGTATACTCGGAAAATGTCTGCAGCAGTTTGTCCGGAGCTAAAAGAGATTTTGTATGGAAAACTTCGTCAAGTGATTCGGGCGGCTTTACATATTTCGGATTTTTATAGCTTGATGAGAGAATACCTTTTCTCCACTCGTTATACGCGGCGATTGAATGGAATATTCTTCCGCGCTGAAGATAGAGGTCATGCCTTGTTCCTGCCTTATCGAATACACGCTGATGATATGATATACTGAAATTCATCCCTTTTGTAAGAGCGGAGAGTCTTTCTATATCAGTGTATTCGCTGGTAATTCTTCCCGCGCTGATTACATTTATGTGGATACCCCGGTTCTTTGCTTCAAGGGCGAATCTTTCAGGAACAAACATTCCGTCAAGTTTTGAATTGTTTATGATGTAAATCTCTTTAGATGCGGCGCTTCTCCATTTGATGTTTTTTATAGTATAATTAAGCAGACTTGAAAATTTATCGAGGTTACCTGTTCCTCCCGGCTGAAGTCTGGACAGAGTTTCATTCATATCCTTTATGGAATTCTGGTGCATGGTAACCGATTCGTATGACTTACGGTCTGAATAGGGTGCAAGGTATATCCGTGTATCAACGTTGAGCCTGCTGATAAGTGTTGATGAAAATTCAGAGATGGAGTTTCGGACATCATTCCACTCGTCACTCATATTGTATGAGGTGTCGACGAGAAAAACTATATCAGCCTGAGACTTTCCTGTTACGGCTTTTTTCTTTCCGAAATTAATAAGAGTCTCTTTAATCTCCAGCTGAATGAGCTTGTAAATGTCGCGCTGGCTGTTGCTGTTTCTCGAGAGAACTTTTCTGTCCCTCACAGAATAAAGAACATTGTCAAAAGAGAACTCGCCCTTTTTTTTACTTATTGATCCGAGCAGGATGTGTGTTATATTGTATTTGATTCCAAACGCATTAAGATCCTCGGCATCCACCGAACTTTCAGGGTTAATCCCCAGCTGCTTCATCCCTATTTCTGCTTCTTCAGGAGAAAGGACATCGGTATCTTTCATCAGGAGTATCCCGAGGGAAAGCATTATTGCATACTCCTTCCCGGAAATTCTCGAATCAAAAGCCCGGTCTCTGTACGGCAGCACGGCAATTGACGCGAAAGCCTGGGAAACTGAAATAATAAAGAGAGTAAAAAAAAGAATTTTTTTCATTTTAATTTTCACTTTTTAAAAGATTTATGTCGGATTAAACCAATTATTATTTCAAAGGCGAATAAAATTCAAGATAAATTTTGTATATAGCATATCAGGAACAAATTAGTATAAAAATTGCCGTTGAGTAATATAAAATGAACCGTCAGTCTATTCTGATTAATATAATTATGTTTTATGAAATTTGATTTTTAAAGACAGGATTTTTTCACGGAGTTTACCCTGAGTTTGCCGCAGGATTCGTGATAACAGGTTCAAACCGGTCTCCCGGCTGCTTAGGAAAAGATAAAAAATAATTTTCCGATGATACTGCTCAAGTTAATAATTTGATCAGAAAATCAGTATAAATAAAAATAAATTTGACATTACTTCTATGGAGTATATTATATAGAATACAGAAGTATTTATACTCGGGAGGGGTATAATTATGAAAATAACAACGGATGTTAATTCCGCCGGTCTCAGGCCGCCGGGAAATGTAGTGCCACGCTCATCAGCAGATAGCCGCAGTTTTAACACTTCAGATGCAAAAATCGCACAGGATGTTATTGTAAAAATGCAGAGAGAAAAATCTCTGATCGATGCGCTTGCTATCGCTCAATCCTCAAGGGAGCTTGTGCAGAAAGCTCTTAATATTTCCTCAAGACTTATGTCATTGGCATCTGAAGCTATGATTACCGGGCGGGTAAACATGGACGAACTGTCCAGCCAGATGTCGAGTATCAATGGATCAATGGGAACTTACGGGGAGAGAGTCTCGGTTCCCGTGGAGGGTACACCAGTTCCTGCTGATAACGTGCAGGTGAAGCTGGATGAAAGCTTCGCTAGAATTAAAGAGAGGGCTGGAGAGATGCTTGCGGGAAATGCTGTTGCGGAAAAAGATTTTGAACCGATAACAGTAAATCTTAAAGAGATCGCTTCCGTGATTGATGTTAAAGTCAACGCCTACTCTGCAGAACTTGGCAGTGTTAAGAAAATTGAAGATTTTAATTTCAATTATTCCGGCTTAAGTAAGAATACGACAGATCTTGTGGTCAATAATCCGGTTAAAGCTCTTGAAGCTCAGGGTAACATCAGCTATGAGATGGCCGGGAAATTGACATTGGCATGAAAAAATAATTAATCAAAATACTAAGAGTGTGTCAGATTCCCTCCTCCATCCGGCGGAGGGAATCAAAAATTTGTCTCATATGAATTTTGTGCAGCAGCAATAACCCAATCGTTGCAATGTCCATGCTCATAATCCGGTATACACCGCGCCATGGTGTGAGAAGAATCAGAATATCCCGTATTTTTTATCAGTTACATAAAAAATAGTTAATGTTAAAAATTTTATCTTGACTTTAAATTAATTTAAAGCTAACTAAGTATTAAAATTAATCGTGTCAATCCTTACCGGGTCTGGACTTATTTTTCATGCTGAAATCCCAGGCATATCCTGTCAGGGAATTATTAATAATTATGTAGAATAAAAAATGACTTCTTTTAAGAAAAATAAATCAGAAAGAAAAGATAAAGAAATTAATCAAATCTATTTTAGGGTTAAAAAGCAGAATTATGATGAAAAATTTTGCAATTCGACTTTAAGTATATTTAATTCAATTTATAAATTTCACTCATCTTTACAGAGTTATGAATTATTTAAATCAATGAAAATAAAAGACTGCTATACATTAACTCTTGCAAGTGCTATAATCGATAAGCTCTCATCTGAAAAGATTACTGCAGGCAAGGGTAATTCACTTCCTGAAATATTTTATGACCAGATTGCGGAATCACTCCTCAGCGAAAATAGCGACAAAGAACTGATCATTATATATCTCAAGCAGATGGCTAACATTATGAAGAGAGGCGGTCTTATTATTTTTAAAGATAAGATTGCGGTAATATCTGAAAGCTTTCAGGATAGAGACAGTCTTTATTTCAGGCTTCTGGAATCATTCTGGAATGAAACTGAGTGGAGTGAAATATTCCCATCATCCCCCGAAGCTGCTGTAAAACTTCATGAAAAAAGAAATATATTCGCGGAACTGATTCAGGGTTTTTACACAGACGTCAGTGTTGAAGATATATCGAATGATTTTTTTGAAATGACAGAAATCGCCGAGAGAAATGATTATTTTATGATCTCTTTCCTCGACTTTTATCTTATAGCCTGGCTTAAAAATTTTGGAATTATAGACTACTCCACCAGAAGCAACAATGAGATAATTTATCTGTCTGTGCAGGATTACGGAAGAGAAATTCTCCGAAGAATCATCTGAGATTGGAGACGGCGGGACTCGAACCCGCGTCCTACAGAATACCCCTATAGCGTCTACATGCTTATCCTTTTCATTTAATTTAGATTTACAGTCCGGGAAAAGGCGCTGTCCTGTAAACCGGTCTCCCTTAATTTTGCCGTCAACCCGGGAGCATTGTATCAGGCTATCCTCAGTAATTTTATGCCTTTGAACCTCCCTGAGGAGCAGAATGTTCATCGACAAAGCAGGTATTAAGCTGCTAGTGCAAAATTATTGTTTGCGATTAAATGTTTTCTGTCACGATTAACGAGGTGCCAGAACACTCGGCATGCAACTATAGAACCACAACTGCAGTCGAAACCAGATCGTCCCCTGCAAATACGCTTTCAAAGAACAGATGAAAAGCTGATTTAATATTTGTCAATATATTAAATCATAATTGACATTAGTTCTATTTTTAAGATAATTGTTAATCTAATTTGTTACAAGGAATATTGGATGCTTATAGGGACGATAAAAAGAAAAATATGTATTATAATGCTTATTTTTGTTTTCAGTATACTGTTTTCTGTAAAAGCAGGCGCGGATGATCAACTACCGGTTAATTTTAAGACTTTAAGCGGTAACTGGACTTTACAGTATGGAAATGACTACGGGTATAATTTTAAATTTTACAAGAATTACCGCGCTGTTGTAATTCTATATCTTAATTCCAGCTCAATTATTTTTAAAGGAGTTTATAATATAGAGAGCAGTGATACCATCAGAATTAATGTCTCAGAAATGAAGAGAGAGGAGAGTGTTAAAACTATAAACCTGAAAGGGGGATTTGTTAAGGCAAAGTCCTCTCATTTTATATTTAATACACGCGTAACCTCAAATGGTGGCAAAAAAAATCTTGAGCTTAGACCGCAGAAAATTTTTATTGATGGCAGCGATTCTGAAGGATATTTTGAACCTTTCATAAAACTCGACTATTCAGGCAAATAATGCTAATCGAAAATTTTAAATTTTTTAATCCTCACGGCGTTGAGCTGGCGGGAAGAATATACAAAAAAAATGATGATCAGAAATCCGGTGTAATTTTCAGTCATGGACTTTTCTCCAGTAAGGACGGCTATAAGATAACGAGAATGGCTGAATCAATTGTTGAATCCGGCTTTGCTCTTATGACTTTTGATTTTACATTTTCAGGTGAGTCCTCCGGGAACATGAAGGATATTTCTTTATTAAAAGAGGTAGAGGACCTGAAATGTGCAGTAAACTTTTTTAAAAGCAGGGGGATGAATAAGATACACCTTATGGGATCAAGTATGGGTGCTGCTGTCACCATTCTGGTTTCATCTTTTGGAATATTTGATATTGAATCTCTTATTCTTATCGCAGCACCTCTCTCTTTCGCGAAGCTTATTCCTGAAATAAAAAAAGATGACGTTGGAACACTGGACCGGGATGGTTATACATCAATATCGGGGGTTCTGGTAAACAACAGGTTTATAAAAGAAATTTTTGAGACTGATATGGTTGCGGCAGTGAAAAAGATTAAAGTTCCATCGCTCAATGTACATGGCAAAAAGGATGCCGTAGTAGATTTCAGCAATCTCGATACTTTTATGAAAAATAGCGGTTCAGAATGCACTCCTCTGGTTATCGAAGATGGAGATCATAATTTAACCAGAGATTCGGATATAAGCATTATCTCTGAGAGGATAAAGGAGTGGCTTGGAAAATTTAATGTTTAAATATTTCCTGATTATCATTGGTTCTACTCAGATAGTATTAGCGCTTATTGAATCTGTTTCACCCTTAAGAGCTTTCTCAATGTGGGAAAAATGGGTATCAAACAGGTTTTTCCCTATTCATGGACTTGCATTAATTTTTATAGGGATGCCGCTTACTATATATAAAGGTTATTTATCATCTCTAATCTTTTACATCGGGCTGTTAGTTGTTTTTTCGGGTCCTTTTATACTGATATATCCTGAAAAAATTCGAAAAGTATTCAGCAATTCCGAAGATATTTTTAAGAATAAAGATATAAAAATTATGATTTATTTAGATGCTTTTTTCAGGCTGAGTGTTGGTATTATATTCTGGGTAAGCTGCTTGAAAACTTTTAAATTTATTAATTAATATATGTTTTTAGAAATATTATGTTTTAAGATTGTACTGTATCTCATTATTGTGATTGTGCTTTTATAATCCTGAGGAAGTTTTCAATTATTTATTAGAACTTTTGATTTTATTAATCGATATAGATCATTTATCAGGAGTTGGCTATGTTAAAAAAAATTCGCTATATTGTTCCTCTTATTATATTCTCTCTTTTAATATCATGTAAAAGTTTTGATAATAAACTTCTGGAAAAGAAGGAATATTTTGATAATTCCGTTCTCCCGATGAAAGTTGTTATAAATCAGGCAAGCGTTGAGAAATGTCATAACTCGATGTTCAATAAAATTTCCACTACTGAAGTTGCCGATATTCTTAGACAAAACCTTCTGTTTGAATCAACCCCCGGGAATATATATCTGAGTGTAATTGTCCGCTATAATAAACTTCAGCAAAAATTGTATTTTTCTGTAGGTGTATTCCCGTTACTTTTAATGGGCGCTCCTGCCGGCAACTATAATTTTACGATTACACTTGAAGCTGCAATAATGAAACCAAATGGACAAATACTCAAGACTTATACTTCAACAGCTACTGATTTTGAATATGTATGCGGAACAGGACACTATGCATGGGATGATGATTCTGAAGCAGCAGCATTATACTACACATTGCAATTAGCCTGTAAAGATCTGCGCGAGCAGCTGAAAAATGACGCAGAAACTATCAATAAACTTGCACGATAAGGGTAATCTATTATGCTTAAGAAAATTTTATCTCTAATATATCTTCTACTGGTTTCGTTTTTTATTATTTCATGCGTTACTGAACAAATAAAAAAATATGATGGCCCGCATTCTCTGTCTGAAGCTGGTAATTCAAGTAAAACCAATTATGTTTCAAGCTCGGAGGAAACCGGCGGATCTGCTGTCGCGCAGGGTGTAGTAGTCGGCAGTATATCATCAGTAAATTACAGTAAAAATGAAGTGGTTGTGCATCAGAAAAAGGTGGTTGATTTAGGTACAGTAGTTTATGTAATTATTGATAATAAAGAAATTCTGATGACTGTAAGTTTTCCTATGATGAGTTCTTTTAAATGCCTTGTTGTTCCTAATCAGATGCAGTATATTAAAAGTATGAAAAAAGGTATGACGGTATATATAAAACAATAATAATTAAGTCTTTTATTATCCGTCATCTTCAGTAAAAGCCCCACAGGGATCGTTATTTTATAATTGACACAAATCTTTTTTTGAAAAAAATAATATCAGCGTGGAATTATTTAGTTTGTAAAATAATTCCGCGTCCTGGTTTATTAAAAAAAACGGCTGGAGTTAAAATGGAATTTATTAATGTCTCTCAAAAAATGTTTCATAAAGGGATAATACATAGCAGTTCGAGTTGCGAAAGTGATCTATTTAAAGCGGATAATATTTTAAGCGATAAAGGGCACTGGTGTACAAAGAGAAGAAGCGCGGCGATTAAAGAGTATGCCATAATTGATTTTGAAAAACAGGTTCCCGTTGATTATATAAAATTAACAGCTTCTACCGGAGGGTCGTCCACTTTTCCGAATGGTTTCCGTCTTGAAGGGAGCAATGATGGTGAAGCATGGAGCCTTCTGTACAGTGAGAGCAACACATCTCTTGAAGCAAATATACATGAAGTACAGCTCCCTCTTACGATTATGCGTTTCCTGAAAATTCTGATCAATGATCCTGCAGTACTAGGTTCGAATTATTATTCTGAAATCGGTAAAATTGAAGCGGGGATTTATGGTATAGCAGAGTTCAAAGCGAGCAGTTTTATCGGACTGAACACTCCTGAAAAATTATTTAACGGCGACTCGGGGAGTTTCTGGGAATCTGCACAGAATGTAACGAGTGTAATGGAATCTGTTACTATTGATTTAGGAAAAATTTTATGTTTGAATAGAATTATTCTTGGCGCTGTGAGTGAGGGATTTCCCGAAAGCTTTCATATTGAAACTTCAGTTGATAATGAGGTATGGATAACTCTCCTTCATGAAAAAGGGATTGATGCTGAAAGCGGTAAAAAATATTTTTGGGAAACTGATATACGGCCTGCTCGATTTATGAAGTTTGAAGCACCGGGGAAGAAACTTATTAACGGTAAGTATGGAATAAAAATTTTTGAATTTGGAATTTCCGCGGCACCTGTAGATCATCTTCATACTCATACAATTGGCGACATATCTCCCCATGCATCCGTGTTTCATGCCGGGATGGTGAGGCTTGCGCGGGATGGCGAAAGCGTCCCCGGTACAGTTATTCAATCAACAGACAGCAGACTACGGGATGCATCAACTGTATTTAAAGGGATTGTGCAGCTTTCAAATGGAGCTGACTCTACACCGGGGCTTGCAGTTCAGGCGAATGATCCAAGACTGCAGCCTGCTTCGGAACAGAAAGCAGGGATTGTCCGTCTTGCATATAACAGGGAAACCAGCGCTAATGCTGTTGTCCAGTCCAGTGATTCCAGGCTTCAGCACGCGTCTGAAGATAACTTCGGGATTGTAAGGGTCTGCCAGGATGGAGAATATAAAGAACATTCGGTTGTGTCAGGAAACGATTCAAGAATTCATAAAGCAACAACTTCATCGTTCGGAATTTGCCGGCTGGCTGAAGACGGAGGTACTGATGTCGGAACAGTTGTTCAGGCTAATGACAACAGGCTGATGGATGCATCTCATTACAGCAAAGGTATTGTAAAAGTTGCTGCGGACGGTGAGGTCTCAGCTGACGCAGTTGTTATTTCATCTGATAAACGTCTGAAGGATGCAACGGTTAAAAATAAAGGGATAGTAGAACTTGCGGAGGATGGTGAGGACAGTGCCGATGTTGTTGTACAGGGTAATGACAGAAGGCTTAAAGATGCTACGACATCAAGCAAGGGTATAGTAGAGCTTGCTGAAGATGGTGAGGATAAAGAGGGTGCTGCTGTACAAAGTAATGACAGAAGGCTTAAAGATGCTACAACGTCCGGTAAGGGTATAGTAGAACTTGCTGAAGATGGTGAGGATTGTGCTAATGTAGCAGTACAGGGAAATGACAGACGTTTAAAGAAAGCAACTGAGGTTTCTTACGGAATTGTTAAGTTTGCATCTGATGGTACATCTGAACCTCTTACCGCAATACAGGGAAATGACAGAAGGCTTAAAGATGCTACAACGTTGACTAAAGGAATAGTAGAGCTTGCTGAAGATGGCGAAGATAGAGAAGGGGTAGCAGTACAGGGAAATGATAAGAGGCTCAAAGACGCTACAACATTGACTAAAGGAATAGTAGAGCTTGCTGAAGATGGAGAAGATAGAGAAGGGGCAGCAGTACAGGGAAATGATAAGAGGCTCAAAGACGCTACAACATTGACTAAAGGAATAGTAGAACTTGCTGAAAACGGCGAGGAAGCTCCGGGAGTTGTTGTACAGGGAAATGATAAGAGGCTCAAAGATGCGACAGTCGCTTTTAAGGGGATTGTCAGGCTGGCTAATGATGGTGAAAATAAAGAGGGCATCGCAGTTCAGGGGAGCGACAAAAGGCTTAAAAACGCAACGACTATAAGTAAGGGTATAGTTGAACTGGCTGAAAATGGTGAGGATGCCCCTGATGTAGCAGTACAGGGTAATGATAAAAGGCTTAAACCTGCGTCAGAAAAAGATGCAGGAATTGTTCAATTTTCAGCAAACGGAGAGAGCGGACATAAACTTGCTGTTCAGGCCGATGATATAAGGCTTCATGATAAAAGGGACCCTCTCCCGCATGAACATGATTATGCCCCGATTCTGCATGATTACGCAAGTCATGCAGGTACTATTTCTGTAAAAGAAAAACTGAGCGAACCGTTTAATGAAATTACTCCGCCATCTGACGGATCTGCTGTTATTTACGGGAATAATCTTTCTGATAAGAACTTTTCAATAGGTGTAACCGGAATATCGGGAGTCACATCGAAAGAGAAAATTAATAGTTATGGTGTTATAGGTCACAGTTCTCACGTAGGAATTAGAGGACAGGCATCAGGCCATGAAGGTTCGGGTGCGGGAGTTGTAGGCGCTTCCAGATTTGGTGCAGGTGGAATTTTTTCAAGCGAACATGAGTTTTCCCTTATTGCTGACGGTTCAGGAACTATTCTGAACAAGTTTGATGATAATCTGAAACTTAGAGGGAATGGAAAAGCGCTGCTTGTTTCAGGAACTTCAGAGTTCGAAGGTAAAATTTTTATTAAGGGCGACGGTAAAGAGAAAAATTTTCCCGGAGGCGCAGCTGAGCTATTTGAGATTGATGAAGCTGAATTTGTATCTCCCGGTGATTTACTGATAGTAGATGAAAATGGAAATTCAGTTCTTTCAAAATCAAAGAGGAGTTACAGTAAATCGGTTATAGGAATTGTATCCGGCAATCCATATTTAGTGATTAATAACAGCGGGAAAGAGGAGAAGCTGTATCCTGTTGTTCTTGCGGGAAAAACTCTCTGCAGGGTTGACGCAAGGAATAATCCTGTTAAACCCGGAGACCTTATTGTTACATCTGATACTGCCGGCTGCGGAATGGCAGGAAAGATAGATTCATTTGATAAGGTCGGGACTGTTATTGGTAAGGCGCTTCATGGCCTTGATGACGGAATAGATCTGATTCCTGTTTTTGTAATACATTCGTAAGAGAAAGCCTCTCACCTGCGGGTGCAGGGAAATGACTGATTAAATATTTTATTATTAAAGATACGGATAATGAGAACCCCTGAAAATCAGGGGTTCATTTTTTTAAGAAGTTCAATTTCTGTTTTATTGAAAATAGTGCTGGTATATTCGTTTAGTTCTTTTGATATTTTTTTACTTATGTATATTATCCTTCTGCAGTAAGGCTTTTTTTCATACCGGTCAACCCACATAATAACAACTGTATTTTCAGAATCCCAGGCTATCGCACCCTGATTATCTTTAATATTTTCTCCGGTATGGGTTCCATATTTTTTCTGGATTTTTTCATATACTTTATCTTTATCAAGGTACGGGAAATTCATTGAAACATAAAAAAGCTTTCCTTCATCCTTTTCCTGCGTGGTTGCGGGCTGTTGATCTGTACCGGTTGGTGTATCTTCTTTTTTAACAGGTACTGTATCTGTTGAAGGTTCTTTATAGAAGAATCCGTAATAGTATTCCAGTTCCTTCTCTTTTGATATAATTATCTTTTTTTCATCTGTATAACTTAATATACCTGTTATTTTATCCCTGGCGTCTGAAAGATACATTCCCCATGTAAGATTGCCGTAACCATCAGGAATTTTTTCAATTGTCTGCTTGTTGTCCGCAGGCTTAACTGTATTTTGAGTCTCTGTTTTAGGGTCAGTTTTTGTTTCTGTTTTGGCATTAGTTTTCGGATCAGTTTTTTCTGCCGGTTTATTCTGGGCATAAACTGTTGATACTAAAATAAACATAATTAGCAGTACATATAATCGGCGCATAGTAATCCCTCTGAAAAAAGCTTTAAAGTGCTGCTTTAATTATCGGCAGATTTAATATTAAGAGTCAACTTTTTCAAAGAATTGTTACTTTTGCATCATTGAACTTTATAACTTCACCGATTAAATACGGTTTTATCCCATCAGTTTTAAGCTTTTCCATAGCTGAATCTGCGAATTCTTTTGCGATAAAAAGCATCATTCCAATTCCCATATTAAAAGTGGTATACATTTCTCTCTCTGAAATTCCGCCCTCTTTTTCCATCAATTTGAAAATACCGGGAACAGGGTATGAATTTTTTGATAATTTTACAGCGGTATCAGCCGGTAAAATGCGGGGGATGTTTTCGTAGAATCCTCCGCCTGTTATATGGACAAGGCCTTTTACCGGGAGCCCTGAGTTTAATGCCGAGTGCAGGGCTTTTACATAAATTTTTGTAGGAGTAAGCAGAACATTACCAAGCACATCATCAAGATCATTAAGCCTGGTTGTGACAGTGTATTTTTTCTCTTCAAAAAGAAGTTTTCTTACAAGTGAATATCCGTTTGAATGTATTCCGCTTGAAGGGAGTCCTATAATTATATCACCGGGAGTAATGTTCTGGCCGTTGATGATTTTCTTTTTATCTACCACTCCGACAGAAAAACCGGCTATGTCGTAATCTTCGGGATCCATTATTCCCGGGTGTTCTGCAGTTTCTCCGCCGACCAGGGAACATTCCGATTGAAGGCATCCTTCGGCGATACCTTTTACGACATCAACGAGGACATCCTCACGGAGTTTTCCACATGAGATGTAATCGAGAAAGAAAAGCGGTTTTGCTCCGCTTGTAACTATATCATTTACGCACATGGCTACAGCGTCGATACCGATAGTATCGTGTTTGTTCATCATCTGCGCGACTTTAAGTTTTGTTCCGACACCATCTGTTCCTGAAACGAGTACCGGCTCATCCATCCCCTTAAAATTCGCGGCATATAAAGAGCCGAAACCTCCTATGTCCGCAAGAACGTCTTTTGTAAAAGTACTCCTTACAAAAGGGGTGATTTTTTTTACAAACCTGTTTCCCCCTTCAACATCAACTCCCGCGTCTTTATATGTTATTGCCATATTTTTTCTCCAAAAATTATTATCTGACCGGCTGAACTTGTGTTAATTCAGATGTTTGCTATGTATGAATGTATTGCATGAAAATATTTTTACATCGTTCTTTGTAAAGAATAATTTAATTAAATGTATATTTGTTTAGCTGTTAGAACAGTACTTCTGAAGGAATATAAATTCAAGTTCTTTTATGCAAAGCAGATAAATACCTGAAAAATTCTAAATCAGCTAAGCAGTAAATTTTTTAACTTTACAGGTACAATTATTTCATTTAAATATCCTTTGTATTTCTTACAGATTCAAAGGGGCGTTATCCCTTTAAAAAGGTCCCCCGCAGGGGCTCCTGCGGTTAAAGTAAAAAATCTTGAGGTACAATAAGTGGTTATTGACTGGAAAAAACTTCAGAACGGGTCTGATATACGGGGCGTAGCTATTGAATCCGGTGATGAAAAAGTAAACCTTACACCGGAGATTGCGTCAATGATCGCTTCCTCTTTTGTGAAGTGGTTATGTGATAAGAAAAAAATTAATGTAAAAGAACTTAAAATTGCGGTCGGTATGGATTCGAGAATTACCGGCCCTGTTCTGAAAAAAGGGATCATCAGCGGAATCGTAAAATCGGGCGGCACGGCGTTTGACTGCGGGCTTGCTTCTACTCCGGCAATGTTTATGAGCACTGTTATAAATGAATTCAGTTGTGACGGAGCGGTGATGATTACTGCCAGCCATCTGCCGTTCAATAGAAACGGATTCAAGTTTTTTACATCAGACGGCGGGCTCGAGAATAATGATATAAAAAAAATTCTTGAAGCTGCTTCATCAGAAGAATCATTTTTTGATGAGAATATTTCATCCTCCAAAATTAATCTTATGGATAAGTATTCAGAAATTTTTATCGGGAAAATAAAAAAAGATATTAACAGTAAAGTTAACTACGGGAAACCTCTCGCGGGAATGAAAATTGCAGTTGATGCGGGAAACGGTGCCGGAGGCTTTTTTGCTGAAAAAGTTCTTATACCTCTGGGTGCGGACACTTCGGGGAGCAGATTTCTTGATCCCGATGGAAGGTTTCCCAATCATGAACCTAATCCGGAGAATGACGAAGCGATGGAATCGATCAGGGACGCGGTAATGCAGTCCGGTTCTGATCTTGGAATAATTTTTGATACGGATGTTGACCGTGCGGCAGTGGTTGACGGTTCGGGCATAATAATAAACAGGAATACACTGATAGCTCTTGCCGCATCTATTGTACTTGCCGAACATCCGGGTACGACGATCGTCACCGATTCTGTTACATCGGACGGCCTCACAGTTTTTATTGAAAAGAATCTTGGAGGAAAACATCACAGGTTCAAGCGCGGATATAAAAATGTAATCAATGAAGCGATCCGCCTGAACGCTGAAGGCGAAGAGTGCCATCTTGCTATTGAAACTTCCGGCCACGGTGCCCTGAAGGAAAATTTTTTTCTTGATGACGGGGCGTATCTGATTGCAAAAATTATAATTATGGCGGCAAAGCTTAGAATTGAGAAAGGGAAAAGTATTATGAACCTTGTCAGTGACCTGGTTCAGCCTGTGGAAGAAGAGGAGTTCAGGATCAGGCTTCAGGAGGATGATTTCGCGTCACAGGGTGAACGTATTATTAAAAAACTTGAAGGTTATGTTAAACTTAATAAGGGGTGGT
>Ga0116171_10003374_pt1 | contig 14790 bp, 8 predicted proteins | sample AD_JPNHW2_MetaG_FD_89798 | JGI IMG/M metagenome (GOLD analysis project Ga0116171, IMG submission 89798) | Active sludge microbial communities of municipal wastewater-treating anaerobic digesters from Japan - AD_JPNHW2_MetaG | ecosystem: Engineered > Bioreactor > Anaerobic > Digestate | place...
ACAATACAACATCATAATCAAGCATTTTTACACCACAACTAAGGATGTAACTCGTTGATAGCGTATCACTTGCGGCACAACCTCGGTCTGTTATCAAAATTGCTTCGTCAGCACCGCGGTACAGCGATTCCCGCAGGATTTCACTTGCTACCGGAAGTCCCATAGTTATTACTGTAACCTTGCCCCCGAATTTATCCTTTATTTCCAACGCCATTTCGAGTGCATTAAGGTCTTCCGGATTAAAAATCGCCGGAAGAGCCGCACGGTTTACCGTACCGTCCTCATTCATCGCTTGACCTGTAATTCTCTTAGTGTCAGGTACTTGCTTCACTAATACTACACAATTATAAGCCACCTATAGTCTCCTTGTTGGTAACCAAAAACAATACTTACACGAATTGTGACAGTTTAGTCAAATCCGAATAAAAGTCAACCCAAAACCTTATAGTATTGTCAATAAGGGGATTATAGGCTTGTAATCGGGCTATATACTATTTTTTTCCTGTTTTTCACCAGGTTATTTTGATACTATCAGATTTATGGTTATAAAGTGATTCAGCAGATTTTTAACAAGAACATCTAAACACCAAACCGGAAAAGGTCGATTTATAAGTCGTTAATTACGTTTAATTGCCCAGAGTGGTGTTTTGTAGGCAATTTAAGAAATTTTTCTTTGACATTGTTTTTTAGAATAGCATATATTACTGTGTTGAGGTATTTATTGTATTGCCTCTTTGGTTTTTAAGGGATTAATTATCATTAGCGAGACCAATTACGATACTGTTTTTGGCAAAATAGCCGTCGAGCAGGGCTTGTGTACCGATGCAGAGTTGCGTCGTGCTGTTGAAGAGCTTAAGTCAAGGCACAAGGTTAACCCTATAATGCTCAAGGATCTTATGATAGATCTTGGCTATATCACATCTGCACAGGCAAGCAGACTTCATGCAAGTATAAAAGAAAGCAAATCAGCCGCCCCGCATCAGATACCAGGTTATAAAGTTTTAGGCAAACTTGGCGCAGGTGCGATGGCTGTTGTGTATAAGGCGCAGCAGCTAAGTTTGAATCGTACAGTTGCGATAAAAGTGCTGCCAAAGCGTTTCAGTGAAAATCCTGAATACGTTGAAAGGTTCTATAAAGAAGGCCGAGCAGCAGGCAAACTTAATCACAATAATATCGTGCAGGCTTTTGACGTAGGTGAAGCAGGGGGCTATCACTATTTCATTATGGAATATGTTGAAGGCAAAACCTTATACGATGATATCGCAGCAGGTAAGATATACTCTGAACAGGAAGCGGTGGATGTAATAATTCAGGTTGCCCATGCTCTGCAGCATGCTCATGCCAATGGTTTGATTCACAGGGACGTCAAACCTAAAAACATCATGATAAATAAAGACGGCATAGTGAAACTTGCGGATATGGGTTTGGCAAGAGAAACTACCGATATTGAAGCAGCAAAAACAGAAAAAGGTAAAGCCTATGGTACGCCTTATTATATATCACCGGAACAGATAAGAGGTGAAATTGATATTGATGGTCGGGCTGATATTTACGGTTTAGGTGCTACTTTCTATCACCTTGTTACCGGGCGAGTGCCATTTATGGCTGATGACCCTGCTGATGTTATGAAAAAACATCTGAAAGAACAACTGGTTCCGCCGGATCACATAAACACTTCACTATCTGCCGGCGTCTCTGAAGTCATAGAGGTTATGATGGCAAAGCGGAAAAAGGATCGCTACAGTGATGTCGATGAGTTGCTGATAGACCTCGAAGCCGTAAAAAAAGGCCAATCACCCCCACGGGCACATAAACGATTTAATGTTTCTGATCTTGAACAGCTTGAAGCTGGAGAGATTGTCGAGCCACAGCGAAATTATTATGAAGAAGAGATTATTGCCCGCTATCGAATGGCTGTAATGATTCTCAGTGTTGTTGTTCTGATAGAGATACTGATAATCGCTGGTATGATAGTACTCTAAGACATTTTGCTGTAATTTTTAAATTATATCTGAAAAACAAAAAAGCCTTTGTTACTTTTCGCAGCAAAGGCTTTTATATCTTATTACTTTCAACTGTCAGCTACACCTGTTCTTCTTTTTCTTTCTGGTAAGCTGCAACGATCTGCTGTTGAACATTACCCGGAACAGGTTCATAATGGCTCAGCGTCATTGAATAACTGCCTCGACCAGCGGTAACACTTTTCAGCTGGCTGTTGTACTGAGTAATTTCCGATAGTGGAACCTGTGCTTTGATAACAAGCATGTTACCAGCGAGCATATCCTGCCCTATTACCCTGCCTCGTTTTGAAGCAATGTCGCCTGCGATGTCACCAACATGTTCTGCTGGTACCGTAATTTCCATATTTACGATAGGCTCAAGCAAAGCAGGTTTGGCTTTTTGAACAGCATCGATAAATGCACCCTTACCGGCAGCACGGAATGCAACTTCTTTTGAATCCACCGGGTGATACTTGCCGTCATATACAGAAACTTTAATATCCTGCATCGGGTAACCAGCTACTACTCCTGTCACCATGACATCTTGAATACCCTTGACGATAGGTGCTTCAAACTGACCTGGAATGGAACCGCCGAAAATATCCCAACCGAATATCATTGGAGGATTAGAATCCCTCTCTGCAGGCTCAACTCTGAGGAAAACCTCACCGAACTGACCAGCTCCGCCGGACTGCTTTTTATGACGATAGTGCCCGTCAGCTTTACCTGTAATTGTCTCGCGATATGGAATCTTAGGCTGTTTTGTTGTGACTGAAAGCTTGTAGTGTTTTTCTAATTTTTCAAGAATAACTCTCAAGTGAAGGTCACCAAGTCCGCTGATTAACAGCTCCTTGGTCTGCTGGCTATGTGTATACTTAAAGCAGGGGTCTTCTTCTTTAATTTTATCCAGCGCAACACCTATTTTTTGCTCATCACCTCTTGCTGTTGTCTCCAAAGCCAGTGAGAACATCGGCTCAGGCGTAGGGGGCATCGGGAACTTACCGGCAAAGCCGCCATCGTGAATAAGATCACCAAGTCTAAGCTCTTCGATCTTAGTAAGCGTAATAATGTCACCTGCAATACCTGCTTCTATTTCCGTATTCTCAGCACCCTGAGATTTAAGTACATGTCCCGGACGAATACCTTTTTTGTTGTCATTAACGAGCAGGTTAGTATCCGATTTCAATGTTCCGCTGAAAATTCTTATAGTGGAATTTTTCATGTTTGATTTCGGATCAAACCCGACTCTGATTACCTGACCAGCTAATTTACCGGCTGCATCAGCTTTAATCTCTGTTGTTTTTTCGCCATCGATCAGCTTAGCCGGTTCAGCCTCAGCTGGTGATGGTGTAAAGTTTGTAATAAAATTAAGCAGCTCTGTCACTCCCGTTCCGCTGCGGGCATTTGTAAAGACAATAGGAATTACCGTCCCAGTCAGCATAGCTTTGACAAAAACGCTGCCGATTTTCTCCGAAGATATTTCTTCTCCGCCCAGATACGCTTCCATCATATTGTCATCAGCCTCGATAACACTTTCTATCAGATTCGTATGCGTCTGAGCAACGTCGCCTGCAGGTGAATTGCCTGCACTATTTGCAATGCAGTCTATTATAGAACTGCCGTTTGCTGTCGGTAAATTTGCACAACGACATTGCGGGCCGAAAGTTTCCTGAATATTACTGAGCAGCTCTGTAATATCAACATTTTCAGAATCAATCTTGTTAATTACGATTACAATTGGTTTGTTCATCTCTTTAGCAAGATTAAAGAACTTCCTGGTATTTGTCTCTATCCCGGAAGTAGCACTGATGACAATCAATGCCGTTTCGACCGCTGGTACTGAAGTGATTGCAGGCCCCATGAAGTCAGGAAAACCAGGAGTATCTATTATATTTATGGTTTTTCCGTTATGCAGAACATTTATTACAGCAGCCTGTACAGAATGCTTATGTTCCTTTTCCTCATCATAGTAGTCACAAACGGAAGTTTTGTCATCAACACTTCCAAGGCGGCTGCTTGTGCCTGTTTTAAAAAGAATTGACTCCGCCAGAGAAGTTTTGCCGCACCCACCATGGCCGAGCAGTACAATGTTACGAATTTCATTAGTTTTGGTCACTTTAGTGCCTCCAAACATCATTACATTCAAGTTTATCATTGTTACAAATCGAACTGTTGATAATACAATAATTATGCCCTAAAGGACAAGCAAAATTTTCCCTGTATTGAAATATATGTTAAATCTTTATCAATAAGTAAGTTACATAGCAAGTCACTCGATTTTTAAAAGATTATGAAAAAAACAATTTGTCAGAAAAACCTTTTAATCAATGAAAAATAAAATTTTTTTCAATTTTTTTCCAGGTGTCTTTAACATATCAAAGCATGATTTTATTGGACGCGCAACTTACGGATCTGACAAGCCAACTATATGTTGTGGTTGGGTGCACAATTAAGCGTTTATCTTGTTGTTTTGGTTATAGGGCGTAAAAAAAACATTTCTAAAGAAATGATAAATGCGATGTCGATAGCTCTGTAAGTTTGAAAGTAAAACCAACAAAGCAGCAAAAATATATTGAAGGATCGTAAGTATGAGCAAAAGAGAATTGATAGATTGCATCAAGGAAATTAACAAAACAGCTAAAGCTCAGTTTCTCGCTATGTTCTCGGAGCAGGAACTGGCTGACTATCTTGAGCACCTGATGGAACTCGATCTTAGAGAATTAGTAACCTGTTAAAACCAGGTTTTTTATACAGTCTTCATCACTCCTTCTTCTTATTGCCATTGGCCGCATGTATGCAGTCTATGGCAATTTTTTTGCGCATAAATAAAATAACCTCTTAACGCAAATGCCCCGACAAAAGTCATAGATTTACCAAATAACGGGTTTTGAACAACAATCAGTTGAAAACAGTACATTTTCAAAACCAGCATCTTTATTTTTGAAATTTGGGTGAATCGAACTAATTTTCGTGATAAAGTACCGCTTCATGGAAATGTGCTGTTTTAGGAGTAACAATGACAGACAAAATGAGTTTGATAAGCAGACGTGATTTTTTGAAAAAGACAACCTTAGCTGCCTCTGTGTTGGCGGTTCCCTCTATTGTTCCTTCTTCTGTTTTTGGTATAAATACTCCCAGTGAAAGAATTAATATTGCCTGTATTGGTGTCGGCAATATGGGTACATCCAATTGTAATGGTTTTTTGAATTTAGATCAGACCCAGGTGTTAGCGGTTTGTGATGTCGAAACAGGCTCCAATCAGCCAGACCGCAAGTACTTTGGTAGAGAACCCGTAAGGGACATGGTGAATGCTTTTTATTCTAAAAAAAGCTCATCGGGAACTTATAAAGGCTGTGATGCTTACGAGGATTTCCGTGATGTCCTGGCCCGCAATGATATAGACGCTGTTGTTATCAGTACGCCAGACCACTGGCATGTCCCCATCTCTGTCGCAGCCGCAAAAGCTGGTAAAGATATTTATTGTGAAAAGCCCTTAACCTTGGCTATCGGTCAGGGACGTATACTTGCAGATGTTGTAAAAAGATATAAAACCGTATTTCAGACAGGTTCGCATCAAAGGTCAATTGGCTCTTTTCGTTACGCATGTGAGCTGGTTCGAAATAACAGGATAGGCGAGTTAAAAAAAATATACGTCCAGATACCAGGCAACAATTGTTTTTGCGAGCCAACATGGCAGCCGATGCCTGTGCCTGAAAGTTTAAATTACGATATGTGGCTTGGCCCCGCACCGGCTGCTCCATATCACAAAAAACGCTGCCATTATGAGTTCAGGTTTATTCTTGATTACTCCGGCGGACAAATGACAAATTGGGGTGCCCATCATTTTGATATTGCTCAATGGGGTTCAGGTCATGATCATACCGGTCCCATAGAAATCCAAGGCCAAGGCGAATTCCCCAAATCAGGATTATTCACCACATGCACCAACGTAAAGAATATTACATACAGATATGCTAATGGTGTTGAGATCAATGCAAAAATGGGTGGTTCGGATATTAAATTTGAGGGAACACTAGGTTGGATTCGCGTTTCAAGAGAATTCATTAATGCGAGTTCACCTGAAATTCTTACTGCCAAAATTGGTCCGGACGAAATTCATCTTTATCGAAGCAATGATCATCGTAAAAATTTTATTGAATGTATAAAAACCAGAGAGGACCCAATCTGCAACGCCGAAACAGGGCACCGCTCCGCTACCATTTGTCACCTGGGTAATATCGCTATGCTTTTAGACAGACCCCTAAAATGGGACCCCGCAAAGGAACGGTTCACTAACGATGACCAGGCAAATAGAATGATCAACAGAACTATGCGGTCGCCGTGGACATTATAAAATATCCATGGTTAAACCTCTAGTAATCTAATTTCTCCGGCAAATCTTCATAGCTGTAATATTTGTGTTCAATCCCGGCAGGGGACATCTTAACTATTCTAAAACCTATAGGCTGTTCAGGTTCGCCCATTTGACCAAGCGGAGCTCCGCTCGAATTAGTGGTTATCAATTCAAGCTCACCATCTCTGACATAAGTATTATGATGAAAGTGTCCCGAGAAAACCGCTTTGACATTATATTTATGGAACATCTCAAGCAGGTTCATTCGCCTTGTTTTTGGTATATTGAAATATTCATCTTCTTCGTCAGCCTTTCTAAGTGCCAACGGATAATGCGTATAAATTGTAATATTGTCATAGCCTTTGCTCTGTGCCTGCTTCAATGTTTCTTCAAGCCATAGCATCTGCCATTTGTACATCTTCCAGTTTTCATCGCCATACTTCACCATCGTCGATTCGAATACAATAAACAAATTGTTTTTATGCACAAAGCTGTACCAAGGCTCGCCAAATTTTACCTGGTATAATGCAAGTGACTCTGGTTCTAAGGCTTTATAGTCATGATTCCCGCAGACATTATACAACGCAATATCCTTGTCGAGTTTACCTGCCGCTTCAAGATACGCCTCAGTCTCTTTTGCGTCGCCAGTATTCACCAGGTCACCGCATACTATAACCAGGTCAGGCTTCAGCTTATTTGCAAAACCAATCGCCTTTTCCCAGTTTTCTTTACTCCCCCAGAAAAGCTGCGGGTCCGCCATAACAAAGTAGCTGAACCCTTTCTTGTCGCCGCAAATATCCGCAGCTTTCGCCCCGAAAGGCAAAGCAAAACAAGCGGCACCAGCACCAACAGCCTTAATAAAGTCACGCCTGTTCATATCCCTGTTATCCATTTTTAAATCTCACTTCAATTCTTTGATTCTGATATTACGAAATTCTAGCGGGTCCTCATGGCTTAAGAAGCCAATTCGCCCAGTAGAAAGTTTTAATCCTGGATGTTCTTTCCCGTCAGGAGTAGCAACTGCGCTGACTTCATCGAGGTTTGCATCAAGGATTGTTTTGCCGTTTAAGTTGACGGTGATTTGTCTTCCCTTTGCGATAACCTCCTGAAAGTTCCACTCTCCGACAGGTTTTAGGAATCCGATTTTTGCCGGTACTGCACCATAAATACTGCCATGAAATTGCCATGGCTGCAGGTCTTTATATTTCTCTGCCGTATTATCGATAATCTGCAGCTCCATCCCATCATAAGCTGCCCATGCATTGAAAGGCGTCCTTATTGCCAGTCCGTTATTAGAACCAGGTTGCAGCTTAAATTCAAAATGCAGAATAAAATCGCTATAGTCTTTTTCCGTAAACAAACTGCCGCCGCCAAGTTCTGGTTTATATGCCAGAACCCCGTCATTGACGACATATGCTTTTGTTTCACCGGCCCAGCCAGTCAGGTCCTGTCCGTTAAACAAAGACTCTCCCCATGGCAGTTCTTTTATATAAATATTCCTGAAGCAAAGTTTGCTCTCATGGGACTGCAATTCTATCTGGCCGCAAGGATACATCTCTTTGTTCCGGTTCCAGTAATTTTCAAGCTTGACATTATCAACAACAAGTTCGCCATTAAGATATACCGTGACATTGCTGTCGATCATGATAATTCTGAAATGGTTCCATTCCCCAGCTGGTTTGTCTGCCACTTTCAAAGGTTTACTTGGGTTTTGCTCGTTATTAAAAAGACCGCCTGAGCCGACCGGATTAGTTTGGCCATCCCAGATTTGCACTTGTGGACACCCTCGCAGATATATCCCGCTGTCACCGCCTTTTTCAATCTTCCATTCCAGTTGAAGTTCAAAATTGCAGTAATCTTTTGCCGTACATATATTGTTATAACCTTTGCCGTCAAAAACCAGCATCCCATTCTCAGCCGACCAGTGCTGATTCATTATTTCATCAGCGTTTTTCTGACACTGTGTCATCTCTTCAGCAGTCATCTGCGCACGCTTTTCAGGGTTCTCTACCAGCCCTTTCCATCCTGTAAGGTCCGTCCCGTTAAATAGAGATGTAAACCCTTCCGGCATCTGTGGAATAGAATCAATTTGCTTTTGTACTTTTTCCTTAAGCTTATCATCCGTAATAAAGTTCTTGGCTTTTTTCAAAAGCTCAGCCGCCTTTGGACATTGCAGGCCTTTATCATTTTCATTTTCCGGGCATGCTATATTTGCAATCGCCAGTGCTGCCTCACTGCTAAGCTGATCATTATCAATATATTCACCCGCCATAAAAAGGGCGTCTTCATTTCTAATATTTGACAAACCAGCAATGATCATTTTTTTCTCATCATCTCTCTTGGCAATTGCCATAGCTTTTTTATAAAGCTCTATTTTCTTTTCCGATGGCAATGGTACCGTAGATATAATCCTCAAACATCCGCGAAGCGTAATTACATGATACGTGGAATCCTCTGTCCTGGCCGCAATATCAAGCAGGGGGCTGATAGCATATTCGTCGGGCCAATTTGACAAGGCCCTCAATGCAGCATCTTTAACAGTATCGACAGTGCTTGTTGTCTGTGCAAGTACCTTGTTGATAGCTTCCATGCCGCCGAGTTTTGCCAATGTATCTAAAAGCAAGGCCTTTGATTTGTCACCAGCCGTATCTACTGCCTCCAGAACAGAACTAATCTCAGAAGCTCTCTTAGCTGTAGCAACAATAGTTTTCTGTGTAGCTGTTTGCAGCTTGGTATTGTCAGTATCCAGCATAAGTTTAACAAGCTCTCTCAGGTCACCGGCACTTGCCAAATCACTAAGAGCTTTAACCGCCGCCAGTTTTACATTATCATCAGCATCTTTTGTTTGCGCAAGAACAATGTCCTTATGTTCCTTCGCAAGTCTCTCAGCAAGAAATTCAATAAGAACTATTTTGCTCTCAGACGTCAGTTTTGCATCAGTAAGCTTATTAGCAACAGCCTTATTTACATTTTCCCCTGCCAGTAAATTCAATGTCTCTTTAACCGCTTTAACCCTCTCAGTCTCGCCGCTGTCCAGCCCGGACAATATTATATTTATTGCTTCTGTCTGACCAAGTTTCCCAATCGCCGCAACCGCCGCTGCTGCAACCTTACCATTAGGTTGTTCAGGAGCAATAAATTTGGTAATCTCGCCCAAAGCCGCCTTATCGCCTCTTTCCGCCAGCATTGTAATTATTCTTATCTTTGCATCATCAGAAACCGTTTCCAGCTTCTTGGCCCACTTTAAAGTATCTGTTTCATCTCCAAGATTCTTCGCCAATTGCACAACAGCCTCCTGCATCTGGTCGTTGTCACTTTCAATAGCTTTCAGCAAAGTCTCCTGTGCCTGGTTACCCTGAATTGCAGCAAGGCTGCCCAATGCCTCGCAGCGGATTGTAATCAGATCACTTTTTTCATAAATATTTGTGCAGATTTTTACTGCTTGTTTTACTTCCCCTTGCTCCGCCAGTCTTTTCGCATACAACATATAAAACGAATAAGCCTTTGCTTTTTCATAAGGGTCTTCTACTATCGTAGCTTTTTTCAAAGCCTTTTCCGCTGAATCATCCCCGATATTTGCAATTGCAAACAACGCTGCCAGTCTGATTTCTCTATTAGGATTGGTCACATATTCCAACAGTTTTTCGCAGGCGTCTTTATTCTTAAATTCGCCGATAGTTTTAATAATCGCTGCTTTATTGGTTTCGTCAACATCGCCCAAAGTTTCAACTAGCGTCTTAGATGCATTTTCGGTTCCTATTGCCAGCAACGCTCGACAAGCAGCATCACAAAGCTCTTTATCTTTCAGCAATTTTCCAAGCACCGCCGCAGATTCATCTTTACCGATCAACTGAAGCTGGCCAACCAGAAATTCAGTCACAAATCTGTCCTTAGATGCAAAAATAGCTTCCGCTAATAAATTAGCATAATCTTTCCTTTGCTCCTCTGTAGCGTTTTTACCGATAAATAAAGTCAGGCTGTTTATTGCCATTCTTTCTTTATTGTCATTGCCTGTCCCGGTTGGCACCAGCCTGCTGCAAAGTATTCTCGTTGCCTCAGGATTCATCTCCAAAAGCTTTGAAGAAATTTTGTCAGCCTCAGCATTGTTTCCCGCAACGACCCCTGAAAGAACATTATTTACTTCTGTCTCAACATCAGCAAACACTATGCCGATTAAAAGCCAGATCAAAACCATGCTTGCTATTATTGATTTTCTAAAACGGTTCATATTCATTATCTCCGTGTAATATTTTTTATAAAAGGATTCTTTGACGTTAAATTACATTTGCCATGGGCCTCTCATAGGCTCATCGATAAATTTGTTAGCCTGTGGGTCATCGATGAACAATTGTTTATCAGAATCGAATCTAAGTTTTCTGCCGAGCTGTAAAGATATTTTCCCCAGATTAATCAGGTTACATGACCTGTGAGCGTTCATCTCATTAAGCCCGAATTTTTTGCGTGTTCTTACCGACTCCATGAAGTCCGTTATCATAGGTTCGGGTTCAGGAAACGCCGCTAGCTTTTCTGTAAGATTTTTAATATCAGATTTGAAGCCAGGATAAAGCTTCCCATTAGGTCCTTCGATATACGCTGCATTTACATCTTTATTCTCACCATCAAGAATAATCTTACAGCCGTCAGCGTATTTCATCTCAATTCGTCGCCAGCTCGATACCGCGTCAGGATGCTGCTGTGGTGTATCAGCCTCGATTTCAACCGGGCTTTCATTGTCCTTACCTAATATATATTGAGCCGGGTCAAGATAATGCTGCCCCATATCACCAAGACCGCCGCCGTCATAATCCCAGTACCCTCTGAATGTTCCATGTGTTCTGTGCACATTATAAGGCTTATATGGTGCCGGTCCAAGCCAGAAGTCATAATCCAGGTTTGCAGGTATTTCCTGTGGAACAAGATCAGTCTTGCCGCTCCAGTAAAACTTCCAGTCAAACCCCGTTGCCGCGTTAATAGTAACTTTCAAAGGCCAACCAAGCATGCCGCTCATAACAAGTTTCCTGATAGGTTTGCTCGGCGTCCCAAACCCGTAAAGTTCATCTTTAAGACGGAACCACGTATTAACACGGAACATCCTGCCGTTTTTCTGCACAGCCTCAATAACTTTTTTCCCCTCGCCGATTGTTCTGGTCATCGGTTTTTCACACCAGACATCTTTGCCCGCCTCCGCTGCTGCAACAGATATCAACCCATGCCAGTGTGGCGGCGTCGGTATATGCACAACATCTATGTCCTCCCTGGCGATTACCTCGCGAAAATCTTTATAGCCTTTACAATTGCCGCCAGCTTTTTCTACCGCTGCTTTCAAACGATCACTGTCAACATCGCACACAGCCAGAAGCTCACTTTGTTTATCGTTCAGCACATATCCGATGTGAACCGTTCCCATTCCGCCTACGCCGACAATAGCGTGATTAATTTTATCACTCGGTGCAATATACCCGTTCCCCCCCAGCACGCACCTTGGCACAATAGTAAACGCCCCAGCCGCTGCAAATGTCGATTTAATAAAACTACGTCTTGTTATGATACTGCTTTCTTTCATAGCGAACTCCTGTCAGGATTCATATAATTGCTTACACTTTTTCTACGCCATAACGACAGTAATATTAACAAGGTAGTAATGTTGCCGCAAAGGTTTTTTTTAAACAGAGAATTCACAAGGCATAACTTAGATTTATACCTTGTAGGTCCAGCAATAATAGTACCAAAAGATTAAAATGCTATAAGATTACGGATTCCCCTTCGCAAACTTTACCATTTACCCTGATTTCCTTAAGATTATCTAACTTTGGAAAATAGAGTACCGTTTTCCCCGGTTTATGGTGAAAATTATTTGAATATGATATATCAAGCTTGCTCCCGCCGTCTTTAGTGCGGAATTTTAGCGTAACAGGTCCGTATTCCGTAGGCATATTCTCGAATCTCGTAAGATAATCATCCCTGAACCACGACAGCGGCGCCATCCGCAGCAAGTGAAGCTCATTTTGAAACAAGCTGTCATCTACCGCCGCCAGCCTCAGCAAATCAAATCCTGCCGCCGAAGTGCAAGGCACTCCATGCATACCACCTCTGCTCTCACATCCACTGAAAGTTTGGTCCGATATTGCTCCCGCAAAAATGCTGTACATGCTCTCCATATAATGATACCGGTCATTCAATTGCCTCGAATGATAACCTATCCAGCTGTAACAGGGTTCAAAATCCGAAATTTCATGAGTAAGCTTTGGTCTCCATGCCGAGCCATATTCAGGCAGAGATTCGCAGGCTCCTTCACGGAAAAATTTAACCGATGCAGTCATAAGCGGATCATTAGCGTCAAATATACCCGCCCAAACCAGAAACAAAGGCCCAGCATCTAAATAAACCTGGTTGTTTATGTGCATCGCCGTCTCATTCGTAGCATTAAGCCACCTTGATACAGTTACTTGCTCATTGCCCTGAATGTCCTTCCATTTATTCAGTTTCTCCGAACTATCCCTTACCGCAGCTGCGAAAGCTTTTTTAAATTCGTCTCTTTCCTTTTCAAATTCCTCAGCCCTGGGATGACCGATTCGCTTTAGCAGTTTCACCGCATAGCAAAGTCCCTTATAGTTCCAACCGTTGGCCCATACACCCTGTGTTACCATTCCGTCATCAGTCTCCTGGCCGGGAGACAAAAGACCCTTATAACCATCGTGATTGGTCGCAGCCCTGGTGCGTTTTATAAACTCACAGCTTTTGATTATAGCATCTGTCCACTTATCGATAAACTCTTTATCATTTGTAATCAGACCATGCCTGCAGACCGTATAAAGTTCAGCCCCGTTATCACTAAGCCACGGTATCATCAGCAGTGATGCTGGTGAACTCAAATACCCCTCATCTTTTTCATATAAAGGCCCAGGTGCTTTCTGGCTTCCCTGACTTTGCCTGAAAAGATCCGCATATATCGCAACATCCTTATGGTACCCAAGCTGATCAAGCAGCATGTGACTTGCAAATGATGTCGGTGTTACCCAAAGTGTGTCATAACTGCCCGAGCCGGTTAACAAACTATAATAACCAGTAGCCGGGTCGTGTTCCGATGCCATCAAAGTCTGCATAACAGAATACTTGATAAGCCTGTTAATCTTCTGATCCGGAACATCGACAACCGTTTTTGTCGCCATGGTCCTTTTCCAGAACCTATCACTTTCCATCAACGCATTTTTCCTCCCAAGCTCTATTTCATCCGAAACAACATCTTTCTCGTAAGGCTCCATCGGTAGCAGCAAAAATGCCTCAGCTCCTTTCTGCGCTTTAAACGTTATTTCCAGAACATAGTCCTTTGAATCTGGTTTCGAACTGGTCAGCCGATACTTCGCCTCTGTGCCAGGCAGACAGACAAGTCTGACCTTTTTATCTTCTTCTAAAATATATTTCAATTTAGCATCACCCGTCTCGAAGAGCTTTCCATGGTAATCTCTTTTATCCGCCTTCATAAGCAGATTCTCCGAGCTTGTCATACTCGTCCGCAATGCAAATTCATCACTAAGTCGAATACGCAATTTGATTTCTCTGCCGAAACTGTGGTCTGGTACATCCTTAACAATATATTTTATCCATGCAAAAATAGGCTCTATACCTGTTTTCACCTCATTTCCACCCTGAACATGTGCAAATACTTCCTGACTTACGATATAATCCTGCTTTTTTAATTCTGTCCAGAGTACTGGCGATTGATGATTATAGTCCCAGCCCTGGTTTCCGATCCCGCCGTCAATACTCGCGAACGTATAGTCAACTTTAGGTTCCGCATCGCAGACATCAGATACCGACAGAGTCGGAACAAGCAGAACCCCTTTACAGATATATTTCTGTGTCGATGGTTTTGACCAGGTGAGATACACATGCGGGCTCGCAAGTACCGAGCCGTTATACAGCACATTGAAGCGGAACATATGATCCTTCCACCCGACAGGCGTCCAGACATTCTGCATAGGTTCCCACCAGGTCTGCGCCTGGGCATATGTTGGTTCTTCAGCAGCTAAATTATCAGGAGCAAAAAATAAAGTTAATACAAAAGCAATTAGTATGACATTAAAAATACATTTCCTTGCCATTTGTCATTCTCCTTTTAAATAGAGCTAAAATTAAATACTATAAAATTATAAATTCACCTTTACAAACTTTACCATTCACCCTGATTTCCTTAAGATTATCTAACTTTGGAAAATGAAGTACCGTTTTTTTAGGCTTATGGTGAAACTTACTTGAATATGATATATCAAGCTTACTCCCGCCATCTGAAGTTTGAAATTTCAGAGTAACAGGCCCATACTCAGTAGGCATATTCTCAAACCGCGTAAGATAATCATCACTGAACCACGACACCGGTGCCATTCGCAGCAGGTGAAGTTCGTTTTCAAACAAGCAGTCATCCACCGCCGCCAGTCT
>Ga0116171_10003375_pt1 | contig 14788 bp, 9 predicted proteins | sample AD_JPNHW2_MetaG_FD_89798 | JGI IMG/M metagenome (GOLD analysis project Ga0116171, IMG submission 89798) | Active sludge microbial communities of municipal wastewater-treating anaerobic digesters from Japan - AD_JPNHW2_MetaG | ecosystem: Engineered > Bioreactor > Anaerobic > Digestate | place...
TGCTGTTATGGATTTACTTCAACGCGATCATCCTGCTCATCGGGTTCGAGCTGAATGCAAGCATCTACAATGCCCGCCTGGAGAAAAAAGACATTAACGATCCAACTGTTTTCGCAGGAGAGAAATGAATATCTATCTAGGTAATTCCCCTAGTGGAAGCCTTCAAAATAAATTTTCATAATTTTGTTCTGATAACCTTCTGCAAAAATTCACTAATGAAACCAGCTCAAAAAAAACTACCTTTTTTACTTATCTGTGTATTTATACTGGTCTCATGTCCGGCCTGTTCCAACACATCAACAAAGATCACTCCGCGACAAATAGACAGCTTGAATCGTTTGGCATTGTTGTGCGGAGATACATCTTTCAATGCCGCTTGCCATCTTGCAAACATGGCTATCCATTACTCTCAGGAGATTAATTATCCCGATGGCGAAGCAAATGCTTGCCTGATTCTTGGCGGTGATGCTTATGGAAAACATCAGTACGTTGATGCAATCACTTACTACTATAAAGCTATAAAGCTTTCCAGAAACAAAAACCCGGAAATTTTTGCCCGTGCCAATATTGCCATAAGTAAAATCTTTTCAGGTATTTCTCGCTATGAACTTGCCGATTCATATTATACTGTTGCGGCAGCTGAGGCCGAAAAAATAACTGACACGTTAACCTTGATTCTTATTCATATGCGGGCTAGCGATCTCCAAATTGAAAAAAAAGAATTTTCTGAAGCAGCGACCAACCTCTATTATGCACTCTACTTGGCCATTCATGCAAAAGATTCAAGTGAATGGAATATATACCAAAACATAGGGACCTTATATCTCAAACAACAAGACTATTCGAAAGCTATTTACTTTTTAAAAAAATCAATCTTGGCGGAGCAACAGATAGAGTATAAGTATGGATTAGGCTCCACTTATACCTTACTGGCCATGGCTTTTCAGGAAATTCATGATCAGAAGGCGGCAGCCATGTATCACAAGATGGCTATATCCATCAGAAAATCCCAGGGGCTCATGAACCTTTATTCTAGTTCTCTTATTAATACCGGAGCCTTTTATCTGGGCTTGAATAAATTGGACTCCGCTGAATATTTTCTGACGAAAGGTCTTCAGATGATTTCAGATAGTAAAAATGACAATCTCAAAGCTTATGGGTTTTTTATACAAAAAGAACTGTTGATCAAACAAAAAAAATATAAAGACGCTTGCATTGCTTATGACAACTATCTTGGTGCCCAAACGAGACATGATAATGAGAAAAACAGAGGGAAAATTGACTTTATCGAAGCGACAAACCGATTAGAAGACCTTGAAAATAAAAAGATTATTCTGGATAGAGAGAATCGACTTCAAAAAGTAGAACTGGCTTTAAAAAATAAAACAAGTATTATTCACAGAACACTTGCTTTAACTGCTTTTGTAATCGCTCTCGTTTCCTTCATAATGTATTTTCGTAGCCGACGTTTACGAAAAATGCTTGAAATGGCGAACGGAAGCCTCCACCAAGAAATCCTTGAACGAAAAGCAACGGAAGAAAAACTGAAAACCAGTGAGGCCTCTTACAGATTTTTGGCGGAAAATACCCTTGATCTGATCATTCACATGGATGCAAATCTGAAGATCCTATACATATCGCCCAATTGCGATGAATTCCTGGGATATTCGCCCAGAGAATTTAAAACAGAGTTCTTTCCTTATCTGATCATTCATCCCGAATACCAGGAGATGATGAAAGAGCAATACCTCGGCATGCAGCATAAACTTCAACCCAACCTTGTTTGTTACGAAGCCGTCAGGAAGGACGGATCAAAATTCTGGGTTGAAAGTCTTTCAAATCCTATCATCGACCAAACTACCAGTATGTTTGCCGGATCACTGACCGTTATCCGCAATATCGAAGACCGGGTTAAATATGAAGAACAACTTTTTGAAAACACCAAGCAGAAAGAGATTCTTCTCCGTGAAATCCATCACCGGGTTAAGAACAATTTCGCTTTACTATTCAGCATCCTGACTCTCCAGCGATACTCAACAAATAATTCGGAGATGAAGGACCTTATCGAGGAACTCCAACTTCGCATCCGCGCTATGTCATCCATTCACGACCTTCTTTACCGGAACGATGACCTGGCCGACATTCCTTTCGATATTTATTCCGTTCAACTGGTAAATATCGTTATAGCTGCTTTCAGGAATAAACCAATCCATATTCACTACAACATGGACACATGCATTCTTGACATTAAAATAGCCCTTCCCCTTGGGCTCATTGTTAACGAGCTGGTTACTAATTCGTTCAAATATGCTTTTTCAGAGAATGGCGAAGGGATCCTCTCGATCGGGCTTCACCTGCACGAGCCGGCCACCGAAAAATCTCCGGAAATATGGAAACTAACAGTAAGGGACAACGGGAAAGGACTTCCGGAAGAGTATGCCACAAAAACGTCTCATACACTTGGCACTCAGATCATTAAAATGCTTGTTTCCCAGATTGAAGGAGAAATAACAGCCAGAAGTGATGAAGGAGCCTGCTTCGACATCATTTTTCCTCAGCAAATTGATTAACTTTAAGATTCTGCAACACAAATGGATAAAGAAACAAAAAATATCATGTTCATCGGAGCCGGCGTCATTGGGACGGCGCTGGGAGAGATCCTATCGGTTAAACCGGATCTCCGGGTCACTTTACATTCTATCGAAAAAGACACCGTCAGTGAAATCAACGAGCATCATGTCAACAGCCGTTGTTTCCCGACCCGCCGTTTAAACGACCGGTTGATGGCCACGACAGACGACCACTTATTAATTAATGCCGACCTGATTTTCCTGGCTATTCCCTCGGTGGTACTGGTAGATTACCTTCAAACACTCCGGCCTTTTCTCCGGCCGGAAGTACAGCTGGTGAACCTGGCAAAAGGATTCGGGAAAGGAAATCGAACCATATGGCAATGTCTACGGGAAGAGTTTCCTAACCCGGTAAGTACGCTGAAAGGTCCCAGTTTTGCCCGCGAGATCATCAATCATATTCCGACTGCGTTCACCCTGGGATTTGAACACGAGAAACAACTTCAGGAAGTGACCAATGTGTTCAGTGACACCACCATCTTTCTTGATCATTCCACCGACATTATCGGGGTTGAGATCCTGAGTATCCTGAAAAATATGTACGCTATCGTAATGGGGGTCATCGATGCCCAGTTCAATTCGCCCAACCTGCGTTTCATGATCCTCACCAAAGCCTACCGCGAGATGCGCAGGATCCTGATCCACTATGGCGGAAAAGAAGACACGATGTTCAGCTATTGCGGGTACGGCGATTTCGCACTTACTGCCTTGAACGACCTCAGCCGGAACCGGACCCTGGGGCTATTGATCGGGAAAGGATTTTTTACCGAACATATTTCACATGAATTGGTCCTGGAAGGAAAAACTGCTGAAGATATCTTTTATAAGGAGTTATCGGGCAAGATAGACATCGACCGGGAATTTCCCATTATTGCAGAACTTCACCGCCTTCTTTCATCACATTATGAAGTGTCGGAGTTCGTAAAGAACATAATTCATGTCACCGAGCCCTGATTTTTCGTATCTTTGCATATTCACTTGGGGCTGACAGGATTTGACAGCAAGGAAGTGGAATTGTAAGCATGCCGAGCCATTGTGAACCGGTCTCGTTAAACGCCAATTCACACAGCCTATAAATGGCGACAATTATTCTTACAGACTGGCTGCTTAATTTTAGAAATTAAGCTCAGTTGTCTCCCGGGAAACCCTTCCTGACGGTGTTCCGGATGAGGCATCAAAAAAGTCGGGATAGCCGGACATCGGTCCTGAATGTCAGGCGAAAACAAAAGGACTACGGATTGTGTGGGCCGGCCCCGGGCCAGTGCGATCCCGACAATCAACCGGCGGCTAAGCATGTAGAAAGCAGTTTTGCTGCTTGTTTGGACGAGGGTTCGAATCCCTCCAGCTCCACAAATCATTCATGGAATCTTTTCTCTTTTCTTATCCCCGGTTCAATATTTTGCGCATCATAGGAATAATTTCTTTCCGGTATGCCAACCATACCAACGCAATACTTGTGAGAAGTTGACCCGCATGAATGAAATTTCTTGTTACATCTGTCGCCAGCCACTCGCTACATAGGACTACGGTGATAAACAGAATAGGGAGAAAAAGGATCTTTAATTTATTCACCTTAAAACGGAAAACTTTTCTGCTCTCCAGGAACATAAAGAAAGCCTGGACCGGTTTAACAAGGAAATTGGCGATAGCAGCGCCGGGGAGCCCCAGAAAGTAGATCAATGCCGTACTCCCTGCAATCTCAAAAATGACGCTGTAAAGGAATACTCTTGGAAGAACTTGTGTTTTCTTAAAGAAAAGAACCGGTGCCAGTGACATATAATACCATGTCCTGGTCGCATACCCTGCTCCCAATATAGCCAGGTATCCGAAAGCTTCAAAATATATCTCTTTGTGAATAATGATTGGAATCAATAAGGGTGCTAGGAAGACAAAGAGTGGAATCAGGAGAAGATTGATCGCGGTAAAACTACTGTAATAACGGTTTACTTCCGGAGTGCTTTCCTGCTTTCCTTCCGTTTTCCAAATAGTAAAAATTTTCGGATTCATACTACTGATCAATCCAATCTGAATAAGGTCAATCCCAAGTATCAGCTTGACTGAAAAATCATAGATTCCGACGAGTGTGGTATCACCCATCACCCGTAACACCAGGAAACGATCAATATAGTTAACAATCCAACTCAACAATGCAAAGATGACTAATGGCGAACTATATTTGATAAGTTTGATGGCATATTCCTTATTCCAGGAAGTTCCATACTCCGTCGAAAGCAGAATTACGGACAGTACTGCTGAAAAACAGGCAGGGATCATTCTTCCTAGAATAGGACCATATAAGGTAAACGGGAAGGAATATAAAATACCCAGGCTAAAGCCGATTGTCAACAGAAAGTTGAGCAAATTGATCCACAAAAACCTTTCCGGACGTTGTTGATATATCAGTAGATTCGAATAAACTTTGAAAATTCCGTTCAGAACCCCGCTGACAACAGTGAATATCCCGAAAGGAACAAGATCGAACGTACTTCCACTACCAAAGATCACGTCAAACAACCGGATGCCACCCGTAATAAAAAACAACGCCGTTACCGAACAAGAAAATACAAGAACTATCAGAACCGTGCCCAAAAATTCTCTCATTTTTTGCCGGTTATCATTGTGCTCGATAAACAAAACTCCCACCGAAACATCAAAACCCCAAGCAGCAATAATTTGTATGAAATACATTAAACTGATATACAATGCATTAATGCCAAACTGGGCTGGAGTTAACAGTTCCATGAACCAGGGGATCAACAGGAATCCCGAGGCATAAGGTAAAGCTCCAACGATGCTATAAATCAATGAGCTTTTAAAGAACTGTTTTGTAATCATGGAATGGTAGGATTCTCTGTGAAATATAACGGAACAAGATAAAAAAAATTTTTAGGGGGCTAAATTATGGTTTTTGAGTATTTTTATCAACGAAAATTTACTGATCGAACGGGGCGACAATTTTTCACCTGAAATTTGGTAAAATACAATCGTCGGATTGTCATTCGCCGGTAAAGATCTGATATATTATGAAGACTATACGTTGTCTACTACCCTTCTGGTTACGAAATTTCATCTATATGATGATTCAAAGGTTTGTGTTTTTTCTTTATAAAAGGAGAGTACTCAAGTATTACCAAAGGAACCCCTCTGAAGTAAAGGATGATAGCATGAAAGAAGCCCTTTATTTTCTCAGGAAGGACCGCTTCACTTCTTTCCCTTTCCCTTTTTCGCAAGAGTTTTCCGAGAAATCGGTAAAACCTTATTGGGATAAAGAAAAGCAAATGCATTATTGCTTATTGGATGGAAAAAGATTGTACTTCCCCCGTAAAATGAAGCCTCAACAAATAAGAAGACAATTCTGTAACCTATTGATTGAGCAGCATCCAAAATCAGCACACCGCTATATCACCGAAAAATTCGCCGTTCAGGATGGAAATATTGTTATTGATGCAGGCGCTGCCGAAGGAAATTTTTCCCTGAGTGTTATTGAAAAAGCAAGCAAACTCGTTCTTATTGAGGTCAATCCTGATTGGTTGGAAGCCTTGGAAGCAACCTTCGAACCCTGGAAAGACAAGACTATTATCATCAACAAATTTATTAGTGATCATACCAGTGACACCACCATCACCATGGATAAGATTGTTGAAGAACTTCATGGCGCTGATTTTATAAAAATCGATGTCGAAGGCGAAGAAAGCCGGGTTCTGGCAGGCAGCAAACAAACAATGAGTCTTTTACAACCTCCGAAAATTGCCCTATGCACTTATCACAAAGAAGGCGATCCAGAGAATTTATTTGCCTCATTACAGAGGAATGGTTATCATGTTGAATTTTCAGATGGGTACCTGATATACGTATCCAGAAAAGGATTAGAGTTTCCGTACCTACGGAAGGGTATACTAAGAGCGTGCAAATCAGGAGATCATAGCATCAGCCAAAAATAGTAAAGTGTTTCTTGACCAATCTTGAACCAGCGAAGGTAGTCAGGTAATAAAGGATGTTCTTGATATTCCAACCAGCCCTGACAAAGAAAAATCGGGCTTTTTTCATATTCCCTGTCAGGTAAAAATATCTTGCCCGCGTTCCATGCAACCGTTTGTATCCCTGTCTTACCTGACGTGGATACATATCGGAATAATGTTCCAATGTCATGAGAGAGTAATAAAAATCCAGGTCACGGTATTCCAGGTTCAGTGAAAGATTGGCGTCATCCACGTATCTGTAGTAAAGTGCTCTGCAGATTTCCACAGAACAATTACCTTCAAAAAGTTTTAATCCCCAGTCATAATCCATCTTACCAAAATTCTCTTCAAAACGAAGATATTTCAGTGAAGAATTGAATAACACACTGCCAATATAGCTGCATTGTCCCCCTGAGGAGCGGCTCAAGGTTTTTAGAAAGGTTTCATTCTTCTTGTAACAAATTATCCCGGATTCATCAGAAGTTGTATTATGTCGATCTACCTTTCTATTTGATTCACCAAAGACTACAATATGGCCCGAAGAAACGACCGGGGCCAGATGACTAACAGAAAGCAGGGTTATGATGCGATCGGGTAACCATTCATCATCATGATCCATGATGCAAATAAAATCACCAGTCGCCTTTTCTAAACCAATGTTTCTGCCTTTATTCGGCCCACCGGAATTTGCAGGCGTCTGGTAAAAATCGATCCCATATTCTAGTAAAATATCAGGAGTTTGATCGGTCGAACAGTCATCAATAACAATTAGTTCTAATTCAAAATCACGGTTAATTCCATCTTGGGCGAACACAGAATTAAGTGTCCTCCGGATAGTCTTTCCCGCATTATAGGTGGTAAGAATGACAGAAATCCGAACGATTGATTTTTGATTCTCCATTGCCGTAGACTGTTAGTACCCGGAAACAATTAACCATCAATCCTTATTACCGGATTAACAAACATCATTTGATTTTCTCTGACAAATCCCAGTAACAGGTGTGCAAAGGTAGAGATAAATGCAGAAAGTCAATAAACCTGAAGTATCAGGTTCTTACCGTTACAAAGTTCATCTCCTTTTCGCCTTCCATTTGGATATCCCGGATAAATGCGCTTAATTTGTTTTGAGAAAAAGCAGATCATTCAGGTTACCCGTGAGAATCCTATTGTTTTTATGCAGAAAAAGATAGACTATATTCTCCATTGTTTCAAAGAGGTATTCGGGATCGATGAATTGCCCGCCACATTAATGTATGGGACGGAAGGTGATGCTGCGATCCAAATAAAACAAGGAAATACAGCTCCGTTGATCAGGCATGAAAGGTATATCCCGGGAGATCACCAAATCGTTTGGAAATCCTGGAAGGGAGTTCAGGTTCCTTTTTTTTTCGGAACGGATGCGGGAGATCTTGTCATCCGTTCAGGAGATCATTTCCTCATCACCCAGGACATTTTAGCATCTGCATTTTATCTGTTGAGCGGATGGCACGAGCATTTCAGCAGCGACCGAGATGTTTTTGGGCGCTTCCCGTTTTCATCCAGCCTATCGTATCGATTGAACATTACCGGGACACCTGTTGTCAATTACTATTTTGACATTCTGAAGACTATAATGGAACAGGCCTCAGGGAAACCGCTAATAAATCCGACTTGGGAAGGGAAGCCCTATGTTTTATGCCTGACACATGATATCGATACCTGTGAAAGCGCCTGGTTAGAAGGAAGTAGGTATTCTCTCCGAAAGGGAGATATACTTACTCCGTTGATTTTGCTTGTGAAGAAGATGCTTGGCAAGGACGGCTGGTTTAATTTTGACGAGATCATTCAGATTGAGCAATATTTTGGGGCAAGTTCGACTTTTTTCTTTTTGGCCACATCAATACCAAACCTGGGCATTAAAAATGCCGATTATACTCTTGACTGCCCAAGGCTGAGAAAGATACAGCGATTAATTTCCCAATCAGGAAGCGAAACAGGCATCCACGGCAGCACTGGCACTTCCAATGACCCCGGACGTCTGCGGGCCGAGATAGATAGCTTCAGGAGCCCGGTTATTGGGAACAGGTTTCATTTCTTGCTATATCAGCCGGATAAAACAGGGAAGGTGCTTGATGACAGCGGATTGACCTATGACAGCTCTCTCGGATTTGCCGAGATGCCCGGCTTCAGAAACTCTTTTTGTTTCCCGTTCCATCCATGGGATATCACCAACGACAGGCCGTTCAAACACACAGAAATTCCGCTTGTTTTGATGGATGGCACACTCCGAAAGTACAATAATCTGAAGCCATCAGAAGCTATGACAATGGTTTATCCATTACTGAACGAGGTCAAAAAATTTAACGGTTGCATGACGATTCTATGGCACAATACCCATTTTTCAAAATATAAATACCCCGGGTGGAAAGAGGTATATTTTAAAATTGTCGAGACAGCTGCCAATGAAAATGCCGGATTATTATCTTGCAGAAAGTTGTTAGACCTTTTTTCCATGAGAAACCACATAGCCTCAAAGTTATAATTACAATCTCGTGATGCTCATGAAAAAATTTATGTTAAAAGTGCTTCGTCGGATGTTTGCATCTGAAACGCTATTATTGTATAGAAGTCATTCTCTTACCGGTCAAACATCTCCTACTGAAATAAAGATGGCAACACCGGAAAACATCAATGATGTCTTATTTTTTGATTCACGAACCAACGTGGAGAAATTTCAAAGATTTCTAGCCCATGGTGACTCCGGATATCTTGCATATCTTGGTGAAACTTGTGTTCACCGGTCGTGGGTAAAATGTGTTCCGGAAAAAGTATTTTTACATTGGGCGTTACCCATGGAATTACAAGAAAATGAAGCTTATATCCATTTTTGTGAAACAGCACCCATGGCAAGAGGAAAAAATATCTTTGCACATGTACTGAGCCGTATCAGTGAAGAATACCAACACTGCAATAATGTCTATATTTGCGTCAATAATAAAAACAAGGCCTCCATCCGCAGTATTGAGAAAGCCGGTTATGTAAAGATCAAAAGTTACCGAATTATCGCCTTGGCAAACAGCTTAATCTATAAAAATGAACGTGGATAAGGACACCTATCGGAAATTTTGCAGGGAGACATCTCAACTTTCAGTTTTCATTCGAGACTGGTGGTTGGATGCTGTTTGTGGCGAAGATAACTGGGATGTTGTTCTTGAAGAGAAAAACCAGACAATCATAACCGCTCTTCCGTTTTATAAAGTAAAAAAAGGAATGTTTAAGGGTATCACCCTTCCCCCTTTAACGCCACACCTGGGTCCTTATATTTTTTATCCTCCGGACCAGAAATATTCCTCAAAGCTCTCCTATGAGAAAGAAATCATGAGCAACCTGATTGAAAAACTCCCCAGGTTCGATTTTTTCGTTCAGTCATTTTCGCCATCCTTCACTAATTGGTTGCCATTTTACTGGAAGGGTTTTCTACAAACCACCAGGTACACGTATATCCTCGATGACCTTACCGATCCTGACCGGCTGATCAGTGATTTCAGTCATGAAAAAAGGAAGAACCTTAAACGGGCAGAACAAATTTTAACAGTTCGTTCAGACTGGACACCGGATGAATTCTATACACATCATAAATCCTCTCTCGCCAAAACCGGACAAAAGATCAATTACTCGCCTGAACTATTCCGGAGGATAGTGCAAGCAGCCATGGAGCATCATGCAGGAAGGATTGTTTATGCCATTGATGAAAAAGGGGTCGTTCATGGTGCTTTGTTTATCGTTTGGGATGAAAACTCAGGTTACGACCTTGTAAGTACCATTGATCCCGATCTGAGATCAAGCGGCTCGATTGCACTCCTCATTAAAGAGATGCTCATTTATCTTTCTTCCAGAACTAAATCTTTCGATTTTGAAGGGAGCATGATCGAAAATGTGGAAAACTCATTTCGTCATTTTGGAGCCAAACAGATACCCTATTTCAAAATCATGAAATACAACTCAATGATCCTCAGAATTATTAAGGGAATTCGTCACAATGCTTAAAAAAATTCGTATTGAATAATATTTAAAACTTTTATTATCTTTGACAATAGCTCTTTTTCGGCGAATAAATGTCAAAACGATTAATATTTTCATTTTTTCTCCTCATGATCCTGGCTCGATTGGCAACCAGTCAGTCCTTGCCAGTTGTCAATTTTATATCTCCTGATTCCATCTGTACTGGGGACGCAGTAAACATCACAAACCTTACAACCGGAGGATCAACCTACTACTGGAACTTCTGTTCTGGCAACACCAGTTACAATCCAAGCGGGGTTAATATTGGGAATCCCGGGAATGTGCTTAACCCGCCCGTTTATATTTCTTTAGCTAAAGACGGGAACACCTGTTATTCTTTCATAACGGTTCAGGCAGCTCAGGCTGTTGTCAGGTATAATCACGGCTCAAGTTTCAATAATTACCCTATTTCCTGGACTAATTACGTAAACCCCGCCATGCTATCTGACAGTATAGAAGGGGTAAAGGTCAAGTATGACAATGGAAATTGGTATGTATTTATTTGCAATAACAACAAATTAACCAGGTTGGATTTTGGAAATTCTTTAGCTAACGTACCCACTTGGACACAAGTCGGGCCGTTTCCTGTTCTGTTAATGTCACATTGTATTGAAATACTTCGCGAAGGCTCTAATTGGGTCGCCTTTGTCACCAATACTACCGGCAATAAATTAGCCAGATTAGATTTTGGGAATAGCCTTTCAAACACTCCTTCCTGGGTAAACCTTGGGACAGTTGGCGGCATGAATATGCCAGCAGCTTTTAGTATGGTAAATGAAAATAATTCCTGGTACATGATTGTCGCCAATTTTGGGAATAAAACGCTTACCAGGCTTTCCTTCGGCCCCTCCCTGTTCAATCTTCCAACAGGTGAGAATCTGGGCACCGTAGTCAGTCCGATCAATATGTGTGGGATTACATTGATCCATGACTGCAATGTTACAAATGGGTTCTTGGCAAATTATGTCCCGATCGGTACATCCACAAATATGTTATACAGGCTGAATTTTCCAAATGGCATTGCAGGGCCTGTTACAGGAACCGGATTAGGAAATATTGGAAATTTAGACCGTCCTGGTCATTTCTCTGAGATTTTTCGTCAAAATGATAGTCTTTTTGTTTATGTCACCAACCTAAGCTATTCTTCCCCTTCCTTGACCCGTCTGTTTTTCCCGACATGTACCAACTCATCCATTCCTTCTTCTACCTTATATACCCCGCCTCCATTTTCATACAATCAGCCTGGAACATACAACATTAACCTGATTGTTAATGAAGGCACATCCACTCAGGTTCAATTGTGTAAAGATATCGTTGTAGGTATTTCTCCGGTTGTCTCCCTTGGTATTGACCGGTCCATCTGCCCGGGGACAACCACCACCATCGATGCCGGCGCCGGATTCTCCGGTTATCTTTGGTCTACAGGAGCCACCACACGGACCATCACTGTCGGGAATGCAGGCAACTATTGGGTCAGGGTTTCGAAATCCGGATGCTATGACTATGATACGATCGGAATTTCTGTTTATCCTCCCGTTTCCCTCAATATCGGGCAGGATACTACTGTTTGTCAGGGGCAATCTTACACCTTCGATGCAGGAGCCTGCGCCGGATGCAGCTATGTCTGGAGCAACCTTACATCAGGTCTTCCGAATATAGGAACTGGCCCGACGTATACAACGGGAACTCCGGCTACGTATATGGTGACAAAAACCAGCGCAAATTACTGCAGTAAAAAAGATACGGCGACATTATTCACAACTCCGGCGCCGATCATTACCCTCTTCCCGCTTTCTTCGACGATCTGTTCGGGTAGTACCACTAACATTGTTCTTACTGCGAATCAGCCCGGGACAACCTTCACATGGACTGCTTCCCTTATATCAGGTGACATTACTGGTTTTAGCAACGGTAGCGGGAGCGTGATAAACCAAACATTATTTAACACGGGATTGGTCCCGGGAACAGTCAGATACACCATCACCCCTCATCTGGGCAACTGCGATGGTTCGCCGGTAAACTATACCATGACTGTCAATCCCGCACCCATCCTGACAAATTTTCCCCTCGGGGATTCCATCTGCACAGGCAGTACAATCAATATCGTTTTACAGGCCTCCATCAGCGGGTCCACGTTCACCTGGACCGCCTCCGGCAGTTCTCCCTTCCTGTCAGGGTTTTCTTCCGGATCAGGTCCTGTTATCTCCCAAACCATTTTGAACTCCGGTTCATCCCCGGCAGTAGTAACCTATCACATTATTCCCTCCGCATTGGGGTGCAATGGCCCTCCGTCTGAATACCGGGTTTACGTTAAGCCAGCGCCAGATCTTTTTGTCACCCCCGATTCTCTTTCAATTTGCACGGACGCCCAGACCAATGTTACTCTTTCTTCCAATGTAACTGGGGCCATCTTTACGTGGGTTGCCACCGGATCATCGGCTCAGGTCAGCGGTTTCTCTTCCGGTTCCGGAAATCTGATCTCGCAGACACTCGAAAATTCAGGATCTTCTGTAGAATCGGTAATCTATGCCATTTCCACCCAGGCTGCAGGATGTCCCGGAAGCGTCGATACTGCGCTGGTCAGGGTGTTTCCCGTTTCCCATGTTGGCATCTTCCCCTCCTTCCTTTCCCTATGTTCAGGCGAAGAGGCCGTGATTGCCCTTTCTTCTTCAGTCTCTCCCGCCAGTTTTTCATGGACTGCCAGTGGCTCTAGTCCAACGCTGAGTGGATTCTCAGACGGGACAGGCGATACCGTCCGCCAACAGTTGTTCAACTCAGCTTTCGTTGTTGACACGGTAACTTATATCATTACTTCATCCACGAATGGATGTCCCGGAGATACTAGTTCTTGCATTGTTTCTGTCAAACCGCTACCATCTGTCTCCTTTTCCCCATCGACTCTTTTCATTTGCTCCGGGGCGTCAACCCAAATTGGGATTACTTCCCCGGTTCAGGGTTCTTCCTATTCCTGGACCTGCGATCCATCATCCGTAAATCTGTCCGGATTTCAACAGGATTCCGGAACATTGATCGCAGATACGTTAGTGAATTCAGGGTTTACTACAGAGTCGGTGACCTATCATGTTTCCGTTGTCGCCAATGGATGCTTTGGGGCTACCAGTGATTACCCTGTCACAGTGTTCCCTTTACCGGATCTGGTAATGACCCCCGGATTGTCTGCAATCTGTTCCGGAAATTTTTCAGACATCACCCTGCAAAGCCATGTTGCCGGAACCATATTTGCATGGACAGCAGGATCAGGGTCGCCTTTAATTACCGGTTATTCCGATGGGGCAGGAGGTCTGATCCACCAGCAACTTTTTAATGCAGGCACTCTCTCCGGAACCGTCAATTACGTAGTCACTACATTTTCAAACGGTTGTGCAGGCACCGACAGTTCTGCTGTTGTCACGGTTGAGACCAACCCCATCGTGACCTTTCCTGTTTGTTTTGATACAATAACCACCCTGACCGCAAAACCCATTTTGCTGAAAGGAGGCAATCCTCCGGGTGGCAGCTATTCCGGTCCGGGAGTTAACACACTGGCAGCAACCTTTTCCCCGGCAACTGCCGGACCTGGATCATCTCTCATAACTTATCAATATACCAAAGTGAACGGTTGTTCGAATTCAGCGTCCAGAACCATCAAGGTAGTCTCTTCCCCTGTTTTCACATGTGGCAATAACATGACCGATGTCCGGAACGGCAAGATTTATCCGACGGTCATGTTGGCCGGCAAATGCTGGCTGGCTAAAAATCTCGATTACGGAAACGCTATCCTCTCCAGCCAATCACAACGTGATAACTGCCAGGTAGAAAAATATTGTTTCGAAGACAATGTATCAAACTGTTTGCTTTCCGGAGGGCTTTATCAATGGGATGAATTGATGAATTATCAGGATGCTGCCGGGAGTCAGGGTCTATGCCCACCGGGATGGCATGTCCCTGCCGAACCGGAATGGCAATCTCTGTTCAATTTATACGTCAACAATGCCTTCGCAGGAAAGCCGTTGCTTTACACCGGATATTCCGGATTTAATGCGCTAATCCCGGGGATGGGGTTTTTTAACAGAAGTTCGGATTTCCACGGTTTCGCCACCTTCCTCTGGACATCAACCCCCCATGGCGGAATGAAAGCCTGGGCCCACGGAATGAACA
>Ga0116171_10003377_pt1 | contig 14782 bp, 12 predicted proteins | sample AD_JPNHW2_MetaG_FD_89798 | JGI IMG/M metagenome (GOLD analysis project Ga0116171, IMG submission 89798) | Active sludge microbial communities of municipal wastewater-treating anaerobic digesters from Japan - AD_JPNHW2_MetaG | ecosystem: Engineered > Bioreactor > Anaerobic > Digestate | place...
AATTTGAGAATATATGGAGTACTAAAGTGCCAGTTCCAAAGCGAAAAAAATCAAAGTCAAAATCGAGAATGAGAAGAGCTCATGAAGCGATAGGTGTTCCAAATTTGAGACCCTGTCCAAAATGCCGATCATATGTAATGCCACATAGAGTCTGTTCCGAGTGCGGTTATTATAAAGATGTACTTGTAGTTGAAAAAAAGGTTAAAATAAGTGATTGATTATTTTTTAAATCAATTTTAAGAAAGAAGGGGTTCCGATGGGTATCCCTTTTTTTATAATGTCTTGACAGAAAAGTTTTTTTCTAGTATTGATAAAGTAATAATGCAAAATTGATAATATTGCATATGTCTCACTGCCAATAGTCGGGAAGTAATGGGTAGATTGCAGTTTTTAACTGTTAAGCATTAAATAAAATATTTGATTCCGGATTTAAATTTATGAATGACATCAAAACCAGAGTAAAACGTATTATTGCAAATCAGCTTGAGGTTGAAGAGGAAATGTTATCTGATGAAGCAACTCTTTTTAAGGATTTGGGAGCTGATTCTATAGATACTGTTGAACTTGTAATAGCTTTTGAAGTTGAATTTGATATTGAAATACCTGAAGAAGAAGCTGAAAAGCTTTATTGCTTAGGGGATATCTATTCATACGTTGAGAGCAGAACTGTAAAAAAATAATGATTAAAAATATATGAATATTAATAAAAAAAGACAGGAAAAAACTGAATCTGACAGTAAGAAAATACGATTTAAACAGCTAAGCATGATCCAGAATCTGATCAATGTGAAGTTTAAAGATAAAAATCTGCTCAACAGGGCTTTAATCCACAGGTCGTACGTCAATGAATCCTCTGCAGGTAAAATAAAAGATAATGAAAGGCTGGAATATCTAGGTGACTCGGTTCTCGGACTGATTGTTAATGAATATCTTTTTAAAAGATTTGAAGAATACCCGGAAGGGGACCTCGCTAAAATAAAATCGGCAGTAGTTTCTGAGCCGACTCTTGCAAAAGTAGCCCGGGATATTAAACTCGGTAATTATTTATTAATGGGAAAGGGTGAGGAGTTAAGCGGCGGAAGAGACCGCTCATCAATTCTTGCAAATTCGTTTGAAGCACTTATTGGAGCTGTTTATCTTGATCAGGGTTTGAAAGAATGCAGAAATTTTATACTCTCCCTTTTGAAAAAAGATATTGAAAGAATTGATAGAATGACATATTTGAGGGATCCTAAAACAACCCTTCAGGAATATGTTCAGAAGAAATATAAAGAAAGACCGGTATATGAAGTTGTTGAAGAGAAAGGACCGGATCATAAAAAAGAATTTATTGTACGCCTTATAATTAATGGTGTTGAGGTTTCTAAAGGGACAGGGAGCAGTAAAAGAAAAGCTGAAATGACAGCTGCCGAGCATATTCTGAAAAAAATTGATAAAGGGATGGCTGAATTTTGACAGAACAGGGCGGTGATGTGAGGGTCAGGGTTGCCGGCATTTTGATAACCGCGGATGGACTGCTTCTCATCGCTCATAAAAAGAATGATGATGTATACTGGCTTTTACCCGGAGGGGGGGTTGATTATGGTGAATCGTTAAGTGAAGCTCTTGTCCGTGAATTTGTTGAGGAGCTTAATATTGATATAACAGTTAGTGATCTTGCTTTTATATCTGATTCTATCGATCCTTCAGGTGACAGGCATGTCGTAAATATATGTTTCCTCTGTAAGCATGAAGGCGGAGAGTACATTCTTGGTAATGAAGGGCGCCTTCATGATTTCAGTTTTTTTCAAAAAAAAGAAATTCCTCATATAAATATTTTTCCTCCAATAAATAATGAATTAGTGTCGATAATGAATAATGGAGTGAGCGGTAAATATATCGGTAAATTATGGAAGGAAAAATAGGCCGGGCTAATGATCTCTTCAGGAATAAATTATTCTCTTAGTGATTTTGATGGTTTTAATATTCTCGATCTTTCAGGTACTCTGACTATACATACTTCTGATGCATTCATCTCCGTTGTACACAATTTAACAGAAAGAGGCAGTCTGATCATTAATATGAAGAATATTAACTTCATGACTTCATCCGGATTAAACGCTCTGATTGATGTATCTTTTTATGCGAGAGAGAGAGGCCATCGTGTTATACTGATGAGTCCCGACTCCGATATAATCAATCTTATTGAATATGCAGATTTTTTCACTCACCTTATATTTGCAGAGAGTCAGGAGGAAGGTAAAACGAAAATTGAGTATTATACTTAATTTCAGCTTTCTTCAATTATTTGAATTTCCGGTAATCCGGTATAAATATTTTTTGTAATCACTGCCTCAACATTGAAGTATTTCTTAACAAACTCCCCGGTAATGATTCTATGAGTGCCCGTCTCTGCTATCCCGTTATCATGAAGAACAATTATCTTGTCGCATGTCGCTGCAATGAAATTCAGATCGGTAGAAGTCAGAATTACCGTGCTGTTACCGGGCATTGTATATTTTTTAATACATTTGGATAATATCACTCTCTGGTCTATGTTAAGTCCGGAATCGGGTTTTTCGAGCAGTAGAATTTTTGTCTGTGCTGAAAAGATTCTTGCGAGTGATGCCATCTTTTGTGACGTCTCTGAAATTAATTTAAGCCTAATCTCTGCCAGATGGTTCAGTCCGAAGTTTGTCATCTCCCTATAGGCGATCTCTTTATCTATATCTGAATATGGACTCAACATTTTTTTATGATTAATTCTTCCTGCAAGAATCCATTCTTTTACTATTGCCTCGGGGTTAACGTTTACTTGTAATGATGAAAAGTATGAGATTATTTTTTTTAATTTTTTCTTATCAGCTTTTTTAATGTCATATTCATCTATAAAGATGCTTCCTTCATAATCGCGTTTTTTATTGTTTAATAAATCCAGGAAAATGCTTTTCCCTGAACCGGAAGCACCGGTAATACCTATTATCTCTCCGTCATTAAACGAGGCAGATATATTGTTAAATAATAATTCATTATGGGGAGTATAAGATAGATTTTTAACTGATAGCATCCGGTTGTTTTACCTTACTATGATTACTGTTGTTTCTCAATACTGAGACTGGTTTTTAAAATATCCTGTCCGCTGCTTTCAAATTATATAGTGGAATCTCTGAGTGCAGCTTTTTTAAAAAAATTTTAGCAGTTAAATATAGAAAGTACAGAGTTCTCTTATATTTAACTACTGCGTTATTGTACCGGTATTATTAATATTATTCTGAGTCTTTTGAAGTTCTTCTGCTTTAGCTTTTTCTCTTTCGGCTGCCTTTGCTTTTTCTCTTTCAGCAGCTTTAGCTTTATCAATTTCAGCTGCTTTTGATTTTTCAATCTCTTCAATATATGATTTAAGAATTGAATCTTTCATGGCTTCTTTTTTTATAGATTCATCGCTGATTATGTTTTTCAATATTTCGATCGATTTACTTTTTTTATCAGTGTGTGCATAGGCTGATGCGAGCATTACTTTTGAACTGCTGCTTACCTGAATCAGTTCAAATAGCTCAATAGATCTTTCGTAATGTTGTAGATAATAGCTGGATTTTGCAGCTACAAGTATAACGTCTGAATCTTTCTGTATTTTATTTATTGATTCTGAAATTTCAAGAGCACGTGAATAATTTTTATTTTCAAAATGATAGTTCATCAGCAGTTTAAATGCTTTCAGATACTGTTTTATTCCGTCATTACTTGTTTTACTGATATCATAAAGTCTGTCAAAATATGAAACATATCTGGAATCATCTTTAAAATAATAGATGCTCCCGGTCTGGAATAAGACTACCGGATCATTTTTGGAGATGGATTCAGCTTTGTTCAGAATTTTCAAGGCGCTTTCAAAGTTTTTCTTTTTTATGTAGATTGCTGAAAGTATTATAAGCGGTTCGCTATCATTTTTGATATAGTCAAGTGATGATGTAATATCTTTTTCGGCTTCATCATAATTGTTCATATGATAATAGCATGTTCCTCTTTTGATCAGCGCGTTATACTCGGTGTTTTTATCTATAAAACCGAATTCAATTACGGAGGTATAGTTTGATGCTGCAGCGCTGTAATTTTTTTTCTTGAAATTTATTCCGCCGAGGATAATGTGTACTTCTGCATAGAATGGTATACTCTCCCCGATATAATTCAGCTGAGCCAATGCTTCACTTTCATTCCCGGAGTTGTATGCATTCATACCTAGTTCAAATCGCGGAGCCAGGAATGAGCTGTCCATTGATAGACAATCCCTGTAGAGCTGCATTGCTCCGGTTTTATCCCCTTTTTTTGCCAGATCAACTGCCTGGTTATATTTTTCAATAGCCTGCTCATTGTCAGTCCAGAGCAATTTGTTAGTGATGGTTTCAATTTTCTTTTTAGCGGAACTGTCGCCGGTACGGTACCAGAGTTCCCTGCAGTATTTTACAAGACTATTATAATCGCCTTTTTCTTCATATAGAATGATTATGTTCCAGTATGCGTTAATTAAATATTTCCTGGTGGTGTTTTTTGTAACTGCAATTTGAAAATATTTTAGAGATTCATCATAGTTTTTCAGGGTTTTTTCCATTTCGCCGAGAAAATAATACGAGTCTCCTCTGTTGGGATTTTCTTTCACATCCAGTAGAAAATATTCACGGGCTTTATCGAAATTCCGGTAAACGTAGGCATTGCGTCCCATGCCGTAATAATTTGCCGCAAAAGTGACTGAATATGCAGTGAGTATAATTAGAAAGGTTAATAGTAGTTTTTTCATTTTCTGATCTTCATTAGTTTTGATTAGAGTAATTTTATTTATGCTTTTGTCAAGTATATTGGCCGGATTATTTTAAAGTTGTTCAATCATTTTCAGTACAAATTCATCTATTGCAGATGCGGCTTTTTTACTCCAGGCTCCGCCCTGATTCAGATCATCTGCAGTTTTATTGATTTTTGCATCATACTCCGATCTTTTGACATTATCATTGATATAAATAGTAAAAATATATCGTTTGCCTGATTTCGCATAAAACATTCCTGCAAGGGCGGAGGCGTAAAAGATACTCCCGGTTTTGCCGTAGACTCTGAAGGCTGCCTCAGGCTGGTCAAGTCTTGTTCTCATAGTGCCATCCCATCCTGAAACAGGAAGAAGATCCTCGAGCCTGAAATTTTCATCATTGAGTTTTTCAATAAAAAGGAGAATGCCTGTTGTCTGCTCTGGTGTAGCCTTGTTTATATTTGTTAAGCCCGAAGCATTTGCAATCCGGAAATTTTTCCACTCCATTGCGGTAAAGTTGTTTCGATAAAAATGTTCCATGGCACTGGTTTCTTTTATGTTACTGCTTTGTTTTTTAAAGTATAAACCTGATGAAACAGTATAGATAATTTCTGCTGTCATATTGTTGCTTGTCAAAAGCATATTTTTTATAATAGATGTAAGGGGTTTACTTCTGAATTCATAAATAACTTTTGATGATTCAGTGTTTTTTCCGCTCTCCGGGGCCGGGAGTTTTATTCCGTGAATACCGCACAGTTTTTGAAAAATCTGGGCTGTGAATAAACCTGCATGTTTAACAGGGAGCTGCTGTCTGCTGTCCCATAGATTTTTATCCGGGAGGCCCCAGGTTTCTTTCCCGTCACTGATTTTAAACCGGAAAAAAGGGTAGGGGAGATTCTCGTTGTAAATATATGAATTGAAAGACGGGAGTGAAGGGAGTAAATCAGCTGATACGATCTTTCCCTCGCTGTTTTTTCTCTGCAATGCGTAAATAATATTACTGTTGAATGAAAGAGGGCTTATTCCGGCATTGTAATAACCATCGGCCGGCATATCTTTATCCAGTTCTTCACGGGGCGTGAAACCGGTTTCATCATAATAAAATTTTCCTTTTACTTCTTTTATATTTTTAGATTTTAAACCGGTCACAATGGAGAGCAGTTCGTTAATTGAAAGTTCCGGATCACCGGTGCCGGTCAGATAAAGATTCCCTGTAAGTATGTTGTCTGTGGTTTTTCCATCGTACGATAGAGTAGTAGAAAAAGTATAGTCCCGGCCAAGTGTTTCTGCGGCGAAAAGTGCAGTGAAAAGCTTGGTAACCGACGCAGGGGTGAACTCTTTGCGGATATTATGCCCTCTGGCGATTTTCCCTTCTTCTACATCATATATAATATATCCGTAATTATCCTGAGGGAAATTATTTATTTCTCCTTTTTCATCAGCCGGATTACCAAGAGAAATATCATCATAGGATACTTTACATCCTGAAGTAATAAAAACAAACAGGAGCAGGAATATAGCTGATTTTTTAAGGTGATTTTTTATAATTTTAAATGATGGATGTTTTATATTCATTGGCTTTAAAAAAAAGATTGATACCGGATGATAAATCTTCCGGTATCAATTGGAATATGAGCAGTTATTAAATAATCCCAGATCTCATCGAAAAAACATTTCCCGATGATACTTTACATAAGTTGAAATACCTGTATAAAGTTGTCAATATTTTTTATGAAATTATGTAAATTTAGCAGATTATTTAATCAATATAATCGACGTAAGATCTAACGAATCTGATGATATTTATATTTTTCAGATGCATTAAAATATAAATATTATGTTTTAATGCTGTTGCAGGTTAACATTTTTTAAACGTTGATTGTAAATATTGAATGAATTGACATTCTGGTCTTATATATATCATTTTGAGTTATCTCTAATACAGGATATTACAATGTCTTCCATTATGCGGTCATTTGGTGTTGTCGCTCTATCTACTTTATGCAGCCGTGTCCTTGGTTTAGTCAGGGACGTGCTTATGGCTGCTTATTTCGGCGCGGCAAGAACTGCGGACGTATTTTATATAGCATTCATGATTCCGAATCTATTCAGGCGCCTTGTTGCCGAGGGTGCTCTTACTATATCTTTCATTCCTGTATATACTGAATCGCTGATACATGATGGAGAAGATCAGTCAATGAAACTCGCGCAGAAAGTAATGACTGCTCAGGCAGTCTTTATGATGGCAATTATTCTGGCTGGAGTTGTTCTCTCCCCGCAGATTATGAAACTTTTTTTCGGGAGGCATGATACTCCGGAGATCTTATCTCTCTCTGTAAATCTTACTCAGCTTATGTTCCCTTATCTTTTTTTTGCGGGATTTGTCGCTTTCGCGATGGGCTATCTTAACTCTCACAGGCATTTTTTTTCACCGGCAATTGCCCCTGTTCTGCTTAATGTCGGGATGATTACAGGAATAGTTTTTATCAGCAGATTGTTTCAAAATCCGATTTATGGAGTTGCAGCCGGTGTGCTGACAGGAGGATTTCTGCAGCTTGCAATTCAGATTCCTTATATGATCAGGGAAGGGTTTGTTTTCAGAGTTTCATTGGATTTTAAGCATCCAGGAATAAGGAAAATATTCAGGATGCTTACTCCGGCACTTTTTGGAATTGCTATCTACCAGATAAATACGCTTGTGAGCAACATGCTTGCGACGATGATTTCGGCAGGGAGCGTTTCATATATTTATTACACTAACAGACTTACTGAGCTTGTTCTGGGCGTGTTTATAGTTTCACTCGGCAACGTTCTCCTGCCGGAGATGTCCAGGCTTACAGCGCTTGATGATAATAAAAAGTTTAAGAAACTGTTTTCTGATTCATTATCTTCTGCACTGTTTCTTGCTGTTCCTGCTGCTGCAGCTCTCATCGCAGCGGGAATCCCTATTATCTCCGTAGTTTTTATGCACGGTAAATTTACATACAATGATGTTCTTCTTACCTATTATTCTCTGACAACGGCGAGTTTGGGGATAATTTTTGTTGCAGCACTCCGGATCATCACTCCGGCATTCTACGCTATGAAGGATACTAAAACCCCTGTAATCTCAGCGGGTGTTTCGCTTATAGTGAATGTTATCGCGGGATATACTCTGATGCATACACCGCTGAAGCATGCCGGCCTGACTCTCGCTAATACTCTTTCCGCAATAGTTCAGATGGGAATTTTACTTGCACTGCTGAATAAAAAAACCGGCGGAATTGAAATTAAGAGAATTCTGCTTTCATTAATGAAGTTTACCATAGCATCAGCAGTGATGGTTGCTCTTATTGTATGGATAGTTTCGTTTGCAGACTGGAAAAGCGGATCTATGGTGATAAAAAGCATATTTCTTGTGTTAATTGTTTCTGCCGGAGGGGGAGTTTATTTCTCCATGTGTTACATGCTCCGTTCTGACGAAATGATGTATTTCGCCAGAAGGATCAGGAGCAGGCTTATTTGAGTTTTTCCGCGGCCTTGAGTGAAAGAGCCGCTATAGTAAGGCTTGGATTGACAGAACCGCCTGAGGGCATTACACTTCCGTCTATCACATAAAGGTTTTCCATACCGTGAACTTTGCAGTTTGCATCCACAACAGAATTCGCCGGATCAGTACCCATCCTGCAGGTGCCGAGCCCGTGAGAAAAAGTCTCTATCGGCATAGGATAAAAGAACAGAGCTCCAGCTTTGCGGAGTATTTTTTTCGCTTTAGTGTAGAGAGCGTTTCTCGCCTTGATGTCTCTTTCGCAATACCTGTGGTAAACCTTCATTACAGGAGAGCCGTATTTATCTGTTTCTGAAAAGTCAGCATATACTCTGTTTTCAAAATGAGGAGTATCTTCAGCAATGCAGAGAAGATTTATAAGATAATCGGAAACAAATGCCGCTACATTTTTTAATCCCAGCGGAGCGTTGGCTTTGATAACCCCTTTGCCGATACTGGAAACATCCTGCATCATGCCCCATGTTCCGTCAGGTAATTCTTTCCCTTCAGGATCACCATAGTAGAAATCCGGAATACCTATCTGTTTCTGCAGAACATTTTCAGTATTTGATTTAGTCGGGAAGATTCCTGCTACAACACCGTTTATGTGGCGCATGAGGTATCTTCCGATTGTAGTGTTCCCTGTAACTTTATCTATACCTGAAGCAAGCAGCAGGTATGGTGAATATAATGCTCCCCCCGAAGAAATTACATTATCCGCTTTAACAGTGAACTTTTCTCCGCTTTTCTGATCTATCATATCAACGGATACTGCTGTGTTCTTTACAGTATTTATTTTCAGCGCGCGGGTTTCGGGAAGAACATGAAGCCCTTTCTCCTGTGCATCGGGAAGTATTACTACTGCAAGATCATTTTTTGCCTCGATTTTGCAGAGATAGTGATCGCAGGTTGAACAGAGTATGCATTTCTCCTTCCCGTATTTTCCGCTGAAATTTATTGCCATGGGGAGGAAGAAAGGGTGGAGTCCCATTTTCTCGGATGCTTTCCAGAGCTTTTCAGAAGGCTTTGAGAGTACAGTGCCCGGAGCATGGAGGAAGTCCCCTTTTATCGGAGGTTCTGTTATATCTTTGCCTTTTATTCCTGCGATGCCGAGAAGCTTTTCCGCCTTTGCGTAATATGGTTCAAGGTTTTTATAAGTATACGGCCATGCGCATGATGAGTCACGGCCGTCACCTTCAGTAAGAGGCGCGCCGAGAAAATCATCTTCTCTCATCCTGAAAGATACAGCTCCGTAGAATGTCGACATTCCGCCGATTGTATCATCGGGCCACATTACGTCTATTTTGCCTTTTTTCTGATCCACATAAAATGGAGTTTTGCCCCTGTACATGGGATCTTTTAAATGGAGACGCACTTCATCCCAGCATGAATCGTCACGTACCGGCCATTTGCCTCTATCAACAATAAGCACGCTTTTTCCTTTTTTTATAAGGGTATGAGCGGCCATGGAACCTCCAAAGCCGCTGCCGATAATTATATAGTCATATTTTCTTTTAAGTTTCATATATCACTCAGCTGAAAGGCCAGAAGCCCACCTGGTACATCCTTACAAGAAGCACGAGGTATGCTCCGCCCTCAAGAATCCATGTCCAGGCCTGTTCGTATGTCCCCTTGAAACTTACCCATCCGAAATATCCTGTATCCGCCCATAAATTGAATGTATAGCGTTTGTATGAAAAGGGCATGAATATCGGAAGGCCGACGCTGCTCGGCATATCAGCAAGGTAGTGAAGGAAAACACTCAGCCAGAAGATATACCCCCAGGCCGGATTTATGAACCACGTTATGAGCCCGGCAATGAATCCCACAATGAGCGAGTGTGACCATGTACAGTGAAATTTTTTAGGGGCGAGTTTCGCCATGATTATAAGACCGTCAAAGTTCGGGAATTCGTGCGCGATAAGTGATACGATAATGCTCTCCCATGAGAAAGCTCCGATTGCTCCGCCTGAAAGTTCCGGTGCGAATGATGATATTGTAAGTGCTACAGCAACATGTCCTAATTGCATTTAGTCCTCCATAATTTTCATAAATTCATTAATGTTCCCAAGGTCATCGAAGTAAAAGTCGGGATTCTCATTTTTAAGAGTATCCGGTTTACCCCATCCTGTTCCCACTGCTATTGAAACAGCGCCTGAATACCTGGCGCATCTTACATCGTATATTGTGTCTCCGATGATAATTGTATCTTTAAAAGATATCTGAAGATCAAAAAGTTCAGTGATTCTTTTTTGTGCGACTTCCGGAAGAAGATTTCTTATTGGAGCATCATCACCGTAAACTCCGAATTTAAAATATTTATTCAGATCGTGACTGCCGAGTTTGATCTTTGCGCTTTCGGTGAAATTTCCCGTAAGAAGTCCGAGTATGATATCATCCCTCTCAGACAGAGAATGAAGGATATCCTTTATCCCGGGGTAAACTGTGACTTCATAGGTTTTCATATTCTCCTGGAGATAGAAGAAATACTTCTCCTTGAGCAGATCCGATTTCTCCTCAATATCCTTATCTGAAAATCCCATGGTGGAGAGAGATTCTTTAAGAATGAGTGGATCGGTTTTTCCCTGGAAGTCGACTTTCTCCATTTTCCCGATAGTACCGAAAGTGTCGAGCGTAGCTTTTACAAGGGCTGCCCTTCCGGCACTGTTGCAGTTGAGAATTGTCCCGTCTATGTCAAAGAGTACAGCTTTAATTGCCTTTCTCCTTCTCTTCCTGAATGACTTTTGCCACCTGGTCTTCAGGCCTCTCCTCTTCAATGTAGAAATTGATCTTGTTGTATCTCGCTTTTACCTGCGCAGGATACGGATCAAAGAGCATTGCTATTCCCATAGAGGGGAAAAAAGAGATAAAGTACAGCAGTATAGACTGACCGGTTGTAAATGGCCTTGTGTCAACTTCAAATATAAGAATGATAAGAATTGACATCAGGGCTGCTATTTGTAAAGCGAGTATAGGCGTTCTTTTTAGCATATTTTTACCTTATTTATTTTGATAGGGATAATATATATAATTCGGCATATGATTCAATTCATTTTTTTGAGGAGAGAGTAAATATATAGAATAGAAGGATTTCCGGGATTCACAATTTATTGACGGGCTGAATTATACCCGCATCTCAGACAGCTCCCTAAATCCCCCGGAGGGGGACTTAAAAGAAAGTGTTTATTAAAAAATTTTAAAAACCAATTTACGGGTATTATCTTCAAATCTCACTTCCGTGGATTCAGGGACCGGGAGTCCCGTCAAAGTAAAAATATTATTTGAGATGATTGTAATGGTCAGCCGGAGGTGGAGCGCTCCATATTTGAAAAGGCTCTGTTCAGTGTGAATATTTACTGTTACTGCAGGCTTAAAGTGCGGTTTATCCCGCTAAGGAACAGTGATAAGCCTGCATATAGGCTGAAAGCGATCTATCATAAAGGCAGAACGGAGAGGCAACGGAGGACCCTGCTATCTGTATACTATCTGAATGCCTGCTGAAAGCTATGGAAAGGGCATTGCTGTCTTTTTTTAAATCACCATGTGACAGGTTGTCCTTCATGTATATGGATATATAGAGATTATATCCGCTTAAGCTCAGGCGGCGGGCCTTTTTATTATACTTCTGCTTCTGTTCATCAGGGAGAGACTGCCACGACCTTACTGCATCACCGAAAGTTTTACGTACAGTTTTCTGTTTGTCAGTATCGGGATTTTCCGGTTTAACGTACACCCGCAGGTATTCTCTGCCGTATGAATTGTAAAATACAACATTCCCGAGCCGTCCGCTAATTTCTGTAAGAAATGATGCCAGTTTAACCTTTGCCATAGTATTACCCCGGATTCAGTTTTGATGATTATATATACGATGGATATTGCTGAAAAATAAAACAATTTTTTAAAATGCGGGGATGAAGTAATAGTTTCATTTATTTTTCAGAAGATATTCTGTATTTTCCTTATTACAGCAGGGAGGTGTGTTATTACCCTGATGTAATAAGAAGTTTCGTCTATCAATCAAAAATGTGGAGGTTTATTGGACATAGACGGCAGATGCCCAACCTCCATCTCCGGTCAGTTTGTATTGGTTCGAATCAATCCAGATACACGGGGTATATTTTTTATTATAACTGTTGTAGTAATATCCGGCTGTATATACAGTACCTCCGGATTCATAAATAGATCTTACATATGCATTATAGTTGCACGGTAGATCTGTTCTGGCTGATTCTTTCCAGTAGCATGGTGTAATAGTGTCATAAATATCCTCATACCATCCGCCTGTATAAACAGTACCGGATTTGGAGACAAAAATAGAATTTACACTTGGCGAGGGACTCCATACATCATCCATTCGAAGCTCAGTTCTCGAAGTATCAGGACTCCAAAAGCAGATTCGATAAGGGGAACTATTACCGGCAGAATAGAGAGAATTCTGTTTTACTGATATAAGATAAGCGTCTCCATTTTGCAAAGTTTCATCTCTTTCAAGGCTTTTTCTGGTTGATCCGATCCAGTAACATGGTAAATAGTGTGAAGAAGCCGTATCATAATAACTCCCGACTTTGTAAACTATACCGCCTGAAACATGAATTGATGAGACTCTCTCGCCGCTTTCAACGGTAACATCTGTTTTTGTATTATCTGTCCAATAATAGCTGCTGGCAGTTACATAGAGTTTGTTATCAGCAATATAAATAGATTCTGGTGTTACAGAATAGTTCCCTGCAGGAAGATCAGTTCTTGTTGTACCGGTCCAGTAGCATGGGGTATATGTTGTGCCGGTAATATAATATCCGGCTGTATAAATAGTTTCTCCTGAAACATAAAGGGATGTCGCATATCCATCTGCTCCATTTTCTACCGGAAGATCTGTTCTATTCGAATTTTTCCAGAAACAGGGGATTGTTTTGCCATTGCTGTCTTTATAATGGCCGGCTGTAATGATTAGTACGGGTGGCACTGTAATAGATATTTTAATAGTGGCAGAGCCATATTGATTTTTTGCTGTTACTGTATATTCTTTCAGTGACTGAGTTAAAGATGGTGTTCCGGAAATAATTCCGGTCGTTGTACTCATAATCAATCCGTTAGGAAGAGAAGGAGTAACAGACCATGATGTTATAGAACCGTCGACTGCTGGTACATTATTTGTTATGGGTTCACCATTAGTATATAAGGCTGCTATTGTCGGATATGTCAGGTTAACGGGAATACCGGAATTTATAGTAATGGATATACTTGCCGTAGTCGATCCCCCAGAATTGGATGCGGTAATAGCATAATTAGTTAAATTCCACTTGTAATATGGTATTCCGGAAATAATTCCGGTCTGAGTGTTCATTGTTAATCCGGTAGGGAGTTCGGGTGATACAGACCAGGATGTAACAGTTCCTGTATATGCAGGAACATTATTAACTATAACTGAACCCTGTGTATAAACAGCCGCAGCTGTTGAATAGGTCAGATTTGCAGGCGGAGAATAATTAACAGTAATTGATAAATTTGCCTCAACTGAACCATATTGATTGGCTGCAGTAATCTTGTAGTTAGTCAAACTAAGTGTGCCAGCAGGTGTTCCGGAAATTATCCCGGTAGTTATATCAAAGGATAATCCGGCTGGAAGAGAAGGTGTAATCGACCATGAGGTTACGGTTCCTGTATATGCAGGCACATTGTTTGTTATTACTGCCCCTTGTGTATAAACTGCCGGTGTAGTAGAATATGTCAGTGCTGCCGGTGCAGCAGAATTTATTGTAATAGATATATTTGTTGTAGTCGATCCGCCTGAATTTGTAGCTTTAACTATATAATTAACGGCATTCTGTGAAACTTCAGGAATTCCGGAAATAATTCCTGTGGTTGTGTTTATTAGTAATCCTTTTGGAAGAGTAGGCGTAATAGTCCATGAAGTAACAGTTCCGGAGTATGAAGGTATATTGTTTGTTATTACTGATCCCTGAGTATATACTGCCGATGTGGCATTATACGTCAGAGCCGCAGGCGCAGCAGAGTTTACTGTAATGGATATGTCGGCTGTAGTTGATCCGCCTGAATTGGAAGCTGATATTTTATAGTTAACAGCATTCTGTTCTACATCAGGAGTTCCGGAAATAATACCTGTAGTTTTACTCATTAATAATCCATTTGGAAGAGAGGGCGTAATAGACCATGACGTAACAGTTCCCGTATATGTTGGTATATTATTAGGTATTACAGAATCCAGAGTATATACTGCTGATGTGGTAGAATACGTCAGAGCCGAAGGCGCAGCAGAGTTTACTGTAATGGATATATCGGCTGTAGTCGATCCGCCTGAATTAGTTGCTGTTATTTTATAGTTAACAGCATTCTGTTCTACATCAGGATTGCCGGAAATTATACCGGTTGCCGGATCAAAGTATAATCCGTCCGGAAGAGAGGGTGTAATAGACCATGAAGTAACAGTTCCGGAATATGCGGGTACATTATTAGATATTACAGAA
>Ga0116171_10003379_pt1 | contig 14776 bp, 15 predicted proteins | sample AD_JPNHW2_MetaG_FD_89798 | JGI IMG/M metagenome (GOLD analysis project Ga0116171, IMG submission 89798) | Active sludge microbial communities of municipal wastewater-treating anaerobic digesters from Japan - AD_JPNHW2_MetaG | ecosystem: Engineered > Bioreactor > Anaerobic > Digestate | place...
AGTTTCTAGGTTGATTATTATTGACTTCGGTTAGTAATAAAACTCCAAAGTAGAGTACCGAGGAGTTGGCACGAAACGATGAAAAAGTGTTGTTTTTATGTGGATATGATATCCACATATGTAATTTGTTAGTTAGCGTATTTTTTCTTATAATTTAATAAGAGATTAATTTATGGATACTAATTTGAAAGTTTTATTAGTAGAAGACGACCCATTTTTGTCTAATCTTTTAAAGGTTAGATTGCAAAAAGAAAATGTGGACGTTTTTTTGGCTAGAGATGGAGAAGAGGCATTAAAAAGGATTGAAGAAGACAGACCATCTTTGGTTTTGTTAGATTTGATATTGCCTAAAAAAAGTGGGTTTGAAATCTTAGAAAAAATTTCTACTGACCCGCAATTAAAAGATATGCCGGTTATTATCCTCTCTAATTTAGGTCAGACAAGTGATATTCAAAGAGGTAAAGAATTGGGTGCTATTGAATATTATGTAAAAGCTAAAATTTCTATAGACGATTTGGTTGGTAAGGTAAAAACTTTCTTAATCAAAAAATAAAACTTGCGGAGTCAATCGCCGCGAGTAGGGTCGATTATCAATTATCAATTTTAGTAATTTAAGTCGTATGAAAAATATAAAAGAAATAAAAAAAATGAAAAAAGGTTTCACTTTAATTGAACTTTTAATAGTAATTGCTATCTTAGCCTTATTAATGAGCATTGTCGTTGTTACTTTGAATCCTGCGGAATTATTAAGAAAAAGCCGAGATACAAAAAGAGTTTCCGATTTAAACGCTCTTCGCACAGCTTTAAATCTTTATGTTACCGATAAAGCTGCTCCAGATTTAGACGGTGCTGGCAGTTGTAGTACTAATACTTGGTTTTCATTGGCTGCCAATGGTGCTAGTGGTTGCACTACTTTAGCTGGTAGTCTTTGTACTCTCACTCCACGTTTAACTAACGGCTCTGGCTGGATTCCAGTAAATTTTGGTAGTATTTCTTCTGGATCTCCATTGTCTGCTTTGCCGGTTGATCCAACTAACGCTACTTCAACTACTGCTCTCTCCAATTTGTATTATACTTATAAGTGTGACAGTTCTTCTATGACTTTTGAATTAAATGCTGCTATGGAGAGTAGCTATTACAGAAGCACTGCTTATGGTGGCTCTGCTGGGGATGGCGATGTATGTTCTACTGATGGCGGAAATAACGATCTTCTTTATGAAGTTGGTTCTAAACCAGGGTTAGACTTATTGACTAATAGCACTACTACCTCAGGATATTTTTACCCATAAATTTATTAATTAGCTAAAGCGCATGATTGCATTGATAGAAAATTATATTAAATTTTTGCCTTTGGCTTATATCGTAATAACAGCGGGTTTGATCTTTGGCTTGCCTAATGGGCGAGCCAAAAGATTCATTAAGCCCGCTGTTGTTTTTGTTTTGGCGTCCGTATTTTTAAAAATAATTTTAGAGTTTGTCGGTCAGTATTATGTTTGGGCGCATGGCGACGCTTCTCGCGGATTATTGCCTCCCCATACTCCCATTAATTATTTTTTTGAATATTGTGCCTATCATTTTGCTTGGCCAGTTGTGGCAGCGATTCTAGCGGGTTGCGTTTTCATTTTATTGGCAAAAATTTTAAATAAATATTTTGATCAAAGGTTTTTTGAAGAGGATGAGCCTTGGCATCTTATTTTTGGATTGATTGTTGTCGGCCATCCTTATTGGATATTTTATATTTTTGCGGTAATAATTTCCGCGGTTGCATTTTATTTATTTGATTTAATTTTTAAAAAAATAAAATTTGGGCAAGTTTTTTCTTTGTATCGTTTTTGGATTCCCATGGCTTTAGTCGTTATGATATTTAGTGAATGGATTATAAAAATCCCAATTCTCCAATCTTTAAAGTTTTAGATTATAAAAACTCACCTCATCAAGAGCAGGTGAGTTTTTTGATTGCCTTTTTTTAATTAGCTCTTTATTGTGGAGTATTTTTTTGGTATACTATAAACAATGGCATTAAGATTACCTTCGGATAGATTCAAAGAACTTTTGGTGGGGAGCGATTTAATCTCTGCTGAAGATTTTGAATCCGCTTTAAATGATTCAAAAAGGACTGGGCAAGACCTGTCTAATATTTTAGTTTCTCGGGGATTTATCACCGAGGATTATTTGTTCCAACTTTATTCTGATTTTTTTAAAACTCCTTTAGTTAAATTAAGAGGAAAGCCTATTAGAAAGGATCTTTTGAATATTTTGCCTGAGGATGTTGCTAGGGGAAGAAGAGTTGTTATTTTTGATAAAACTGAAGAAGATGGTTCAGTTTCTTTAGCCATGGAAGACCCGAGTGATTTGGAAACTTTGGGTTTTGTGCAGAAATATATTAATGCTCCTGTTAGAACATTTTTAACTACCGCTAAAGATTTAAATTATGTTTATTCTCTTTATGGTAAAGAGGTTGTAGAAGATTTTCAAAAAGTTATTGAAGAGAATGTGCGAGCCGGAGCGCAATTGAAAGAAACGGATGAACAGAATGTAGCTAAAGAATTGCCGATTGTAAATATTGTGGATGCTATTTTTACTTATGCCATTTCATTGAATGCTTCCGATGTGCACATAGAAGTGCAGAGAGATATTTTAATGATTAGATTTAGAATTGATGGAGTGCTCCATGAAATCGCCAGAATTCCTAAAGAAATTCATCCGGCCATCGTGGCGCGTGTTAAGCTTTTAGCTAATTTAAGAATTGATGAACACAACCGCCCTCAGGATGGTCGTTTTCGTCATGAAGCTTTGGGTGAGGGGATGGACATCCGTGTTTCTATTATGCCGACTTTTTATGGAGAAAAAGTAGAAACTCGTTTGCTGAAAGCATCAGCTAAGCCGATGAGTTTGGCTGAATTAGGGATGATGGAAGATTCCATTAAAATCATAGAGGATAGTATTAAGAGAACATACGGAATGCTTTTGGTAGTGGGTCCGACTGGTTCCGGTAAAACCACTACACTTTATTCTATTTTGAATATGTTGAATAAGCCGGATGTGAATATTGTTACTATTGAAGACCCGATTGAGTACGACATCCGTTATGTTAATCAAACTCAAATTAATACTCAGGCGGGAATTACTTTCGCTTCTGGGTTAAGGGCTATTTTGCGTCAGGACCCGAATATTATCATGGTCGGTGAAATCCGCGATGAAGAAACAGCAGAAATATCTGTTCATTCCGCTTTGACCGGTCATTTGGTTTTGTCCTCTTTGCATACTAATGACGCGCCGACTACTGTCCCGCGTTTTATTGATATGAAAGTTCCTCCATTTTTGGTGTCTGCGGTTATTAATACTGTGGCTGCTCAAAGATTGGTGAGAAAAATTTGTTCTGATTGTGTGCAGTCATATGAACCAACAGAAGAAATTTTAGCGAGTTTGAAAAATCAATTAGAAAATTTTTCTGGGGTACAAAATCCTGAATTACCAAAAGTTTTATATAAGGGGGCAGGATGTCAGTCTTGTGGTTTTACTGGTTATCGTGGGCAAATGGCTATTTTTGAAGTCTTAGATATTGATGAAGACATGAGACGTTTAATCAACCAATCGGATTTTACTTTGGATAAATTCAGAGTCTTAGCTAAAGAAAAAGGAATGGTTTCTATGTTTGAGGACGGAGTAAGAAAAGCCAAATTAGGATTAACTACTATAGAAGAAGTAATGAGAGTTATTAGAGAATAATGTCGAATACATGCAATACCAATATACGAATGCATACGAACTATGTTAATATATAAATAATTTATTCGTATTATTAGTATTAATTATTATATTATATAAATGCTTTTTCATTATACAGCGACAAATAAAGAGGGAAGATTGATTGAAGATAGTGGTGATTTTAAAGATTCTGAAACTCTTTTGGAACATATAAAAAATCAAGGATTAACTCCTATTAGTATAAAAGCCGCCAAAACTTTAAGTGGCGGTATTGGCAAGGGTGTTATTGGTAATCCCATTAATCTTACTGATAAAATATTTTTGACTAAATATCTTGCTTTGATGTTGAAGTCTGGCACGGATCTTTTTAAGGCTATTGATATTTTAATTGCTGATTTTCAAAAGCCTGCTATGAAAATGCTTTTAATGGAAGTTAGGCAAAACTTAGAAAAGGGGCTACCTTTTTATACTACTTTTCAATCTTATCCTAATATTTTTTCTCCCGTTTTTACTAGCTTGGTGAGGGCTGGCGAGGCTTCTGGAAATTTGGAGAAAATATTTTTTGATTTGAGTAAATCATTAGAAAAAGAGAGGGAGTTGAAACAAAAAATAAAATCAGCTTTGACTTATCCCATACTTTTGGTAGCTGCTTCATTGGGTATTTTGGTATTGCTGGTAACTTTTGCCATTCCTAGAATTTCTTCTATGTTTAATACCGGCGACATGAAGATTCCACCCGTTACCAAAGCTATTTTTGCTTTATCTGATTTTATGTCTAACCATGGGCTTGCGGTTTTTGGTGTTATTATTGGCGTTATCATTTTCCTGGTTATATTTTTTAAAAAAACTAATCCAGGTAAAAAGATTTTTAACCGTATTATTTATAAGATGCCAGTAATTAATAAAGTGATGCAGAAAAACTCTTATCAAAGATTTTGTAGTACTTTTGGTTCTTTAATGAGAGCAGGTTTGCCTATATTGGAAAATTTAGAAATTACTGCCTTAACAGTTGGTAATGATGAAATGAAAGAGGCGGTTATAAGAATTGGGAGAGAGGGGTTAGCTAAGGGGTTAACTATGGGTGATGCTTTTCGCAAAGAACCGGTCTTCCCTCAAACCATTAGAACATTGGTGGCGGTAGGTGAAAAAGCCGGGCATACAGAAGATATTTTTGGAACATTAACGGAATTTTACGAAACGGAAGTTGATATGTCCGTCAAATCTTTGGTGTCTTTGGTAGAACCTTTGATGTTGTTGATCATGGGTGTTATGGTGGGCGGTATCGCTTTAGCCGTAATTTTACCAGTTTATCAATTTGTGGGACAAATGGGCGGAGTTTAAAATTACGCCGATGTCTTTTGATATGAAAAATTTTTTTTGCGGAAAAGAAAAGAACTGTTTTTTGTCCGGCTTTACTTTGATAGAAGTTTTAATTTCTATGGGTATCTTGGTATTGATTGCCGGTTTTAGTTTTGCTTATTTGGGGGGATTTCAACACAAATCAAACACTGACGCAGCTGTGCAAAAAATAGTAAGTTTTACTAGAGAGGCTCAAATGAGAGCGAAAAGTGGACAAGATGGAATGGCTTGGGGAGTCCACTGGGAGAACCCTTTGGCTGGAGATGATTTCTATTCTCTTTTTAGAGATACATACAGCGCCACTAGTACTATTGAAACTATAAAATTGCCCAAAAGTGTTCAATTTATTACTCCTGCCGATGGTAATTCTGTGGAAATTATTTTTCAGAGAATTACCGGTAACCCCACCACTGCCACTACTACTATAACTGTTGCTTCTAAGGTTAACGCGTCTATCCTTGAAACTATCACTATTAATTCTTTGGGAAGAATTAGCTATTAAAATACAAGTAAAAAAGCTCATTTTATATTGTTTAAAGTTTAATGCCGATATTTTTTATTATACGTAGTTATCCCCTTTGTTACTTTATAAAAAATTTGTTAAAATATAGGGGTAAAGATAAAAAATTATGCCAGAATTTCAATTAATGGATTCATTCGGTCCTAATGATAAAATGCCAAGTGGATGGTTAAGTAAATTTATCCGCTTTGGTGTAATTTTGTTAGTGATTACGATTGTGGTTTATATTTTATCAAACTTTGTTTACATTAAATTTTTGGACAAAGAGGTAGCCGATTTAGAAAATAAAATTCAGGGGTTAGAACAAGAAATTCCTAAACAAGATAGGGAAGAGGTAACGATCTTTTATTCACAATTAGTTAACTTACAGAAATTATTAGAATCACATTTATATCCAACGCAAATTTTTGAGCGCTTGGAATTAATCACTTTGCCACAAGTATCTTTCACCAACTTTAATTATGATTTTGGAGAAGGCCGTTTGAAAATTGATGGCTATGCTCAAAATTTAGATCTTATTGCGCAACAACTTTTAGCTTTTCAGAGAACTTCTGAATTTTCAAAAATAGTTATATCAGACATCAGACAAGCGACTCCAGAGCGCTCTAATTTTAATATGGAAATTACTTTTAAACCGTCGTTTGTTTATAAAGTTTTCCAGCAATAAATTTATGATGAAGTATACTACTAAAAGAAATATCAGTTTGACTATAGTTCTCGCTTTAGTGGGCGCTGCTTTGGGTGTATTTTTTGGATTGGATTGGCCGGCTTTTCAAAGGATTGGAGAATTAAATGGAAAAATTGCGCAAGAAAAAGTTCAGTATCAAGAGCAATATGAAGCAGTACAGATTGCTAAGTCCATTATTAATCAATACAAGAGTTTAAGTGGTGTCAGTCAGACTATTTCTTTGAGTGTTCCTCGTGAAGATGAAATTCAAAATATTATTGCTCAGATTAATAATATTTCATTGCAAGCTGGGCTAACAACTCAAAGCATCAATTTCCAGGGTGTCACCGTCACTCAGCCTAAAAAAGATGTTTTAGTGAAAAATAATCAGATTACTCGTATTGATGTTTCTTTACTAGGTTCTTATGAGTCATTTAAGACTTGGTTGTCTGCTATAGAAGGTAATATTCGTTTAATGGATGTGCAAAAGATTTCCTTTTCTGGTGTTTCTGGCGCTGATTCTACTAAAAATCAAAGCACATTTAATTTTAAAGTGTCTCTTAATGTTTATTATCAATAAATTTTATGGAATATACTGAAGAAAAGCCGAAAAAAAGTCTTACTCTCTATATTATTATAACTATTTTGGTTATTGCTATAATCGCGATTTATTTTATCTTTTTTAGTCAGCCAGGAGGATTAGGGAAATTGTTTGGGTCTGGTACCACGGACTCTTCTTTGGTTCCAGATAGTTTGAAGAAAGATTTTACCGGAGGTATTGTCAATTTAAAATTTAATCCTACGACTATTTTAGATAATGTTTCCTACAAATCATTGAAAGCTTATGCTGAACCTGTAGAGATAAGAGTAACTCCGGGAAGACCAAATCCTTTCTTACCATTTTAGTTTCTGATTTTCAGTACGAAACGATGAGTTTTCTTTATTTCATGTTTAATAGAATGTGAAGGCGCGATTGCTGATTCCGTTCGTAAATAAATTTATATGATTCCTAATAAAAATCTTTTAGATATTTTAATAAAAAATGGAAAAATCACTCCGGCTATTGCTGAGAGTGTTTTACGAGAAGCTGAAAGTTTAGGGCGTCCAGTTGAAAATGTTTTGACTGATAAACGCACTATTTCCGAAGAGGAGATTGGAAAAGCAAAAAGTGAATTTCATAAAATTCCTTTAAAAATCTTTAATAAAGATGAAAAAATTCCATTGGAGATTTTGAATTTTATCCCTGAGGAATTTGCCAGGAATAATAAGATTGTAAGCTTTGGAAAAGAAGGAGAAACTCTTTTGGTAGGTATGTTGAATCCTGATGATGTTCGGGCTCAAGAAGCATTAAGATTGGTGGCTAAGCAAAAAAGAATCAATATAGGAGTTTATTTGGTAACTGCTAGCGCCTTAAATAATTTATGGCAAGGCTATCGCAGTTTTGAAGAAAGAGTTAAAGAAGTCTCCGATGTTTTGGATGTTTTTAAAAAACAAAATAAATCTGGATATTTGTTGCCTCAACAAAAAATAGTAAGAATTGACGAGGCGAGTGTATCAATAGCTGAAGAAGCACCGGTAATAAAATTAGTTTCTACTATTTTACAACAAGCTATTAATGCCAGAGCATCCGATGTGCACATTGAACCTCAAAGGACTAAATTAAAAGTTCGTTTTCGTGTTGATGGAGATTTAAAATCTGTTTTGGATTTACCTTTAGAGCTTCATCCGCCAATTGTTTCTCGTATTAAAATTCTTTCAGATTTGAAAATTGATGAAACTCGCGTCCCTCAGGACGGTCGTTTTAGGACGATGATAGATAATAAAGAGGTTGATTATCGTGTTTCTACTTTTCCTACTGCCTTGGGCGAGAAAGTGGCGATCCGTGTTTTGGATCCTTCCGCCGGTTTAAGAAGTATTACGGATTTAGGAGTCAATGATTATCATTTGACTCTTTTAGGCGAGGCCATGGACAAACCCTTTGGTATGATTTTGGTTACTGGTCCGACTGGTTCTGGTAAAACCACAACTTTGTACGCGGTTTTGCAAAAAATGAATAATGAGGGCATTAATATTGTCAGTTTGGAAGACCCGGTAGAGTATTTTGTTGAGGGGGTTAATCAATCTCAAGTAAAGCCAGAAATTGGTTATGATTTTGCTTCTGGATTGAGACAAATTGTTAGACAAGACCCAGATGTAATAATGGTTGGTGAAATTCGTGATGAAGAAACAGCAGCCTTGGCGGTTCATGCTGCTTTGACTGGTCATATCGTGCTTTCTACTTTGCATACTAACAATGCCGTTGGTGTTGTTCCTCGTTTAATGGATATGAAAGTTGAATCATTTTTGTTGCCTTCGTCATTAATCTTAATGATGGCGCAACGCTTGGTGGGGAGATTATGTGAAAAATGTAAGAAAAAAACCGTTTTATCAGGGAGTTTACTAGAAGCGGTGGAAAAAGAATTGGCAATCTTGCCCTCTGATGTTAAAGAGAGGTATAATATAAAAAAGCCTTATGAAGTTTACCTTCCGCAAGGTTGTGAAGCTTGTAATTATAAGGGTATTAAAGGAAGAATTGGTATTTATGAAATGTTAAAGATGACTCCAGAGTTGGAAGAAGCAATTTTAAAAGACCCAACTGAAACATCTTTATTGACCGCGGCTAGAAAACAAGGAATGATTTCTTTGAGACAAGACGGCGTCATTAAAGCTATGCAGGGGCTTGTTTCTTTGGAAGAAATTTTGAAGGAGACAAGATAGTTATTTAAGAGAGTGGTGTAGAAAGTAGTTTTTATTAACTTTTAATTTCCCACTTTTAATATTTAAAAATTATTATGGATTACAAAGAAAAATTAAGAGAACTTTTAGATTTGGCGGCAAAAGAAAATGCTTCTGATTTGCATTTTGCCGTTGGTCGTCGTCCCACATTAAGAATTGATGGGAGATTAACGACTTTAAATAAAGAAGAAGTTTTCACTAAAGAAATTGCTGAAGGTTTGGCAGCAGAATTAATTCCGGAAGATAGAAAACAACAATTTATACAGGATAGGGAATTAGATTTTTCTTATGCTTTATCTGATTTGGCTAGATTCCGTGTTAATGTTTATTATCAAAAGGGTAATGTAGCAGCGGCTTTGCGTTTAATTTCTTCTAAGATTAAAACAGTAGAAGAATTAAATATGCCTCCTGTTTTGCATGATTTTATTAAAACATCACAGGGTTTTGTTTTGGTAGTGGGACCGGCCGGACAAGGTAAATCAACTACATTAGCAGCTTTGGTGGATGAAATTAATCATAAAAGAACTGAGCATATTATTACCATTGAAGATCCAATGGAGTATGTTTTTACACAAGATCGTTGCATTATTGACCAGCGTGAAGTTTTAAGCGATACTCCGAGTTTTAATCGCGCCTTGCGTTCTATTTTGCGCCAAGATCCTGATGTAATCATGATCGGAGAAATGCGCGATTCAGAAACTATTCAAACCGCTATCACTGCCGCAGAAACCGGACATTTGGTATTTTCTACTTTGCATACTAACTCCGCGGCTCAGACCATTGATCGTATTATAGATAGTTTTCCTGCCACACAGCAGGGACAAATTAGGTCTCAATTAGCTTCTACTTTGGTGGGTATTGTTTCTCAAAGATTAATTCCCAGATTGTCCGGTGGCCGTATTCCAGCTTATGAAATCATGATTACCAATTCTGCTATTCGTAATTTGATTCGTGAGGATAAGGTTTATCAAATTGATTTAGTTATTGAAACTAGTATTCAAGAGAGGATGATGTCATTGAATCGTTGTTTGGCCGGATTAGTAAAACAAGGAGAAATTTCTTTGGATAACGCTCAAATTCATTCATTAAATCCATCGGAGTTAGCGACTCTTTTATCGCACTAATAATACATGGCAAAGTTTAGATACACAGCGAGAAATGAATTAGGAGAAGTACAAGCGGGCTTAGTAGAAGCGGCCAGCCGTGATTTGGCTATTAGAATTTTACAAGAAAATAAGCTTTATATTTTAGCATTGGAATCTACAGAGAAGAAAAAACTTTCTGAATCAATTTTCGGTTTTTTCAAAAAAGTAAATGTTAAAGATCTAATGCTTTTTACTAGGCAATTTAGCACTTTAATTTCCGCTGAGGTGACTATTTCTGATGCTTTGCGAACTCTCCACAAACAAGTTTCCAAGCCAGTTTTGAAAGACGCAATCTTTGATGTTTATACCGATGTTGAAGGTGGTTTGTATTTATCTCAAGCGCTTTCTAAACATCCTAATGTTTTCTCTGATTTTTATGTGAATATGGTGCGCTCTGCTGAAGTTTCTGGTCGTTTGGAACAAACTTTACTTTTTTTGGCTGATTATTTGGAAAGGGAAATGAAGTTAAACAGTAAGGTTAAGGGTGCCATGATTTATCCAATTTTTGTTATTGGTGTTTTTGTGGCAGTCTTGGCTATAGTGGTAACTTTTGTTATTCCGCAATTGCAATCAATTTTTACTGAAGTAAATGCCGAATTGCCGGTTTTAACCAGGATACTTATGAGTGCCGGAGGATTTTTGTCTGATTGGGGTTGGATAATTTTAATATTCTTATCTGTTGCCATTGTTTTTGCGATTAGATATTTTAGAAGCCAAGAGGGTAAACAAGTTTGGGATGAAATTATTTTGAGCATCCCGGTTATTGGGGGATTAAATAAAAAAATTGCTATTACTAGAATGTCCACTTCTATTAATGTTTTATTAAAAGGTGGATTACCGATCGCTAGTTCTTTGGAAATCTCTGGGCGCGTGGTGGACAATATTATTTTTCAGAGAATTTTAAATGAAACCGCTGACGACATTAGAAAAGGTGGATCTATTTCTGGATCATTTGCTCGCTATCCGGATTATTTTCCCCCTATGGTTACCCAGATGATTGTTATTGGTGAGAATTCCGGTAAGATTGATGAATTGTTAGAAAAAGTTGCCACATTTTATAATGAAGAAGTTCAAAACGCTATTAATAATGCAGTAGAATTAATACAACCAATTTTAATCGTGTTTTTGGGTGTTTTTATTGGATTATTTGTTGCCGCGGTTCTTATCCCGATTTATAATTTGGCGCAGATATTTTAGATAATATTTAGGATTAAAAGTATTTTATTGTAGTAAGAAAATTTAAAAAATAATTTGTCGTAAAAATTTTATTTAAAAAATATGATAAAAATAAAAGATTCTAATAGAGGTTTTACATTGATGGAATTGTTGATCGTAGTGGCTATTATTGGTTTATTGGCTTCTATGATTTTAGTTGGTTTGAGTTCTTTTAGAACTCGTGGTCGCGATGCTCGCCGTATTTCCGATGTTAAGCAAGCGCAAAATGGCTTAGAAATTTATTATGCCAAAGAAACCAAATATCCAGCCGTGACTTATACTAGCGCTTCAGATAGTTGGAATACAGTAACTAGCGCCATAGTTGGTGGCGGTCTTGGTATTACTCAATTATCTCAAGATCCTTTAGGAGATGAGCATTCTTATTCATACGCCAGTGATCCTGAGGATGGCAATAACCCACAAAGTTATGTTATTGGAGTTACTCTAGAAGACGGCGGCAATCAGGCTTTAAAAAGTGATTTGGATAACTCTATTTTTGGCATAGATTGTAACGATCCTGTTTACTGCGTTCAATTTTAAAAGGCCATGTATTATTTGGCTTTGATATTTTCAGGTGGATTAGGATTGATTATCGGTAGCTTCATTAATGTTCTTACATTGCGTTTTAGTCCTGATGAACCGAACAGATTTAATAAGGCTTTCCATGGACGCTCTTATTGTCCTCATTGTCATAGACAGTTAGCTTGGTTTGAGTTAATTCCCATTTTTAGCTTTATCTGTTTGAGAGGAAAATGTAGAACTTGTCATAAAAAAATTTCTTGGCAATATCCCATTGTAGAATTCTTTACCGCTTTAATTTTTGTGGTTTTGGCTTGGAAAATATTGAATTTTAGTTTTTTAAGCTACTATCTTTTTGTTAAACCAGAAATTTATTTTTGGGCGCCCCTATTAGTTTTGTTATGGTTTTTCTTCGTTTCTGTTTTGATTTCTATTTCTGTGATTGATATGCGTCATTATATCATCCCGGATAAAATCACTATTTTTTCTTCAGTTGTCGCTTTTTTGGCTAGTGTTGGTTTCTTTGTTCTAGGCAAATTCCCGGAATTAAATTTCCCTAAATACAGTCTTAATTTTCTCGGCTCCTTTCTTGATCCTCTTATTTTATCCATTAATCCTGTTCTTTATTATCTTATTGGCGCATTACTTTTATCCGGCTTTCTCTTCCTTATCTTTGCTATTACTAAAGGAAAGGGTATCGGTTTTGGAGATGTTAAATTGGCTTTTTTGATTGGTTTGATGTTGGGTCCAGTAAGTGGTATGGCATCTGTGTTACTTTCTTTCGTGATTGGCTCTTTGGTTGGAATTTTTTTGATAATTTCTGGAAAAAGAAAATTAAAGGGTGCAATTCCTTTTGGTCCATTTTTATCTTTAGGAGTTTTAACAGTCGTTATCTTTGGGGAAACAATAGTTAAGTTTTATTTATCATTGTTTCCTAATTAATATGTGGGAAAATGACGCAACAACACAAAGTGTTTTTAGAATAGTATTGGCTTTATTTGTGGCCATCTTTATTTGTACTATTTTTTTTGATATTTATTTTTTGGCCGCTAGTCAAAAAATAGTTGAGCAGGCCAAAACAATAAAAAAAGAGATGGTGGTCGGCAAGGTTTTGGTTGATTTTGGTGACGGCACCAAACGCGCTTTTGAAGGGGAGGTGTCAAATACGGGTTTTTCTTTGTATGAAATGTTGATGACTGTTAGTATGACTGGTGAGATAGAAATAAGATTTGCTAATAATTCTAGGAATAAAATGATTTTGGAGTCCATTGGTAATAATTTGAATAATAAAGACGGGCATGAATGGTTTGTTGTTTTCCCCGAATTAGGCTGGTCTAAACCAATTAATGAAATAGATTTGGATAATATTGTTTTAGTAGGCGGGGGGACAACTAAATTAGTTTATAGATAATTTAGATAAAACTATTTTGTCCGCCTTAGCTATTTGAAAATGAGGTTTTGTTTGTTGAAAAGTCCGCTTTAAGCGGACTTTTTTTGTCTATTTTTTTATGATATATTAAGAAGATGACACATCAAGAATTGCGGGAAAAATATTTATCATTTTTTGAGGCTCAAAGGCACAAGAGAATACCCTCAGCTTCTTTGTTGCCAGAAAATGATGCTACGGTTCTATTTACTACCGCGGGAATGCATCCTTTGGTCCCTTTTTTGTTGGGCGAAAAACATCCGGCCGGCAATAGATTAACGAGTTGCCAAAAATGTGTAAGAACCGGCGATATAGAAGAAGTAAGCGATGCCTTTCATTTAACTTTTTTTGAAATGTTGGGCAATTGGAGCTTGGGCGATTATTTTAAAAAAGAAGCGATTGAATGGAGTTGGGAGTTTTTAACTGATAAAAAATGGTTAGGTTTGGATAAAGAAAAATTGGCTGTTTCTGTGTTTTCTGGTGATTCTGATGCGCCTTTTGATGAAGAATCATATAATTTTTGGAGGGGTTTGGGTGTTGCGGAAAAAAGAATTGCTAAATTACCGAAGAAAAATAATTGGTGGGGTCCTGCTGGCACGACTGGTCCTTGTGGTCCGGATACGGAAATGTTTTATTGGACCGGTGACGAAAAGGCGCCGGAAATTTTTGATACTGATGATGTGAGATGGGTAGAAATCTGGAATGATGTTTTCATGCAATATAACAAAACTATTGATGGAAATTTTGAATCGTTAAAACAAAAAAATGTAGATACTGGGATGGGCTTGGAAAGAGTTTTGGCTGTTTTGAATGATAAGAAAGATGTCTATGAAACGGAATTATTTGCTCCGATTATTAAGGAAATAGAAAAATTATCAGGTAAAAATTATAAAGATTATCAGAAAGAATTTAGAATTATTGCTGATCATATCAAGGCCGCAATCTTTATGTTAGCAGAGAAATTGGAACCATCTAATGTGGGTAGGGGTTATGTTTTACGCAGATTAATTAGAAGAGCGGTAAGATATGGAAAATTATTGGAGATCAAAGAGGCTTTTACTCATAAATTAATTGAGTCCGTTTTGAATGTTTATCAAGATATTTATCCTGAATTAAAACATAATCAAGATTTTATTGAGGAACAATTAGTAAGAGAAGAAGAAAAATTTAGTAAAACTTTAGAAAAGGGATTGAAAGAATTTGAAAAGGGGGTTGATCCATTTATTTTATTTACTACTTATGGTTTCCCAATTGAAATAATTGAAGAATTGGCTAAAGAAAAGGGTATGGTAATAGATAAGGATAAATTTCAAAAAGAATTTGAAAAACATCAAGAATTGTCGCGTACTGCTTCTGCTGGAATGTTTAAGGGTGGATTGGCTGATAATTCTGAGCAAGTAGTAAAATATCACACCACCACTCATCTTTTGCATGCGGCTTTA
>Ga0116171_10003380_pt1 | contig 14771 bp, 9 predicted proteins | sample AD_JPNHW2_MetaG_FD_89798 | JGI IMG/M metagenome (GOLD analysis project Ga0116171, IMG submission 89798) | Active sludge microbial communities of municipal wastewater-treating anaerobic digesters from Japan - AD_JPNHW2_MetaG | ecosystem: Engineered > Bioreactor > Anaerobic > Digestate | place...
GCGCCGCCCATGATGAGGATGCCATTGTGGGTGACGAGGCGGTCGCTCAACGCCGCGAAACGGCTCGGCAGCCAGCGGTCCAGCGCCATGTTGGCGAGGATGCGCGGTCCTCCGAGAAAGCCGGTCTGCGCCGCAACCATGAGCAATACGGCCTCGGTCAGCAGGGTGATCAGCACGAAAGCATAACCCGGGATCTCCGGCCAGCCGGCGACGATGTTGTCCAGCAGAATGGCATTAAAGGTCTTGCCCGGAACATGTTCGACGCGATAAAGCATGTATCCGATCATCAGACCCAGCACCATAACGGCCAGGGAGAAGGCCATATAGCGCATCGTCTTTCTTGCCGTCTGCACCTTGGGCTCACGCAGGATCGGCATCCCGTTGCTGACTGCTTCAATGCCGGTATAGGTTCCTGCGCCCATGCTGTAGGCGCGCAGCACCAGCAGGACCACGCCGAACAAACCCAGCTCGCTGTGGCTCTGGCGGACATCTGCCGCGGTCGATGCCATGAGTCCGGAGAAATTGTTCAAATGAGGAAGGATGGCGCAAGCAATGGCCACGGCATGGGTCAGCAGGAAGAGCAGAAAGATGGGCACCAACGGCACGACAGATTCCTTGACGCCGCGCAAGTTGACTATGATGAGCAGTACCAGGACCACCATGGCGAACGGCAGCCGGAATTCGTACCAGGAGACCGGCAGAAAGCTGAAGAGCGCATCCGCCCCGCTGGCCACCGAAAGGGTGATCGTCAGAACGAAATCGATGAGCAAGGCCGAGCCGGAGACCATGCCGACGCGCGGAGAGAGCAGGCGGCTGGCCACCATATAGCCGCCGCCGCCCAGGGGAAAAAGCTCGATGATCTGGTTGTAGCTGGCGCTGATGACAAAAATGGTCAGCACCGTACCGAGGGCGACAAAGATCCCGAGGTAGAAATGGCTGCCCAGGGTTCTGAAGGCTTCCTCTGGACCGTAGCAGGCGGAAGAGAGACCGTCCGCCCCGAGGCCGATCCAGGCGAAAAAGGCAACCAGGGTGAGCGTATGAAAGATGCTCGGATCTTCAGGATCGCGGGCGCGGCCGATGAACAGCATCCGCGCCCAGTATTTAAATTTGGCAAAGCGTGATTCACCCATAGAGTGCACGTGTGCTATTGGCTAAATGAGAAATGACGGCTGCTGCATAGCACTTTTGCTCGCATGAAACAGCCGGATGACAGAGACGCGGTCAGCTGGTGGTTTCGCCCCGGCTGCGCTTGGCCATGACGCTGTGGTACCGGCCATAGGCAAAATAGATGGCGAACCCGATCAGCAGCCAGATCAGCAGCCGCAACCAGTTTTCAACCGGCAGCGAGAACATCAGCACCAGGCAGAGCAGAATCCCCATGATCGGGAAGTAGGGGCTGAAGGGGACGCGGAAGGGGCGTTCCGCCTCGGGATGGGTATAGCGCATCACCAGAACTGCGGCGCAGACGATGACGAAGGCGAGCAGGGTACCGATATTGACCAGCTCGGCAAGAATCCGCAGGGGTAACAAGGCGGCGAACAGACCGATCACCGCGCCGGTCAGAATCGTCGATTTCCACGGGGTTCGGTACTTTTCATGCACAGCGCCAAAAAATGCCGGCGGGACAAGACCATCGCGCGCCATGGCCAGCAGCACACGCGGCTGGCTCAACTCCATGACCAACAGCACCGAGGTGATCCCGGCCAGAGCGCCGATGGCGATCAGGAGCTGGGCCCAGGGCAGGCCGACCTGGCGAAAGGCATCCGCGACAGGGGCGTCGATGTTGATCTGATTGTAGGGCACCATCCCTGTCAGGATCATCGAAACCGCAATATAAAGCACCGTGCAGATCAGCAGGGATGAGACAATGCCAATGGGGACATCCTTGCGCGGATTACGCGCCTCCTCGGCATGCGTGGAGACCGAATCAAATCCGATATAGGCGAAAAAGATCACCGCGGCGCCAGCCAGCATTCCCAACGGCTCTCCGCCGGGGCCCTGCTGCCCGAAGAGGGTCTTGCCGAAAAAGGAGATCCCGGAATAGCCATACGGCGCGAAAGGCTGCCAGTTTTTGGGATCGACGTAAAAGGCGCCGACCACGATGACAAAGAGCACCACGACCAGCTTGGTCACGACCATCGCGACGTTGAAGGAGGCGCTTTCGCGGATGCCCTTTACCAGGATGATGGTGATGATGAGGGTGATGATCACGGCGGGCAGATCGAAGAACGAGCCGTTGGAAAAAAACTGCCCGAGCGCCGGATCATAATCGAAGGGTGCTCGGGCGATGGCAGGAGGCAATTTCAGGCCAAAAAAGGCGAGCAGCGCCTGAAAATAGTGCGACCAGCCATGCGCCACAGCAGCGGAGGCGACAGTATACTCCAGCACCAGATCCCAGCCGATGATCCAGGCGAAGAGCTCACCCAGGGTGGCGTAAGCATAGGTGTAGGCCGATCCGGCGACCGGCACCATCGAGGCGAATTCCGCATAACAAAAGGCGGCAAAGACGCAGGCCAGGCCGGCGATCACAAAGGAGAGCATCAGCGCAGGTCCGGCCTTGTCGTGCGCGGCGATGCCCGTGAGCACAAAAATGCCCGTGCCGATGATCGCTCCCACCCCCAGACTACTCAGCTGCACCGGCCCTAATACCCGGCGCAAACGGTTTTCGCCCTTCATCTCCTCCAGAAGCAGTTGCAGCGGCTTACGCGTGAAATACTGAAATCCCATGCTGGTCCTCCGCGTTGGTTTTGCACTCAGGCGTCTCCAGGGAACAGAGGCACGGCCTCCGCTATTCAGATAGTAAATATGGGAATAAGAAAATTTAAAAGCAATACTCTATTCACGCCGGGAGCGGTGTTTTTTCAGGCACCCTGTTTCCAGCGCGGTGCGGTCTCGGGCATGTGCTGCGCGAGGTCCAAAAGGTGCAAGAAAATAATTTGAAAAAAAGTGCAATATGCTTACATTGATCCATCCAGTTTGTCCAGATCGGGAGCAGGCATGCGTATCGGGTTGGGCCATTCAGTCAGATTTATCCTTTTGTTTCTCGGTTGTGCCATCCTCTCCGCCTTTGGGGAGGAGGCGGAAACGCGTGCCTTGTGGGTGACGCGTTGGGATTACCGTACCCCCGCCGACATCGCGCGGATCATGGAAAATGCCGCTGCCGCCCATTTCAATACCATCCTCTTTCAGGTCCGCGGCGACGGCACGGTCTTTTACCGCTCCAAAATCGAACTGTGGTCCGCGGAACTGCGCAACGGCGATCCCGGCTGGGATCCGCTCCAGGTGGCTATCGACCAGGCGCATGCGCGGCGTCTCAAGCTCCACGCCTGGATCAATGTCTATCCCGGCTGGATGGGCAACAAAGCCCCCCGCATCGGCAATCAGCTCTACAACACCCATCCCGACTGGTTCATGGTCGACCGCTTCGGCAAGCGCCAGGCCCTGAATACGCAATATGTGTGGCTCTCCCCCACCCATCCCGAGGTCACGCCCTATCTGCTCGGCATCTGCGCGGAACTTTACACCGCATATGCCATCGACGGTCTGCATCTTGACTATATCCGCTATCCCGCCCCGGCCTACTCCTATGATCCGGCTTCCCTCGAAGCCTACCGCCACGAAACCGGCGGCATCCCGGGCCGCGACGAAACCGCCTGGAGTCAATGGCGGCGCGAGGCGATCAGCCGTTTCATCGCCCGGCTGCATGCCGCGATGCAGATCCATAATCCCGCGCTGGTCCTCTCCGCCGCGGTCCTCGGCAACTATCCCACCGGCCGGCGTGTTTATCTTCAGGACAGTCATGAATGGCTCGCACGCGGCATCATCGACGCCATTTTTCCCATGATCTATACCCGCGACGACACCCTGTTTCGCCGCCAGCTGCTTGAGCACCGCTACAACGACCATAACCGCCACGTCTATCCGGGCATTTACCTGGGCAGCGCCCGCCATCTCGCGGCCCAGCTGCGTATCGCCCGCGAGGCCGGCTGCAGGGGCATGGCGCTCTTCTCCTACGAACTGCTCTTCCCCAACCACCTTCCCGATCCCGAGTTCAGCCGGGTGCTGATGGAGAACTGGGGCAGCGATGTCGCACTTGCCGCGCAGCCCTGGAAGCTCTACGCCGGGGATATGCAGGGACCGATCGTCGAGCAAGCCTATACCCTGCCCGATCGCGTCTATGCCCACTCCAAGTTCCGCATTGCCGCCAAGATCACCGATCCCTCCGGAGTCTATGACGACAATACCGGCTCGGCCGGCAAGGGGATTTATCTGCTCTTCGACCGGGACTGGCCGCCGAATCACGCCAATGAAGTCCAGATGAGCAAGCTCAAGAATTACAAGGACTGGTACATCACCGACAAGGCCATCAAGGCCGAGGATGCCGGTCTCGATTTCCGCTTCCGCATCCACGCCTGGGATAACCATGAAGAATCGGCCGGCCACCCCAAACGCAATTTCGGCTACAGCGATGTCTGGTCCCTCTCCATACTGGCCAAATACCAGAATTTCCTCGCCCGCGGCAGCTTCGGTCCGGCCATCGAGTCCCCCTGCGCCCTGACCACGGACAGCCGCGGCCAGATCTGGGTGGGTGCGCTCAGCACCCCGGCCCTGACGATTCTCGACCGCACCGGCAAGCCCACCTCCTTCTCGCCGATCCAGTACGGCATGGACAACGATCTCAAAAGCCGGCCCCTGGGCATCATCAGCGCGATGGCCTTCGCCCCGCCCAGCCTCGTGTGCGTGCTCACCGAAGAAGAGCCGCGCATGATCTACCGTTTCCGCATCGACAACGGGATCCCGCTGCCGGCTATTGCCCTCGATTTTGCCGCCAGCGGCATCGACTGCGACCGCGAAGGGCACTTTTATCTGCTCGAAGAGAACTCGACGCGCTGGCATCTCCTCTCCGCCCTCGGCATCGAACTCAGTGGCAGCCCCTTCGGCATCGACCACACCGGCGGCGATATTGCGGTGCTCAAGGACGGCAGCCAGGTCTATCTCACCGACCAGACGACCGGCAGCGTGCAATGCTGGAATGGCGCGATCGAATCCTATCTGGCGCGCTACTGGCGGGTCAAGGACCTGCCGGCGGCGGATGCAGCCGAGGGCCGCGTCGCCAGCGATTCGGCGGATGTGGTCTATGTGCCTCATCCCCAGCGTGGGGTGATCACCATCTTCAATCGCGCCGGCCGCTTGCTCGCCCACCTCAGCGACGGGGATCCGCCGCTCTACGCGCCGGAATCCCTCGCCCTCTCCGCCTCCACCGACTCGCTTTTCGTGCTGGATGCGGCCGGCAGGGGACCCGGGGTTCTCACCCTCTGGGTGCGCAAAAAATAGCGGAACGATCCATCAAGCCTGTTTCCGGAGCACGGAAACGGGCTTTTTTTTATCCCCCGCGGGTGGAGCACTGGGACGGTGCACACGATAGCGCGGTTTGCGCGTCAGGAGAATGGCTTCGGGAAGAGCTTGCAACAGATTGTTCAAGTTGTTTTTAAGGAGGCGGTCCCACACGCCGTTCTGGCGGCGGGATGAGGGAAGAACCAGCAGGTTGGCATTGACATCGCGGGCGAAAGCAAGGGTGCTGTTGACGGTTTGTTCCTGAAAACACTGGGCGCGGCAGGAGACGCCCTGGGAGGGAAACCGCGAGAGAAAGCGCTTGAGACGGAGGTCCTGGCGATGGTAGTAGCGCCTTGTCTCCGTCATCGCTCCCTGGGGCGGCGTCTTCTCCCACTCCGGGGCGCGGAAGGAGTGGGTCAGGACCAACTCACGGCTGTGGAGATAGCGCGCCAGGGTGATGGCCACGCGCACGGCAAAATGGGCGGGCCGGTCATATTCGACGGCGCAATGGACGCGGAAAATCGGCTCCGGCGTAACCGCCGGATCGGTCATCAGCAGGAGCGAACAGGGCGTTACGGCGGCCAGCTGCGCCGCCACCGAACCGAGAAAATGGCGCAGCAAACTCTCTTTTTTCGGGGCGCCGGCGACGATCAGGTCGGCATGCTCGCTGCGCGCGGTGGCCGCGATCACCTCCACCGGCTGCCCCGGCTGGATGATCAACCGCGGCTCCGGGCCGCCGCTGAACGCCGAGGCCGCGATCGCCGCCCCAAGCCGCTGCCGCGCGGCCGCAGTATTCGGCCCGACATGCAGAAAGACGGCCTCCGCACCGAGCGGCTTGAGAATGTGGCAGGAATGATTCAGGACGGCCGGCAGGTGTGGCGACAAGGCAAGCGCCACCAGGGCGCGCTGGAAAACAGGCGTCTCCCCCGGCCCCCCGGCGCTGTCTTGCTTGATTCTCATCCCTCTCCTGCCTGCGGCGCAACACTGTGGCTGCTGTGCGGCTTACTCCCAGGACGTGGTGTCTGAGAGCGTATGATCGATATAGAGTCCCGAGCCATCGGCCTTCCAGGCAGCTTCGAATTGCAGCTTCCCGGCCAGCGTATAGCGAAAACTCCCCGATGAATCCCGGGCATTGGTCAGGTGCCAGAGGGCATCGGTCGCGGCAAAGGTGTCATCCAGCTGAACCACGCCGTTTTTGCTATCTTTGCTCCAGGCGATCTTGTGGGTGATGCCACCCGAGACCAGTTCGTAAAAGGTCCAGGTCTGCGCGGTATTGCCCGCTGCGGATTTGCCGGTGAAGAGTTTGCGGTCGCTGTAGAGGGTGCCATCGACGGCTTCGCCGTTGAGCACCGCCGTCCAGTCGATCGATTTGTCCGACCGGCGCACCGCCTTGATCTGCTTCTTGACGCTGCCGTTGCCGAGAGCGATCTCCCAGGTGTAGATATTGCTGTTGATCGCCGGGGTGGCCGCGGCGAGATCGTCCAGCAGATCCGCGACCGAATTGAAGTAAAAATTGACCTCATCCGCCTTTTGTGCGATCTGCGGCGGCGCGTTCACCGAGGAAGGTCCACTGAGGACGATCATCGCCGGCGCTTCCGGAATTTCTTCCTCTGATTTGGTGGGCTCGGAGCACTGGATCCCCAGCAGACTCAATCCCAACACCAACCCAAACAACCCTTTACGCATCCAGGCCTCCATAAATGAAAATGCTAGTGTCTATAAATTTAAGATTGTTGATGAAAATAGCAAGCTCTTTTCAATTTTGTTGGTTTCTCCCGCTATTTTTCCTAAATTCCCGCGGAGAGCTCTTCCTGAAGGAGGAAGCCATGCATCCCATCAAGCCCGCCGCCATGCTGCTTGGGGGCATCGCCATGCTGACGCAGATCGTCCTGCTGCGCGCCTTTATGGCGATCTTTTGGGGCAACGAATTGCTGGTCGGATTCCTTCTTGCCTTGTGGATGGCCTGCTCCGGCCTGGGCAGCTGGCTCGGCAACCGCCTCCTGGCCCGCCCGCCGCAACAGGCCATCGCCTTCGCTTTCCTCCTGCAAGCCTTCGCCCTCCTCTGCGCCATCGCCGGCCTGCTCGTACTGCCGGGCGTCCGCACCCTGTTGGGGGTGCCCACGGCCGAGTATCTGACCATCAGCCATCTGGGGCGACTCGCGGTGCTGATCCTGGTTCCGGTCGTGCTGCCGCTCGGCCTCTCCTTCACCCTCCTCGCCGGTGCCGCCGCCCGGGATGCTGCCAATCCCGCGGCGCAGATCTATCTCTGGGATGCCGCCGGCGCGGTCGCCGCGAGTCTCCTCTTCACCTTTGCGCTGGTGCGCTGGGCGACACCGGTGCAGGCACTTTTACTCGCGGCACTGCTGCTGACCGCCACGGCCGCCTGGCATTCGCGCCGGCGCCTCTGGCTTGCCCTCCCGGCGGTGCTGCTGCTGCCGCTCTTCCTGATCGCTCCCGGGCTGGAGGAGGCGCGCGCGGCCGCCTACTGGCGTTCGTTCGCACCCGGCATGACCCTGCGCGCACGAGCCGCCTCACCGCATGGCGAATTGGCCGTCACCGAGTGGAGCGGTGCCGTCAGCCTCTTTGCCAACGGCGTCCTGCAGGCGGCCCTGCCCAACCTCATCGACAGCCAGGCCCAGGCGGCCCTGCTGCTGAGCCAGCCGCTGCCTGCCCCCCGGCGGATTCTCCTGATCGGCGGCGGTCTCGGCGGCCTGGCGCCTGAGCTGGCGCGCCCCCCGGATGTCCGGATCACCTGTATCGAACCCGACCGCCAGGCCTTTGCGCTCGCTCTCGCCGCCTGGCCCGATTCCTTGCGCGCCCGCTGGCACAACCCGCGGCTGACGCTCCTCTACAGCGACGGCCGCCACGATCTGCAGAGCGAACCGCAGCGCTATGACCTCATCGTGATCAGCGCCGGCCGGCCCGCCGGGGCCCTCGCCAACCGCTATTATACAGAGGAATTCTTCGCCCTCGCCCGGGAGCGCCTGGCGCCGGCGGGGATTCTCGCCCTGCTGAACGTGCCCTGCGGCGAAAACTATCTCGGCCCCGAGCTGCTCCGCCTCAACCGCGCCCTCCATGCAGCCCTGCAGCGCAGCTTTTCCAGGGTCATCGTCATCCCGGGCAGCGAGGCCATTTACCTGGCAGGAGCTGCTGTCACGGCCGATCCGCTGCTGCTCGAACGCCGGCTGCGGGCGCAGCAGCTCGATCTGGACTATTTTTTCCCGCCGATGTTCGCCACATGGCTTCCGGCCGATCGCATCGCCGCCCTCGCGAATCAGCTGGCCGGCGCCCCCGCCTGGCGCAACCGCGATTTTCACCCCATCGCCTATTTCACCGATCTGATGCTCTGGCAGAAAATGGTGCGCGGCGGCAATGCCCTTCTCCTCGCCCTCGAGCGGCTGGGTTTCAGAGGCATGCTGCTGTTCTGGTCCCTGCTGCTCCTCGCCGCCGGGCTGGCCGCGTGGCGGCGTGCGCGCCAGGAGCGTCGGGCGGAGAAACGAACCACGCGCGGCCGGACACTGTTGCCGTTCCTGCTGCTGGCGGCCTTCGCCCTGGGCATGGCGGCCACCGCATTCGACATGCTCTTCATCATGGCGCTGCAGAGCCTCTTCGGTAACCTTTACACCGCCATCGGACTCGCCCTCGCCGCCTTCATGGCCGGGATGGCGGCAGGGGCATGGCTCTCGCTCCGGAGCGGGCCGGAACAGCGCAGCACCCGGGCGGCTTTGCTCCTCGCGCTCATCGCACTATGCGCCATGCTGCTGACGCCCTTCTTCGCATTCCTCGCCCGCCACCCCCTCCAGCCGCTCTTCTACCTCGGGCTCATCAGCGCCAGCGGCTTAACCGGCGGCCTTTTTCCCCTCCTTTCCGGCCTGTATGAGGAGGGCCGCGGCCGAGGTGGCTGGGGGACGGTCAATGGCGCCGATCTGGCCGGGGGCGCCACGGCCGCCTTGCTCAGCGGCGGCATCTGGGTGCCGCTCTTCGGATTTGCCCGCAGCCTCGGGCTGGTCGCCCTGACGGCTCTGGCTGCGGCACTGGCCCTCATGATCGCCGCCCGGCCGCCGGCCAAGGAGGCTTCCCATGATCAAAACCATGTTGGCCCTGATCGTCGTCACGAAACTGATTTCCGGGAGTAATTGCATGCACCAGGAGAAAGCCGCCGCGCAGAAGGAGAGCACCGCCGCCATGCAGGCCCGCAACGCGGAGCGGTGGCAAATGGTTGACCAGCAAATCCGCGCCCGGGGCGTCCAGGATTCCGCCGTGCTGGCGGCTATGGAGCGGGTGCCGCGCCACCTTTTTGTCCCCCCCGGCGAACGTCATATGGCCTATGACGACCATCCCCTGCCCATCGGCTATGAGCAGACCATCTCCCAGCCCTATATCGTCGCCTATATGAGCGCGATGCTGGATCTCCGCCCCGGCGACCGTGTCCTGGAGATCGGCACCGGCTCAGGCTATCAAGCGGCCGTGCTGAGCCTGCTCGTACACGAGGTCTATTCAATCGAGATCGTCGAGCCCCTGTGCCGGGAAGCGGCGGCACGACTGGCCGCGCTCGGCTATACCAAGGTCCAGGTTCGCTGCGGCGACGGCTATGCCGGCTGGCCCGAAATGGCGCCGTTCGATGCCATCATGCTCACAGCCTCGCCCGAAGTCATACCCGAGCCCCTGGTCGCACAACTTGCGCGCGGCGGCCGCATGATCCTTCCCCTCGGGGCCGAGTATCAGGAACTGGTGCTCATCACGCGCGACATGGCGGGTAATCTCACCCGCAAGGAGCTGATCCCGGTGCGTTTTGTGCCGATGACCGGCGCAGCGGAGGAAAAACAGGCGGGAAATGAGGGGCGAATTGCGCCGCAGCCATGAAACAATATGCGCGGTTTTACGTTAAAAAAGGCAAGAAAACGACCAAGCACGCAAAGGGAAACTCATGAAAAGCAAATACGATTCCAACCTGCTCCTCGGCCTGATCCTCATCCTGATCGGCGGCGGGCTCTTGTGCAAACAGCTGGGCCTGTTCCATTTCGGCTGGGAAGAGATCTATCCCGTTGCGCTCCTGCTCTTTGCGGCGATGTCGATCGTCTCGGTGGCCAAGGGCGACAAGGGCAACGTTTTCTGGGCTTGCTTCCTGCTGGTGTGCGGCCTCTTCTCATTCATGAAAAACTATGGCCTGGTCGACGCCTTCTGGAGTGTCAACCTCTGGAGCATTCTCCTGCTGGCCTTCGGCTTGAGCTTTTTCGCCCTCTATGCCTTCAAGCCGCAGGAATGGGGCGTGCTGGTGCCCGGCTGCATCCTTTCCACCTTCGGGCTGGTCGCCATCCTCGACGATCTCGGCATCAACTGGTTCACCATGCATGAGGTGATCGAGTACTGGCCGCTGCTGCTCATCGCGGTCGGCCTGGGCATCATCGCCAGCAGCTACAGCCGCAAACGCGCGCACTAGCGCCACTTCGGTCCGGCGCGCCCGGTACGCCAGGTTCCCGATGAGCGACCAGCCGGCAAAGGTGGCCGCGCTCTAGAGCTCCGCATCGGCCCGGCGCGGCTCATGCTGCCGGTAATACTCCTGGCGTAAAATACCCATCACATAAAAATCGACATAGTGGTCGTGGTGATACATGGCCTGCCGCAGGGTGCCCTCAATCGAGTACCCTGCTTTTTTATAGGCCGCAACGGCATGCGTATTTTCACAGCTCACATGCAGTTGAATGCGGTTGAGGTTGAGCTGATCGAAAGCATACGCGACCATCATCCGGGCCGCCTCCCCCCCATAGCCTTTGGCCCATTCCTCCGCATCATAGATCGCAATATAAAATACCGCCGCCCGGCTGATCAGGTCGATGCGTACCAGGGCGGTTTGACCCACCGGCTTGCCCTCCGCCGCGCTGCAGATCGTGAACAGGACGATCTCCTTGCTCGTGCTCCAGCTGGCCATCTCGGCCCGGACCTGCTCCATCGTCTGCGGCAGGGCCAGAAAGAGGCTCTCCCGCACCCGGGGATCGTTCTTGCCGAACTGCACCAGTTCGAGATCGCCTTCTGCATACGGGCGCAGATAGATCCCCTCTCCTTGCAAAAACTTGCACGTATACACCGGATTTCCTCCCGTTAATGCCACAGTTCAGCTGAATGCCCGATGGTGCCGGATGGAGAAGCGCATCCGTTTGAGATACCGGATTAAAAAGAGCCCGCTGGCCAGCAGCAACGAACCGCTGATGAACAGCGTCGCCGGGGCGCCGATATGGCGGGTGATCAGTCCCGCGAGCAGGCCGCCCAGCGGCGCCATGCCCTGATAGGTCATGGTATAGAGCGCCAGCACCCGGCCGCGCTTGTCATCGGCCACGATGGTCTGCAGAATCGTATTGCCTGAGGAATAGACCGCCATCAGGCCGAAACCAGCGCAGACGATAAAGAGCAACGAGGGATAGAGACGCTGCACCAGGGCGACGAGCACCAGCGCGACGCCGGCGCTGAGGATCGCTGCGATCATCACGCGCTCGAGCCCGATCACGGTGCGGCGGCGTGCGAGGTACCAGGCGCCATAGAGCGCGCCGATGCCGGTGGAGGCGGTGATAAAGCCGAGCGTAGCGGCGTTGCCATGAAATACATCCCGCGCCAGCACCGGCAAGAGCACTGTAAAGGGCAGGCCGATCAGACTGAAGAGCGCCAGGGCCAGCAGAATGAGACGGATCGGAAAGACATGCCAGGAATAGGCCAGGCCTTCGCGCATGCTCGAGATCACGCTGGGACGCAAGGTCGGCGGCGCCGGCGCCGCGGCTGTGCGGATACGGAGCAAGGCGATAATGATGGCGACGAAGGAGAGCGCGTTGATCAGAAAGCACCAGCCCTCCCCCACCAGGGCGATGGTGATCCCCGCGATGGAGGGGCCGATCAGACGCCCGGCGTTGAACATCGTCGAGTTGAGGGCGATGGCATTGCCGATATCCTCGCGCCGCAGGATCAGGTCCTTGACAAAGGCCTGACGCCCCGCCTGATCGAAGGCATTGATCAGGCCAAAGAGGACACTGAGCACAAGGATGTGGATGATGTGAATCCAGCCGAAAAAGATCAGCAGGGCCATCACCAGGGCCTGAGCCATGAGCAGCACCTGGGTCGCGATCAACATGCGCCGCCGGTCCCAGCGGTCCAGATAGACACCGGCTACCGGAGCGAGGAAAAAGGCCGGGATCTGGCTGACGAATTCGACCACACCGAGCATGAACGCCGAATCGGTCAGCCGGTAAACCAGCCAGCCCATCGCGACGCGCTGCATCCAGGTCCCGAGCAGTGAGACGGCCTGGCCGCTCCAGTAGAGCCGGTAATTCCTCGATGCGAATGCCCGCAGTATTGAACCGGACGTTTTCAGGAGTCCCCTCATCGCTTCGTTCGTCCTATAATGTACTGAAACCATCCCCTCTTTTCCACACTTTTTTCGGCACTCTGTCGCGGCCTCCCCTGCTTCGCGCCCTGCGCGCAGGACCAATCCGGCGCGGGGCACCCGCCAGTCAGGGCCGCCCGGCGTTGCGCGCCCTGCTCAGCACCCCCTGCCCGGCTGCCGCCCCCTTACCCGCATCCCCCTCCGCTTCTGGCATGCTTTTTGAGCAATAGAAGAGCGAACCGGCGGATTCACCAGGACTTTATCCATTGAATTAATTAGAGTTAAATTGCTCGAAACGTCCGCCCGCAAGCCGGTTTTATGACAAAGAACAATGACAAGTGTAACAGATATCATAGAGAAATGGAATAACGAAAGGAGGTGCAGGACAGGGAAGGGGCTTTTTCAAAAAGAGCGAGTCAGGCGGCTCTGGCGTACAGCCTGAAAATGGGATGTGATTTGAATGGACAGACAGGAGATGAGTACAATGAAGCAAATCAATTGGCAGCAGCGCATCAGCCTCGGTTTTCTGGTTCTGGTGTTCACGCTCTTCTTCGCAGCGGCAATCCTGCCGGCAGCCCACGCCGGCCAGGTGGTGTTGCCCAGCAAGGATAACGTGTTGATGCAGACCAACGGACCCGCGGCTGAATTTGATGACGGGGATTGGTGGACCAATCCCGGTTACGGCAACTCCCCGCACATCTTTTGGCTGGAGATTCCCAAAGGGGTGAATCCCGACTTTGTGATCAACCTCCAGTTGTGGGACCCTGAATCCTTCAGCAACAATCCGGAGAGCGCCACCGATTCGGACGAGGAAAAAAACAACGGCTGGGAGGCGACCACCTTCTCCCTCTACGCACCGGACGGCACACTGATCACCAGCCACGTTTATGAGGGCGGTGATATCACCACCAGCCAGCAGTGGGTCAAATTCCATGACCTGCGGGCGGGTGATTTTGGCGCCGGCATGTACAAGATCACTGTGGCGGTCGCAGGCGATGACGAGAACGGCTACAAGATCGGGATTGAAGATGGCAACTCGGACAAGATCGCCGCGAACGGCAATGAAATCAAACTATACGCCCAGCGCACGGCTTTTCAGTTTGTCGGCGAAGGCGCATTGACCAACACCTTCTGGTTCAACGTGCCCAAGCGCGATCAGCTGCGTCTTTTCAATTTCGACCTCGAGAAGGACGGCAGTGCCATCAAATATATCAGTCCGAGCGGTGTAGAATACGGCGGCACCCTCTCCGAGGATGGCGCCTGGAACACCGATCCCTCCAGCCCCAATCTGCCCCTTGCGGGCGGCGGCGACGTAATCGAGAATCCCGAACCCGGCTGGTGGCAGGCGGTAATCACCACCTATCATCCCTCCAATATCGTCCGCCAGGGCAATCAGTTCATCTTCTGGCCGGATGACCTGCTCTTCAACGGGCCGCCCACTGTTCATCGCGGCATGGTCGGCGACCGCATCTGGCTGGATGCCAACCAGAACGGCCTGCAGGATCAGGACGAGACCGGTATCGCCAACGCCACGGTCCGTCTCCTCGATGGTAGCAGCGACGAAGCGATCCGCAGCACCACCACCGATCTCGATGGTATCTTCGTCTTTAACGATGTGGCGGAAGGTACCTACAAGATCGAGTACCAGCTGCCGCAGAATTTCTTTTTCACGGCGCCGCGGGTGGGCAGCGACCGCGAGACCGACTCGGACGCCGATCCCAACACCGGCCGTACCGGCAGTTTTTATCTCAAGGAGAATGAAGCGCGCCTGAACCTCGACGCCGGCATGATCCCGAAGCACGTCTCCAACCTGAGCGTGACCAAGAGCGTTGTGGGCGGCGATCTCGAACTGGTGCCGGGTGAAGAGGCGACCTTCACCATCACCGTCACCAACAAGGGCCCGTTCGAGGCGATCAATGTCCGCGTCGTCGACAAGCTGCCGGCTGCTCTTGAGCTGGTCAGTGCCGACCGTCATTATGACGCCGGTCCCGACCCTCTGGTCTGGATCGAGACCAGCCTGGCCGCGGGCGAGTCCCGCACCTACACCGTAACTGTCAAGGCCACCAGC